>Ga0210408_10005632_pt1 | contig 10974 bp, 7 predicted proteins | sample IncBWH4MmetaG_FD_155471 | JGI IMG/M metagenome (GOLD analysis project Ga0210408, IMG submission 155471) | Forest soil microbial communities from Barre Woods Harvard Forest LTER site, Petersham, Massachusetts, United States - Inc-BW-H-4-M | ecosystem: Environmental > Terrestrial > Soil >... | reverse complement strand
GTCAGATTGCGCGCCCAGATTGTCGGTGGCGACGGCGCTGAGAAAGTAGCCGCCGGAGGTAAGATTGCCCAACTGGATGGAATAGGGCGGCGCGGTCAGAGACTTGGCCAACTGAGGCGGGGTGAATGACGTGCCGTGGGGTTGCACGTAAAAATCAACCTGCGTGACCGTGCCGCCTTGTTCTGAGGCCGAGACGGTAAAGGGTATCACATCCGTGGGCAGGAACACCGAGTTCCAGGTCGGGCTGGTAACGAGGACGCGTGGCGGGAGAGTGCTCCGCACTTGCGCTTCCAGGTAGGCGGAACCGGTGAGCCCGGCGGAATCAGTAGCGGTGGCGGTGAGCTGATGGACGCCGAGCGGCGGATTGGTTAAGGTGAGCGAATAAGGCGGCTGGCCGACGGTGCCGAGGAACTGGCCGCCGTCGTAGAAGCTCACCGAAACGCCCGCGCCGAGCGGACTTAGAGCGTTGGCCGTGAGGCCAATCGGCTGGCCGAGCAGGAAAAGGCTGCCGTCCGGCGGCGAAAGGAAAGCCACCCGTGGCGGAAATGTGGGGGTGCCGACATTGCCACTAAGCTGCGCGTCAAACCCGAGTTCGGTGCCGGCTGAAGGGGCCTGATGGACTTCAACCGCAAGGACGTTACTAATCGCGAGCAGGCTCAGGAACTGCGAGACGTCCACCGGGTAGTAAAGTTCGGCGGCCAGGCCGCTGACGTCCGTGGTGGCGAGCGTATTGGGGGCAATTGGGCCGTTGGGCATCCGCAGGCGCTGAATTTCGACGCCGTTGAGGTAAGCCACCGCGCCGTCGTCGGCCAGGAGCTGGAGCCAGAGGTTGCGATACAGACCCGGGTCCGTGAGCGTGAAATCGTAGCGGAACCAGGTCGTGATGTTGCGCGAGGCTGCAGGGCCGCCGTCAATGACGGTAGCTTCATTGGCATTGCCGTAGCCGAGCTTGGCCATGCCCACCGGCCATTGGGAGTCGTCGTATCCCGGCTGGTTCCAGGCCGCGCCGGGGAATTGGCCGGTGGCCAGGTAATGCCACTGAGCGTGAACCGGGACCGGGCTGAGTTGGTTGAAGTCGAACTCCACTTGCTGGCCGCCGACGAACTGGTTGCCGGTTCCGACCGCGCTGCCGCCGTATTGCTCGAGGTCGAGATCAAAGACCTGGCCCTGGGGATTGGGATAACCGTTGAACAATTGCAATTCCGCCGTGACCTGCTGCGCCTCGTTGGAGGACATGGTGAGGTTGCCCACGAAGCCGTTGGCGGCGATGAGCTGCAGCAGCGTCGTGCCACTGACAGGGATGAAGCCCTGGGCGACACTGCCGTTGATTACCCAGCGTTGATACAAGATGGGCCCTAAATCAATAAACACTTTGCCATAATTGAAAAGGTTGGTGCCCTGCGTGAGCGTCGCGTTCAACTGGAGGGGGGTGTTATTCCCGGCCGCAAGGTCGCGCAGCCAGATGGGTGACAGCCACATCGGACCGGGGAAGGTGGTTTCCACGCTGACGTTTTTCCAGGCGATATGGTTGTTGTTCTTCACGTTGGTATTGAGGTCGGCTCCTTCGGGGAACGTCATGCCGAAGGGAGCGGTGGTGCTGGTCTCAATGCGCGCGAGCAGACAGACGTGGCCTTCATCGCCGCCGAAGCAGGAGAAGTCGGCCGGGTTAGGGGGATACCAGGGGATCTCGATGACCACCGACTGGCCCGCCGCCAGCACGGGAATGGTGAGGGGGGCGGTGTCATAGATGGGCGGGAAGACCACCGAGGCGTCATTGGCCGGTTTGGTGGTGATGTAACCGTCTAACGTCGTCCAGGGCCGAACGACATTGGGGGTGGCGCCGCAGCAACCGCTGCCATTGTCGTTGAAGCCATTCCAGGGGGCCATGGCCAGAGTCATGTTGACACCTGCGCCGGCGTAAGCGCTGGCCGGATCGTAGCGGCTGGTGTCGCCCGCGACCCGCTGCCACATGGCCCAGAGCCGGTCAACATTCCCGTGCAGCAGGAAGAAGAACGGGTCTTCGGCCGCGATGGACGGGTCGTGCAAGTTGCCAGTCCCGCCAACTGCGGGGTGGGCTTGATCATGAGCGCTGTTCGAGCCACCGCCCTCGCCTTCATTCCACTGGCGGTGGGAAGTGAAGGTGCCCTTCCCGACGATGGTGGCATCGGGAGTCATGGCCGGCCAGACACTCACAGTATCCCGCGTCAACGTGCCGCCCGAAACGGGAGGGGAGATGCCCGCCACCTGGAAGGGCGCGCCGATCGCGTAGGTCGGAGAATTATGGAAATTGCCCATCAACCCGGTGATGCGCGCATATGCGCTCGGATCGGTCGTCCAGTCCCAATAAAAAAGCGTGAGTTTGGGGTAGGCCTGGCGCAGCAGGATTTCGTAACGATTCACGAACTCGCGATGCCACGGCAGGAAAGCGTCCGAGCCGTGCGGATTGAAACCGCCGGCGTCCGGAAAGAGCGCGATGTAGTTGTGCACCTCCTGTTGCTTCGCGAAGAAGGACTTGTCCGGGAACTTGTAACTGGCCGCCACCGGCGCGGCGCCGATGGCGAGGATGGCATTCTTGTATTCGTCCACATCGGCTTGGGGGACGCTGGGGTCGGTCACATTGCGGCGCGGTTTGGTGATTTCGATGCCGTAGAGCCTGGTGGGGCCGCAAATCGTGTCGAGGTAGTCCACCCATTGGCTGGGCCAACTCAAGCCGGTGGACGCCTTGGCCCAATAGACGCGCAAACGCTCGGTGCCGGAGGAAGGGACGTCACCTCGGTTGCGCACGCGCACATACACGTAATTGGGGCGGCTGTATTTCGGGTCGCGATACAAAGGGTTCTGGTTGAGCGGGCTGATGGCAGTCAGCCACGCCGGATCGACACTGAACGCGTAGGGCGTGTGGCCGGGAATCGCATTCTGCCGCACCCAAATATCCGGGCTGTCGTACATGATGCCGGGATCGGGATCGGGCTCGATGCCGGTATCGCCAGGTGTGTCCTTGATGTAAAGGTCCCCCGGAGATGCGGCAGCAAAGCAGATGCCGGGCACGAGCAGCAAACACCCCAGCAAAGTGAAGGCGAGCGGCTGGGACCAACCCGGGCGGTTGGCCCTGAGCGGTGAACGGCAGGATCGGAGCGGTGTCTTCATAAATGGCCATTCTTTCAACTCATTTCTGCGGTACGACGTTCAGAGCGTGACCGTTGAGTTGGTCAATTAGAAACAGGGAACCTTACTATTATCATTCCTCACCCCAACTCGGAATGCAACAAAAAGATGCCCCGACACAAAAAGATGCAACCAGGCGTTCAATGGGTCGTGACTTTGCGCTTGACTCGGTTACGCAAACTTGATGTTGTTATTAGGCCCAACCTGAATGAAGACAACCAAGGAACCGAGGCGTTTCGAACCCGCCAATGTTGCTTTACAAGAACTGGCGCAATGCCAGTTGAGCTCTATCCAACAACGCTTCCGGCGCATGTCCGCCTCGTGGCTTCTGCCACTGCTGCTAACACTGCCCGCCGTGGCGCAAGCCCAGTTTAATTTCATGACGAATAACGGCGCGATCACCATCACGGCCTACACGGGTTCGGGCGGCGCGGTGGCAATTCCCGGCACGACCAATGGCTGGACGGTCACTGTCATCGGCACCAACGCGTTTTATTTAAAATCCAGCGTGACCGGCGTCACGATTCCAGACAGCGTCACCAACATTCAGAGCCACGCCTTCTATTACTGCACCGGCCTGACCAATGCCGTCCTCGGCAACGGCATCATCAACATCGGAGATTCTGCATTTGGCAACTGCACCAGCCTGACCAACATCACCCTTCCCAGTAATCTCGTCAGCATCGGCGGTGCTGCGTTCGCGGTTTGCAGCGCGCTGACCAGCATTACTATTCCCAACAGCGTCACCAACATTGCATATAATGCGTTCCTTCTATGCAAAAGCCTCACCAATGCCGTCATCGGGAACAGCGTCACCAGCATTGGAAGCGAAGCCTTCGATAACTGCACCAGGCTGCTCAGCATCACGATTCCCGACAGCGTCGCCTTCATCGACACCAATGCGTTCATTGGCTGCACCAGCCTGGCCAATGCCGTGATTGGCAGCGGCCTGGTGATCCTCGGAAACGAGGCTTTCGACGGTTGCACCAATCTGGTGGCCATCACGGTGAATGCCAGTAATCCTGCCTATAACAGCGCGAGCGGCGTGCTGTTCGACAAGGGCCAGACCATGCTCATCCAATACCCTCCAGCCAAACCGGGAGCCAGCTACGTGGTTCCCAATGGCGTCACCAACGTCGGAATTCTTGCATTCGATAGCTGTGCCAGTCTGACGAGTATCATCGTTCCCCAGGGCCTCATCACCATCGGGCCATCCGCCTTTCAGAACTGCGCCGGTTTAGCTGGATTCACGATTCCGAATAGTGTCCTCAATATCGGGGCTTCTGCGTTCTATCGCTGTGGCAGCCTGACCAGCATCGCCATCCCTTACAGCGTCACTAATATCGGAAGCGTAGCATTCGGTTTATGTCTCAATCTGACCAACATCACGGTCGATGCCGGCAATCCTGCTTATAGCAGTTTGGACGCGGTCTTGTTTGACAAGAACCGAACCACATTCGTCCAATTTCCCGAGGGCAAAGCTGGAAATTACGCGGTTCCCAGCGGCATCACGAGCATCGGGCAGAGCACGTTCGCAGAATGTCTCAATCTGACCGGTGTGACCATTGCTGGCAGCGTCACCAATATCGGTCTCGCCGCGTTCAGTGGGGACGGCAGCCTGGTCCACATAACTATCCCAAACGGCGTGATGAGTATCGGACAGGTTGCTTTCTATGGGTGCACCAACTTGACCAACGTCACAATCCCAGGGAGCGTCACCAACATTGGAGATGATGCATTTTTTGGCTGCACCAGCCTGCAAGGCGCCTTTTTCCAGGGAAATGCCCCGACCGTCGGCGTGACAATCTTCTACTTCGATAATGTGACGGTCTATTACCTGCCGGGAACCACCGGATGGACGCCAACCTTTGCCAGTGTAACCGCGGTGCTGTGGAACCCGCAGGCGCAGACCAGCGATGCCAGGTTCGGGGTGCGGACGAACCGGTTTGGGTTCGACATCACCGGCGCGACCAATATCCCCATCGTGGTGGAAGCCTGCACAAATCTGGCCAGCCCGGTTTGGACTCCGCTCCAGACCCTGACACTCACCAACGGCCTGGTGTATTTCAGCGATCCTCAGTGGACGAATTATCACGCCCGCAACTACCGCATACGCTCCCCCTGATTCAAATCAATACCTAAATCCTCTTCGCTATCGACGCTTCGCGGTTGGCTCTCACGCCTGAAATCGCCGGAAGAGCCAGTCGGAAGGGGTGCAGATTTCCATGTTGTTGCATATTCCCAAAGAATCAACGCCTCAAATATGGAAATCTGCGCCACTGACCCCGTCACGGGCTGGGCGACGTGGCGCTGATTGGCCGGTTGACGGTCCTGCAAAAGCGGGCCATGAGCTACGGGTTCCAGGTGAATCTGCTCGGAGGCGTCAAATTCCCGACGGGCGACGCGAGCCGTCTCACTCATGAGGTGGAGCAGGCCAAGCTGTTTCAATCCTTCCTGCCGCCCGGCACCCCTCACGATCCCCTCGGCCATTCCTTCAGCAGCGTGCACGAGGACATGCTGGCGCTGGGTTCAGGCTCCTATGACGGCATTTTTGGTATGACGGCCAATGCGCGATGGCGGCGGTTGTTTTTCAATGGCCAGTTCCAGTATTACCTCCGCACACGGGGCGAGGCCAATTTCCAGTACGGGGACGAAATCATCGTATCCGGCGGCCCGGGGGTCTATGTGCTGCTCAACGAGAGTTTCACTCTCAGCCTGCAGGCAAACGGAGTTTATGACACGCTCGGCCGCGACGAACTGCTGGGGCAGGTCTCGGACCGCACTGGCTCGACGGGGTGGTTTTTGGGGCCTTTGCTCAACTTCACCTGGGGCGAACATTTCAGCGCCAACGCGGGGATCGACCTGCCGTTGCGCATCGCCAATAACTTTTTTCAGAGTGTGCCGGACTACCGGCTACACGGGGGAATTTCGGTGCGATTTTAGTCCGCCGCGGCTGGCGCGTTTGAACAGCGCCCCGGAGCACGGCTGTGCCCAACCACAGCGCTCAGGACAAATGGGCGGGTCTCGGCAAGGGCCAACGTCGCAGCCCAAGCGGGGTAGCTGCGGCTGGGGACGACCGCACTCCGGGGCGAGTAGGGAAACCGCCTCCAAACTGTTGTCAGGATAGTTGTTGCTCTAGACCGTTTTGCGCCGCCGAATGGCCCAAGCGCCGATCCCGCCCACGGTGAGGAAGGCCGCGCTCGAAGGCTCAGGCACGGGCACGAGGAAGCCGCGAATTTCGCCGCCGGGGAAGGCGGTCGTGTGAATGTTGAGGTAAGCCTTATCTGCCGCTATCGCCGCGGCCAAGGCCACCTCGGCTGAGGCAGTGGTTCCGCCGTTAGCGGTGATATACGATGGGTTGTAGCTCGAAGACAAGGTCAGGTCGAGGGTGTTGGAGTAGGAGCCGCTGGTAACGCCCAGCGGGAAACCTGCGAAGGTTGGAGTGGTGGTGGCGACCCCGGCGGTGCCGGTCCCCGCCACAGCGGTAGCGGCGTGGATGTGGGAGGCGGTCGTGCCGGCGGTCAGGCCGCTAAAGGTAACCTCGACCTGGAGCGTGTGGGCCGAGTCGTCATAATTGACGAAGGCAAGACCGTTTCCGGGCGAGGCGTTAGGCGGGGACTCGTTAGGGCCGCTCAGGTTTGCGTCGTAGGAGAAGATTGTCGCGCTAGCCGGGATGGCCAAGGCCCCGAGAAGAGTTGTTACCGTAAACAGCTTCATAGCATGATAACGTCATAACTGGGTTTCGTTGGTTTATGCTCGGGCTTACGGACGATCTCCTCGCATTTTTAGAGAAAGAAGTCAAGGGGAAAATGAGGGGGAAAATGAGTTAATTGAGTTTAAATGAGGGACACGGATTGCTTGCGGAGGTTGCTGCGGACAGGAAAGTCAGACAGGAATGTCCGCGCGCCGGCGCAAGGCCAGTCACCCGTGCCGCGGCAAGGAGAGGTCGGTCATCAGGAGCAAGCCCGGCGGGGCTTGGAGCAGCCGGACGGCGGTATTGACCAGGGCGGCAACTGTGGCCTGGTCACCAGCGACGCCGCCATCGACCACAAGATTCAGGGGCGGTTCGCCCTGGATTTGGATCGCATCATGGGGGTCTTTGGCATCCAAATACATTTTGAGGTCGAGGGTCAAACAGACTTTGCCATTCCTGCTCCCCTGCGCCTTTTGGTGCAGGCCGCAAGTCTGGCCTCGTTTTGCCTCGATGAATTTTGTCCGGATGTTGCGGTCCGCAACGACCGCGTCGCCCGTTTCGACAATGTTGGTTACTTTCCAGCCTAGTCCATGGGCGATAAGGGCGAGGGATTCCTTTAAGCCCGCATGCCCTGCCCTGCCCTGCTTGAGGAGGCGCCGAAATTGCGCGGGCGACATACCGCTGCCGATTTTGCGTTGCAGCGGCTCGCGCCGGGTCGAGGCGTTGACCAGGCGCTGGACATGGATGGCCTGGACGTCGCGGCTGACACTGGTCAGGCAGAGCGGCAGGACGTCCATGACAAATCCCGGATTGACGCCGGTGCCGACGATTCGCGCGCCGGTTTTTTTGCAGAGGCGGTTGAGACTTGCAGCGAGTTTCGGTTCGCGGAGTTGCGGGAAAAGGAGTTCTTCGCAGGAAGAGACGACGCTGATGCCGCGCCGGGCCATGGGTTCAAGCTGGGGAAAGGCGTCTTTGAACCGCGAAACGGCGGTATGAAAAATGAGGTCCGGTTTCTGATGGCGCGCCAACTCGTCGAGGGAAGCATAGACGCGGCAGCCGCGCAGAGACCTGGTCTGGGTCACCTCGCCCAGGTCGCGTCCGATCTTGGCGGGGTCGATATCGATGGCGCCGATGATGTGGGCCCAGGGGCGGGTGGCGACGAGTTTAAGAGTTTCGAGACCAATGGGGCCGAGGCCGAATTGGGCGATTTTGATGCGCGCGTTCAATGGCAGCGGGTGAGAATGGCAAGGGGTGCTGGAACAATCCAGATCGAATTCGGTTGTGGCGAGCAACGTCGAACCATCAGCGGTTTTGAATCATTATGGGCTTAGTTGAAGGCCGTTGTGGACTTGACCTGCCGGGGAAACTCGGCGAAGGTGTACTAGCGAGATAACCTGTTGACACAGTTCGGATTATGAAAAGAGAAATTTCCTTTCTTGGCGTTGTGGGCGCCGTTTCCTTCTGGGCGGTTTCCGGCGGATTTGCGGCCGACTCGAGTACCCCGGCGGCGGGAGCGGGGGCATCTGCGTCTGTGACGGTTCAGGCGGCCCCGGCGGGGCCTTCAAGCGCAGCCCCGGCTGCGTCTGCCAGCGTGACCACGGCGATTAAATTGCCATATGGAGTGGATGATGTGGTCAAGCTCAGCCGTGCGCAGATCAGCGAAGAGATCATTCTGAACTATGTCCGCAACTCGGGCACGGTTTACAATCTGGGTCCGAACGACCTGGTTTACCTGCGGAACCAGGGTGTCTCCGACCACGTGGTTAATGCCATGCTGGACCAGCGCCCGCAGATGGCACAAACGGCTCTGCAAACTGCGCCACAAGCGGCGCCTGCCTATACCGCTCCCGCGACGCCGGACGCCAACACGGTGGCGACGGAGGTGCCGACGGCCCAACCGGCTTCGAGTGTTTATGCCTATGCGCCGGCACAATACCCCTACTACGGCTACTATCAGCCTTACGGCTATTATTATCCGCCGTATCCATACTACTACGGCGGATACTACGGTGGGCCGGTGGTTTCCTTCGGGTTCGGTTTTGGCGGCGGCTACCGGTACGGCGGCTATCGGTACGGCGGACATTGGTACGGCGGCCGGGGATACGGCGGCCACGGCCATTTCGGCCATCGATAAGCACGTCTCTGCTTTAGGCGGGGCCCCGAAACGCAACGGAGACGGAGGCAGGAATCGTTTTGGGTGGCGGCGTGCCGGCGCGCTTCTGCTGAGCGCACCGGAACAAGGAGAACAAGCCTCGGTGGTTTTCGAGCACCCACGGATGTTTTCATTCCATGAGGAGGGAATGACCCCATTGACGCGGCGCGCCCGAAGCTTAGGGTGTAGCGAGTTAACAAAAAAGAGGAGAATAATATGAGAAAATCCGTCCTGAACCATTGGAAATCCAAACTACTCATTGGCGCCGCGGCCACCCTGGCAGTGCAGACCTGGGCGCAACCCAACCCGCAAAGCCCTCCGCCCGCGCCGGGCATTTCGCCGCCCAGCGCCGTCAAAGAACAGCCCGCGCTCTTCATCAAACAGGCCGCGAGCGATAACAACCTGGCAATCACGCTGGCCGACCTCGGCGCGACAAAAGCGCAGAATCCGGATTTGAAAGCCTTCTGCAGCGACATCCAAAAGGAGCACATCCAGGCCAATGCCCAGTTGCAACCGCTGGCCCAGAAATACGCCGTGGTCCTGGAGCAATCCCCTTCGCGGCGGGAGCTGCGGGAAGCGAGCAAATTCGAAAAGTTGACGGGCGCGGAGTTTGACCAGAAGCTGGCAACCGCACTGCTCGAAGGGCATCAAAAGAGCATTGTTCAATGTGACAAGGCGGGCGAGGCGGTGGAAGCTCCTGACGTGAAACAGTACGCCACTGAGCTGGGGTTCAAACTCCGACACCATTTCGAACATGGCCAGGAAGTGGCCAAAACAGTGGGCGTGGATCAAGCGACGATCTCTGCCATCGCCAGTAAAGTGCCGGCGGCGGTGGGCGGCACAGGCAGTGCCCAGGAGCCGAAACCGAGTGTCGGCGGGGAGAAAATCGATCAAGGGGCAGGCGCCAAGCAATTGCAGCCGGGCGCGAAGCCGTAATCGAGCGCGGCGTGAGGGAGCCGGAACGCCCGGAGCCGGCGAGCGTTCCATTTCGTGTCCACCTTTCAGGGTGGGCACCGAACTGCATTAGACCAAGTCAAAAAATGGGCAACAATTACCAATTCCTGTGTTGCTGCTCGCGCGGTTTGGACTGAAATTGTGCCATAGATAGCTCGGGGGCGCGCCCAAAGAGACTTGCCGATGTTGTTTGCAAAAGGGCAGGCGGGCGTTCCCCGGGCTTCCGTCTATGGAAGCGACACGGGAACGAACAGTCTGGCTCAAGGGCGGCACCGCCCGATGCAAGCGGCTGCCAAGGCGCCTGGTTTTGCTCGGCGCGCCCGGCGTAGGCAAGGGGACGCAAGCGGAATTCCTCTGCCGGAAGCTCGGGTCCTGCCATCTCTCCACCGGGGATATTTTCCGCGCGGCCAAAACCCTCGAGCCGTGCGAGCGCACAGCCGCCATGACGGCCGCGCTGGAGTACATGCGCCGGGGTGAGCTGGTGCCGGACGAGACGGTTTTGGCTCTCGTAGCCGAACGCGGCCGGTGTTTGCGTTGCGAGGGGGGGTTCCTGCTGGACGGGTTCCCGCGCACGGTGGCTCAGGCCGAGGCGCTCGAACAACTCCTGGCCAGCCAAAAGGTAAGGCTTGATGCGGTGCTGAATTACGAACTGCCGCTGGAGCAAATGGTGTCGCGCCTCAGCGGGCGGCGGACCTGCCCGGGTTGCAAAGCGGTCTTCCATGTGGAAGCCCGGCCGCCGAAGGTCAAGGGCGTTTGCGATCATTGCAGCGGCAGCCTGTATCAACGGGAGGATGACCGCCCGGAATCGATTCGAGTGCGGATGGTGGCCTACGAGAAAAGCACGGCACCCCTGGCTGACTTTTACCGGCGCAGAAAGCTTTTGGTGCCGATCGTGGCCGAAGGCGACCCGGATGAAATCTTCGAGCGAACGTTGAGGGCGCTGGCAGGGCCAGCAAGTTAAATGGGGTGCAAGGTTGCAGGGTTGCAAGGTTGCAGGGTTGCAAGGTTA
>Ga0210408_10005631_pt1 | contig 10976 bp, 31 predicted proteins | sample IncBWH4MmetaG_FD_155471 | JGI IMG/M metagenome (GOLD analysis project Ga0210408, IMG submission 155471) | Forest soil microbial communities from Barre Woods Harvard Forest LTER site, Petersham, Massachusetts, United States - Inc-BW-H-4-M | ecosystem: Environmental > Terrestrial > Soil >... | reverse complement strand
CCAAACAAACGCATCCCATTGCTTGTTGGAGCTATGGTAGATGTAGACGTTACGCTCGTTTTGCTTTGATCGGTAAATCGTGCCGTCAACAATTTCCTTGGCATCTTCCATGTAAGGCAAGTCGTCGTAATTCTTGCCAAATTGATTGATGTACAAAACGCATTGCGGCTCAATCATTTCACCGCCTCACTGGCCTCGGCCCTAACGGAGCAGGCCTCAGAATCGTCGGCCGCATGTCAGGCGCGGGCTGGGTCACAGCCGAAACAATCTTCGCCTGCAACACCCCGCAGCCCATGTAAACCGCCTGCGCGTTCGGACCCGCGATATTTGCCCCGAAGTCCGATGGCCCGCATGCTACGATCCCAACCGTCGTGACGTTCCCCGCCTTGGCGTCCTTCAGCACATGCTCAAGAAGTTCGATGCACGCGAGCGTCGCGGGGTTCAGCGCGGCGCCGCCGCCGTTAATCTCGTGTGGCATTTATGTCTCCTGTGCGAAAAGACGTGCCCATTGGCGGGGCAACATTTCATACGACCCCGACACGTCGAATAAGCCGGGCAGCAGATGGTCGCGAATCATACCTATCGTAATCTGATTAATCGGACCGATGGTCTCAGGAACGATCAAAGACGGCTTGATCGGCATGATTAGGCCAGAACGCACAATTGCTGGCGCGGCCAAAGTCGCTATCAATCCCGTTAAAAAGCCACGTCGGTTCATAACTCACGTCCCCGGCATGTAGTTGCGCAACCTGCCCGCATCCTTCGCCTTCAGTGTCTCAAGCCGCGCTTCGTCTATCTCGCGAACCCTAACGTCGTCGTCAAATTCCAGCAGACCGATGTCTCTAGCATGCTTTACCGCTTGTGTAACCGTGTCGTGGCGGTCGTCGTGCTTCCCGAACGGAAAGACGCCGCACTCTGCGATCGTATCTTGGCACCACTGCCGATCTAGCGGGGCGTAAATCATGTGCTGTGCAAAGATCGATTGAACAGCCCACGTCCGAGCGGTTTTATCGCCCTTCGGATCGATTAGCCGAATGCCCCAGCGTCGGTTCCGGTAGCGCTTTTCGAGGCTCTGAGCGACCGCGATGCCGTTGGCCTTGGCCTCAATTAATAGATCGTCGCATTTCCAATACCGAGCCGTATGTTCGCACCACTCCACGAGCCCCCATTCCCTCATCTGGCGGTCCATGAACTCCTTTTGGTTTTCATCGGGCTCCGGTTTGAGCTTCTGGCCCTCGAACGCCAACCATTTTTGCCATGAAAACATCATCATAAGTCGATTTCGACCGTGTTCGTTTTCGAACACACCCCAGATCGTCATGGCGCTCGGATCGTTGCGATCGTCCTCCGTAAAGGCACCGTCCACCGACCCAAAGATATAGCTGAAAGAGGGGAATTTCCCGGCCCAGTTTTCCCAATATTCCTTTTTGATGATTCCGCCGCCGCGCGGGGCTGGCATTTGTTGGTATTGCGCTGCAAAAGCGTATTCTTGCTTGTCCCGTTTGAGGTTTTCCACAACTTCCAACGGGAAACGCTCGGGCCACATCAGCGCGCCCTCGCACTCATTCGCATCCTCGGTCCAGCGCGGATCAACCCATCCTATTTCCGTCGGATAGGGCTGGCCTTCCTCGTCCGCGTCCCAAACGAATTCCATCGGAATATTGAGGTGGGAATATCCCATCTGTTCTTCGTCGGCCAAGATGATCCCAGCAATATCCTCCTCATGGGATCGCTGCATGATCGCGATAATCCAGCCCTTCGTCATGTCGTTAAGACGATCCTGCAGCACCTCCCGGAACCATCTTCCGGTTTCATGTCGTACATCGTCCGATTCGACCGTTTTAATTGAGTGCGCGTCGTCGATAATGATTCCGTCTGCGCGAGCGCCAGTGCCCAACCCGCCGACCGAGGATGCTCGTTTCCAGCCGTGCTTGTTGTTGCTGATCTGGACTTCGCCCGTCTTGCGAAGCGTGAACACGTCGCGATACATCGCCTGATATTCTTGGCTCTGCATCAGATCGCGGAATCGGCCATTATCGCGCTCAGTGAGGTCCGACGAATATGAGAACGCGAGAAAACGCAGTTCAGGCTTGCCCGTAGCCCACAGCCACGCGGGAAGATAAACGTCGGTCATTAAACTTTTTGAGCAGCCCGGCGGGACCGTAATTAAAAGCCGTTTGATCTCGCCATAGGCGACAGCCTCAAGGTGCGCCGCGATAGCCTCTAGCACCCAGCCCTCGGTCATCTTCTTGCCGGGCTCTAGGATGTGCCAGAAATACCGCATGAACGAAAGCAAGCCGCCAACCCAATTGCCGTCGGCGTCACGATGTCCGCGCGTCTTGTGGAGTTTCTTCTCCTCCCGCCGCCGCTTCTCCTGCAGCATGCGGGCGAAGCGCTCCAATTGCTGCCGGCGCAGGGCTTGGTCTAGTGGGCCGTTCATCAGTAACCGATGTCAGCGCGGCCCGTGAGCACTAGCCATGCATCGTGGACACGCTCCCATTTGCGGCAGACGTGCTCGCGCCATGTAATCCGTCGGGGAGCGATAGGAACATCAGAAAACATGCGCCCATAAAGGGCATCGTCCATTGCTGTTTTTGTTTCCTGCATCCGACGCTGGATCAAATCCCAATCCGGAGGACGGTCGCCGGTGATCCGAATCGTCTCGCCAAATCTTTCGCTCATGGAACTTAGTTCCCCCCGCTGCGTTCCACCCCGATATCACAGGAGGCGGAAATGATCGGAATTGCCATCGCGCTGCTCCAATTGCTTATAGGCGTTATTGTCATTTGTGCCGTCATCTACTTTGTTTTCTGGGTTCTCGGACAAGTCATGGGTATCGCGATCCCAGCCCGCCTGCAACAAATGGTCTGGCTGATTGTCCTGATACTCGTCATCATCGCCATTCTCTCCATGATCGCGGGCGGGTCGATCAGCTCCGGATTTCACTTCGGGCGATAGCCATCAATCTCGGTTCGATCCGTTGCCGCCCGCTGAGCCGCCGCCTCCTAGCATCTGCCGAGGTTGCTGAATGCCAAAGCGAACCAATCCCACCCGTATCCCGACGGCGCGCGAGTACCTGATTATGGCCATGGTGGTCCTCGGTGTGGTCGTCATCGTATCCCTGATTAACTTCCTCGCTGGCTGACATGCTCAGACTCGTCATCGCCTTCGTGCTCGGCTTTACCATTATATGGGGGTTGCTGGGGTCGCAGAAGGCGCTTTCCCTTCCGATGCTGCAAGAAAAATCCCGGTTGCCGATCAGTTTCGCTGCCGTGTCGGTGATGGGGCAACCGCCAATCTTTACCGACATGTTTCGCTCAAGAATGTCGTCCGCGAGGTATTTGACGTTCATTTTTCCGGTATTATGGCGCAAACGCCACAAGAATTTTGAGCCGTCCCCGCCTATTTTCGGGCCATGCCGACAGCAACGATCCAGACCAAGCAAGCCCTCCACACGCTAATGCAGCTTCATGCCGAGCTGGCCGGAAGGATCAAGGCCAACGCCACCATGGGCGAGAAGCTGCGCGCCCAGATGATTCAGGTGGAGGCCGTTATCAAGATGTTGAAGCCGGACTTCAACGTCCGGATCATCGCGCCCAAGCGGCGCAACACGGGTAACCCATGGTTCAAACGCGGCACGCTGTACCGTAGTGCGGTGGACGTGCTGCGGCGGTCGCAGGTGCCAATGACGGCGCGGGAGATGACCGACGCGCTGCTCAGTAGAGCTGCAAACGCGGTGGCGTTTGCGCCATAATACCGCATTTTTCTTGTTCCTTCCGTCGGCGATACCATGTCCGCTCGCTCATCGGTGGCTTTGCTTTCAGCCATGGCTTGTCGCGTTGCTCGCCAATTCGTGGTCGCCCACGCTTTGAATTGGCTCCCGTCGGGAGACTTGAACTCCCTGTTCGGCCTATAGCCACCCGCTCCGGATCGGATTGTTGGCTAGTTAGCGGCGACTTGCGCTCAACGGCTCTGCTCGCAGCACGGGAATTAGTTTCTCGCGGGCCGGGCGCTACTCCGGCTGTGGCCGCATTTCGCTCCACGGGAGATTGGCGTACGATCCTTGCTCCACCTGTATCGGCCTTGAGGTTGTCAGCATGTCTGCTTTCCATGCCGCCGCGAGAACTCTTGGTCCCCTTGCACACATGCGTCCGCAAATTCATAACGCGTTCGCCGCAGTCGGGACAATTCAATGCCATGGCAGATTATTGGCAGACTTCTGGCAGAATATCAATCCTTATTTTCTGTGCCATCATCAGGTGGCTTGAACTCCAGCAACCCAACCACGGCGTCCTCCGGAAGCCCTGCCGCAAGCGCCTCCTCCTTGAACTTCTCGTTAAATTCATCGTCGCTCAGTCGCGAGAAGTCGCCTGGTGAGCCGATTTCGAGCTTCTCAACGAACATATTGAAGCATTCCTGGCCCAATAGCCTGAATGCTTGATTGGCCCCGCTCGCGTCCGGCCTGCCCTTGTACTGGCCAGTTTGAACGCCGTTTTCGTCCAGAACAGGCGTCCCGCGAAGGCATCGTTGACCGTTAAACCACAGAGCCTGAATGATCTTTTCCCGTGTGATTCCAAGCTTCTTCGCTACCGCCGCCGAGCTTTCGACCTCTTGATCCATCACACGCTGGACCACGCGATCCCGCATCAATCGCAGTTCCGCAATGCGCTCTTGAATGTGAGATTGGCCCGTTTTCTTAGTAACTTGCGCCGAGTCCTGCGAGTAACCCGCCTCACGACAGGCCGCCACTAGCGTGTGGTTGCCCCTAGCAATGAGCTGGGCGAGCTTTTCATCCTTGGCCTTCGGTAGCACCGGCATGGCGCTCAATCGCTCCTGCGAGCCTTTGCGCGGCTCCTAGCGGCTTTCTAGTGCAAGGCTTGAGAAATCGCTAGTGGTCCGTGAATGCCCGCCTAGCACGGGTTACGTGCGCTTGGTCCGACGCTTCGATGATGAATTGGGCACTCGCGATCTTCTCCTCTGGATTGCCCCAGAGTGCCGCGATCTTTCTCCCATTTGCGTCAATGAGATAGACGAAACCTGAGCCCTCGTGTTTGCCCGCGGGCGAGTTGGTTTGGTAGCTCCATGGGAGCGGGGGCAGGCTCATTGGTTGTGCTCGATTTTTGCCTTCGTAAGCGCTGACGCGATAATTTTGCGTGCTTTTTCGGCATCTGCATTGGCCACGGAAACGAATATCGTCGTCTTTTTCCGTGGTGAGCGCGACGCGGGCTCTAATTCTTCAATCTCTTGCAATTCTGGCAAGATGTCGTCTAGGCCGAACGGAGATACATCAAAGCCTAGCTGCTCCAAGTCCTGCAATTCGTGCTCTAACATTTCTGCATTCCAATGAGCCCAAGTTCCGCTGTGATTGGCCGTAAGACGAAAAGCCTTGATTTGTGCATCACTTAGCTCATCTGCGCGGGTTACAGGAACCGCTTTCATTCCCATTTTGACGGCCGCCTTGTAGCGTAAATGGCCGTCCACAATTTCACCGTCCGATTTCGCGATTATTGGAATGCGAAAGCCGAACTCGCCAAGGGACGCGACCATTTTATCAATCGCTTCGTCGTTATCCCGCGGATTATTTGGGTAGGGCGCTAGTTTCGCCAGCGGCCAATATTCGATTTTTAGCTTAGCGTTTGCCACTCGGCGGCCCCTTTTTTCTCATTCTCTCAATATGTTGCACGATGGCCTCGCCAGAAATCGGAGCGCCGACCGAGCCTCGCCCGAAAAACTCGTCTGCGGTGATTCGCATTGTGCGAACGAACGCGCGGCCGTTGACCTTCCAAATCAGGCGCAACTGCACTTCGGCTGGGAAGGATAAATCCGGCTCATGAGTCGTTGCATTCGCCAGATCGCCTGCGGGGATTTCAATTGCCATGACCTACCACCTATAACATGTTCCGGGCGCGGCCGTATCAGGCCCAGCTTGCGGATCGAATTTGATCCGGTTGTAATACATCGGCGGTTTCATCGGCGGGAAAACCGTGATTGTGACCTCCCAGCCCTCCACCTGTGTGATGATGCACGCCAGATCGCTCACGCCGTCAAGCGCGCGGTAAATCGCAAAGCCGAGCGTCGGGGTGCGGCTGCTCATGTGATTTCGACCTCTGTATCTTCGCCGCAACCGCGCATGATCTGCTTAACGAGCCGCGCGCGCAGGCTGCCATCTGTTTCGATCATATCGCCAGTCAGCGCGTCGGATGTGGACCGGCTGGTGCGGTCGACCGCAGAGCGGGCCGCGGCTGGGCTGGCGTCGCCCGTAGCACGTCCGCAGCCGGCCGAGGGCAGAGACCCACCCCGTCGAAAGCCTCGCTAGGCGGTCTCCGCTGGGCCATACGGGCCGACTCTTGCGCATAGGCAGCCGCACGCCGGTTAAACTCGGTATCCGGGGCGATTAGACCCACCCGCAAAAATGTCTCTCGAAAATGTTCCGCGGCAGATAGCCGCTTTTGGCCGCGCTTTAACCCGCCGTACCTTGACCTTTTTCTTTTGCGCGTCGCCCGCCTCATTGCTTCTCCCCGGAAGGTGAGAGGGCGCGGATGCCTTCTTCGATGTGTTCGCAAGCTGCATTCCACGACGAAATTTCAGGCTCATCTTCGACAGCATATTTTGCCGAAACGACAAGCTTCAAGCATTCCTCGATTGTCGCCGCCCTCACGTCCCCGCTCACAGGGGGAGGGGAGGCGTCAACTGCTTTGATAGCTTTATGCAGGCGCGAGATTGAGACAAACCATTCCGTATGATCGGCCGTTCGCTCAACATCATAATCTAACGCCTTCGCTGCTTCGCGCAACTCCCGCCAAGCGACCGCCTCCCCATCAGGGAGAGGGGATTTTAGCGCGCGAATGCCATCGACGAGACGGTTGAACGCATTCACGGCGTTCTCTGTGTCAATTTCCTCAGTATCGACATCGTTGATAAAAACCTCGATGTCGAGAAGATGGTCGCGAACGCTTTCGGGCAAATCCGAATAAGATTGCATCGTATAACTCATTTCCCCTCTCCCTTTGCGATCAACGATGTGGGGGATTCGCACCGAAAAAGGCGAAACTTTTGACATTGGGACGGCGCGCATAGGCTGCCGAGCCGACAGCGACCAATGCCGTCAACATGTTGGTGGCGATAGTCGCCACACTCGCAAATATCAAATGGTTGCTCATTCGACATCATCGTACTCCGCTAGATTATCCTTCTTAGATTGGCTCATCCAGCGCAGCATCCAGTCCCGCCAAAATTGCTTTCCATTTTTCTTCCGTGTCGTACTCGGAGCGGATCGTTCCAGCCGTCGTCATGTATTCGATAACGAATTTACGAGTGCCATAGCCCTCGCGCCACGACTGATGACCGATCAATTTGTTCGATGCGATACGCAGATGCGTGGTGTTGCCAAAGCGAACCTTGAGTGCGGCATATTCCATGCGCACGCTGACGATTTGGGGACGCTCCTGCCGTGGATTTTCGTGGGCATCGCTCACGGACATTCTCCGCTGGGTGTGACTTCGCTAAACTTGCAACCGAACAATTGTTCCGGCGTCGGCTTGTGCACGATATGATACCCGCCAAAAACAAAGGCGAAGGCAAGCAGGGTGATACCTAGAGCCAACATCTTCATCAATGTTGATCCCGCGCCATGAGCATTGCGGTGAAAATCTCTCGCACTGCACCGCAGCCGTGCTTGTGGTGGGCGGCTCGACCAGCCCGAATCATTTCGTCGGTGACGTTCTTCCCGCCCTCTTTCTCACTCGCGAGGGTGGGACCGCACCACATATGCTTGACAATATCGACATCGCTGATATCGCGCTGCGTTGCGCATTGCCAAGCGAGTTCGGCATCAACCTTTCGAGCAAATCTCGTTGCGGTCAAATTGTCAGAAGTCCAAGACCAGTGCTTGATCGTGATGCCCTTATCGACCACGATCTCGAACCGAAAGTAGAGGATCATTTCCGGCTTAACGTCGCCGCGTTCGATCAGCCAGCCAGTTTCGTCCGCCTCCACTCCCACCGTGGAGGGTGCGCGGGTGAGGGCTTCGATAAGATCGGCAGCGGCGATCATGGTGTTTGCGTAGCAACATTCGGGGCAACAAAGATCGCTCGCGCCCTTACGCAATCGTTCGATCACTTCGGTCGGCGGCAGAAGCTCCAGCGAGGTCATGGGCGGGGGTCCTTCAGTCATCGCGCGGGTCTCCTCCGCGTTCGCAGATGGTTCGCGCTTCCCATGCTCGATTGCCGCGTTGCGTGACGTAAACCTTGCCCTTACGGAATCCGCGCTTGCTGAGCAGTCCCTTGGCGACCATGCGCTTTGCGAGGGCGCGCATTGCTGGCTTCAGATCGGCGAGAGGCTGAAGATATCCAACTGTCCCATCCAACGATGTGGCCTCCGGCGTGAAAATGCAAAACGGGTAGGCGTCATTCCGGGCGCAGACGTGGCATTGCGTATCGGGCGACACGCGGCGACGCTCCGCATCGAAATACAGGCGGTGCCACACCAGCCCGTCGTTCAACGCGCTGATCTCCGCACACGGCACGGGCCGGCAATCCCCGTGCTTGTCGTCCCCGCCGCAGCAGTCAGGCGGATAACTCAGATGAGCCAGCAGGAGCGCGGCGGCAAGCAATTTCATTCACATTGCTCCGATAAAGCGCGGGCTGCGCTTTTGGAGAGCCTTCGGTGGCCTGCCCTTCGGCTTGCCGCGGCCGTATCGCCGTTTCGGCTTTTTGATCAGTTTCTTTGCCTTGCGTGCCATCATGGACTCCTTCGGCGTCGTCTCACTTCGAAAACTACAGCAACCGCGGCGACTGGCCACAGCAGATAAATCGAATCCAGCCACCGTAGGAAATTGCCGCCGAGCCGCAAAAACTCAATCAGCACCAAGAACGGCAACAGCAGTTCGGCCATTACGTTGGCGCTCCGCAGCGCGGGCAACCGTGCAGCCACTCGCCGGCAATCTGTCGCGTGCTCCACCCGTCGCGCTTGGCGCTGGCCCACGTATCGGCAAATTCCTCGCGCGGCTCGCCCTCGAAAACCTCGTCGCACGAGTCGCATTCGATTACGATTTTCCCGTGTTGCCTATCGATCATCGCCGACGCTCCCGCCAATAGGTCTGCGCCGATTCGACTTCGATTCTCACTTCCAACCAAGCATACCAAAAAGCGCGACGGATTTCCTTGATTAAGGTCCAGAAAAAGGCGAACGAAAGCAGGAATGGCGCAGCGATGATCCATGCGCTCAACACAATCCATGCCGGCGCTGACTTTGTTCCGTCCTCAGAGTAGATGCGCTTCACGGCACCACCTCGTAAGTGTCGCGCCACGCCGCGCGGTCGAAATTCTTACGTGCGAGCAGATTCCGAGTGACGAGCGCGTAAATTGTGGCTGTTTGCACAGAAAGCGGATATTGATATTCTGGATGCACGAAAGTCAGCCGCTCACCGTTGCCACCTTTCCACCACCCGCCGCCCTCGGGGATCGCGAGGCCACCGCTGGCCTTGATCGCCGCTAGCGCGCGCGTCATGTGCTCGGATAGGGCTGCGGTCATTTGAGCAAATCTCGCTTTCGCAAGATGCCGAGCAGCCCGACTTGCGATTTCACGCAAGCCTGCAGCGTCGAGAGCGGAAGGTTGATGCGCGGATCGGCGTCGCCGTTCATCATATCCTCGACGGCATTGCCGCCCGTGTTGATGATCGATTCGCGGTAGGGTTCCATCCACGCTGGCATTTTCCACTTTTCCGGTTTGCCCATCGCTCACCCCTCCTCGAACAGCTTGCGCGAGCGCAGCGCCCGCAGGCCAGCCGCCACATCGTCCAGCGGGCGGGCCGCGTCGGCCGCGATCTGCGCAGCGAATCGGTGCCGGCGGTACGCCCTCACATGCTGGTCGAAGCGAGGCGCAATGAATAGCGCGATGATGGCGTGCGGGTCGTCGGATGTGATGATGTAGCCCATGGCTCAGGCCTCCACAATTCGGGTTGCGGCCTTGCGGATCAGTTGGGGGCGATTGGCGTCATGAGCGCGCCGACCGGCTGCGGTTAAAACCCACTTCCCTTGTTTACGATCTGGCTTTACCGGATAGCCGTTCCAGACATGATCCATGCTAGGAACCATCGTCGGCCAAACGGTATAAAATCGGTTGTCTGAGGTTTCGATAATCATGGCGGAATCTCCTGCTGCCTGATTAACCTAGCAGGTTCGGAGGCTACGTCAATAGCTAAATTAGCGGATAGGCGAAATAAATTAGGAGAGGTTGGGGCGGCCCGGAACAGTGGAGCAATGCTCAACACAGCTTGCAACAGGAGTGTCTATGCGTAACGCCATGGACACGGGCCGCCCCGTGGTCCTGTCACCGGCAGGGCGCAGGAACGGAAATCCTCTAGCACAATCGATTCCGATAATCCACGGTCGCGATGTAGCGTTCCCCACGATCATCAAACCCGTCCGGCGTCATGGTCAGGCCGCCGAAGGTCCATCCGCGGTAATCGGCCGTGGAACGCCCTAGCTCCGCCATCGCGGCACGGGCATTCTCAAAGCCGCCAAACCATTTCGGATAGACCGTGTAAGACAAAGGGCGTGGCATAGAGAAACGGCCTCGTGATGGAATAACACTCATGATGCCAGCCTGTAGGTTTGCGTTGCCGTCTTGCCGGTGCGGACGATCCGCAGGTGGGTGGTCACGCCGCCGTCGTCAGTCGTGCAAACGAGCGTGCGAAATTCCGCGCGGCAATCCTCGCAGAAAAATCGCGCGGCCATTACCCGTTCGTCGTCGGCGTATAGCTCGCCCGTCACGCGGGCGCGCACATTGAGGCAATCGCACATAGTCGGGTCCGGTCATGGATGCGCCGCGGTTTCGTCCGCTCTGGCTCGGGCTGCATTTTCGATGATTCGCTTTGCCCTGTCGCGCGCCTCCTGCGCCTCCCGCCTGATCCGCTCCCGCTCCTGTGCACGCTCAACGTCCAGCCCAGAGCCACGCCGCGCCGCCAGTTCGCGAAT
>Ga0210408_10005628_pt1 | contig 10976 bp, 7 predicted proteins | sample IncBWH4MmetaG_FD_155471 | JGI IMG/M metagenome (GOLD analysis project Ga0210408, IMG submission 155471) | Forest soil microbial communities from Barre Woods Harvard Forest LTER site, Petersham, Massachusetts, United States - Inc-BW-H-4-M | ecosystem: Environmental > Terrestrial > Soil >... | reverse complement strand
CGCGGAGTGCGCGCAGTGGCGTCTGCGTCGACAGCCGCTAGGCCTGGAAGATTGGGAAGATATCGCTAGCGAAGACACAGGTTCAATGTTCGAAACCTGCGCCTGTTTAGCCACGCGCGACGACAGGCTGCGGAAATTCGGTCACTTGCTCGGCATGCTTTATCATGGTTGCGACGATGTGGGCGACGTGAAGGGGCTCGAGTCGCTCGGAGGAGGTGGAGAGGAAGACCTCAGAGACGGCATACTCACGCTCCCCGCCGCCCTTGCGATTCGCGATACGCAGATCGCGGGACTGTTTTGTAAGCTGAACCCATCGCCAGAGGATTTGGAGCGTATTTCGCTCGCTATGCAGGCCCAGTTGCCCGCCGCGGAGCTGCATTTGGATCATCTTGCGACGAGCGCGAAATGGGAAGCCAGTCTACACTCCGCGAACCCCACCACGTTGCTTGCTCTTGTCGATCACACCAGGGAACTCTCGCGCCGATAGCGCCGCGACCCTGTGGGTGGAATGTCGACTCACTCGCCCAGTTGGTCCAGCAATGCTCTGGCTTCTTTCAGGTCGGACAAGTCGTGGCCCTCGGTGAACAAGGCGTAGACCGGTGCGAGAACGCCACGCGCGGCGACCGGGTCGCGCCGCGTTTGCAGCAATCGAGCCAGAGCCGTTGCCGCACGCAACTCAAACGCCTTCGCACTCATCGTCTGGGCCAGGCTCATCGCCTCTCGAAAATCCGCTTCGGCCGAAGTGCCTTCACCCAGCCGGTGTTTCAATGTCCCGCGGATCGTGAGGCTTTGGGGTCGATAAATGCGTTCCTGGGGGTTGGCGGTAAGCGCTTCCTCGATTGTTGCAAGCGCTTTAGATGGTGCGCTTAACGCCTCCACCTCCGCGAGCCTGTTGAGCATGAGGCAGATGCTAACACGCGCTCCTGAAGCGATCTGGTCCGCCAGTGCCTGACGCATCGACGCGGCGCTTTCGCGGCCTGCACCCTTTTGCGCCCGTGCCCAACCAAGCGGCCCAAGCGCCAGACTAGCGGCATAGGAGAAGCCATTTTTCTCCGACAGGGCCAGCAATTGCGCCGCGGTCTCCTCTGCTCGGTCCGGGTCTCTCTCGGCGCTGACATGCAGGTTCGCCAGAAAATGCAGCGCCATCGCCAGGTCGTACGGGTTCTTGCTTTTTTGCGCGAAGGCGAGAGCGCGCGCCATGCGCTGGCGCGCGCTGTCGGACCGACCGAGGACCCAGGCCGTGAGACTCGCGATGCCAATGGCCACGATGTTGTTGCCTGGCGCCTGCTTTTCCCCAACGGCGGTGTCGATCAATGGGCTCAACCGCTCGTAGTGCTCCTCGACCGCCTGCAAGTCGCCTGTGTAGAATCGAGTCTGCATCTGGGCGTTCAGCGCGAACACGAGACGCGCCGGATGGTCGCCATCGCCATGACTAAGGTCGAGGATGCGGTCGGCGAGCGCGGTCGCGCCGGCGTAGTCGCCCGCGGTGATGACAGCTCTCCAGATCTTGGCTTCTTGGCGAATGAGCTGAGAAAGGCTTCCAGATTTCTCGGCGAGGGATCGAGCCCGCGCCGCCGCTTCGACCGTCTCTGGCGCGGCATAGCCTTTGGTCAGTTGCAGCACGCGATTAAGACCGCTGCAGAGATCGAGTTCCTTCGCATCCCTTTTGGACGAATCCGGCAGAGTCGTGAGCATCGCCAAGGCCTGCCTGTAAGCCGTCTCCGCCTCCTTGAACGCGCGCCGTGCATAGGCAACGTTCGCGGCATTATTCCACGCCGCAAGGGCGAGCTCCGCCTCACCCGCCTGAGTCCAGTGTAGCGCAATGACTTCTGGCTGCGCCTCGGCGAGAGCAACAAATCTCTCGGTGATAATGCGCGCAACGCCTGCGTGAAGTTCGCGTCGCCTGCTCTTGAGCAACGCTTCGTAAGCGGCATCTTGGATCAAGGCGTGTTTGAAACGGTAATTCGCCTGCGGTGGAAGACCACGAGCGTAGATCAACCCGGCATCGGCAAGCCTGGCGAGGCCCGATTGCAGTTCCTCACCCGGCATGGGCGAGATTGCCCGGAGCAATTCGTAGGAGAACTCGCGCCCGACGACTGAAGCGAGCTGGGCTATCTCCTTGGCGTGGCCGAGCCGATCAAGCCGAGCCCTCAGCGAGTCGTGCAGCGTCGCAGGAATCTCTCGTGTCTCCGATCGGCTCTCGCCCTCCAGAAGCAATCTGGCCAACTCCTCCGCAAACAACGGCACGCCGTCCGACCTTTTTACGACGGCATCGACAACGTGGCTCAGTAGCCGCGCGTGCGTGGCGACGCCCGCGACCATCTCGCGAATTTGGTAGTCGCTAAAACGGTTGAGCGTGATCCTGGCATGATGAGGCCGCATCGGCCACGGCGCCATAAACTCCGGCCGCGATGTCCCTATCAGCATTAGCGGCGCGGTAGCTGCTTGCTCGACAAGCAACTGCATCAACTCGATGGTTGACGGATCAACCCAATGCAAGTCCTCGACAGCGATCACCAGGGGCTGCAGCCGGGCGGCACCAAACACCCAGCCACAAAGGGCGCCAAGCAAACGCGCGCGCCGCTGATCGGCTGAGAATATCAAGGGCGGATATTTCTGCGGTGCCGGGAGATCGAACATCCCCGCGATCAGGGGAAGGACTTCCTCAAGTTTCAGTCCTACGAGCTGTAGCACCCGCTCTAGTTGGGCGACGCGTTCTTGCTTGCTTTCGTCCCCGCGCCAGCCAAAGCCTCGTTCCAGCATGTCGGTGACCACGTGGAAAGGGGTACTTTCGAAGAAACGCTCGCCCGCGCAATCGAGCCAGACGTGGTTTTCGTCCTTGATCTGGGAGCGAAATTCCTCGACCAAACGCGACTTGCCAATCCCAGGCTCGCCCGTCACCAGCACAAATTGCCCTGCGCCCTTGCATACGTTGATCCAACTGCTCCGCAATAAGTTGAGTTCGGCATTGCGCCCGATGAAGGGCGTTGGCCGATGACCTTCGCCATGGCGCCAACTCCGGCGGACGCCACTTGGCCGGACGGCACGGTAGAGCTGGACTGGACGCTCGATACCGGCGAACCGATGCACCCCACAATCCTCGACTTTAAACCGACCCACCACGAGATCATGCGCGGCGTTGGTCATCAAGACCGCGTTGGGCGGGCTTACTGCTTGAACGCGCGAGGCAATATTTGGCGCATCACCAAAGACGTCGACTTCACCGCTGCCGCCTTCGCCGATGACCACAGAGCCGCTGTCGATTCCGATGCGAACGAGTAACTCGACGCCCCTCTCGCCAGCTAGGCGCCGGTTCCACGCCTCCATAGCTTCGACGATCGCGAGCCCGGCACGAACCGCGCGCTCTCCATCATCTTCATTCGCATTCGGCCAACCGAAGTAGACGAGAAGGCCATCGCCTAGATACCTTGCGACATACCCTCCAAAACGCAGAATGGCATCCCTCGCTGCCCGCCGATACTCTCCGACTATGCCTTGCCATTCCTCCGGATCACGCTCAGCTGCAAGGCGGGTCGAGTTGACGAGATCACAGAAGAGGATGGTTAAATGGCGCCGTTCGCCTTTGAGGTGTCTTGTGGACTCCGAGAGTTGGGAGGTGGTGCCCAAGGGAATGCCGCCGGTAGCAGCGGGTGCGAGCGCTACCCCGCAATCTGCGCAAAAGCGCTTACCCTCTTGGCTTTCCGTTCCGCAAGTCGCGCAACGCATAAATCTACCTAAGGTAGCAAGCTTCACCATCTTGCGCGGCCCGTCACAAGCTGCTGGGCCTTTGCCAAAGTATCAAACCATGGCGGCTGGCTCCCTGCCAGAGCTAAAGCTCGATGGTCTGGTCGAAGGAGTAGCGCTGTCGGCTATTGTGCAAGGTAACAAGGTCAAATGCTCCCACTCTCGACGATCGTTTGAGGATTTTCCCTTGCCGCCACTTCGTCGCAACGCTTGCGACGCGATGCGGCCAACCTTTCCGTCTTCACTGTCTGCGACAACCAGTCGCATCTGCTTGAGCCCAGTTGGCAAGGTCAAAACGTTCGCGCTGACGCGCGGCTATCGTTTTGCTGGTTTCACCTTATTACCTTGTTAGGCCTACCAGCACATGTTCACGCCGTACCATGCAAGTGTGCAATGCATTTCGAACTCAAGCAGCGCTAGTTTCGAGAGGGACCCGAGCGGTAGTTCTCGCAAGTCCAGCTTTACTCACGCGTTAAGCATCTACACTCCTTATTTCAACCACGAACAATCAAAACATCAACCACCACCGCCGCTGAGTCGGAGTCAGCGCACCTGAAGCCCGCGCATGTCGCCGGCCTCGCGCCAAGCCTTCATCAGCGCGAAGAAGGCATCCGACCCAGGGCCATACAGGTTGTCGAACAGGCCTTGGCCTGCCCCGGCACGCCCTTCACCATTGTAATAACCCGGAGTGCAGGCCTGTCGGAAGGCCAGGGTGTTGATTGCGGTAGCGCGAATGGTCTCCAGCCAGCCGGACTCGGCCTCGGGAGTTGGCTCCACCACCTGCGCTTGCTGCTCCGATGCGGCCTTCACGACGCCGGCGACGTGGCGCGCCTGCTCGTCCAGCATGTGCGGAAAGTTCGGCGTAAAGGTGTTTTGGGTAACGCCAAGGTAGAAACAGTTCGGAAAGCCATGGCTGTAAAACCCGTGCAGCGTGCGAAGGCCCGAGGACCAGTGGTCAGTGAGCTTGCGCCCGTCGCGGCCATATATCTCAAAACCGGATCGCCGCGTGTAGGCAGTGCCCACCTCGAACCCGGTGGCGAAGATGATGCAGTCCACCTCGTACCCAACGCCGTCGAACAACAGGCCGGTCGCGGTCACCCGCTCGACGCCGCGGCCAAACGTATCCACCAGAGTCACGTTCGGTCGGTTGAACGTGGGCAGATAGTCGTCGTTGAAGGTCGGCCGCTTGCAGAACTGGCGGTACCAGGGCTTAAGCGCCTCGGCGGTCTTGAGGTCCCCGACCGTGGCGTCGACCCTGGCGCGTATCTGGTTCATCTTCTTGAAATCTGAGATCTCTATCATCCGGCCGAGTTCCTCGGGCGCCACTCCACCCCGGGCCGCATGCGCCGCGGCGGCGAGGCCGAGGTTGCGGAAGATGTCGGTCCAACCGTCGCTGACGAGATCCTCGTCTTGCGGGAGGCCTGAGAACATGGCGTTGAAGTTCTCCATCCGCCGCTTCTGCCAGCCCGGCGTCAGCGTTTTCACCCATTCTGGGTCGGTGGGCTTGTTGCCACGCACGTCTACCGAAGAGGGCGTGCGCTGGAAAACGTAGAGGTGCTTAGCATGGCGGCCCAGGTGCGGGACGCACTGGATGGCCGTGGCTCCGGTGCCAATGATCGCCACCCGTTTGTCGGCAAGCTTTGTTAGCCCACCCTCGGTCGAGCCGCCAGTGTAGCCGTAGTCCCAGCGGCTGGTGTGGAAGCTATGGCCGTTGAAGGTCTCGATGCCCGGGATGCCGGGCAGCTTCGGCCGGTTCAGCGGGCCGCTGCAGGTTACCACGAAGCGGGCGTGCAGGGCGTCGCCGCGGTTGGTGGTGATCAACCATCGGTTCTCGTGCTGCAGCCAGCGCATCTCGCTGATCTCGGTCTGGAAGCAGGCCAAGCGATAGAGATCGAAGTGCTCGCCAATGCGACGCGCATGCGCACGGATCTCGTCGCCGAAGCTGTATTTCTCCTTAGGGATGTAGCCGGTCTCTTCCAGCAGCGGCAGGTAGATGTAGCTTTCGATGTCGCACTGAGCGCCTGGATATCGATTCCAGTACCAGGTGCCGCCGAAGTCGCCGCCTTTCTCTATGATGCGAATATCCTTGACTCCGGACTCGCGCAGGCGCGCGGCGGCCAACAGGCCGCCAAAGCCGCCGCCCACAATCACCACGTCGACCGCGTCGGTTAGCGGCTTGCGAGTGAAGCCGGGCTCGACGTGTGGATCGTCGACATAGTGCCGAAAGTCGGCAGCGATCTCGACGTACTGGTCGTTGCCGTCGGGCCGCAACCGCCGGTCGCGCTCCTGACGGTACTTCTCACGCAGCGCATTGGGATCAAAGTCGAGGATCTCGCCCATGTGCAGCTCCCCTATCATCGGCACGAGCAGTGCCCATGCGGCGGACGAACTTAATGCAACTTATCGCAGATCACGCAAGGTTTGCTAGTTCCGATTGACCGCCGTAACAAGCCGTATGAGGCACGCTTATCAGCCCACCCCGCCACCACGATCTCGCTATGACTTGCCTCTGTTACACCTCAAACCTTGAACTGCCCGCGATTCAGATAGAGCTGGTTTCCAAACTGGGTAGGATGCTTGGCCTGGGAACCTTTGAGAATGTGAAAACGCTACAACCTTGGCACCTTGTCGAGATGAACTAGCAAAAACAACTTGACGAAAATAAACTGAAGTCACTCACCGCATGTTGGAGATTTACAATGCCGGTAGATACCTTGCGTGGACGGACCGCCTTGGTGACCGGAGGCTCTCGCGGCATCGGCGCAGCGATATCAAGAGCGTTGGCTGAGGCCGGGGCAGCGGTTGCCATCAATTACCGCGAGCGATCCGACGAGGCAGCGAAGTTAGCCGAGGAGCTGCGCAAGACTGGTGTGAGTGTCATCACTGCCCAGGCCGACGTCTCGCTGGCCAATGCCGTTTCCAAAATGGTCGAAGTCGTGCAATCCAAACTGGCGCCAATCGATATTTTGATCAACAACGCTGGCATCGCAATCACGCGCGGCATCGATGATCTTTCGGAAACAGACTTCGATCAGACGATCGCGACCAACCTGAAATCGACTTTCCTCTGCACCCAGGCGGTCCTACCGACGATGCGAGCCAAAAAATGGGGACGGATCGTCAATATCTCCTCTGGGGCTGCCCGTGGAGCTGGGGCGATCGGTCCCCACTACAACGCATCGAAGGCAGGTGTTGAGGGATTGACGCGGGGATACGCGGCGCGCCTGGTCAAGGAAGGGGTCACAGTCAACGCTGTCGCACCGTCGCTGATCGAAACAGACATGATGAAGGGTCAAAAGAATCTTGTCAGTCGGATACCCTTGGGACGCTTCGGTAAAGCTGACGAGGTTGCAAAAGCTGTGATGCTGTTAGTGGATAATCCCTACATGACCGGCCAGACCATCGCGATGAGCGGCGGCATGGCGTTCAACTGAGAATTCGCCAATCGAGGGTTATGGAATTCGGGACACAGGTTAACGATCCTTAACTTGCGATCTTGCTGTACGCGCCTAGGGTGCTCAAGTGGCGGATCGCCACACCCCCAAGAAAAGCCCTCAGCCCCGCCCCAACCAGGCGGGGTTTTTTGGTTGGGCGCACGCGCAGTCAATCTCCTACGGCTCGTAGCGGCCTTCCTTGAATCACACAGAGGCAGAACCTCAATCCCTGCGGTAGGGATCGCGCCTCAGCCGCCGGGAAAGGAACTTCTGGATGCGGAGACAGGGCGTCCGGTTCCGCGCCGATATCACACGCGTCTACGCCGCTTTTGAAGCAAACTGTAGCTCCTCACGGCGATTGAGGACCGATTCGACGCCCAACACAAATCCGACCGCAGTGTCGTAATGTTTCACGCGTGTCTGATATTTGCCATCGAACAACCAGATGTCGATGCCGCCGGAAGAATCCACTCCGGACCCACCTGATCGAATGGTTCCCACCTCCTTGCCCGTATCCTCGTCCAGAACCAGCAAGCACCTGAAATCGTCAGCATGTTTGAATGTCAAACGCATACACTTCCCCCGCCCAGTTTGGAAAGCGGATGGAACCGGGACACTGAGGCCTAAATGCGGTCAGGATTTTGACACCGAGCGAAATTCTGACGTGGTGTTTTTTGGCCACTCTCCAGACGGGCGGGTTTTGACCTCCGTCCACACACGACCCATATGAGACTTGGATGGCGTGGAATGTGGGGACTTTGGCGAAGCCATCTCGCTGAGAGCAGCTAAATAGCCGTTATCGAACTCGTTCGACATCGCCGCAGAAGACTTGCGGCACGCGGAAGTTCGAGTTCGTGCAACATCATCGAAAGGCTATTCCCATGGAACGTTTTCCTGTCCACACGCTCGACACCGCCCCCGAGACCTCCAAATCTGCATTGCGTGATGTGCAGGCGAGGTTCGGGATGATTCCCAACCTTGCCGGTGCCATGGCGACATCGCCCGTGCTCATCCGGAGCTTTATCGGCATCTTCGACGGCGTTCACGGCGGCAGCTTTACCGAACCGCAGGTTCAGACGGTGCTCCTTACCGATGCGGTAACTAACGGCTCCAGCTGGGCGGTCGCGCTTCACACGGCGCTCGGATTGCAGGCGGGCCTTGATGCCGCGAATGTCGCGGCGATGCGCGCTGGCCGCTCTCCATCTGACAAGAAGCTCGGCGCGCTCTCGACACTGGCGAGGACTCTGATCGAAAAGCGTGGTCGACTCGATGATCAGGACATCGAACGCTTCCTCGCCGCGGGCTTTAGCAAGGACCTCCTGCTCGAAGTGATCAACATCGTGGCTGCCTCGACAATCACGAACTACACCGGCAGTGTCACGAACCCGCCGCTGGAAGCGGCGCTGCAACCCCACGAATGGAAATCTTAAGTGGTGGCTTCCTCCGAAGAGGAACGGCGGCCGCAAGGCCGTCGTGCCGCGCTCGGCCGGCACCCCTGAAGGCAAATTCACCGCGCGAACCTCGCCCGATAATCCTGCGGGGTGGTGTCTAGAACACGCAGAAAACTGCGGCGCATCGTCTCTTCCGAGCCAAAACCGCAACGCTGTGAAATCCGCTTGACGGGCAGGCGCGTTTCGGAGAGCAGATGTTGCGCCCCTTCCACCCTTAACCTTTCGATCGCGCGTGCCGGCGTCAGCCCGGTCGACTCGGCGTAGTGGCGGCTGAAGCTGCGTTCGCTCATGCCGGCTTGCGCAGCGAGGACCGGAAGCGAAAGGTCATCGGCCAGGTGGTTGCTGATCCAGTCGTGCAAGCTTGCGAACCTGTCCTCCGTCGTCTGAAGTGAGAGAAACTCGCTGAACTGGGCTTGCCCGCCAGGTCGCTTGAGGAAGACGACCAGATAGCGCGCGACAGCCAGCGCAACCGCGCGGCCCAGATCTTCCTCGACCAGCGCCAAAGCGAGGTCGATACCAGCTGTCACCCCCGCAGAAGTCCAAACGTTGCCATCTTGTACGAAAATCGGATTAGGTTCCACGCGCACGGAAGGAAAGCGCCGGGCAAGTTCAGCGCAAAACGCCCAGTGCGTGACCGCGCGTCGGCCATCCAGCATGCCTGACGCCGCGAGAAGAAATGCCCCTGTGCATACCGAGGCGGTACGCCGAGCCCGCTTGGCGCGCTCGCGAATCCAGTCAATCAACAGAGGATCCGTTGCCGCAGCGGCGACACCCTCGCCGCCCGCAATCACCAGCGTGTCCAGATCGGCATCGGCGGCTGAAAGCGGATGCGTGGCAAGCTCTACTCCGCCCGACGCCTCGACCCGCTCGCCGCCTCGCGCCACGACGCGGATCGCATAAGGCATCGCTCGCCCGGCTTGCGCTATGAAAGCGTTAGTGGATGCGAATACCTGGATTGGCCCGCTCACATCGAGGAGCTTGACGGACGGATAGGCCAGGACTTCGACAACACGACGATCATCTGGCGGAAAATGAGGGGCTTTTGGCGTCATCGCCGAAAAATGGCGCGCTAGCTTTGCTTTGTCCATACAGGAAAGGGAGGCTCACATGATCCCTCACGATGTTCATCTGCAAATCGGCTCACTTCTGTTTGAAGGCGTGGATCAGATCGACTTGACAGGGCCTTTCGAGGTTCTGTCGCGGATTCCCAATTCGACTTATCGCATCTACGGCAAGGCCGCCGGTCCGTTTCGCGACGTCAAGGGATTGCAGCTGACGCCCGATGCCGTTTTGGCTGACGCGCCACCGCTCGATGTCCTGCACGTGCCGGGCGGATTCGGGCAGGAAGCGCTGATGGACGATGAGGAAGTGCTCGCCTGGATACGTCAGCAGGCGAAAGGGGCGTGCAGCATTTTTTCCGTATGCACGGGCGCCCTGTTATGCGGAGCGGCCGGCCTCTTGAAAGGACGTAGGGCAACGACCCATTGGGCCTCGTTTCACCTACTGCCGTTCTTCGGTGCCATTCCTGTCAATGAGCGTGTCGTGGTGGATGGAAGTTATGTCCTGGCTGCCGGAGTCACAGCGGGCATCGACGGGGCACTGCGGCTCGCTGCGGAACTGCGCGGGGACGCCGCCGCTCAGGCGATCCAGCTTCATATGGCGTATGCGCCGGAACCGCCGTTCGACAGTGGCACGCCCGAGACAGCCCCTCCTGAAATTTTGCGACAGGCGCGACTATCTGTCCAGAGCATCACCGCCCGGCGAGAGACGACCGCACGACGCGTCGCTGCCCGCCTCGGTGTCGTGGTCCCCAGCTCATAATGGCTACCGACTGAGCAACCATAGGCGCTTCCGCTATTGGCGCACCTATATCCGCCGGACTGATCGGTCTTGAAAGGAATAATGCCATGTCTGCCATCCAGGTCGTCTGCGCGGTGGCTATCCCCTTGCTCTGGGGTTATCAGTTCGTGGTCATCAAAATGGGCGTTACGGAGTTTCCGCCTCTCTTCTTCCTCGCGCTACGCTTCCTGGCCATCGCGTTGCTCGTTGTTCCATTCGTCAAAAGACCCACGCGTCAACAGCTCGGCCCTATCGTAGCTATTTCGATTTTCCTTGGGGGGCTGAACTTCGGGCTCTTCTATGTTGGCCTTGGGCTCGGCTCGGGAAGCATGTCGGCTGTCGCATATCAACTCGCCACACCCTTCACCGTCCTGTTAGCCTGGCCGCTGCTCGCGGAGAGGCCGTCTCTCACCACGTCCGCCGGAGTGGTGCTTGCATTCGTCGGCGTGGTCGTGTTGGCGGCCGGGCCTGGCCTGTCGGCAAACGCGCTTCCGCTGCTGCTGGTGGT
>Ga0210408_10005627_pt1 | contig 10977 bp, 5 predicted proteins | sample IncBWH4MmetaG_FD_155471 | JGI IMG/M metagenome (GOLD analysis project Ga0210408, IMG submission 155471) | Forest soil microbial communities from Barre Woods Harvard Forest LTER site, Petersham, Massachusetts, United States - Inc-BW-H-4-M | ecosystem: Environmental > Terrestrial > Soil >... | reverse complement strand
CTTCACGGCCGTGGCCACCGTAACGCTGGCCCTGGGAATTGCCGCCAACGCCACGATTTTCAGCTTTGTCAGTGCCGTGATGCTAAAGCGTCCGCCGGTCGGTGACCCAGACCGCCTCGCCGTCATTTCCTCGATCAATCCCGTCAGCTCCTGGGGCATCAACCTGAATCCCTTTTCCGCTCCAACCTATTTCGCCTGGAAAAAACAGAACCGCATGTTCACAGACATGGCTGCTGCCGATCCTTACTCCGGCGCCAGCCTGACTGGAGACGGCAACCCCGAGCGAGTCAGTGTCATGCGCGCAACTGCAAACTATTTTTCCGTCCTCGGAGTCTCCGCACAGATCGGAAGAACTTTCACCGACGGCGAAGACCACAGCGGCCGCGAGCACGTTGTCATTCTTAGCCACGAGTTTTGGGAACATCGATTCGCAGCCGACCCCAACGTCGTCGGCAAAACGATCCGCCTCAACGGTCTAGGCTACGAAGTAATCGGTGTGATGCCCGCGCAGTTCGTCTTGCAGGCCTTCCTGGTGCAGACCTGGACTCCGTTGGTTCTGGACGAAGCACAACAGAGCGCCGCCGCTCGCGAGAGCCGCAACCTCTTTCTTTTCGCCCGGCTTAAGCCCGGCGTGGCCATCCCCGAAGCCAGCGCCGAGTTTCAGCGCCTTGCCCGCGTCGCCGAACAAAATTTTCCCGACACGGAAAAAGGCTGGGGCGCCACTGTTCTGACTCTCCAGGACTACATGGTCAGGGAATTCAACGCCGGCCCCGCGCTTGTCCTGCTCATGAGCGCCGTCGGTTTCGTTCTCTTGATTGCCTGCGCCAACATCGCCGGCTTGCTTCTGGCCCGTGCTACCGGTCGAGACAAGGAGATTGCCGTTCGCGTGGCCATGGGTGCCGGCCGTCTGCGCATGCTCCGGCAAATGTTGACCGAGGCGCTGCTCCTCGCCGGCCTCGGCGGCGCGGCGGGTCTGGCGTTGACGTTTTGGGGCGCGCGCCTGCTGAAGTCAGCGCTGGGCTTCAATGAAGAAGTGCGCATCCTCGACTTGACCGTGGATGCGCGCGTGCTCACCTTCACCGCGGCAATCTCGCTGCTCGCTGCTGTAATCTTTGGGTTAGCCCCTGCCTTGAAAGCCGGAACTTCCGACGTCTACGGCATCCTGAAAAACGCTGCGGGAAAAGCATCGGCCGGCAGCAGACAGAATCGGCTGAGGAGCATTTTGGTAATCGCAGAGGTCGCTTTGGCCGTTGTTCTTCTAACAGGTACCGGGCTGATGATCAAAAGCACAGTCGATCAACAACGAAAAGGGCTTGGCTTCGAGCAGGATCATCTGCTGACTTCTTTCGTGTCCCTGGCAGATACTCGCTATCCCGATGCGGCGAAACAATCGGCCTTCTACCGCCAACTGCTCGCCAAATTGGAGAGCTTGCCCGGCGCGGAATCCGCCGCCATCACCTCAACTCTACCCGCAGGCGGCGCGGATCAGCTTTCCTTCCGCCTCAAGGGTCAGGAGAATCTGCCGCCCGGGGAGCGCTCGAAAGCCAGATATTTCATTGTGAGTCCGGAATTCTTCCGCACCGCCAAAATCCGCTTGCTCGCCGGAAAAATATTTTCGGAATCGGACGGGCCGGATTCGCGTGCCGTGGCGATTGTAAGTGAAGTCTTTGTGCGGCGTTTTTTTCCAAAAGGAGACGCTCTCGGTCAGCAGGTATTGATCGACACGAGCGGAGAGAGCGGCGCCCGGTGGCGCGAAGTGATCGGCATCGTCGCTAATGTCAAGGGCTGGCCGGATCAGTCAACCGACGACGCGGAAATTTACGAAAGTTTCCTGCAACGCCCCGTTGGTGAAATGGGCTTGATGGTTCGCACTCGCGGAACCCCGGATTCCTTTGCGCCCTCCCTCCGTGAGGCGGTCTGGAGCATTGATAAGGACCAACCGATTGCCAGCGTCATGAGTCTCGAGGACCGCATCGGGAATCAGCTCGCGGGGGATAATCTGTTCATCGACATGCTGGGTATCTTTGCAGCTCTGGCCCTGGCTCTCTCCGGCGTCGGCCTCTACGGCCTGGTGACTTACACCGTCGGCCTCCGCACCCAGGAAATCGGTATTCGCATGGCCCTCGGCGCAAATAAGAAAAGCATCCTGGTTCAGGTGGTAGGGCAGGGTATGAAACTAGCCGTCACCGGCGCGGCCATCGGAATGGTCGCTGCACTCCCCTTACCGCGCATGATCGAAGGCCTGCTCATTGATTTTCGCGTGAGCGGAGGCTGGGTCTATCTGTTAATTCCCGCCATGATTTGCGGCGTCGCTTTGCTGGCGTCTTACCTGCCCGCGCGAAGGGCTGCCCGCGTCGATCCCATGGTGGCGCTGCGTTACGAATAATTTTTGCAGCCATGAGCCGGAAAATCGCAGAGCGAGGCGGCAAGTCGCAGGAGGCGTTATGAGATGGCTGCGAGCATGGTTCGTGCGGCTCGACTCTTCGTTTCGAACGCAGCGCCGCGACCGCGAGTTTGCCGCGGAGCTGGAAAACCATCTCCAGATGCATATCGAAGACAACCTCCGCGCTGGCATGAACCGCGAAGAAGCGCGACGCCACGCGCTCATCAAACTCGGCGGTCTCGAACAAACCAAAGAAAGCCATCGCGATCGTCGCGGGCTTCCACTCTTGGAAACACTCTTTCAGGATTTGCGTTTCGCAGCGCGCACTCTCCGGCGGAATCCTGGATTCACCACCATTGCGGTTTTGACTCTGGCGCTGGGCGTCGGCGCAAACACAGCTCTCTTCAGTGTAGTAAAAACAGTCCTGCTGAATTCGCTTCCTTACCATCAGCCCGAGCGTCTGATAACCCTCGCGCGCGGCGATTCACAAACCCCAAATCCCACGAATGTTTCCTTCGGCGAGGCTGAAGATTGGAAAGTCCGCGCACGATCGTTGCAACAGATCGCCCTCTACCACGGCTGGACGCCATGGTCTTCGGTTTGCGCGTCACACGCAACTTTTTTGAAACGCTTGGCACTTCTCCCTATTTCGGCCGCGGGTTTCTCCCCGATGAAGACCGTCCCGGCCGTTGGCACGTAGTCTTGTTGAGTTATCCCTACTGGCTCCTCCGCTTTGGCGGTAACCCGAATGCCGTCGGCCAAACAATTCTGCTCGATCAGGTTTCCTTTCAGATTGTCGGCGTGCTTCCGCAATCTTTCGAGCCGCTGTCTTTTACAGATGCGGGCAGCCCGCCGGACGTCTGGGTTCCTCTGGGATACGACCTCTCGTTGCCGGACGCGTGTCGAACCTGCCAGCATCTTCACGCCGTCGCTCGATTGAATGACGGCGTCAGCCTCGCCCAGGCGCGTGCCGAGATGAACTTGATCGCTTCGCAGCTGGCCCGCGAGTTTCCCAAGGATTATCCGCAAGACGCTACGGTCCTGGCCTTGCCGTTGCGCGAAAGCTGGTATGGCAAGATTACAACCGCTCTCTGGCTGCTCTTCGGCGCCACAGCTGTTGTGCTTCTGATCGCCTGTGCTAATGTTGCGAATCTTGTTTTGGCGCAGGCTCTCAAGAAACGGCGCGAAGTCGCCCTTCGCTCGGCCCTCGGCGCCTCGCGATCCCGCATCGTCCGCCAACTTTTGACCGAGAGTATTCTTCTCAGCTTGCTCGCGGCCGCTGGAGGAGTGCTTCTGGCGTTCTGGGGAACGCCGCTGCTGCTGCACTGGGCGCCCGCGGAAATTCCGATCTTGAATCGCGTTCATTTCGATCCCGGCATTCTGCTTTTTACCTTGGCAATCACCACGGCAACTGGAATCTTGATGGGGCTCGCCCCGGCTCTGGAAACTTCTCGAGCGGATCATCGCGAGGCGCTCCAGCAAACCTCGCGCTCTATAGGAGCAGCCTCGCGCAGCCGGATTCGTGGCTTCCTCGTTTCCTCGCAAGTCGCTCTCGCCTTCGTCCTCACCGTCGCCTCCGGCCTTCTGCTGAAAAGCTTCGTGCACGTGTGGAACGTCAATCCCGGCTTCAACATTCAGAATCTCTACGAAGTAAATTTCTCTTTGATCGGTGCAAAATATGACGACGACCAAGCCGTCGTTCGTGCCCAAACCGAAGTGCTCGCCCGCATCCGGCGGATTCCCGGTGTTGACTCCGCAGGCCTCACCAGCACTCCACCCATTGCTGGAGGTTTCGGGAGTTACGATCGGAGCGGTTTTGTTGTTCAGGATGACCGCATCCCCGATCCCCAGGTTCCTTCTGTCGATCGTTACATCGTCAGTCCGGACTATTTCAGCACCATGCAGATCCCGCTGCTACGCGGCCGCTTGTTCACCGAGACAGATGCAGCGGGAAGCAACCAGGTGGCCATCATCAGCGAATTGACCGCCCGCCAACTCTTTCCGGGAAAAAATCCTCTCGGCAAAAGAATTCAGCTGGGTGGGCGCCGTGACGACCAGCCGTGGGCGGAAATCATCGGAATCGTCGGCGACGTTCATCAATATGGCCTCGACTCTTCCGCGACGCCGCAGGCCTATCTGCCCTACTCTCAATATCCGTTTAACTATGCGGCCGTTCTTTTCGCCCGCAGCACAATTGCTCCCGCGGCGCTCACGCGCGCGATTGAAGAGCAAATTCGGGCCATCGACAAAAACACGCTGGTGTTCAATCCCGCTCTCATGACCGAGGTTCTTTCTCATTCGCTGGCGCAACGGCGCTTCACGATGGCATTGCTCTCCGCATTCGGAGCCCTGGCGCTCCTCCTCGCCGCCGTCGGCATTTACGGCGTGATGTCCTACATCGTTGCGCAGCGCACCAGCGAGATTGGCGTCCGTATGGCTCTGGGCGCGCAACGGCGCGATGTCCTGGGCCTCATCTCGCGCGAGGGAATGCTCCGGGCAGGGTTTGGCTTGCTCGCGGGCTTGGTTGTTTCGCTCGCTCTCACTCGCGTCTTGACCAGCCAGCTTTTCGCCGTCAGCGCGCTTGACCCGCTTACCTTTGTCGCCGTTCTCTTTGTGCTGGCGGGCGTCGCGCTCGGTGCATGCTACCTCCCCGCTCGCCGCGCGTCGCGCGTCGATCCGATGGTAGCGCTGCGCTATGAATGATGTTTTGAAGTCGTGAGCCGAAAGTTGCACGCTTTGGGCTCCGAATCGTTGGAGGCGTTGATGAGATGGCTGCGGGCATGGTTCGTGCGGCTCGGCGCGTCGCTCGGAATCAACCGGCGCGAAAAAGATTTTTCCGCGGAGCTGGAAAACCATCTCCAACTGCACATCGAAGACAACCTGCGTGCCGGCCTCAATCCCGAGGAAGCGCGGCGGCAGGCGCTCATCAAACTCGGCGGTGTCGAACAAGTGAAAACAGAATACAGTGAACGGCAGGGATTGCCCCTGCTGGAACTCTTATTTCACGATTTTCGCTTCGCTCTGCGCTTGCTGAAGAAGGATCCCGGTTTTACTGCAATCGCCATATTGACGCTGGCGCTCGGCATGGGCGCCACCACTACAATTTTCTCCGTCGTGAACAGCGTACTTCTCCGTCCTTTGCCTTACCAGAATCACGATCGGCTATTACGCGTTCAGGAAACGCATTCGGGCGCTCCCGCGTCGGGCGTGACTTTCTCTACGTTTGGCCTCACGTACGCCACTTTTCTGGATCTCGAGCGCGAAGCAAAAACCATTGAAAATGCTTCTGCGTATCGCCAGTGGGCTTTCAACGTCACCGGCGGAAGCGAGCCGCAGCAAGTTCCCGGTGCCCTCGTCTCCGGAAATTTCTTCAACGTCCTGGGCAGCAACGCGCTGCTGGGCCGCACTATCCAGCCGGAAGACGACCAGCCCGGCGGGAACAATCGCGTGGTGGTCCTCAGCTACTCCCTGTGGCAGAGCCGTTTCGGCGCGGACAAACAAATCCTGGGGCAATCGCTCAAAGTAAACGCCGAGCCTTTCACTGTGATTGGCGTGATGCCGGCCGGATTCGATTATCCGGATCAATCGGAGGTCTGGTGTCCGCTGGTGCCCGGAAGCTCTTTGCATAACAACCGCCGTGCGCACCTGCTCACCGTTCTTGCCGATCGCAAGCGCGCAGAATCGCTCGGCAGCGTCCAGGGCGAATTGACGGCCTTTGCCGAAAGTGTGGAGAAAAGAAATCCCGGCGTGGACGATCCGGGCCTCACGCTGAGTGCGGAGATGTTGCAGAAAAATCTTGTCGCGCCGGTTCGCCCCGCCCTGGTGATTCTACTCTTTGCTGTGGGATTGCTTCTGTCAATTGCCTGCGCCAACGTCGCCAATTTACTGCTGGCTCGCACCACCGCGCGCCGCAAGGAAATTGCCGTTCGCCTCGCACTCGGTGCCAGCCGCGCTCGCCTCGCAATGTTGCTTTTGACCGAAAGCGTTTTTGTTTCCCTGCTGGGAGGAGCGGTCGGGCTTTTCGTCGCGGAAGCAGGACTGACATTGATTCGCGCGCAAAACAGCGAAGAGTTGCCGCGCTTCGCCGAAATTCATTTGGACTGGCGCGTTTTCGCATTCGCGTTTGCAGTTTCTCTTATTTCCGGATTGTTTTTCGGCCTCGCTCCCGCGCTCGCTGGAGCGAAAGTCAATTTGAACGCGCCGCTCAAGGAAGGCAACTGGGAACCGGCGGGTGCGGGCCTGCGGCTTTCGAACGGTACGCTCACCGTCCTGCAATACGCTCTCGCGACAATTCTCCTTGTCGGTGCGGGCCTCTTGGGAAGCAGTCTCCTGCAAGTTTTGCAGGTGAATCCCGGATTCAATCCCGGCCGCTTGCTCACTCTGCAAGTGTTTCTTTTGCCTCAGGAATATCCGGAAGGGAATTCGAAAGCTGCGACGGTTTTGCACCAAATGCTCGAACGCGTCCGCAACCTCCCCGGCGTGCGCTCGGCCGGAGTGGTGAGCGCTCTCCCAATTACTGGCGGCCCAAGCACCGAATTCATAATTGAAGGGCGCCCAACGCCGCGCCTCGGCGACGAACCCGGCGCCGACATTCGCGTGACGGACCCTGAATACTTTTCTGTGATGGGAATTCCGCTGCGCGCTGGGCGCGTTTTCACCGAGCACGACAATTTCGGGGCGGCGCGCGTCATGCTTATCAACGAAACACTGGCGCGGCAGTTTTGGCCTAATTCGAACGACAGTCCCATTGGCCAGCACATCACCATGAAAGGCTGGGGCCCTTCGCTCACCGGCGAAATCGTCGGCGTGGTCGGCGACGTCAAGACCAACGGTTTGGACGCGGCGGTGGGGCCGATGATTTATTGGCCCTACTACCAGTTTGGGCAAATCTTCAACGTCATGGTGGTACGCGGCGACGGCGATCCGCTGCAACTGGTCTCCGCGGTGAAGAGCGGCATCTGGTCAGTGGATAAGAATCAGCCGGTCTCACGAATTCAAACGATGGACCAGATTCTTTCGGATTCGGTCGCGCGGCGCAGGCTCTACGTGGTGTTGCTCGGCGTTTTCGCGGGCGTTGCGTTGCTGCTGGCGGCGACGGGAATTTATGGCGTGGTGTCGTATTCCGTTTCGCAGCGCACGCGGGAAATCGGAATTCGTGTCGCGCTGGGCGCGGAGCGCGTCGACGTTGTGCAGCTGGTCATCGCGCAGGCGGCGAAGTTGGCACTCGCCGGAGAATTCATCGGGATTCTTGTAGCGCTGGGACTCACGCGGCTGATGGCCAGTTTGTTGTTTGGTGTCAGCGCGGCTGACCCGCTCACTTTTGTGTGCGTTGCTATCGCGCTCACTCTCGTTGCTCTCGCAGCCTGCTACGTTCCGGCGCGGCGCGCGACACGCGTCGACCCCATGGTAGCGCTTCGGTATGAGTAGAGAACTCGTTTTAGTTTTTGGCTCTCAACTCTGAATCTTCGACCCTTCCCTTTCCTGCTTTCTTGGTCAGGGCTTTTTCTTTTTGAAGAGGCCGCCGATGGCGCTGACGGCGTTGGCGGGGGATTGCTCCGCGCCCTTGGCGCCGCCGGCAGCGAGTCCGCCCGCGCAGCCGAGCTGCGATTTGAGCATGCTAGCGGCGAGTCCGCCGACATCAGGAACGAATTTCGGTTCGGAGGTAGTGCCTTGAATCATGAAGGGCACGGTCGTGCCGCTCTTGCAGCCGCCACCTCCGCTGCCCATTGCTTTTCCGAGAAGGCCCGCGGTGCTGGAGACGGGGCTGCCAGTGGCGCCGAGGGCGTTGGTGAGCGTTGCGGCCATTTTGAAATCGAGATTGTTTTTCGAGTCCACGGTTCCGGCGCCGCTGAGATTACCAAGCGAAGGAACCACGGCCACGAAGTTGTCGGCTTTCAGGCCATCAGGAGCCATGCGCAGATTGGTAGTGAGCTTTTCGATGTCGAGATCCTTGCCGGACTTGATGCCGGCGAGCGAGGAGATGGCGGACATTTTTGATCCGAGGTCGAAGCCGGCAAGCTTGGCATTGAAGAGACCAACGGTACCGGTGGTGACCATTCTGCTGGTCGGGCCGGTGAGATTGAGATCGGTGTTGATGGTGCCGGCGGCGAGGGAGGCGCCTTTAGGAAGATGGATGCCCAGCGCGGGGAGAAAGGATTCAAAGTCCTTCGCGGGCATGTCCTTGCCCTCGACCTTAATGTTGACGGAGGTGGCTTCGCCGGCGGTTTCATAGGTGCCGTGGAGATGTGCGGCAGCGCTGCCGATTTTGAGAGTGGAAGGACTGAGGACTCCGGAATTCTTGCGCAGATTGTACTTGGTATCGAAATCCACGGTGACGGGAACTCCGGCGGGAGAGCCGCCGGCAATCAACAGGGCTTTGGAAAGTTTGACGTTGCCCTTGATTTCGGCTTCGCCGTTTTGGGAAGTGAGTGTGCCGTCGAGATCGACGATGCCGCCGAGTCCCAGGGAGGGATCGAGGAACCCCGTGGTGGCGAGATTCAAAGATGTGACATCCAGCTTGGCATTGAGCGGAGTGAGCGAGGCATCGGCTTGATCGATGGGACCGACGATGCCGTCGACATTGAACTTGCCGCCGGAGGGGAGATCGGCGGTGACGGTGACGGGAAACTGCGAAGTCATGGCGACGTTGGAGGCGGTCACGTTGACGTGATCATAGGTGCTGCGTTTCTGGGAATTCGTCGCGCCGACGATGATGCTGCCGTTTTTAAGTTCAAGTTTTTTGATGGTGAGGTCGGAGGGAGCGCTCGTCGAGCCGGCAGGTTGCGCGGCGGGAGGCCGGCCCTTTGCAGCGGCGGTGCCGAGCGAGGAGTAGTTCCACTGTCCGGCGCCGTTGTGAAGCAGGGTGACCGTCGGGCTGTCGATGGTGACGCCGGTGACGTTCAGGGTCTTCGAGAAAATCAGCGGCAGGATTTCCACGCCGACTTTCAGGGACTTGGCGGTGAGGAACGGCGATGAGCTGAACTTGGGATCGTCGCCGATGGACAGCTCTTCGGCGGAGAGCGAGCCGCTGATGAGCGAGAGGCTCAGGTTTCCGAGCTGCACTTTGCGGCCGAGCGCAGCTGAAGCTTTTTCTTCGATGGTGGGCCGGAACTGATTGACAGGAATCAGGAACGGCGCGATGAGAATCAGTACGAGCAGCACGCCAACGACGATGAGGATGTTTCGCAGTGTTTTATTCATAACGACCTCCGACGTTGAATCGGAGCATAGCACGGGAATCGTCTGAACGTCCCCTCGTCGGAACATCGGCAAGTCTGAGCGTCGAATTCCAGAATGGGAATTGTTGATATACACCCGGCAGTTTTCGCAAGAGCGGCAAGCAAAGGGCTTACAGGATACGTAACTTAGAAGAATTTGCAGTGCAAAGAAAACAAGGGAGTTGCAATTTGCCTTTCGTACAAAAGTGTCTCATGAGGAGTGAGACTGAAAACATGAGGCGAAGAATCGCCGGAACTTCGGAACGTCTGCGGTGCGGGGTGAGAAGGCAATACTTCCCACGAGGAACCGACCTATCTGTCTACTCTCAGGCACAGCTCGTTGCATCGACCGTCTGAGCTGGGAGCGTTTATCAGGCATGTGGATTACTTCCGAGTTGCCCGTCACTCGGAAAGAATCTCTTTTCGTATCCGAAAACTTCCTCCATCACAACTTTCCAGCTGGTCAGGGACTTCGGTTTCTGCGATTGGGGATGTTGTCTGTGTCTAGCTTCGGTGCCAGAACCTTGGAAGTGCTGCTCGCGAACAAAGCGCGTCATGAACAACAAAGGAATAAGGAGAGCACGTCACCTGCTGGACGTCGGCGCAGGTGCTCCGTGGTGTGGAACAAACCTGTCGTAGCGCGTACGTGCGAACAGCATGGCGAGAAGAGCCGCCAGAACCGCAACTGACGCATATCGTGCAATGATGCGAATCCGGCTGACGCTGGTGGAAGCCTCGGTTCCGCTCGGCTCAAACCTCACTCGCTTCACGAACCTGTAGCCCTTCTTCGGAACGGTCTGAATGTAGCCTGCGCTCTTACTGTTCTCTCCCAGGGCCATCCGCAATCGGTTGACAAGAACATCCAGGCCATGCTCGAAATCCACATTGCTGTCCGGCCAGAGGTTGCGTCTGATCTCTTCGCGTGTGATTAGCTGCCCGGCATGATCGAGCATCAAGACCAGAAGCTCCAGGCATTGTCCGTGGATCGGTACAATGCTTCCTCCGCGGCGAAGTTGCATGGCTTTCTCATCAAATTCAAACTCGCCGAATACCTTCATTCTGCGACTCCTTACCGGAAATTCTTCCTCAATAAGCTCTTCAGGAGCGAATTGTACCGCAATGAGCCTCTAAGAGGCACAAATGAGGATATTTGAGTTGACGGGACTTGTGGGTTGCTGTGGGATGAGCCTTGTTCGGCAGAATCCCTGCGACGCCGGTGGACGAAAAGTCGTGCATAGGAGAAATCAAGAGTGCTTCGAACGGCAGCGATCTGGACCCTCGCGGTTGTTATTGGATTGCTTTTTGTGCTTGTTGGATGGGCAAAGCTGGCAGGACCCTCGGGGATTGGTTGGGCGGTGAGGCTTTCCCACTGGGGCT
>Ga0210408_10005626_pt1 | contig 10977 bp, 7 predicted proteins | sample IncBWH4MmetaG_FD_155471 | JGI IMG/M metagenome (GOLD analysis project Ga0210408, IMG submission 155471) | Forest soil microbial communities from Barre Woods Harvard Forest LTER site, Petersham, Massachusetts, United States - Inc-BW-H-4-M | ecosystem: Environmental > Terrestrial > Soil >... | reverse complement strand
TCGAACATGCCGCTCTACGGCAACGTCGTTTCGCTTGAGACCTTTGTGCGCACGGTGGTGGCTTCCCTGCCCCAGGGCCAACTCACCGCCCGCTATCCATCGTTGCAACCCATCGTCAAGCAGATGATGCGGGTGATGATTCTGCCGCGCCGCGGAGTTCCCTACAGCCAGGACATGCTGGAACTGACGCCAGCGGCGCTGTTGGCAGCGAAGTGATTCCGCTTCAGAGCGATTCCCACTGCTCAAGCGAAATGCCGCCCTGCTCCAATATTCGCTTACTCAAAGACCAGTCGATATCACCCTTGTGAGGATTCGGGATAGTCAGGCGCACTCCAAGCCTGGTCATAAACGGGTGCTTGCCTTTTTGGCAGGGGCCTTCCCAGCCCAACTTGCGAAGACGCCGGATCAGCTCGCTCCGCTTAATCGGCTTCGGCATGCGCCGGCTCTTTGCGATTCAGGTCGATATCATCAATCACTGGCAGGGGATGGCCAAGCTGCAGCCCCAGCAACAGCCAGTCCTCCAGGGTGCTCTGTAGTTCCTCCCGGCATTCCTCAAGAGTTGTGGCCTCGGCCCATAGACCTCGACACTCGGGAATCCGTCCGAAAAACCGGCCGTTTTCCATCAACTCATACTTTGCATGGTGCAAAGCTCGCTGGATGTACTGTGTCAGCACGCTCTAATGTCAACTCTCCGCCTGCAACTTTCAACTTTCAACCTTCAGTTTTCCGGCTCGCTACCGTCGATCATCTTCACCTTGTTGTGGGTGAAATATTCCTTCGTCAGCGCCTTCATCATCCGGTCGCGCTGGTCGTAAAGGCGGCGGAGCTTGCGGGGTTTGTGCTTCGCGAGGGCGTAGTGGGTTAGAAGCGGCATCGCAATTGTCGTGTCGGTGTAGCAGACCACGGCGTCGGGAAGCTTGGTCGGATCGACCTTGCCCCAGCTCACGGCTTCGCTGGGAGTGGCGCCGGAGAGACCGCCGGTGTCGGGCCGGGCGTCGGTGACCTGGATGAAGAAGTCCTGGCCCAGTTCCTTGATGCGGAGCACTTCCTGGATTTGCGGCTCGGTCTGCAGCGTGAAATTCTTCGGACTGCCGCCACCCCAGATCACGACCCCGCTCCGGCCGCCGCCGCGTTTGGCCGCCAGCACGAACGCAGTGGTTTCGTTCACATCAATCGACGGATTGACCCGCAGCTTGTTGCCGCGCAACTCGACGCCGGCAACGTTCATCCCAATGGTGGAATCGCCCGGTGACGAGGTATAGCACGGCACGCCGGCGCGGTAGGCCGCCGCCAGCACTGAGACATCCTTGAGCTTGTTCTTGCGTTCCCATTCGGCGCAATAACGGCCCAGCAGGTAATGGAGTTCGGCGGTGCCCATTTCCTTCTGAAACTCGGGTTGAATCAGCAGCTCGCGCAGGATTTCATCGGTCGCCATCAGACCGTCCGAATACGGGATGACGACGTCGTAAATGCGGACCAGGTCGTTGTCGCGCAGATCGGTGTCATCGAATTTGAAGCTGCCGGAGTGGACCGGGTAATTGAGCGCGAAATGCATGTCGTGGTAGAGGTTCGCGCCGGTGGAGACGATCCAATCCACAAAACCGGCTTTGATCAGCGGAATAATGCTGGAGCAGCCCAACCCGGCCGGCGTGAGGGCGCCGGAGACGCTCATCCCGATGGTCACATCGGCAGCGAGCATTTTGTTGGCAAAAAGCTGGCAGGCTTCCTTGAGCCGGGCGGAATTGTAGGCGAGAAAGACCTCATCGATGATATAGGAGAGGTTCTCCTTGCCGGTCAGATTCCTGGGATGGATGCGTTTGCCCGCCATGTATTGCTTTTTGTGCGGGCAATGCTTTTCCTTCATCCAATCCGGCATTTCCGAGATGTCTTCGCGGGAACGAACATGCTGTCTTTCAGTTCTGGCCATAATTCAAATGCTCAATTCAATTCAAATCCAATTTTTGCGCAGCCACAATACGCAGCTTGCCGCGATTGCCAATCATAAACTGTTGGTGAACGGGGGTATCCGGACACTGCCCCTACAAGCCCCTCACCCCCTTCCCCCTCTCCCCATCGGATGGGGAGAGGGGGATGAAAATCGGGGGTTACCCCGGGTGGCGGACGCTACGCGTCCTTACCCGGGGCTACTTTCTTCTTGCCCCTTCGGGGCGGCAATGTGCCGCGCTCCGCGCGGGCAGAGCGGTATTGGGGGCAAAGTCCGGATGCGCCCTTGGTGAACTATACCTGCTTGGCGCGGGTTCAAACGTGTTGGACGTCCGCGCGGTGAAAACAACGAGCCACTTCCGTGCAGTGTGCGAAAACCGGTGTAAATTAAACCCAGTGCGATCATTCCAGTTCCATCCCGTCATCGCCCGCTGGTTCGAGCAGAAATTCGGTTCTCCAACCGAACCGCAGCAGCTCGGCTGGCCTGCGATTCAGTCCGGCGCCCATACTCTGATCGCTGCGCCCACCGGCTCGGGCAAAACACTGGCGGCGTTTTTCGCCGAACTGGACCAACTGTTTCGGGATGGCCTGGCCGGAACGCTCAAGGATGAAACTCGTGTCGTGTATGTCTCGCCGCTCAAAGCGCTCAGCAATGACATCCATAAGAACCTCGAGGAACCCCTGACCGGCATCCGTGAGGCGCTGCTCGAAAGCGAAGGTCGCGCAATCGATGTGCGCGCCGGAGTGCGTACCGGGGACACACCTGCAGCGAAGCGTCAGGCGATGGCCCGCAAACCGCCGCATATCCTGGTGACCACACCGGAGTCGCTCTACTTGTTGTTGACCTCGACCTCGGGCCGCAAGCTTCTGTCCACTGTGCGCACGTTTATCATCGATGAGATTCATGCCGTCGTGGCCAATCGACGCGGCTCCCACCTCGCCCTGACGATGGAGCGTTTGGCCGCGCTGGTAAAGGGCCCGCTGCAGCGCATTGGCCTTTCGGCGACACAGAAACCGATCGAGGAGGTGGCCCGATTCCTCGTCGGCGCTCGCCACGTGGACGCGTCCAGCAAAGCCAAGTGCGCGATTATCGACTATGGTTACTCGCGCAAAATGGACCTCGCCATCGAAGTCCCCGGTTCGCCGCTCGAAGCCGTCATGTCCAACGAAATTTGGACCGAAGTTTATACGCGCCTGGCCGACCTCATTGAACAGCACCGCACCACGCTGGTCTTTGTCAATACGCGGCGGCTGGCGGAACGGGTCACCCGTCACCTTTGCGAGCGACTCGGCGTCGATAAAGTCACCTCGCATCACGGCAGCCTCTCCGCCAAACTGCGGCTCGAAGCCGAGGATCGTTTGAAACGCGGCGAACTTAAGGCTCTCGTGGCCACCGCCTCATTGGAGCTAGGCATCGACATCGGCTCGGTCGAACTGGTGTGCCAGCTTGGGTCGACCCGTTCGATTGCCACCCTGCTCCAGCGAGTGGGCCGCGCCCGGCATCAACGCGGAGGGCTCCCGAAAGGCCGGCTCTTTCCCCTCAGCCGCGATGAATTGCTCGAATGCGTTGCCCTGCTCCGCAGCTTGCGCGACGGTGAACTGGACCGGCTCGAGATTCCGGCCAAACCGCTTGATGTCCTCGCCCAACAGATTGTTGCCTGTGCCGCCGGGGAAGACTGGGACGAGCAGCAGCTCTTCGAGTTGATGCGCTCTGCCTGGCCTTATCGGGACCTCACTCGGACTGAATTCGATGATGTTCTGCGCATGCTGGCCGAGGGCTTTAGCACCAACCGCGGGCGTCGCGGCGCTTTGCTCCACCACGACGCCATCAACCACCGGGTCCGGGCCCGCCGCGGCGCCCGGTTGGTGGCGCTGACCTCCGGCGGCGCGATCCCCGACACCGCCGATTACCGGGTCGTGGTCGAGCCCAGCGAAACTTTCATCGGGACGGTGAACGAAGACTTCGCCGTTGAGAGTTTGACGGGAGATGTTTTTCAGCTCGGGAACGCTTCCTGGAAAATTCTCCGCATCAACTCCGGCACCGTTCGGGTCGAAGACGCCCATGGCCAGCCACCCAATATCCCCTTCTGGCTCGGGGAAGCACCCGGTCGCACCGCCGAATTGTCCCGCGCGGTGTCCGATTTGCGGCAGCAGTTTGAGCAACAAGTTCAAGCTCACTCATCATCTTCCTCGGCTGTTTTCTCCGAAAGAAACGGGATGAAGGAAGAGGAAGAGAAAGAGGAAGAGCCCAAAGCCCCATCCTACCTCCGCCAGGTCTCCGACTACCTCCTTGCCACTCACAAAGTCCTGGGTGTGATCCCATCACAGGAGACCATCGTCCTCGAACGTTTCTTCGACGAATCGGGCGGCATGCAGTTGGTGTTCCATTCACCTTTTGGCATTCGCATCAATCGTGCCTGGGGCCTGGCCCTGCGCAAACGTTTCTGCCGCTCATTTAATTTCGAGCTGCAGGCAGCGGCCACGGATGACGCTATTGTGTTGTCGCTCGGCACGCAGCATTCGTTTCCTCTCGAGGAAGTCTTCCGCTACCTCAACAGCAAAACCGTCCGCGACTTGCTGGTTCAGGCGCTGCTGTCACCGCCCATGTTCCCGATTCGCTGGCGCTGGAATGCCACGCGCGCCCTGGCCCTTCCGCGTCAGCGCGGCGGGCGCAGAATCCCGGCCCCGCTCCAACGCATGGAAGCCGAGAACCTCCTGGCCGCCGTCTTCCCGGACCAGCTTGCCTGCCTTGAGAACATCGCCGGTGACCGCGAGATTCCGGACCACCCGCTGGTGCGCCAGACTATTGACGATTGTCTGACCGAGGCGATGGACATTGATGGCCTCATCGGCCTGCTGAAGAAGATCGAGACCGGCGCGGTCCGATGCATTGCGCGCGATTTGCCTGAGCCTTCACCGCTCGCGCACGAGATTCTCAACGCCCGTCCTTACGCGTTTCTCGACAACGCTCCCTTGGAAGAGCGCCGCACCCAGGCGGTCTATACGCGGCGGGCCAGCGACTCGGCGGGCGAAGGCGGCTTGGGAATTCTGGATGCTGCGGCTATCGAAAGGGTCTGTGCGGAAGCCTGGCCGCGCGCCACCAACGCGGACGAGCTCCACGAAGCGCTATTGTTGGCCGGCCTGATGAGTGAAGAGGAGCTTAATCGTACGGCTCCCGAGGCTCGAGCATGGCTCGACTCGCTGGCCAACCAGGGACGTTCCGGCAAACTCACGTCGCAGCGCTCTTCCACCCTGCCAATCGAACTTTGGCTCGCCACGGAACGCCTGCCGCTCGTCCAGGCGGTTTACCCGGATTCTACGACCGAGCCCGTTCTCATTCCGCCCCAATCTGAGCGCGCCCGCTCGTGGGAGCGCGCCGACGCCCTCCGCGAACTGGTCCGTGGCCGAATCGAAATCGCCGGCCCGATCACCGCGGAAGCTCTGGCTGATTTCTACCAATTGCCGGCGTCAGAAATTCAAACCGCTTTGCTCGCTCTGGAGGGCGAAGGCTTTGTCCTCCGCGGCAAATTTCATTCAAACGCGCCGGACCTCGAGTGGTGTGACCGCCGGTTGCTGGCCCGCATCCATCGGCTGACGATTAACCGTTTGCGCGCCGAGATTCAGCCGGTCACCCTCGCTGAGTTTCAGCGCTTTTTGCTGGCGTGGCAGCGCGCCGACCCCGACCACCGCGCTGAAGGACCAGCCGGGGTCGAGGCCGTCCTGGAGTTGCTCGACGGCTACGAATTGCCCGCCGCAGGGTGGGAACCCGACGTGCTGGCTCTGCGCATCAAAGAGTACTCCCCGCAATGGCTCGATCAACTCTGCTTTACTGGTCGCATCGGCTGGGGCCGGCTGACGCCGCCCAAAAACCAAAATGGCCGGCCATTCTTCCCGCTGCGCTCCAGCCCCGTCTCGCTTTTTGCGCGCGAAAACCTGCTGCATTGGCTGGCACTATCCGCTACGGCGGCGGTTTCGGCCTTCGCACCAGATACCAGTGCTGTGCTTGATACACTGACGCAAGGCGGCGCTTTATTTTTTCACGAGCTCGTGAAACGAACCGGCCTATTGCCCTCCCGCATCGAACAAGCCCTGGCCGAACTGGCGGCTCAAGGTTGGGTAACTTCCGACAGCTTCGAGGGCCTCCGCGCCTTGCTTGTCCCGCCGGAAAAGCGCTTGCCCTTCTCCAACTCGACACGCCAGCGGCGCCACAAAGCCGTTACCAGCCTGGAGTTTGCCGGCCGCTGGTCCTTGCTCCGTAGTAGCGGAGATTTCCAATCCGCTGCGGAAGCAAGCATTGAAACCTTCGCCCGCGCGTTGCTCCACCGCTACGGCGTTGTTTTCCGCCGCTTGCTGGAACGCGAGTCATTCAACGTCTCCTGGTATGAGCTGGGCCGGGTCTATCGAAGGCTCGAAGCGCGTGGGGAAATTCGCGGCGGTTATTTTGTTAGCGGGGTCAGTGGCGAACAATTCGCTTTGGCAGAAGCCATTGGCCGGTTGCGTTCGTTGCGCAAACGGCCGGCCGAGGGCCAATTGCTCGTCATCAGCGCCGCCGATCCGCTGAACCTGGCGGGCATTCTCACCCCTGGGCCGCGGGTCTCAGCCATCTCCGCCAACCGCCTGCTGCTCCGCGACGGCGTGCCCGTGGCCGCCCTGGAAGGCGGACAGTTCCTCAGATTGGATCCGCAGACCCAGGAGCGGGACGAGATCCTTGAACCCACCCTTCGCGTGGGCACCTTGCCAGCCGCTCTGCGTCCCTATTACGCTTAAAAAGATTTAGATCCAAGAGCAAACAAGGCACACAAAAGGGGAAGCAGGCCAGTCCCGTGGTCCTGTGGCCCGGTGCTCATTCGCTCTTGGCGCCCTTTTGGAGGAATTCCTTCGCCCTTTCGGCGCTTGCCCTCAGCTCACGAATGAGCAAATCTATTTTCCAATAACACAAACCACTTATGAACCGACGCCGTTTCATCGAGGTCAACATTTCGTTGGCTGCTGCCGCCTTGAGCGGGCACGCCCATTCTCATCATCATGTCGATGAAGCGCCGTTCGAGGAAGCTGGCAACGCGTCTCCGGCCAAAGAGCCTGCATCCCCGATCATCAGCGGTTCGGGGGATTTCCGCTTTCAGTACGTTCCCGACAGGCTGCCCCTGCCCCCGGAGGTCAAAATGAAGAATGGCCACGGCCTTTGCCTCGATGCCCAGGACAATATCTACTTCACCTTTGAACCGGAAAAGGTCGAAGAACACACGCGTTGCCTTGTGCGCTTTGCCCCGGACGGGACTGGTCCGGTCTTGCTCGGCTCGGACAACGCGCTTGCCCACGGTGTCCCGCACGGCTTGAACATTCATGTTGGCAAGGACGGTAATGCGGTGCTTTACCATGCCAATAATGACGCTACGGTCCACAAAACCACGCTCGACGGCCAAATTCTCTGGACGCAGAAATGGGCGCCGCAAATGGGCAACTACAAACCCACCGACGCTGTCGCTCCGCTCGAAGGCGAGCGAGTGATGGTCGCCGATGGCTACGGGAGCAGCATGATCCACGTGCTCAAGAGCGCTGATGGGGTCTATGCCGGCAAATCCTGGGGGGGCCTTGGCCCGGCCCACGGGGAATTGAATTGCCCGCATGGCATCACCTACGACCCGCGCCGCAAACTGTTGCTGACCGCCGATCGAGGCAACAAGCGCCTCGAGTATTTCACGCTGAGGGGCGCCTACCACAGCACGATCGAAGCGAAGGAAATCACCGCGCCGTGCAACGCCGATATCCGGGGGGAGCATGTCCTGGTGCCCGACCTGGACGGCCCGCTGGTCGTTCTCGACAAGGAAAACCAGGTGGTTTCGGTGATCGAGGTGGGGAAACTGCTGGGCGACCGGGGTTTCCGGCATCCGCACGACGCGATCTGGCTGGCCAATGGCGACATCGCCGTCTGCACGTGGAATCCCGGACGTCTCGGCTATTGGCGGCGATTGACCTGAGTCATTTTGCGACGGGTGAAAGCCGCAGACAATCAGCGGCCGGGTTCGCAACGGAAGTGTTTTGCGAGCCTCGCTCGGCAACGCGCCTGCAAAGCCCGAGGACTCCGTCACTCAAAGCTCCTGTTGTTTGCCTAACTTTAGGCTTTTGATCCACACCAGAGTTTTGTTCAATGAATCCCGGGTATGAGCCAGACACATCCGCTTACAACCACAACCTTTGAATTGCCGGGTTATCGGGTGATCAAATCGTTTGGGGTAGTGCGCGGGATCATCGTGCGTTCGCGGTCGATTGTAGGCAACATCGGGGCAGGTCTGCAAAGTCTGTTCGGCGGCAATATTTCGCTTTACACTTCGTTGTGCGAGCGGGCACGGGGGGACGCTTTTAACCAGATGATCACCCACGCGGGGGAGTTGGGGGCCAATGCAGTAATTGGGGTGCGTTACGATGCGACCGAGATCTCGGCCGGAATCACCGAGGTGTTGTGTTACGGCACGGCGGTGTACGTAGAGCAGAACCCTTAATCAAGCTACTGACGTTATGGCTGGACACAGTAAATGGGCAAAAGTGAAGCACTTCAAAGGGGCGATCGATGCGAAGCGCGGAAAGATTTTTTCCAAGCTGAGCAAGGAAATCAGCATCGCGGCCAAGCTGGGGGGAGCCGATCCGGACATGAACCCGCGACTGCGGATGGTGCTGCTCAAGAGCCGGGCGGCCAACATGCCCAACGATAATATCGAGCGGGCGATCAAGAAAGGGACCGGGGGAGGCGAGACCGCCAATTTCGAGGACCTGACTTACGAGGTTTACGGCCCGCATGGCGTGGCTATCCTGGTGGAGATCAGCACCGATAATCGAAACCGGACGGCGTCGGAAATCCGCAGCCTGGTAACCAAGAGCGGCGGGAGTATCGCGACCCAAGGCTCGGTCAGCCGGCTGTTCCATCGCAAAGGCCAAATCATTGTGCCTCGGGAAGCAGCCAACGAAGATGCGCTGATGGAAATCGCACTGGACGCCGGCGCTGAAGATTTCAAGGCTGAGCCGCAAGGGTATGAGATACTGAGCGAGCCGGCGCATTTCGAGGCGGTGCATAAGCAGTTGGAGGCCAAAGGCATCAAGCCGGCCGTTGCCGAAGTAACGGCGCTGCCAAAGGTGACCGTCCCCCTCCAGGAGGAGGCTGGCACAGCCGTTAACAGACTTCTGGACGCGCTGGAAGACCATGACGACGTAAAGGAGGTTTATTCCAATGCCGAATTCACGGAAGACGCCGCGAAGCTCGTTGAATAACCAGGAGAATCGGTAAAGGAGCTCGGGCGCATGCGAATCAAGAAGTTGACCCAGGATAACCCGGTCGCCCGGGTGCTGGCGTGGATGGCTCAGGCCATCGTTCAACATCGCCGGTGGTTTCTCTATCCACAGTTCGCGCTGTTCGCGCTCTGTGTTTTCTACGTGGTCCACGGCTTCCCCGCGTTGGGCATCCCGCATTTGGAATTTGACACCCGCCGCGACAATCTCGTCGGCTCGAATAAGAAGTACCACCAAAATTTCCTGCGTTTCAAAAAGGAGTTTCCGACGCAGGACGATTTAGTAGTGGTCGTCGAGAGCGAGAACCCGGACAAGAACCGCCAGTTTGTCGAGCGGCTGGGAGTGCGGATGGAGGCGGAGACCAACCTGTTTCGCGACGTGTTCTATAAAGGCGACCTCAAAATGCTGGGCTCCAAGGCGCTGTTGTTTGTGCCGGAGTCGGATTTGGGCGAGCTCAAGAAGACGTTGCGGGATTATCGGCCTTTCATCCAGCAATTCACCCATACGACCAACCTGGTGTCACTGTTTGACATGGTGAACACGCAGTTCCGCACCGCCAAGCGGGAGAAGAATGCAGAAAATGATTCGCTGGTTAAGGCACTGCCGGCCCTGGAGCGAATCGTGACGGAGGCGACCGGCAGTCTGCGCCGGCTAGGCACGCCGCCTTCTCCCGGCATTAACGCGCTCTTTAGTCCTGATGAAGATGCGCAGCAACAGATATACATCACCTTTGCCAAGGGACGCATCTACCTGGTCACGGCGCAGGCGCCGAGCGAGGATTTGAATGGCGCTGCCGTCGAGCGGCTGCGCGGGCTCGTCGAGCAGATCAAGTCGGAGGTACCGGGTCTCAACGTCGGCCTGACCGGCGAACCGGTGCTGGAACATGACGAAATGGAGCAATCGCAACGGGACACCACCGTAGCAAGCATCGTCTCACTGCTGGTCTGCGCGCTGATTTTCATTTACGGCTACCAGGAGACCGGCCGCCCGGTCAAGGCGACGCTCTGCTTGCTGGTCGGGCTGGGTTACACACTGGCATTTGCCACCGCCACCATCGGCCACCTGAATATCCTCACGATCACGTTTGTGCCGATCCTCATCGGGCTGGCGATTGATTACGGCGTGCACCTGATCTCGCGTTACGAAGAGGAGTTGCGGCACGGCAAGACGGAGGCCGAAGCGCTGGCCAAAGCCATGGTCTTCACCGGCCAGGGCATCCTGACGGGCGCCTTTACCACTGCCGGCGCCTTTCTAGCGATGGCTTTCACCAACTTCAAAGGAATCCAGGAGATGGGCATTATTTGCGGCGGCGGCCTAATCATTTGCCTGCTGCCAATGATGACGATGCTGCCGGTGCTGCTGCTGACGGGCCACCAGAATGTGTTGGATCACGCTCAGGGCGACCAGGAGGAGCGCCGTGCCCGAATTGAAAACCTCTGGTTGCAGCGCCCGCTGGTAGTAAGTTGTATCACCGTGGCCGTGTGCGCGCTGGCGGCCACCCAAATTCACAAGGTCAAATTCGATTACAACCTGCTCCACATGCAAAGCGCGGGGTTGCCCGCGGTCGAATTCGAGAAGGACCTGATCGATTCGGCCGATAAATCCGTGCTCTTCGGCGCGGTGATCGCCACCAACCTCCAGGAAGCCGTCCAGTTGGAAACGAAACTGAAGGAACTGCCCGCTGTCACCAACGTCGAATCCATCGCCAAATTCCTGACCGAAGACCAGACCAACAAATTGGCACTGGTGCGC
>Ga0210408_10005625_pt1 | contig 10977 bp, 9 predicted proteins | sample IncBWH4MmetaG_FD_155471 | JGI IMG/M metagenome (GOLD analysis project Ga0210408, IMG submission 155471) | Forest soil microbial communities from Barre Woods Harvard Forest LTER site, Petersham, Massachusetts, United States - Inc-BW-H-4-M | ecosystem: Environmental > Terrestrial > Soil >... | reverse complement strand
GGTGGACGAGCACCTGATCCGCTGCGTCGGCTTCCTGCAGGACATCGAGCGCGGCGGCAACGAGGAGTTCACCCTCGCCAGCGATCTGATGCGCAAGATACGCCCCGAGCATCGCCGGGTGATCTATATCAGCACGCTATTGCACGATATCGCCAAGGGCCGTCCCGAAGATCATTCGGTAGCGGGGGCCAAGGTGGCGCGGCGGCTGTGCCCGCGGCTCGGCTTTTCCGCCGCCGACACCGAGCTGGTGGCCTGGCTGATCGAAGTACATCTGACGATGTCGACGATGGCGCAATCACGCGACCTCTCCGACCGCAGGACGATCGAGAATTTCGCCGCCGTGGTGCAGTCGGTCGAGCAGATGAAGCTGTTGACGATCCTGACCACCGCCGACATCCGCGGCGTCGGCCCCGGCGTCTGGAACGGCTGGAAGGCGCAGCTTCTGCGCACGCTATACTACGAAACCGAGCCGGTTCTGACCGGCGGCTTCTCGGAAGTGAACCGCGCACGGCGCATTGCGGTAGCGCAATCGGAATTCCGCGCGGCTTTCACCGAATGGCCGGAAGCCGAGCTCAACGCCTATGTCGCGCGGCACTACCCGGCTTACTGGCTCAAGGTCGAACTGCCGCGCAAGATCCGCCATGCCCGCTTTCTGCGCGCCAGCGAACAGGCCGGCGACAAGCTTGCGATCAATGTCGGCTTCGACGAGATGCGTGGCGTCACCGAGTTGACCATCCTCGCCACCGACCATCCCTGGTTGCTGTCGATCATCGCCGGCGCCTGTGCCTCCGCCGGCGCCAACATCGTCGACGCGCAGATCTACACCACGACCGATGGCCGCGCGCTCGACACCATCGCGATCTCGCGCGAATACGCGCGCGATGAGGACGAGGCGCGCCGCGCTACCCGCATTGGCGAGATGATCGAGGACGTGCTGGAAGGCAAATTGCGCCTGCCCGAAGCGATGGCGCGGCGCGCCGCCGGGCGCGGCAGAATGCGGCCGTTCGTGGTCGAGCCGGAAGTAACCATCAACAATCAGTGGTCGGACCGCTATACCGTGATCGAGGTGTCCGGCCTCGATCGGCCCGGCCTGTTGTATCAGCTGACAACCGCAATCTCGAAGCTCAACCTCAACATCGCTTCCGCCCATGTCGCGACCTTCGGCGAGCGCGCCCGCGACGTGTTCTATATCACCGACCTGTTGGGCGCGCAGATCAACGCGCCCACCCGGCAGGCCGCGATCAAGAGCGCGCTGATCCATCTGCTCGCCAGCGACGAGGCCGCGGCGCAGCCCGCGGCGTAGGAACAATCTCTCCACTCGTCATTCCGGGGCGCAGCGCAGCGGCGAGCCCGGAATCCATAACCACCGCCTGTGGGTATGGACTCCGGGCCCGGCCCTTCCGCCTTCGCGCTAGGCACTTCGGCGGACTCCTACCCCGGCGAAGCTCGCTGGCGAGCGTAGACGGGTCGGGCCACCCCGGAATGACGAAATTGATAGACCCATCTCTAAAACTTCGTGATCGGCTCCAGTTTCTCGCCGGAACGAAACGCGCGCAATGGTGCGGTGTCGCTGTAGACCCGCTCCTCGGCGACCTTGCCGTCTCGGATGCGGAATTTGTCAACGCCGCGCCACTCGAACCGGATGCCGTTGACGTTGCGCGTGGTCTGCCATTCGATGACCACCACGTCGCCGCGCGAGGTCCAGTCGAGCAGTTGCCAGACGAAGTCCGGCGCTGCCGTGGTTTGCACCTCCATCAGGCGCGCGAGCTCGTTTCCTGCCACCGGCCTGTTGACGAGCGGGGTGTGCAACGTCCCGTCGGGGTGCCAGAGTTTTAGAAACGCATTGCCGTCCCGCGCCGCCCAAGCCGCTGCAAAACGGGTCACGAAATCCTGAACTTCTTCGTCGGTCATTGCTGTGTCTCCAGGTTGGCTGCGATGGAGACGCTACTACCGAGATCACGGTAACTCGTCTGGCGATTTCCGGACCTGACCTTTCACGTCGACACCCTCATGCGCGAGCAGCCATCGCTTGCGCTCGAGCCCACTACCATATTTGACCAGCGAACCATTGGCCGCGATCAGGCGGTGACAGGGAATGACGACGCTGATCGGATTGGAGCCATTGGCGTGACCGACCGCACGCATCGCATTCGGCGAGCCGAGTTTTGCTGCCAGCGCGCCGTAGCTCATTGTCGTGCCGGCGGGAATCTTCGGCAGCGCGTTCCAGACCTTGCGCTGGAACGGCGTGCCGGCGATGCGCCATTCGATCGACTTCAACGCATCGAGATCGCCCTTGAAATAGCGCTTCAGCGTAGATCTGATCGTTGTGGGTGCGCGCGACTCCCGCAACTCCACCGCACCATATTGCAGCCGCAGCAGTTCCTTGATGCGCGCGGCATGATCCTCCCACTCGAACGCGCGCAGCATGCCGTCGCCGTCGGTGACGAGCAGCGCGGGTCCGATCGGTGTTTCCAACCGGTCGACCGAAAATGTTTCAGGCGGCTTCGCGGGCATCGGCCTTGTCCTGAACCCGTTCGGACGCCGTCGCGCCTGCCGCCCACAGATGCAGCGCCGCGTAGGCCCGCCACGGCCGCCAGCGTTCCGCGCGCGATAGCAGTTGAGCCGGCGAAGGGCGCCTTCCGTCGACTGTCATCACGCGCAGCAAGCCGATGTTGGCGGCGGGGAATGCATCGGGCTCCCGCAGCTCGCGCATGGCGATGTATTGCGCGGTCCATTCGCCGATTCCCGGAAGCGACCGCAATTTGGCGATGGCCTCTTCGAGACTTGCTCCGCGGCCGAACATCGTGGGATCGGCGGCGATGACCCGGGCGAGCGATGTCGCCGCCATCGCCCGCGCGCCGGGCATGCCGAGCGTCGTGAGATCGACGCCAGCGATCCGCGCCGCTGACGGAAACAGATGACTGAGCCCCGCAACGTCCCTCATGCCTTCGGGTAGCGCTTCGCCGTGTCGCTCTACCAGCCTGCCGAGCAGTTTTGTGGCTGCCAAAACAGTGATCTGCTGGCCGAAAATCGCGCGCACCGCGAGTTCAAAGCCGTCCCAGGCACCAGGCACGCGCAAGCCCGGCCGCGCCGCGACGAGCGGCGCCAGCATCGGATCGAGCGAAAGATGGGACCCGATGGTGTCGGGGTCGGAGGCAAGATCGAATACCCGCCGAATGCGTGCGATGATCTGCGGCAGCGCCGTCATGTCGGGAAACCGGACCATGACGTCGACCCGGTTTTTGTCCGCCGGCACGACCGTGACCACGCCGCTTTCTTCGCCAAAGGCAATGCTGCGCTTGTAGCTGTTCTGCGAAACCAGTTCGACGCCGGGGATGGCGCGGTGGCCAAGAAATGACAGCATCGCATCCCAGTCATAGGGCGGCCGATAGGCCAGACGAACCGACAGCGTACCTGCCTCGCGTTTCCCCCGGTCGCGGACACGGCGCAGCGTCACCGGCGAACGGGCGAACAACTCCTGAAAGGTTTCATTGAAGCGGCGGACGCTGTTGAAGCCTGCGGCCAGCGCTACCTCGGCCATCGGCAACGACGTCTCGTGGATCAATTGCTTGGCGAGCAGCACGCGCCGCGTCTGCGCCACCGTAACCGGAGACGCCCCGACATGCCGGTGAAACAGCCGCCGCAATTGCCGGGCGCCGACGCCGAGCCGGTTGGCAAGTCCCTCGACGTCATCGTCATCGAGCCCGCCGGCTTCGATCAACGCCAGCGCGCGCGACACGGTGTTGGAGGTCCCGCGCCAGAACGCAAGCTCGGGTGAGATTTCCGGCCGGCAGCGCAGGCAAGGCCGGAAGCCTGATTCCTGCGCCGCCGCGGCGGAAGAAAAGAACGAAACGTTCTCGAATCTCGGGATGCGCGCCGGGCAGATCGGCCGGCAATAGATGCCGGTGGTTTTGACGCCCACGAACAGCCGCCCGTCGAAGCGGGCGTCGCGGGTCGAGATCGCGCGGTAACAGGCAATGCGGTCCATATCCATCATCGGACCATCGCCCACGCGCGCGGTGGCCACACCGTCAGTTCTGAAAGATCAGGCATGTGGTTGTGCCATGCGCGAGCAACCGCCCCTTGCCGTCGGTGATCCTCCCTTCGGCGGTGCCAACCCGCCGGCCCCGGGACAAGACGATGCCCTCCGCCTTGATCGCCCCTGTCTCCGGGGTGATCGGCCGCAGCAGCGAAACCTTGAACTCGAGCGTGGTCTGACCAGAGCCCTTCTCCAGCGTCGACTGGACGGCCAGTCCCATGCAGCTGTCGAGCAGCGTGGCCGCGAAGCCCCCGTGCACCGTACCGGCCGGATTGAGATGAATACTACCCGGTTCCGCGGTGACGACGACGCGCCCGCTCTCCACCTCGCTTACATCGTAGCCCAGGGTCTGGGCTATCGAGTTGAGAGGCAGCGTCCCGTCGACGAGCCCCCGGACAAATTCCAGGCCGCTCATCTCCTTCTGCCGGTCGGCGCTTACAGTTCCGTATGTCTTGCTCATGGGAGAACCATCGTTCATCGCGACAAGCCTGTCTGGCGGTTTTCGGACATCATCATTTCAACCGGAAGCGACAAGAGACCGTCGCACCTTTCACCGGCAGCGTGCTAGCGTCCACCCGAAATCTGGGAGTGGGGGAGTGCAACATGATCTGGATCGCCAATGCGCTGGTGGCGCTGGTCGCAGCACTGCACGTCTATTTTCTCGTTCTCGAGATGTTTCTCTGGACCAAGCCGCTGGGCTTGAAGACGTTTCACCACAGCCTCGAAAAGGCCACCGATTCGGCGGTGCTCGCCGCCAATCAGGGCCTCTATAACGGCTTCCTCGCCGCCGGTCTGATCTGGGGCCTGCTACAGGGCGTTCCCGCCTTCGCCTTCCAGATCAAAATGTTCTTCCTGGTCTGCGTCATTATCGCCGGCGTTTACGGGGCCGTGACCGTCAGCCGCAGGATCCTGCTGGTGCAGGCTTTACCTGCCGCGATCACGTTGATTTTGCTTGGTTTGGTGTAAGCGTTCACCGTCGCGTTCCACCCCGCCTCATCTTGCATTGCGGAATGGCTTCCTCCACTATCTCGGGCAGCGATGGCCGTCCCCAGATCGGCACCAGAATCTTGGGGGCCAAGACCATCGGCGCAAATCCACACAGATGAGGAGCGGAAACGACATGAGAAATGGGATCCTTCACCTGGCGACCGGCGTAGCGCTGGCAATCGCGCTGTCGGCGTCATCGGCTCACGCGCAAAAGAAATACGACACCGGCGCGACCGATACCGAGATCAAGATCGGCCAGACCAATCCGTTCAGCGGCCCGGCCTCCGCCTACGCGACCATCGGCAAGACTCAGGCCGCCTATATCAAGATGATCAACGACGAGGGCGGCGTGAACGGCCGCAAGATCAATCTGATCCAGTATGACGACGCCTACTCGCCGCCGAAGGCGGTCGAGCAGGTGCGCAAGATGGTCGAGAGCGACGAAGTGCTGCTCACGTTCCAGATCCTCGGCACGCCGTCGAACGCCGCGGTCCAGAAATACCTCAACGCCAAGAAAGTGCCGCAGCTGTTCGCCGCCACCGGAGCGTCGAAGTTCACCGACCCGAAGAATTTCCCGTGGACGATGGGCTTCAACCCGAACTATTTCGTCGAAGGCCGCATCTACGGCCAGTACATCATCAAGAACTATCCGAATGCCAAGATCGGAATCCTCTATCAGAACGACGACCTCGGCAAAGACTATCTGAACGGCATCAAGGCCGGTCTCGGCAACCAGGCGGCGACCATGATCGTGGCCGAAGCTTCGTACGAAGTGTCCGACCCGACCGTCGATTCGCAGATCCTCAAGATCAAGGACGCCGGCGCGGACCTGTTCTTCAGCGCTTCGACGCCCAAGCAGGCGGCGCAGACGATCAAGAAGATCGCCGAACTCGGCTGGCACCCCGTGCACATCCTCGACATCAACTCGACCTCGGTCGGCGCGGTCATGAAGCCGGCGGGGCTTGAGGCCTCCAAGGGCGTCATCAGCGTCGGCTACGGCAAGGATCCGCTCGATCCGACCTGGAAGGACGATGCCGGCATGAAGAAATATTTCGAGTTCATGGCAAAGTACTATCCCGACGGCGACAAGGACTCGAGCTTCAACGCCTATGGCTATGGGACCACGCAGTTGCTGATTTACGTTCTCAAGCAGTGCGGCGACGACCTGACGCGCGAGAACATCATGAAGCAGGCCACCAGCCTGAAGAATGTCCAGCTCGACCTGTCGCTACCGGGCATCCTGGTCAACACCACACCGGACGACTACCGGGTCAACAAGCAGCTGCAGATGATGAAGTTCAACGGCGAGCGTTGGGAACTGTTCGGCCCGATCCTCGAGGACACCGGCCCGGCTGGTTGAGGATAGCGGTATACCCGGAGCCTGACCCGATCAGGCTCCCACACATCTGCGTCATGCCCGGGCTTAGCCGTCCGAAGGACGGCGTCGCTTCCGCTCGCCTATGTCCCGGGCATCCACGTCTTTGAGGCCCAGTAGCAAGAAGGACGTGGATGGCCGGAACACCCGTCTGCGCCAAGGCTTCGCCGGGTTCTCAGCGCTAGTCCGCCGAAGCTTTAGCGAAGGCGGAAGTCCGGCCATGACGCTGGAGGTTTTCTCGCCTTGGAGGTTTAGGAGGGTATCTCCCCAAACGTCTTGCCAACCTGCAGCACGGCGTGCCGGATCAGGCGGGAATCCTCGACCGCCGCCTGGCGGTGCTTCACGGCTTCCCGATAGACGGGATCGCGGATCATCTCGGCAAACGCACCGACGCTCGGATATTCGGCGATGAAACAATGGTCCCAGCGTTCTTCCCCTGGCCCGATCAGCATCAATTCGAACCGGCCCTGCCAGACGATCCTGCCGCCCAGCCGCGCAAACACCGGCCCGCTTTCCCGGCCATAGGCCGCATAGGCCTCCTCCCCCGTCGCCTGGCGGCCGTCGGGATAGGCCGCCTGCTTCCTCAAGCGGACCAGATTGAGCATGTGGATGGGACCCGGCCGATCGTTGGCCTTGAATTGCGCGAATACTTCCTTGGTCGGGTCGATATGTCCCATGCGGCTCTCCCTTCTCGATTGCGCCCAACCCTTATCACGTCCTGCCGCAGCCCCTAATCGCGCGTTAACCTTTGCGTAACCGGCCTTTAAACTCCGGACGCTAGCCTGCGCCGGAAGGTAGCGGGCGTTTCGCGTATGGCGTGGGGACGGAAAAAGAGCGGCGGACGCAAGGAGCCACTATTCGGGCTTGCCGCCTCGCTCGCCGAACTGCGCCTTGGCCCCGAGGACCGCGTCCCGGCCAGCGAGGAAGACAAGCCAAAAAAGGCCTCTTCCAGGCGCAAAGCGGATGAGCGCAAAGCGGAAGAGATGGACGACGACGATCCGCCGCCGCGCGAGCGCAAGCCCCGCAGCAATCGCGGCGGAGCCAAGCGCCGCGCGAAATCGCGGTCCCGCCTCAGCCTGTCGCGCCTGTTCTATTGGACCGCGGTGCTCGGCCTGTGGGCGGCGATCGCCGTGGTCGGCGTTGTCGTCTGGGTCGGCGCGCATCTGCCCGCGATCCAGTCGCTCGAGATCCCGAAGCGGCCGCCAACCATCGAGATTGTCGGCCTCGACGGCAGCATGCTGGCGCAGCGCGGCGAGATGGCCGGCGCCAACGTCCCGCTGAAGGAACTGCCGCCATATCTGCAAAACGCCTTCATCGCCATCGAAGACCGCCGGTTCTATTCGCATTACGGCATCGATCCCATGGGCATTTTTCGCGCAGCGATCGCGAATGTGCTGCATCGCGGCGTCTCGCAAGGCGGCTCGACCCTGACCCAGCAGCTCGCGAAAAACCTGTTCCTGACGCAGGAGCGCACCCTGCAACGCAAATTGCAGGAGGTCGAGCTTGCGTTATGGCTGGAGCGTAAGCATTCCAAGACAGAAATCCTCGAGCTCTACCTCAACCGGGTTTACTTCGGCTCCGGCGCCTATGGCGTGGAAGCGGCCGCGCAGCGCTATTTCGGCAAATCCGCCAGGAACGTGACGCTCGCGGAAGCCGCGATGCTGGCAGGGCTTGTCAAATCGCCGTCGCGGCTGGCGCCAAACCGCAATCCGGAAGGTGCCGAAGCGCGCGCGCAGACCGTGCTGGCCGCCATGGCGGATGCCAAATTCGTCACCGAGGCGCAGGCGAAGGCCTCGATCGGACATCTCGCCATCAACGTAAAGCCGGCCGGCGCCGGCACCATCAATTACGTGGCGGACTGGATCGGCGAAGTGCTCGACGATCTCGTCGGCCAGATCGACCAGTCGATCGTGGTCGACACCACGATCGATCCGAGGCTGCAAGCCGCGGCCGAAGCCGCCGTGATCGACGAGCTTGCGGCAAAAAGCGTCAAGTTCAACGTCAGCCAGGGCGCGCTGGTGGCGATGGCCCCGGACGGGGCGGTGCGCGCTATGGTGGGAGGACGCAATTATCCCGAGAGCCAGTATAACCGCGCGGTGACCGCCAAGCGCCAGCCCGGTTCGGCGTTCAAGCCGTTCGTCTATCTGACCGCAATCGAGCAAGGCCTTAGCCCCGAGACGATCCGCCAGGACGCGCCGCTCGATGTCAAAGGCTGGAAGCCGGAAAATTACCACCACGAATATTTCGGCGCGGTGACGCTGACGCAGGCGCTCGCCATGTCGCTGAACACGGTCGCGGTGCGGCTCGGGCTGGAAGTTGGGCCAAGGAACGTCGTGCGCACCGCGCACCGGCTCGGCATCTCCTCAAAACTCGACGCCAATGCCTCGATCGCGCTCGGCACCTCGGAAGTGTCGCTGACCGAACTGGTCGGCGCCTATACGCCTTTTGCCAATGGAGGTTTTGGCGCCTCTGCGCATGTCGTGACCAGGATCCGCACCCTTGACGGCAAGTTGTTATACGCCCGCCAGGCCGATCAGCCGAGCCAGGTGATCGAGCCGCGTAACGTGGCGATGATGAACACCATGATGCAGGAGACATTGATCAGCGGCACCGCGCGCAAGGCGGAAATTCCGGGCTGGATCGCCGCGGGCAAGACCGGCACCAGTCAGGACTTCCGCGACGCCTGGTTCATCGGCTACACCGCCAATCTCGTCACCGGCGTCTGGCTCGGCAATGACGACAACTCGCCGACCAGGAAGGCGACCGGTGGCGGGCTGCCGGTCGAAGTCTGGACCCGCTTCATGAAGGCGGCGCATCAGGGCGTGCCAGTGGCGTCGCTACCGAACTCGCAAGGATCGGGCCCGTTCGGCAATCTGGCGCAGGTCGCCTCGCAGATCACCGCGCCTTCGGCGCCTTCAGCACGCGCTCCGGCACCGGCGGTGCCGTTACCCGTGGGCGGACCGAACCGGACGGCGCCGACGCGCTATTCGGCGCGCCCGGAAGCTGCGGCAGGATTGGACGGCTGGCTGTTGGGGCGGCTGTTCGGGCGGTAACAGCTCAATCCTCGATGCCGTAGCGGTGCAGGTCGTTGCCGTAGGTATCGAGCCATCTCTTGGCGCGCTCGACCGAGGGGCAAGCCCGCCCGACCACCCGCCAGAACCGCGCCGAATGGTTCATCTCGACGAGATGCGCCACTTCGTGGGCCGCGAGGTAGTCGAGCACATAGGGCGGCGCCAGGATCAGCCGCCAGGAAAACGACAGTGAGCCCGCCGAGGTGCATGAACCCCAGCGGCTCGACTGATCGCGGATCGACAGCCGCTTGACCCGGACCCCGAGCGCGTGGGCGTAGGCCAACGCCGACTTCTGCAAATCCTTGCGCGCCTCGCGCTTCAGGTAATCGTGCACCCGACGGTCGATGTAGTCGACGCCGCCCGCGACGCAGAGGATTTTTTCGCCACTGTCGCGCGTTTCCGTCCACACCGTGCCGCGCTCGCCGGCGCGATGCACGATGCGGTGTGCCACGCCACGCAGCGGCACCACGGTGCCGGTCTGGAAGGGTGCGGCCTTCGGCAAGCGGCCGAGACGGGCCGCGATCCAGCCGCCATGGAGCTGCGCGAACTCCTTGGCCTCGCCGAGCGTGCCCCGCGGCGGCATGGTCAGGATGGCCTCGCGGTCGGTGGGATGAATGCGCAAGGTGTAGCGCCGCGCCCGCCGGTGCCGGCGCAACCGGATCGCGAAGAATTGCGAGCCATGTCTGACCAAAAGAGTCGAGGGTTCGGCAGGCCGCCGATAAAGGAGGGCGCGAGTAGCCATGTCTGCAAGTCCGGGGAGGAGAAGTTCCCCCGGATTCTGCCATATCCGCCGCCAGTGAAATCGTTCGGCGCAAAAACAAATCATTTGCCCAATATACAGGGGTAGACCTGCCCGCTGCCTCTACAGGAAGGGCCTGCAACCAGAAAATTTGGCTGGAATCGGGCTCCCGGTCACCGCCCAAGGGTTGAGGTCACACTCATTCCTTTGACAGGCCGTTAATTCAAGGGGTTTTCGGATAGGCCGATTCGGGGCGGTCAGGACGCCAAAACCGCCTGTTTCGCCAAATGATCACCGAACGCCGCGTCTATTCGGCCGCCGCCGCGGGCAAAGGCCTCGGACTAGCCGCCGAGATCATGAAATCGGCAATGCGCGGCACGATTTCCGATTTGAAGCGTGAGCCGTTGAACACACCGTAGTGCCCGACGCCCTTCTGCACATAGTGCACCCGGCGGTGAGCGGGGATTTGGTTGCACAACTCATGGGTCGCTTCGGTTTGCCCGAGGCCGGAAATGTCGTCGTTCTCGCCTTCCACGGTCATCAGCGCCACGCGCGTGATCTTGGAGGGGTCGACCGGCTTGCCGCGATGGGTCATCTCGCCCTTCGGCAGCGCGTGCTTGATGAAAACCAGATCGACCGTCTGCAGATAATACTCGGCGGCAAGATCCATCACCGCGAGATATTCGTCATAGAAGTCGCGGTGCTTGTCGACCAGATCGCCGTCACCCTTCACCAGGTTCTTGAACAGGTTCTTGTGGGCGTCCAT
>Ga0210408_10005624_pt1 | contig 10980 bp, 8 predicted proteins | sample IncBWH4MmetaG_FD_155471 | JGI IMG/M metagenome (GOLD analysis project Ga0210408, IMG submission 155471) | Forest soil microbial communities from Barre Woods Harvard Forest LTER site, Petersham, Massachusetts, United States - Inc-BW-H-4-M | ecosystem: Environmental > Terrestrial > Soil >... | reverse complement strand
ATCGACAATCGAATGAAAAGATCGCTGCCGAAATTCGGCGTCCGCTGGACAATAACCCGTCCGACTTTCCCGGTCAGGGTCGGAGACGGTGTCGGGCGAGGACGTGCCTGCAGGTTCGTGGTCAGGCCGAACATTGCCCACGCCAAAACGAGCACAGAAATTTCTTTCATCGCGAAGATTTATTTCTTTGATAACAAATAACCAAGACTTCGCCAACCATGAGGTTCCTAATTCTGATATTGGTCGCATCCGCCGTTGCCGCGGAACCTGCGATCACGGAGCAAGAGCTGGTTCGTCGCACGCAGGAACTCTACGACGCGATCGTTCCCGGCAATCAAACGCCTTGGAAGAAATATTTCGCCGACGATTGCACTTTCTCTGACGAAAAAGGTCGCACGCTCGACAAATCGAAACTGGTCACCGACATCACACCACTGCCGAAGGGATACTCCGGCGCGATCAAGATTGAGAAGGTGATCAGCCGGATCATTGGCGACACGGCGATATTGAGTTACGACGCGAATGAGGTGGAAACGATCTTCGGGCAAAATTTGCGGGCGCGTTATCACGTCACCGACACCTGGTTGCGGCGCAACGGCCAATGGCAGATCCTCGCCAGCCAGGCCCATCGTTATTATGAAGACCCGGCGATCGGCAAAGCCGATGAAAAGAAATTCCCCAATTACGTCGGCAGCTACGAGCTCGCGCCCGGCCAAACCCGGACCGTGACGTCCGAGAATGGAAAATTGTTTGTCGAGCGCAAAGGGAAGAAGGAAGAGCTTCTTCCTGAATCGAGCGACCTTTTCTTCCGCAAAGGAGTCGAAGGCCGAATCTTGTTTCGACACGACAACGCTGGAGCGGTGGACGCTCTAATCGATCGCCGGAACAACGAGGACGTAATCTGGCGAAAAATAAAATGACGAGGTGAGCGTTCCGCGTGCGATCGGTTTCTTTGCCCCGCCGCGCAGGCTCGCTATAATCCCGATTCACCGGCATGAACAAGCCTCGCGAACTCAGACTCGCCCGGCGAATGGCGCGGCTCGGCACCGAGACCGCGTTTGAAGTGTTGGTGAAAGCGCGCGCGCTGGAAACCAAGGGACGCGACATTGTCCATCTCGAAATCGGCGAACCGGATTTCGATACGCCATCCAACATCATCGACGCCGGATGCGATGCGTTGCACAAAGGGTTTACTCATTACGGACCGTCGGCCGGATTACCGCAGTTGCGCGAGGTCATCGCGCAATACGTGAGCGAGACGCGCCGCGTAAATGTTTCGCCCGAGGAAGTCGTGGTCGTGCCGGGAGGCAAGCCAATTATCTTTTTCTCGATCCTCGCTCTCGCCGAGGACGGCGACGAAGTCATCTACCCCAATCCGGGATTCCCGATTTACGAATCGATGATCAATTATGTCGGCGCGAAAGCGGTGCCGATTCGGTTGCGTGAGGAAATGGATTTCCGGCTCGACGTCGACGAGCTCGCTGGGCTGATCAACGATCGCACGAAGCTGATCATTTTGAATTCACCGCAAAATCCGACCGGCGGCATCCTCACTAAGATCGACATCGAGCGAATCGCGGCGGCGATCGGTGATCGCAACGTGATGATTCTGTCGGACGAAATCTACAGCCGCCTCATCTTCGAAGGCGAACATCATTCCATCATGTCGATCGATGGAATGAAGGACCGGACGATTTTGCTCGACGGTTTTTCCAAGACCTACGCGATGACCGGCTGGCGCATGGGCTATGGCGTCATGCCAGTCGATCTCGCAACGCACGTCGCGCGATTGATGACCAACTCCAATTCCTGCACCGCCAGCTTCAGCCAAATCGCTGGTGTCGAAGCGTTGCGCGGGCCGCAGGAGTCGGTCGACAAAATGTGTGCCGAGTTCAAGAAACGCCGCGACGTGATGGTCGCCGGCTTGAACAAGATCAAGGGATTCTCCTGTCGATTGCCGAAAGGCGCCTTCTATGTTTTTCCGAACACCACGAAGACTGGCTGGCCTTCGAAGAAACTGGCTGATGCGCTCCTCGATGATGCCGGCGTTGCGGCGTTGTCTGGAACTGCGTTCGGCGATTTCGGGGAAGGCTACCTGCGCTTCAGCGTCGCCAATTCGATCGAAAACATCGAGAAAGCGCTCGATCGCATTGCCGCGTGGGTAAAGCAGAACCCCTAAGGAACCCAGGAAAGCAGGAACGGCTTCGGCTTCTTAACAAAAATTATTCCTGCGTTCTTGCTTTCCTTAGAGATATTTCGAGGCAATGGCTCATAAGAAACGAATCTTTGCGACGTCGCGAATTGGCGATCCGGCGGAAAATCGTCTGCGCGAACGCGGTTACGAGCTCGAAGTTTTTCGGGGACCCGAAGCGCCGCCGAAAAAACTGATCATCGATAAAGTGAAGAGCGGGATCGACGCGCTCATCACGACGTTGCGCGATCCGATTGACGCCGAAGTTTTCGAAGCCGGCAAAGGCACGCTCAAAGTGGTGGCTCAGATCGCCGTCGGGTTCGACAACATCAATCGCGTTGACGCGAACAAATACAAAATTCCGTTCACAAACACGGCCGACGTGCTCACAGAAGCCACCGCTGAGTTCGCGTTTTTCATGATGGGAATGCTCGCGCGCAAAATGTGGCAGAGTGAGCGGTTGGTGCGCGAAGGAACGTGGCCGTCGTGGCATCCGTTCCTTCCGTTTCTCGGCGATGAAGTCACCGGCAAAACGATCGCGATCGTCGGGACAGGGCGGATCGGGCTGGCTATGATCAAGAAATGTTCTGGATTCGACGTGAACATTCTTTGTTACGATCCGGCCTACCATAACGACAACTACATCGCCGGCATCCAACAGTTGATGGATTTGCGGCACGCGCGCGGAATTCAAAAGGAGAAGACTTGGATCAAATATGTCGATCTTGAGGAAGCGCTCCGCGGCGCCGACTACGTGAGTATTCACGTGCCGTTGTTGCGCGAAGGCGAGACGGATAAGCCGACCTATCACCTTATCAACGAGAAGACGCTCAGGCTGATGAAACCGACGGCGTACTTAATAAATAGCTCACGCGGTCCGGTAGTGGACGAGAAAGCTTTGGCGAAAGCGCTGAAGGAAAAGGTCATCGCCGGCGCAGCGCTCGACGTTTTCGAAAAAGAACCGCTACCGGCCGACTCACCACTGCTCGACTCGGAAATCGCGGATCGCTGCCGGGTGTTTCATCACTTCGCCAGCGGCGGAACGATCACGCGCCTGGATGTCGATCCTGACAAAGGCATGGCCGGCCGCACGGCGCAGGCGGTGATCGATGTGCTGGAGGGAAACTACGGCGGTGATCCGGCGAAGATGCCGTACGTGGTGAACAAAGAGGCGTTCACTTCGAAAAGCTGAAGCGCTGAAAGCGGAAATGCTGAAAATGTCTTGGTTTTTTAAGGCCGCACTCATCCTTGTTTTGCTCCACCAAGTTGTCGAGTCGCGGGCCGGCGACTTTGATCCGATATTGCGATGGCGAAACATCGGACCGTATCGCGGCGGCAGAACTCGCGCGGTCTGCGGCGTGCCGTCACAGCCGAATGTTTTCTACATGGCGCCGGTCAATGGCGGCGTTTTCAAGTCGATCGATTACGGGCGAACCTGGCAACCGATTTTCGACGATCAACCGACGGCGTCTGTCGGCGCGATCGCGGTCTCAGTTTCGAATCCGAATGTCATTTACGTCGGTAGCGGCGAAGGATTGCATCGCCCCGATCTTTCCGTCGGCGATGGCATTTACAAATCAACTGATGCCGGCAAAACCTGGACGCATCTTGGATTGCGGGACGGTCAACAAATCGCGCAAGTGGCCGTCGATCCAAAAAACGCAGATCGCGTTTTCGTCGCGGTCGGCGGACATCCTTATGGGCCTAACGAAGATCGGGGCGTGTATCGATCGATCGATGGCGGCAAAACGTTCGACAAGGTGCTCAGCCGCGATGAAAACGTTGGCGCGAGCGATGTGCAGATCGATCCAACGAATCCGAACATTGTGTACGCGGCGCTGTGGGAATCGCGCGAAGGGCCGTGGGAAAACGGAGTGTTCAACGGCGAGGGCGGCGGCGTTTTCAAATCGGTCGATGGCGGGAAGACGTGGCGGCAATTAACGAAGGGCCTGCCACCGGGAATCGTGCAGGCGAACATCGCGATCGCGCCAAGCGAGCCGAAAACATTGTTCGCCGCGGTCCGGACCAAAACGATCGCGAAACTTTATCGCTCGGATGACGGCGGCGAAACGTGGATGGGAACAACCGACGATCCGCGCCCCGGCCTCGGAATTGGCGGCGGCGATTTGCCGGTCGTGCGGTTCGATCCCAAAAATTCGCAGATCGTTTACTCGGCGAGTGTGGTTTGCTGGAAATCGAGTGATGGCGGCAAGAACTGGGAAGGTTGGCGCGGCGCGCCCGGTGGCGACGATTATCAAAATGTTTGGATCAATCCGAACAATCCCGACGTCATTTTGCTCGGCTCCGACCAGGGCGCGGTCGTCACCGTGAATGGTGGCAAAACGTGGAGCTCCTGGTATAACCAATCGACTGCGCAGTTGTATCATGTCAGCGCGGACAACACGTTTCCATATCGGCTTTACAGCGGTCAGCAGGAGAGTGGTTCGGTCGGAATCAAGAGTCGCGGCGATGCGGGCGAGATTACATTTCGCGACTGGCAACCGGTCGCGGCGGAGGAATACGGTTACGTCGTAGCCGATCCGCTTGATCCCGACATCATCATCGGCGGCAAGCTGACGCGATTCGATCGCCGCACCGGTCAGGCCCAAAACATTCTGCCGGTGCCAATTCAAACTGAAGACTTTCGAACATTGCGGACCGAACCGGTTGTTTTTTCACCGAAGGATCCGCATCTGCTATTCTTTTCGGGAAACACATTATGGCAAACGCGCGACCGAGGCGATCATTGGGAAAAGATCAGCCCGGACCTCACGCGCGAGAAATACGATCTGCCGGCCTGTGTCGGAAAATACAAAGAGGATGCAACCAAACAGGCGCGACGACGCGGCGTGATTTACACAGTCGCGCCATCGCCGCTCGACACGAACCGGATTTGGGCCGGCACTGATGACGGGTTGATTTATCTCACAACAGACGGCGGAAAGAACTGGAGTAACGTGACGCTGCCGAGCATTTCGGCATGGCAAAAAATTTCCCTCATCGAGGCCGGACATTTCGACGCGAACACGGCTTATGTCGCGATCAACACTTTGCGCGTCGATGATTTACGGCCTCACATTTTTCGAACACACGATAGCGGCAAGACCTGGACCGAAATCGTAAACGGGATTCCGTCCGGTCAAATCGTGAACGCGGTGCGGGAAGATCCCGTTCGGAAAGACCTGCTTTTCGCCGGAGCCGAGAAAGGCGTTTATGTCTCGTTCGACGGTGGAGCGAATTGGGAAGCGTTGCGATTGAACATGCCCGCCAGCTCGGCGCGCGATATTGTTATTAAGGATAACGATTTGGTAGCAGCAACGCACGGCCGCGGATTCTGGATCTTAGATAACATCACGCCGCTGCGGCAGCTCGATCGCAGTAAGATCAACAGCCTACTTTTCAAACCACAAATCGCGTTGCGGGTGCGCGACAATTTGAATCCAGATACGCCGCTGCCACCGGACGAACCCGCCGGCGAGAATCCGCCTGACGGCGCGATGATTGATTATTTTCTAGCGAAGGACGTAACCGGACCAGTGACCATCGAGATCAAAGACAGTAAAGGCCAATCGGTCAGGAAATATTCGAGCAACGATGCGCCGGAGAAATACGATCCGAAAAAGTTGCGCATCCCAGAGTATTGGATTCGGCCGTTGCAATCCGTTTCGACGAAAGCGGGAATGCATCGATTTCTCTGGGACATGCACTGCACGCCCGTCGCTGATGTCGAACCGGACTTTCCGATCTCCGCAACCTATCGAAACACCGCGCCGACATCGACGTCGCCTTGGGTCGCACCGGGAGATTACACGGTGGTGCTGACAGTGGATGGCAAGGATTTCGCACAACCGCTGGCTGTCGCAATGGATCCACGCGTCAAAGCTTCGGCGGCTGATCTTGCGGAACAATTCCAGCTCGCGTGGCAGTTGTATCAGCTTCGGCTCAAGGTCGCGCCGATCGGGAAAATGTTCGACGATATCGCCGAGCAGCTGGCGAAACTCAAAGCGCGCGCCGCCGAACGACCTGACGTAACGCAAAAACTGGAGGGTTTCGCGCAAACGTTGATGAAGCTCGGTCCACCGCATCCACGACCCGGCGCGCCACCATCATTATTTGTATTGGAATCGACCACGCGACTGTTCAACGAGATCGAAGCGGCGGACGCTGCTCCGACGGCGGCAGTTAAGAACGCTACGGCCGATATTCAGAGCCAAGTTGGACCCGCGATGGAGACGTGGCGCAAACTGCTGGATGTCGATCTTCCGGCGTTGAATCAAGAACTGAAACAGGCCGGCTTCGATGAGATCAAGTAAATCCGCCGCTGACTCACAAACGCACCACGTGACAAATGACGATTGATTACTAATGGTTATTTATGGGACACAATCGCGGCAGAGATAACATGAGGAAACGTGCGGCTCGGCGGAGAAAAACGGAGCGACTTGCGAGGAAAAAGAAGAAAAAGTCAAGTTAGGTTCTTTCGGTAGAGACCGACACACCAAATCTGTTTGCCTCGCCTTTCTTGTGGCCAACAGCGGTATCGTTCTTAAATTCTATCTTATGAAAAGAATCGTCATTCTATTTGGCGCGATTGTCGCGGCGGCGACATTCGTATTCGCGGCAGAACAATCAACATCGACATCACCGACTACCGAGCATCGCGTGTTGAAGCCGGCGGATTTGAAATGGGGCGAAACGCCTCCCGGACTGCCGGCCGGCGGAAAAATGGCACTATTGAACGGCGACCCCGGCCAGCCTGGCGCGTTCACGGTGCGATTGAAAGCCCCTGCCGGTTATAAAGTGATGCCGCATACGCATCCAACCGCAGAACGTCTCACCGTGATCTCGGGCAGTTTCAAGATCGGGATGGGCGAAAAATTTGATGAAACGTCCATGCAACAGATGACGCCTGGCAGTTACGTCGTTTTGCCTGCGGGCATGGCTCACTTCGCCAAAGGCGCCAAAGAGTCGGTCGTGCAGATCGACAGCGAAGGCCCGTTTCAGATCAACTACGTCAATCCCACCGACGATCCGCGTAACGCGAAAGAGTAAATCGCTCGACTGACTCGATTCGCTCCATGCTAGAATCTCCGTGAAATGGAGACACGGGAATTCTGCATCGACGATTACAACGCGGCGGTCGAGTTGTGGAAACGGGTCGAAGGCCTAGATGTTGCCGAGGGAGACGATCGGGAAAGCATCAGGCGATTCCTGAAACAGAATGCAGGGTTGAGTCGCGTCGCGACCGATGGTTCAGCCATCGTGGGCGCAGTGCTGTGCGGTCATGACGGCCGACGCGGCTACATTTATCATTTGGCGGTGGACCCGAAATATCAGGGACGCGGACTTGGCAAACGTCTGATCGATGAATGTCTGGCGGGCTTGAAGCGGGTCGGCTTGGAACGAGCGAACATTTTAGTGGCCAAAGATAATCCGCGCGGCCTCGAGTTTTGGAGGCGCTGCGGATGGGAAGACCTGGAGGGCGCCGCCGCGATGGGGATAGACGTTTGAAGAACGAAATAACCGCGAGCTGTTGCCGCCACAGCCAGGTGCAGTAACGTTTGCTCCCACTCTTTAAATGGTGACCCTGAGAACCGGATTCATTTTGATGGGATTTCTCCTGCTCGCGAGCGTCGGGCTCGGCGCGGCTGGCGATTATCAGCAAACTCGCGACGGCAAGACAATGGTTTGGAATGGCAGTCCCAAGCCGGGCGAGTCTGCCTCCTGGGCCGGCGCGCGAGACAAGGAAGGTTACGCCACTGGTTTCGGGACGATCACCTGGTACACCGAACAAGGGAAAGTGTACGCGATGTATTACGGCAACATGATTCGCGGCAAACTCGACGGACCTGTAAACGCTCATTCCAGAGGTAAAACTGCGCATGCTTATTTCGCAGGCGGCGGGCGCGTCACTGAATGGGCGCGCGGAGCAGCGCCGTCTCGGCGCCAACCGGACTGGCCGCTCAGAGCGCAACCAGTCGAGGAGCCGAAAACAGAGGAAGTTGCAAGCGAAACGAAAGCCAAAAAGACCGAGCAACCCGCGAGCGAAGTCGCGGCAACCGAAACCAAAGCAAAAAAAACAAAGACCGAAGCCGACAAGGTTCGTCCGATCGAACACGTAGCCGAAAAAACTCAGGAAAAAGAACAGTTGCCTCCACGCGAAACCGCGGAGACGCAAATAAATCAGCAGTCAGAATCCCGCGAAGCCACGGAGCGTCCGTCGGAAGAAATAAATCCACCGCCGGCGGTCGCGGCGATGCACAAAGCTCCGACTCCGGAGCCGACGCAGAGCACGTCGTCATTTTCAGAACCTCCAAAGATCGCAGAATCGCAGGAACCACCGGTTCCTGTCGAAGCTCCGCAGATTCCAACTCCCGAGCCTCCGGTCGAACAAAAGACGGAAACAGTCGAGCAACCGGTGGCCGAGAAGCCGATCACAAAATCCGAAACGGACGGCTCACTTAGCGCGTTGACCGGGCCGCCTTCTTCACTGCGGAGCGGTTCAATTCCGGAATCGCCGACACCGTCCAAGTCAGAAACGAAATCAAGATCGACACCCTCCGAGACGCACGGTGTTGCACAGCTCAGCGAAGATGAAGCGATTGGCCTGTCCGACATTGAAGCGCGCGCAAAGGGCTACGATTTAGGTGAATATCAGCGACCGAAAGCAGATTATTCCACGGTGAAAGACAAATGGTCGCTCTTCTACAGTCTCAAAGACCCAAAGGCGGCCGGCGGAGATTTGCAGCCGTTTAGTGTCACCGTGGAAGACAAGACCAAGAAGGTGGAGATCCGCAGAAACTATTAAGGTTCAGCGCTGGTGCGTTTGGAGCCGTCGGACATCGGGCGACCTCTGCAACGTGGCTCTGGGTTTCGCGTTCCGATTAAGCATTGGATTGGCCAAGCGGAAAATCGCGGCCATCATCGCTTCGGCCCGCTCGTTCCAAAGGTCGCCGTGATCTTTGATGATGCTCGGGGCGACTTTGACGTTCCAATAGGGAACATCGACATTACCGACGAGCTTGATCTGCCAGACGGCGAGTTGCCCGTGGCCTGCGTCCAATACGAAGCCGTCGCCCGCGTGATTGTGCAGCAAATTTTCCTCGAGAGCGGGGAGACCACCCGGCGAGTTAATTGTGTCGTGACGATCAACAGTGACGTGATTAATCAGGAATTCGTTGTGTCCCGGTGTATGGGTGTAAAACTGGCGCTCGCTTTCCAGTTTTTCTGCCGGGCCGGGAGCGGGAACTTCATTGAATACTTTCGTGGTTGCGGCCATTTCCGTACCGATCGGAAACGCCAGGCCAGTCGCGATGTCGGCGGTCGAAGTGATTGAGACAAAGAGCGGACGGGTGTTTTCGGTTTTTCGAATGTAAAGGGCCGAGATCATTTGCCGCGCCAGAACGCTGTCGGCCGCGGGATTAACAACCAGGATGAGATCGGCCGGCAAGCTGCGGTCGGCCGCGGCGTGTCCGTGAATTTCGGCGTTGATCGCGTGAGCGACTGATCGTTCGACGATGAGCCCGCCGAACGAGTGGCCGAGCAGAATGGTGTACTGTGTGTCTTTCTTTCGCGCGGCTTCGGAGATCGCGGCGATCGCGTCGTAGCAATCGTAATTGCTTGCGATGCGCTCAGCGGTTCTTTTGCGGTTCCAAAAACTCAGCTCCTTTAAGACTGGAATGGGCGTGAGCTTGCCTCGCCACGCCAGATAGACGCCGATAACGTTGAACCCGGCGTTGCGAATCGCCTCTGCGCGATTCAAACGGGCGAGCAGGCTGGAAAATTTTTCGACGTCGCCGGACTCAGCGTTGTTTTGCCACCCGTGAACATAAGTGATGACGAGCGGCCGATTCGTTTTCTCGACGAGTTGGATCGCGTTCGTCAGCTGCGACGGATCCTGATACGAGCCTTGCTCGCCAAATTCGACGAAAGCGAGCTTGTAACCGTCGCTCTCGACAACCGAATTCTGCGGATTGGCATCGGTGTTCTCCCGCAATGCCGAAAGGTGCGTGCATCCGGCCAACGAGCCGGCGCAAAGCAAAAGCGTGAGGATTCGCGAGGGGCGGAGCAACGATGTCGATCTACCAGCTTCGGACGAGACCGACAATCAGTTTTTCGCTACGCCAACACCGACGACTCAAGAAAAGAATTTCGGAACAACATTGGCCACAAAGTCGACGAGAAAATGGCCGATGATGTTTGCGACAAGATCGCGACGCCACAGATAAAAGGCCGACAATATCGCGCCCAAAGCAAGGGCGATTACAATGTTCGCCCAACCGCCGGTCCAATGGCCAACAGCGAAAATCGTGAGCGGAACCAAGGCCGCCCAGAAGCGCTTCAAGCCAAAGGCCTCCAGCCGTTCAATGGCGTAACCTCGAAAGAATAATTCTTCGGCAAAACCGGCGCGAACGCAGATAAGCGAGATCAACCAGACCGGCAGCTTCCCGAATGCCTCCGCCTTTTCGCCATGACCATAGTGAGTGACGGCGGCCAGAAGACCGCCGACCAAAAGGCAGACAATCGCCAGAACGAGCCCCCAAAGAATCGATTTTTGCCAGTTGGCCGTCCCAATGCCCACCGATCGCAGCGAAAGATGTTCGCCTCGTTTGATAATGAACAGCAGCGCGATAACACACAACCACATCAGCGACTCTTTCCAGAGCGCGGCTAAGAAGGTCAGGGCTGGATAAAAATAGGAAATGGACTGCCGCGCGATTAACATCCCAAACAGGGCAAGGAACAAGCCGACCCAGGTCGGCGCCTTGATGGTCAACGGTAGCTGGGCT
>Ga0210408_10005622_pt1 | contig 10983 bp, 10 predicted proteins | sample IncBWH4MmetaG_FD_155471 | JGI IMG/M metagenome (GOLD analysis project Ga0210408, IMG submission 155471) | Forest soil microbial communities from Barre Woods Harvard Forest LTER site, Petersham, Massachusetts, United States - Inc-BW-H-4-M | ecosystem: Environmental > Terrestrial > Soil >... | reverse complement strand
ATGGGATCGGGCGAGCCGCGTCGGCACATCGTCGAAGAAAGTACTGATGTCCGCTGCTATCCCATTGCCCTGATAAATCTCGGCCACCGCAGCAAGATCTTCCGGCCGCACCTGCTGGCTGATGCGCAGTCTCCCGCGGAGCCCCGTCGGCAAGGCCGTCACGGCCGGAGGCACGACTTCACTGAGAACGCGCGCCCCCTGGCTGCCGCCCAGAATCAGCAGCTCGATCGGTCCACCGCTCTTCGGCGCTTCATAACCCGCGTCGGCGAGCGCCAGCATCGCCGGCCGCACCGGATTTCCGGTATGAACCGCACGGGCGTCGTCGGCGGGCCGCATACCGGCGGTCGAGGGAAAGCTGGTGGCGATCTGTAGTGCGTGCGGTGCGAGCAGCCGATTGGCGCGGCCAAGCACCGCATTCTGTTCGTGGATGATGGTTGGGAGGCCAAGATATCTGGCCGCCAGCATCGTCGGGACAGAGGGGTAGCCGCCAAACCCGATGACGCGGGCCGGCGCCAATCGGCGAAGCAGCCGACGAGCCTGCACCACTCCGACTGCCAGGCCGGCGAGCCCGCAGACGGCCCGGCTCGGGCCCCCGCCGAGGCGTCCGGCGCGGACATGATGGACTTCGACCCCGGGGACGCGCCGGACAAAGCCATCGGCTCGCCCGTCGCACAGTAGATGGACGCCGCAGCCGCGGGCCAGCAACTCGCCGGCCAGTGCCTCGGCCGGGAACACGTGTCCGCCGGTGCCGCCGGCAGCAAGCACGAAGGGCGCGCTCATGCTGTGTTTCCCGCGAGTCGGCGTCGGGTCAGCGCCAGCATCATTCCCATGCCGAGCCCGAGCGCCAGCATCGAGGATCCGCCGTACGACAGAAACGGTAACGTCATTCCCTTGGTCGGGATCAGGTGCAAGCTCGATGCCATGTTAATGACTGCCTGAAGCCCGAACTGGATCAGCAAGCCGGTCGCGGCGAGAAGCACGAAGAGGCTGCCCTCCTGAAGCAGACGGGAAAACCCTCGAAGCACAATGAAGGCGAACAAGCCGATAATGACAAGGCAGACCAAGAGCCCGAATTCTTCGCCAGCAACTGCGAAGACGAAGTCGGCATGTGCGTCCGGGAGGACGTCCTTCACCGTGCCCTCGCCTGGACCCTTACCCCACAACCCACCATTGGCGAAGGCCTCGATCGAGCGTGTCACCTGATAGGTGTCGCCCGCAGTCGGGTCGAGGAAATGGTCGATCCGGGACCTCACATGCGGCAGGTAGAGATACGCGCCGACCAGGCCTCCGAGACCGGCGGCAGCGCCGGCCACCAGCCAATACAGCTGCAGCCCGGCCATGAAGAACTGCCCGAACCAGACGATCGCTACGACGGCTGCCATGCCGATGTCGGGCTGCTTGATCAGCAAGCCGGCGACCGCGAGAAACAGCAGAATGCAGATCAGATTGCCCGGAAAGCGGGGTCGCAGCTTGTGCTCGGAGAACAACCAGGCGGCGACCACGGCAAACGTCGGCTTGACGAATTCGGATGGCTGCACCGACAGTCCCGGCAGGTTGATCCAGCGGCGCGCGCCCTTGATTTCGGCGCCGATGACAAAGGTCAGAGAGAGCAGCACCAGAGCGACGGCGAAGCCGATGACCGCGATGCGGCGAATCGTCCGCGGCGGCTGGAGGGACACCGCGAACATCAGACCCATGGTCAGCGGCAGCATAGTGAGGTGCCGGCGGACGAAATGCAGCCCGTCATAACCGATTCGCTCGGCGACCGAAGGGCTCGCCGCCAGGCTCAACAAGAGGCCGAACCCGACCAGGGTGCCAAGGGCGGCAAGGCTCCAACGGTCAACCGTCCACCACCAGCGCGCCACCGGGCTCTGGTCGATGCGGGCAAACCTCATTCGGTTTGATCCTGGCGGCGCGCGGTGGGTCGCTCACCTTCGGGCGTGGCAGAGAGCTCCTCCAGGGTCCTAGTATATGATGCGGGGCTCGGTATCGATATGTAGCGTATTGGACTGTGCCCAGCTACTATTTGTATAGCGCAGCTGGCAAGCATCGCAGGTCACCGCAATTTCAGGGTGGCTAACCCGGCGATCGCCAGAATCCACGCGATGATCCAGAAGCGAATGACGATGGTCGGCTCTTCCCAGCCCTTCTGCTCGAAGTGATGGTGCAGCGGCGCCATACGAAAGACCCGGCGCCCGGTCATTCTGAAGCTGGCGACCTGGACGATCACCGAGACCGCCTCGAGAACGAACAGGCCGCCGACGATTGCCAGCACCAGCTCGTGCTTGGTGACGACGCTGATCGTCCCGAGGGCGGCGCCGATCGACAGTGACCCGGTGTCGCCCATGAAGACCATGGCCGGCGGCGCGTTGAACCACAGAAAGCCGAGACTGGCTCCGACCATAGCCCCGCAGAAGACGGTGAGCTCGCCCGCACCGACCACGTGATGGATCTGCAAATAGTTGGCGAAGATGGCATTGCCGGCGAGGTAGGCGATGAAGGCAAAGCAGCCGGCGGCGATCATCGAGGGTACGATGGCGAGCCCGTCGAGCCCATCGGTCAGGTTGACCGCGTTCGAGGCGCCGATGATCACGAAGACCCCGAACGGCACGAAAAACCAACCGAGCTCGATCAACACGTTTTTGAAAAAAGGCACGGCGAGCGCGTTGGCCAACCCCGCTGGGGTCACAAAGGTGACGGCGATGCAGGCCGCGGCGCTGAGGACGATTTCGAGGCACAGCTTGCTTCGACCGGAAAGCCCGTGGTGAGAGTTCCGGTGAAGCTTTCTGTAGTCGTCGAAAAAGCCGATCAGCCCGAAGCCCACGGTGACCAGCAACACGATCCACACATAGGGATTCGCCAGATCTGCCCACAGCAGGGTCGAGATGGTCAGCGCCAGCAGGATTAGGAAACCGCCCATCGTCGGGGTTCCCTTCTTGCGCTCGAGATGTCCGTTCGGGCCGTCGGGACGGATCGGTTGGCCGTTGGTCTGCCGGGACCGCAGCCAGGCGATGATGCGCGGGCCGAGCAGAAAGCTGATCAGCAGCGCGGTGACGGCGGCCCCGCCTGATCGGAAGGTGATGTAGCGGAACAGATTGAAGGCCTGGAACTGATCCGCGAAAGGGAAAAGCAACGGGTAGAGCATGCGATCATGTCTCGGGCCGCGTCGATTCCGCGCGCAGCCGCTCGACGATGCGGCCGAGGCCAATGCCGCGAGAGCCCTTGACCGTCACGACATCGCCGGCCCGCAAGAAGCAAAGCAGCTCAGGGACGGCCGCATCGGGGGTTGGCCACAACCCGGCCCGCTGCGCCTCGGGTAGAGCGTCGTAGAGCGACGCAACAGCGGTCCCGACGAGAAAGACACGGTCGACCTTTGCGGCGGCGAGCGGCTCGGCGAGTTCGCGGTGCAGGCGTTCGCTCGCCCAGCCAAGCTCCAACATGTCGCCGAGCACCGCGATCCGCCTGGCGCCGGCGGCAGGCGGCGTGGCGGCAAGAACGGCCAGGGCGGCACCTACTGCCGCAGGGCTCGCATTGTAGCTCTCGTCGATCAAGGTCAATGTGCCGCCCCGCCACGGGACCTCGCAGCATTGACCCCGCCCAGGCAATTCCTCGAGCGCCGCCAGCGCCTCCGCGGCGCGTCGAGGGTCCGCCCCGGCTGCTCCGGCAGCGGCGAGCACAGCGAGCGAGTTCATCACCCAATGCCGGCCCGGGATCGGGAGGGTGAAGCGTACAACGGTCCCGAGGAGAGCGGCCTCGATTATCGAGCTGCGCGGCTTGAGCACACAATCGAGGAGCCGGACCGCGGCTTTCGGATGGGTTCCAAAGCCGATCACCTCGGTGGCACCGGCCCTGACAGCAGCTGCGGCGAGCTGCACGAAATGCGGGTTGTCGCGGTTGAGAACGGCGATGCCGCCGGGTTCAAGACCGAGAAAGATCTCGGCCTTGGCATCGGCGATAGCCTCGATCGACGGGAAAAAGCCGAGATGGGCGGGCTCGACCGTTGTGATCACGGCGATATGCGGTCGCACCAGCTGAGTAAGAAGCGTTATCTCGCCCGGGTGGTTCATGCCCAGCTCGAAAACCCCGAGGGCGACCTCGGGCGGCATCCGCGCGAGGGACAGCGGCGCCCCCCAATGATTATTGAGCCCACCGGCCGAGGCAAAAGTCCCGCCGCAGGCCGCGAGCGCCAACCGCAGGGCCTCTTTGGTGCCGGTCTTGCCGACGCTGCCGGTAATTGCGAGGATCCGGGCACCGGTGCGCTGCCGCGCCGCCGCGCCGAGCGCTGCAAGTCCGGCGAGCGTGTCGGCCACGCGCAGCAACGGCGCCGCCGCCGGCAGATCGGGAATCTCGCGATCCACCATCGCGGCTGCGGCGCCGCGCCTCAGGGCCGCACCGACAAAGTCGTGGCCGTCATGGTTCGGTCCGCGCAGCGCGACGAACAGCTCACCCGCAGAAAGACTCCGGGTATCGATCGACACGCCCGTCGCCGCCCAGTCCGCTGCGCTCACTCCGCCCGTCGCAGCTACTGCATCTCGGGCAGTCCATAGCGAGGTCGTCATCGGATCCGCCCGACCCGATTGCCGGGCCCCGATCCGGCGATTTCGCGGGCGATGGCAGCATCGTCGAACGGATAGGTCTCGCTGCCGACGATCTGACCGGTTTCATGCCCCTTCCCGGCAATGACCAAGAGGTCGCCGGGACCGATATCGGCAACCGCAGCGGCGATCGCCTCGCGACGGTCGCCGATTTCGATCGCGTTCGGGGCCGCGGCGAGGATCGCGCGCCGGATCTGCCCCGGCGGCTCGGTTCGCGGATTGTCGTCGGTCACATAGACGCGGTCTGCCAGGCGGACCGCTACCTGCCCCATCAGCGGACGCTTACCGGCGTCGCGATCGCCGCCGCAACCGAATAGCGCAACGAGCCGGCCGCGCGCGTGCCGACGCAATGTCGAGAGCACGGTTGCGAGCGCGTCCGGGGTGTGGGCGTAATCGACGACAATCGCGCCACCCCCTTCGCGCTCGGAGACGAACTCCAGCCGGCCGGGCACGGCGGTCAGATGGGTGAGAGCCCCCGTCGCTGCGGCCGCCGAGGTTCCAGTCGCGACGGCCATGCCGAGCGCCGTCAGCGCGTTCGTTGCCTGGAATGCGCCGGCGAGCGGCAACACCAGCTCGCGGCGTTGCGCGAAAACATCGAGGCGCAGCACCTGACAGCTGCCCTGCGGCTCGCAATCGAGAAGGCGGAGATCCGCGGCCGCGTCGGCACCATAGGCGATAACCGGGTGGCCCGTCGCACGGCAGTGCGCGGCCAAGCGCGGGAATTCGCCGCTGTCGGCGTTGAGGACCGCAGACCCGCCCGGCATCAGAAGCTCGAAGAAGAGCCGGTCTTTGGCAGCCCGGTAATGTGCCATGTCGCCGTGGTAGTCCAGGTGATCCCGGGTCAAATTGGTGAAGGCGGCGGCTGCCGGCGCCAGCCCGTCGAGCCGGTATTGGTCGAGACCGTGGCTCGATGCCTCGATCGCCACCCGCTCGATCCCCTGTTCGGCAAGCATCGCCAGATCACGGTGGAGCGCCACCGGATCCGGCGTCGTCAAGGCCCCGGGACGTCTGCCATCGGCGGTAGCCAAACCGAGCGTGCCGAGGCTCGCAGCAGCAAAGCCTAGCGTCGTCCAGATCTCGCGGATGAAATGCACGACGGAGGTTTTGCCGTTGGTACCGGTGACGGCGGCGATCGTCCGCGGCTGCCGGCCATGGAAGCGGGCGGCCAGACATGCCAGCCGGCGGTGCGGGTTGGCGTCAACGAGGATCGTCACACGAGCACGGCGATCCGGCGCAAGCGAGAGCGCTCCGGCATTGTCGGTCAGGATTGCGACGGCGCCGCGCGACACCGCATCGGCGGCGAAGACGCGGCCATCCTGGCGCGTGCCGGGCAAGGCGGCAAAAAGGAAACCAGGGCGAACGGTCCGCGAATCGGCGCTGAGGCCCACGATCTCCGGGTCAGCTCCGGGCGAGGTAGCGGCGAGACCGGTGAGCTCAGTAAGCTTCAAGCCGCTTGCCCTGCAGGCTCTCGACGATCAGTGCTCGCTGCACCTCGGGCGAGGCTTCGTCGACTGGCTCCACTCCGAGAACGGGCGCGATGCGTTGCACGATCCGGCTTGTCGCCGGGGCCACGGTCCAGCCCGCCGTCGCATAGCCGTGGCTCTGCTTGTTGGGATGCGGTTCATCGACCATGGTCAGAACGAGGTATTTCGGGGCGTTGATCGGGAAGATACCGACAAAGCTCGAGAGCAGCTTTCGCTCCGCGTAATGCCTGCCAGAAATCTTGTCCGCGGTCCCCGTCTTGCCGCCGACAACATAGCCGGGGGCGGCCGCCATCGACCCCGTTCCATGTTCAACCACCAAACGCATCAATCTGCGCATTTGGTCCGAGGTCTTTGCTGAAATCACCTGTTGACCCTGTGGAGCGTAGCCCGGGGGCAGCTTGACGAGGGTGGCCTGGCGGAGAACTCCGCCATTGACGAGTGCCGCCGCGGCGGTCGCAAAGCTCAGCGGAGTTACCGAGATCCCGTGGCCAAAGGCGATAGTCATCACGCTGACCTCGCGCCATTTTGCCGGATAGTGCGGCGCCGCCACTTCCGAGATCTCGATCTTCGGTGTCTTCAGCAAACCAAGCCGCGCGAGAAACTCGCGCTGCTTTTGGGCACCGGCGGCGACAGCCATCTTAGCCGCCCCGATATTCGAGGAATACATCAGGATTTCCGGCACGTTCAGCACTCGATGTTTGCCGTGATAATCCGAGATCGTGAAGCGACCGATCGATATCGGATGGCTCGCGTCGTAGGTGCTGGTTATCGTCGAAGTGCCGGTATCGAGGGCCATGGCTACGGTGAAGATCTTGAAGATCGAACCAAGCTCGTAAACGCCAAGGGTGTTCCGATTGAACATTCGATCGGCAATGGTAAGGCCGGGATGGCCGGGATCCGGGGCGCCGGGATGGTTCGGGTCGAAATCGGGCAGCGAGGCCATCGCCAGAACTTCGCCGGTGTTGACGTCCATGATCAGCCCGGCGCCACCCTTTGCGGTGAAGTCGTCGATGACGCGTTGCAGTTCCTCTTTGAGAATGTACTGCAAACGAAGGTCGAGCGAGAGCTGCAGGGGCTCTCGCCGCTCCTTCAACTCCTCGTCAAGGGCGCGCTCGACCCCGGCAAAGCCGGCGTTGTCGATCCCGGCATAGCCCACGACGTGAGACGTCAGATCGGCGTCGGGATAGAGGCGGCGCTCCTCGTGCTCGAATTCCAGACCGGGAATGCCGAGCTGATTGACGTCGTACTGTTCGCGAGGTGTGAGATGGCGCTTGATCCACACAAAGCTCTTGCTCGAGGTGAGCTTGCCATAGATTTCAGCGCTGCTGAGCTTGGGGAACACCTTGACGATCTTGCCGGTAGCCGCCGCGGGGTCGATGATCTGCTTTGGAACGGCGTAGAGCGACGGGCTGTCGAGTGTGGTGGCGAGGACATTGCCGTTGCGGTCGACGATGTCGGCATGACTCGGCACCGGCGCCCTCACGGCGCGAAAGCGGCCGATCTGGGATTGAGCGGCGCCACCCTCGAAAAGCGTGATTTCCGCCACCCGCAAGCCGACCACGGCAAACACCAGGGCAAATAGGACAGCGGTCACCAGAAGCCGGCTCCGGCAGGCTTCGAGCGCCGCCATTGCTGGGCCGTCGGGAACGATTGCAACGCAAGGAGGCGGCTTGAAATGCCGCGGCCGGCAAGGGTTGTCGTCGTCCAGATATTGAATCGCGACCATCAGCGGCTCGCTGCGACCTGCGCAATCAATTCGTCGAGTGACGTGGGGCGGCGCGCCGGCATGGCCGGCTTGACCGCCGCCTTTGCCGGCGTTGGCTTGGCGAGGTCGGCGGCGCGCGCCGGTTTTCCCGGCGCTGCAGGTGTGGTCGGCACTCTCAGCGCTGCGGGCGTGACCTGCACCGTGAGCGCCGCCGGCTCTTCCGGCGCGGAGGGAGGCCCACTATCCGCTAGCGGTTCGGCGGCGGGCGGCGCCTCAGCTAGGGCGGGACCCTGAGGGCGGAGCGGAATGTCGGCAACAGTGACACGGAGTTGCTTGGTTGCGATCGGTGCGAGCGACAGGTAATGCCGGTTCATCTCGTCGAGGGTCTCGGGTCGGGTCAGATAAGCCCACTCGGCCTCGTTGGTCCGGATCGCGTGCTCCTCGGCGATCGTCGCCCTCTTGATCCGGTTGAGTTCATCCTCCTGAGATTGGACTGCGTATTTGACCGTGAACATCGCAAAGCCGGTCACGAAGACGAGGAGCAGCCAAAACACGGTGCTGAGCCTGATCATGCCGGCTGCTTTTTGCGCGGGAGGCGGCTCGGGCGCGCGGGATCGGGCGGCCACGGGGGCGATCCGGTTCGTTCCGCCGCGCGCAGCCGCGCTGCCCGAGCGCGAGGGTTGCGCGCGATTTCGGCGGCATCTGGCCCGACCGCTCGGCGCCCGAGCAACCGGAAGCTCGGCGCCGCGGCCGCGAGCGGAGCCGGGGCATGGCGCGAGCTGCGGGGCGCTCCCTCGCTGCGCCGCTGCAAAAATTGTTTAACCCGGCGATCCTCGAGTGAGTGAAACGAAACTACCGCCAGCCTGCCGCCGGGCATCAGCAGCTGCTCGGCCGCAACGAGCCCGCGGTCGAGTTCGCCCAGTTCGTCGTTGACGGCAATACGCAGCGCCTGGAAGGTCCGGGTCGCGGGATCCTGGCCGGGCTCGGATTTCGGCACGACCGCGCGCACGATTTCGGCGAGTTCAGCGGTGTGCCGGAGCGGCTGGCGCTGCCGAGCAGCGACGATCGCACGCGCAACCCGACCGGCGAAGCGCTCCTCGCCGAGTTCGCGGATCAGCTCGGCGAGTTCGCGTTCGGATAGGGAGGCAACCAGATCCGCGGCGGTTTGGCCATCGCGGCTCATCCGCATATCGAGCGGTCCGTCAAAGCGAAACGAGAAACCGCGTTCGGGCGTGTCGAGCTGCGCCGAGGAAACACCCAGATCGAACGCGATGCCGGCGATCGGGCCGGTGGCGATCGGGGCGAGCAGGTGGACCATCTCGCCGAAGCGGCCCTCGATGATCGTGAGGCGTCCTTCATGACGCTCGGCCAGCCCGCCTCCGTACCGTATCGCCTCGGGGTCGCGGTCAAATCCGAAGACGCGGCAGCGCGCGGCGGCCAGCAAGGCCATGCTGTGACCGCCGCGGCCGAAGGTGGCGTCGACATAGAGGGCGTCGTCACGGGGCGCCAGCGCCGCGAGTACGGCATCGACCAGCACGGGAATGTGTGGCGGCCCATCGGGCCGCGGATGCCCCGCAAGAGCATCATCCCGGCGGGACTGGTCCCGATGCTGCCCGGTCATCAGTGCCGGCGACGGGCAAGGCTACCGAGCGACGGCATTCTCGTCCCAGATCGAAGGGAGCGCTCGAGCAGCGCCGCCTCGTGCGCCGCAAATCGATCCGGCTCCCAGATCTGGAAGGTCGACCCGAGCCCGACAAAGGCGGCGCTCTCGGTGATGCGCGCGTGCGCGGCGAACTTCTCGGGAAGGATTACGCGCCCTTCCGGATCGAAGGGCAGCCGTTGCGAGCGGGCGAGGATCAGGGTGGCAAAACCCTGATGCTCCTCCGACTGTTCGATCTCGTCGAGCCCCGCCGATATTGCCTCCATGGTGTCGATCCCTGTCGCCTCGAGCGCACCGTAGTCTAGCGAAGGGAAGGCGACGATCCCTTCGAAGCTCTGATCCTTTAAAGCGGCGCGAAAGGTCGCCGGCACTGAAACTCGCCCCTTGCGGTCGACCTTGTTCACGTAAGTGGACATGAACAGCGCCACTTTTTCCCCCAACGCTCACCCATGGACGCTCGGCAAGGGGCGCCCGATAGGCCCTGTCGAAGTTCCCCCCATCGGCAGCAGGCCCGTCCAAGGGTGTATATGGTATGGCATGGTATTTCATGGGTGTCAATGGGTAATTCAAATAATGCCGTAGATTTCTAAGATGAACGCGGTCCATCTCTTCCAGCCACATCATCTGGTCGCCGATCTCCTTTCCCTCACAAGCGACGGAATCATTGGCGTCAGGATGGAAACGTGCGTTTATGATTTGTTCTCTGGCCCGAGCCGCCTCATCGCGTCTCGGCGACCTGCATGCTTGGCAGCCGCGGAGCCATTTCCAATTTCCGGTCGGCGATCAGCAGCTTGCAATGATCGTAGAGGGCGACGCGAGCCGCCTCGGTCCGGTTGTTGCCGTAGAGACCGGTTTCGACCAGGCGATCGAGGTACCAGACGGTTTGAACATTGACCGAGAGCGTGATCAGCTCGGATTTCAGCGGATTTGCGTCGCGTGCCATCGTCGTCGCCCATAAATAAGAATGCCAAAATTATGGCATAAGAATGGGAATCATGGCGAGCAAAAAGGAACGGGCGACCCCGAGGATCGCCCGCACCTTCCCCCTGTGTGTGGCGCGCCTTTTCGCGTACCCCCCGTCTGAGGCCCTGATCACCGGGTCAAGGCCGCGAAACCCTGCGTCTGATCCACACAGTCAGCCACGCTAGTCGATCGATTTCGACCGGCAACGACAAAATTCGCAATCCACAAGGTTGTCCCCCGGAAAGCGCACTTATCCCGGGATGATCCGCCGAACCGTCCCCCGGCTGAACCAATCAACTCGAACGATAAGATGCCAGACGGCGTGTAAGCCGGGTTCTGTCCCGCCCTCGGCGAAAATGACCGTGGCGGTGATGGCCATTCCTCTGGGGCGCCCGTCGCCGAACGCCTCGTGCGACCGACCCGAGCGGCGGCGCGAAGGTTCGCCCGGCACCATCGGATCGCTCCGCAATGCCTGCCGCTCCTACTTGGTCTTGCTCCCGGTGGGGTTTTCCCTGCCGCCGCCGTTGCCGGCGGCGCGGTGCGCTCTTACCGCACCGTTTCACCCTTGCCGCCCGC
>Ga0210408_10005621_pt1 | contig 10983 bp, 14 predicted proteins | sample IncBWH4MmetaG_FD_155471 | JGI IMG/M metagenome (GOLD analysis project Ga0210408, IMG submission 155471) | Forest soil microbial communities from Barre Woods Harvard Forest LTER site, Petersham, Massachusetts, United States - Inc-BW-H-4-M | ecosystem: Environmental > Terrestrial > Soil >... | reverse complement strand
GAATTGGCGGCGACAGCGGCGCTCACGCTGCTTATCCGCACCGGCCGGTCGGCGGAATACAAGCGCGGATTACTGAAACGCCTTTGGGACCTGCTTCAGGACGCGACGGGCGCACCTGACGACCAGATCGTCCTTGGCATCCAGGAGGTGCCGCCGAGCCAGGCCATGGAGATGGGACAGATCATGCCGGATGTTGAAGGGCAATGACGCGGCCGGCCCAATGAGCAGGCGCAAATGGTCGACGCGCCGGCTTCTCGCAGCGATCTCGCAAACGGAGGATATGACAACATGCTCAAGGGATTTGCAGTGCCTCTCACGCCCGGTGGAAAATCCGCGCTCGCGACACTGCCACCGTGGCACTATTCCAGCGATTGCATCGCAATCGAGTATTGGGCCGATCCGACGGCAATCGCGGCTCTCCTCCCACCCGGTGTCGCACTCGATGGGAAATCCGGCGGGCGCGCCTTTTTCTGGTTCCTCGATTGGCAGTTCACGGCTTCCGACGACGAATTGACCGATCCTGCGCGCTATCAATATCGCGAGGCCTTTGCCCTGGTCGAGGCGACCTTCGAAGGCACTCCGATAAACTACTGCCCCTTCATTTTCGTCGACAATGACGCAGCGATCGCGCGCGGTTGGGCGCAGGGCTTTCCGAAGAAACTGGGCAGCGTTTACCAGACGCGCAGCTTCTCGGCGCCGAGCCCGGCTGCGGCGCCGCTTGCCGAGGGAAGTCGCTTCGGCGCGAGCGTCACGGCGCATGGAGAACGGCTGGCGACCGCGCGACTCCAGCTCGAGGAGCGAATTGCTGATCCGTCCACGGTTTTCAATCGCCCGACGGTGATGCGTCGGTACTTTCCACAGCTCGCAGCGACCGATCAGTCAAAACCGCCGGTGAATGAGCTGACGATGTCGCTTACGGATAATCTCGCTATCGTGGATGTGTGGGCCGGCTCGGCCGAGCTGCGCATGCCCGAAGTGCGGGGCGAGGAGATGCACCTGATCGCGCCGCTGCGGGTCGGTCGGGGGTATCGCCTCGGAATGGCGTATTCCGTCACTGATCTCCGCATCCTGAAGAGCTATACAGAGTAGTTCTTTGAAGCAAAGATGCGGCTGTCGCGCGGCGAATTCCAATCGAAACGAGATGAATGCATTCGGAGGATAGTATGAGCAGGACAGCCGCTGAATTTCTTGTCGAAGCGCTCGAGAGAACCGGTGTCGAGCGGGTTTACGGCGTCGTAGGCGACTCTCTCAATGGCTTCACCGACGTGATGCGCCGGAGAAAATCCATTGACTGGGTCCATATGCGTCATGAAGAGGCGGCTGCCTTCGCGGCGGGCGCCGAAGCCCATCTCACCGGAAGGCTGGCGGTGTGCGCGGGGAGCTGCGGTCCGGGTAACCTGCATCTGATCAACGGGCTATATGACTGCCAGCGCAACGGCGTGCCGGTTCTGGCGATCGCCGCCCACATCCCGAGCAGCGAGATCGGGATCGACTATTTCCAGGCCACCCATCCCGAACACCTGTTCAAGGATTGCAGCCACTACGTCGAGCTCGTGTCGAATCCGAAGCAGCTTCCGCAGATTCTCAAGCGGGCCATCCGGGTCGCCATCGCAAAGCGCGGTGTAGCCGTGGTCGTTCTGCCCGGCGACGTCGCCCTGATGGGGATCGACGCCGAGGTGCCGGAATGGATCGTACCGACGGCGCCGGTCTTGCGGCCAAGCGAGGCGGATGTCCAGCATCTGGCCAGCTTTCTCAACCAGGCGTCCTGGGTGACGCTGCTCTGCGGCGCAGGTTGCGCCGGCGCGCATGCCGAACTGGTTGAGCTGGCCCGCAAGCTGAAAGCGCCCATCGTTCATGCCTTCCGGGGCAAGGAATTTGTCGAATACGACAACCCCTATGATGTCGGCATGACCGGGCTCGTGGGCTTTGCGTCGGGCTATGCGGCGATGAAGAACTGCGATGCGCTACTGATGCTGGGTACGGACTTTCCTTATCGTGCGTTCTATCCGGAGCGCGCGAAAATAGCGCAGGTGGACGTGCGACCCGAAGCGCTCGGCAACCGCTGCTCGCTTCATCTCGGCCTGCTCGGCACGGTCAAGGATACGCTCGAGGCGGTGCTGCCGGCGATCCAGGACAAAACGGACTCAAGCCATCTCGACCAGGCCCTGGCCGACTACAAAAAGGCGCGCAAAGACCTCGACGCGCTGGCGGAGAGCGGCCCGAACAGCACGATCATTCACCCCCAATACGTCATGCGGCTGGTGAGCGAGCTGGCCGCGGACGACGCGGTATTCACCTGCGACGTGGGGACACCGATCATCTGGACGGCCCGCTACCTGAAGGTCAATGGCAGGCGCCGCATCATTGGCTCGTTCAACCACGGATCGATGGCGAATGGAATGCTGCAAGCGATCGGCGCGCAAGCAGCGTACCCTCAGCGCCAGGTGATCTCGATGTCGGGCGATGGCGGATTCAGCATGATGATGGGAGACTTCATCACACTGACGCAGATGGGCCTGCCAGTGAAGGTCGTCGTTCTCAACAATGGGACGCTCGGCTTCGTCGAAATGGAAATGAAGGCAAATGGTTTCCTGGACACCGGGTGCGATCTCAAGAACCCGAACTTTGCGTTGATGGCAGAGGCCATGGGCGTCCGCGGCATCCGGGTTGAGAAGCCGCAGGAATTGAGAGCTGCGCTCGAGGCCGGGCTGGCGCACAAGGGGCCGGTTCTGGTCGACGTGGTGAGTGCCCGGCAGGAACTTGCGATGCCGCCCAAGACGACTCTCGATCAGGCCTATCACTTTGGCATGTTCATGATGAAGGCGGTCCTCGACGGCCGGGCGAGCCAACTCATCGATCTCGCAAAGGTCAATCTGACGCGCTGAGTGCTTCGAGAAGAGGGAGCAAGCGATGGTGTGGACCGCTCTTCTATTGTCCCGGGTACAGTTCGCCTTCACGCATGAAGCTCAGTATCGAGCGAGCTGTAGGCGACAGATCGATCTGAATCGCACGATGGAGTGCGGTCATTGAGAATGGCGCACGGCCTTTTCTTTCGTGCACTTTGCACCACGCGCGATCTGAAATCCGCGAGAAGAGGACCCCGTCACTTCCTTTGATGAGGCACCGGCGTGCCGGTGAAATCACAAACCGATTCGATGAGCAGACGTATCGTTCTGGCATCCCAATCGATTTGGTTGATGGAGGCTTCCCAGTACTGGGACACGACATAGACCGCATGGCGCGCTTTCACTCCCAATCCTGCGATCGTGCGTGCCGGGGTTGTCATAATCGCCTGCTCGATCGGATATAGGCGAGCCAAGATGGCCTCTGCCTTTCTTATGTCGTTCTCCTGATCCGCGTCAGAACTGACATCCACGAGTGACCCCCGCGCTGAGCCAACGGCGGCGGCGCTGGCGTTCTGCGCGGCGACCAATTCTGCAACGAGGCGGTTGAATTCGGCCTCAAGCGCGAGGAGACCGGCATCGTCGTCCGTCGGCAGCAATAGCAGGCCTGGAGCTTCAGAACGCGACGCCCCGAAGAAAGCATCGTCTTCATGATTTTCTCGCATCTTAGCTTCTCCTTTTCGGGCACTCGCAGCTATTCGAACCCGCCGAAGCGGCATGAAGATCTGTTGAGATCCCATTCTGTTGAGTATACTCAATTGATGAGTATGCTCAACAGGTCGCATTCGTTCGTGAATGAACGACCTGCGGAACACTGTCGCCCGAAATCTGCGGCGGCTCAGAACCGACAAAGGCTGGAGCCAGGAGGAGCTCGCTTTTCGAGCAAAGGTCGATCGGAGCTACATCAGTCAGCTGGAAACCGGGGTCTATAGCGCGTCTGTCACCATGCTGGGCAAGCTGTCCAAGGCTCTCGGGGTGGATGCCAGCGAGCTTCTAAGATCCTGAATTGTTTTTCCACGGGTCGCTATTCGCATCGCACCCGGTTGCTCGGTCCTTCGCAAGATCGAACGCTTCCGTCACCGACGGAGCGCAAGCTTGTGCAGGAGATGAACTGCGCCGCCGAAGGCCGGTCCGGACTATGCCCCCGTCTGCTTTTCCGTTCGGGCGGCTTCCTCGTCGTTATGCCCCGTGCCCAGCCAATGACGGATGCTCAGTGTTGCCCGTTTGATTGCCAGGCCTTTATCACCCGTGGAGAACTTAGACGCATTGGCGGCCAGTCGCGTAAACGGGGCCCCTCGGCCAGCCAATTCAGCAAGCTGTGTTTGGAAACGCGGAGCCTGATCCCGGCAATGCGCCGACAGAATACTAGCGGGACAGTTTTGGCGTGTTGAATGGGCGCATTGTCGCCCTGGATGATGGCGAGCTCCAGGGCGATTTGCCAAAATGAGGCCAACAACGGCGCGCCGTGAATCACGCGAAGATCGGGACTTGTGCGGCGACGGCCAGCCCCGCATCAGCCGGCAGATGTGTTAGCCTGTGATCAAAATGGATCGCTGATCTTTCGCGCATCGGCGCCAGCTATGAGGAGCCGCCGGGGACGATGACGAGCCTTTTCGATGGCTTGGGCATCCCGGGGGGATAATTGTGCTTTTCTGACCCGTTCACGCAGTTCGTCTAATTCGTTCAACTGAGTGAGAAGATTTGCGGACACGTCGACGTAGGCGGCAATGCGCTCCCGAAGCGAACCCATTCTAAAACTCCAACCTGGCTAAAAAATGCGCTTCGCGGGGAACAGTCGCAGGATTACCTGACGGATGAATGAAATGCCTCCGGGCTCCGTAGTTTTACGGGTGACAATAACGTGGGCGGAGGCGGTCCCGCGCTCCAACACTTGCGGATGGCCGCGTGGTCATTTTCGTCGAGCCTTCGATGCACGGCATCGCGAGGCGAGGCCAAGCGATGCGCTCCATGTGGCGCAATGCGCGGCTCTGCAAGGCATGGCATGGGACCGCACGGTCGGGGCCGCCGGGGAAACTCAGCGGCCTTTTCATTGGGTAGGAGGATGATCTTGCCATGACCGACAACAAGACCAACGACTACCGGCAGCGCGTGCAGGAGATGGAGGCCAAGTTCAACGATCCGGGTTTAACCGATGAGCAAACGCTCGGCGATGCGCTCCTGTCGTTTCGACCAGATGAACACTGAAAAGAATGGCCGGGGCATTTGCGCCCCGGCCAGTGGCCATGACGAGGGACAGCAGCCATGGTGCCGAAGATAGTCGGGTTCGACAGGAGAGGTGATTACGAGTTAGTTCGGGTCGGTGGCCGCATGCCATGTGCCGACGAGGTCGCCACGCGCTGATCGTCGGCAAGGCCGATGGAATACCGACTCTCACGCAAGGGGCAGGGCCGCGTCACAAGCGCGGACCTTTGACTCGATGGCCGGCTTTTTGATCCACAAGCTAATAACCATAGCCGCCGCCATAACCGCCGCCGTAACCGCCACCATAACCGGCGCCATAGTAGCCGCCATAACCGCCGCGATAATAGCCGCCATAACCGCCACCATAATATCCGCCATAACCGCCGCCGTAGACACAGCACGGCGGCGGAGCACAGCAGGGCGGCGGCGGAGGCGGAGCATAGACTTGGCAGCCGCAGCCGCCCCCGTAATAGCCGCCGCCCCCATACCCGACGGGACCATAGCCGAAGCCGCCAAATGCTTCGGCCTTGGAAGGAATGGTGGCGGCAGCGAATGTGAGAGCTGCCGTTGACACGACGGCTATCCTGCCGAATTTGAGCATCATGACACGTCTCCTGTTATTTATTTGGCGGTGAGCCCGCACTTGATTGTAGTTTGCCAACTGAGACGTCAAACAAGGCACAACCTGGGATTTCCGCGCGGCTATCTCGCCATATTTCGCGATATGGTTAATGCGAGCACCGACGGGTGTTTCGCCGACGGCCGCCCCTCTGGGCTTCGACAATATCGCGGGCCGCCACCTGCGGCCGGAGACGCTGGCCGTGGGGCGCGCCCCGATGTCCGGTCTACTCCAGTTTGCCGCCATCCGATCGGTCCCGCCGGGAGCCCGAAATCAATGATCGGCTTGTGCGTGGGTGTGGAGCTCGACCTGCGAACCGCTTGTGGTTTGAAACGTCCAAGAGCAGCCCCGACGCAGGATACGACTCTCAGCGGGAAGCCAACTGAAGGCCCAAGGAAAGAAAGCAAGGTTTTCTCACACCTTATGCACCGCCGGTGCTGATGCCTCGGAGATCGAACTGACGTGAAAAATGGTTCGTACCGGATGCAGCTACCAGAATCCCTCAGGTGCGGTCGCTGGAGTACGGTTCCAATTGATGCGGTTTGATGTCTGCCTCAAGTTTAGCCGCACGCTCAATCATACTGTGGACCATTGTCTCGCAATCGAGTTGGTTTAGCTCGAGAATACCGTGTTCTCGCAATTCATCTTCGAGGATCGTGGCCATGATCGATACGATGCTCATTCGCCTTGCTCATTCTCGGCGCGCGTTGCGCAGAAGTCGACTATTCGCCGTCTCTCAAGTTGCAAAGGGGCAATGGCGTGCGGGCGACGTCGCAGATTGCTTCGATCAGGAGGCGTACGGCCCGTGCATCCCAATCAACCCGGTCGATGGGCGCTTCCCAATAATGAGACATTACGTAGGCCGCGTGGCGCGCTTTCACACCCAATCCTGCGATCGTACGCGCTGGCGTCTGCATGATCGCGCGCTCAATCGGGCAGAGACTTGTGAGGATTGCCTCAAGCTGTCTTGTCTGAGCTTCAAACCTACTTTCGTCGTGCAAACGCTCAACGCCCGGGCCGAAGGACCTTGAATCGGAACTCCTGCGATTTGTTTCTTGGACCGTCGCAAGTTCTACGACCAAGACATTGAATTGCTCTTCGAGAGCAAGGAGCGCCGCGTCCTCGGCTGCGGTCGACTCGCGATGAGATATCTCAACTATATCGACCGGGGAGGCGCCCGTCGGGGGAAGCGCCTTTTGATTTTCGTCCATTTTCTTTGGCTCGACAAACGAAAACCGTTCTTTATCAACGGTTACCGTTTAAATTCGCGGATGTCAACGCTTTTCGTGATTGATAGACGGAAAACGTGACTTTCCTTGAAAAAGTACTGTGATGACTCCTGATCAATCTCGGGCAGCTCGGGGCTTGCTCGACTGGTCACAAGCGGAATTGGCTGCTCGGTCCAACCTGAGCGAGAGCACTATCCGTGACTTTGAAAAAGGCCGGCGGATCCCTTCGGTCAATAATCTGGCTGCCGTCCGGCGCGCGCTCGAAGCGGCGGGCGTTGAATTCATCGACGGCGACCAACCCGGTGTCCGATTGAGCCGTTGACAGGGCAGGGCGAAGGCGCTGCGTATCGAGCGCCAGCGCTACGATGCTTGCGGCGAGCTTGACCGGTGGCATGAGTGCCGTGTGACCTTAGCCCCCAGGTATGACCCTGACACCCACGATTACGGCAATAGCGTAACATCAGTAACGTTCTGTGTGACAGCCAGGGTGACGATGATCGCTTCAGCGTTACGGCCCTGTGTCCTCCCGCCACGCCTTCAGCCGCCGCACCCTGTTCCAGCCCATTGGAGCCCGAGCGCCTGAGCCTCATCGCCGTCGGACGGGCCAGATAGTGTAACATGCTGCAGCTCTCCAACGACAGGTGCAGATGACGTGGCTCCGTCAAGCAGACTGCGCGGTCTCCATCACGACCGCGAGCTCTACTCGTCACCGGACTTCATCGAATTCGCCTTTCGGACGCCATCCGACTGGATCTGCGATCCACCGGTTGATGTCGGATTCATGCCAGCCGGTGCCGTTGCTTTGCGGTGCCAAGCCGTCGTTGCTGTCAACTCGTCAAGGATCCGTCGCCGCTTCTCAACTCGTCCAGCCGCACGGTAGCGCCTCGCCACCGCGGCCAACAACTCGCGCCTTGCGCCCATGCTGATCCCGCTCGCCATTGGCGCCACCGACCTGATTCAGTAACGCCGCCCCAGTCATCGGCGGAATTGTTCGGTAACATTTTCGATGAGGCAATGCGCCCCCTGATTGTTGGCCGTAGCAGGCTGCCCGCTTCGGGTTGAATTTGGAAGCGCTCAGCTCTGTTTGGGGAGCTCTCTTGAAAAGCGTTGCAAGACCATGAAGCCACTTTTCCCCAAACAATTCCTTAGTCCGTTGATTTTGTTGGCTTTCCTCGCTTCCCTAGGGAGCACCATGCTTGGCCCATTCTCAACGCATCGCGCGGCGTTCATCGCCGCGTCGGGAAGTGATCCAGCAGCTCGTACATCTCGCGAAACGGATGCATGAATCTGAAGGCTTCATACGAAGCGGAGAGGAGGCCGAGTGTCGGGAATGCTTTTCGGCTAGCGCCTGCGCCGGTAGACCGTCGGCGCCGAGCCGAGATGGCGCTTGAAGGCGCGGCTGAACGCGGCCTCCGAGTCGTAACCGACGCGCTCGGCCACTTCCGCCACGCTGATGGTTGGTGACGCCAGGAGCCTTGCCGCCAAGTTAACGCGCCACCGCGTCAGATATTTGAGCGGCGGCTCTCCGACCAGCGTGGTGAAGCGCTTTGGCCGTTCAGCTACTGCGTACCACGTGCCACCTTTCCTGGATCTGGTGACAGCTTGGAGCTGCGAAGTTTCGCGTAGCGGCGATCATACCGCACCGCCATTTGGCGACACTGTGCTCGGCCACTCGCTCCGAGATCGTACTTTCGCAACTCGCGCGGACGAACTGTCGCGGTCCCGGGTCGCAACAGGGTTCGGATACATGGTGGCTTGAGGTCAGCCTCATCGCCATCGGAGACCGGCCAGGCGAAGACCTCCGTGCGGTCGCGCCGACCAATATTCGAGGAGCAGCATCTCATCATGACCGAAACCGTTCCGGCCCGCCCATTCGATGACATGGAGGCGCTGGCCTGGCTGCGCTCTCAGCCCGATGGACGCGTGACCGCCAGCGCGGCGGAGCTCGGGCGCCGATGGGGCTGGAACCGGATGTGGGCCGGTCGCCGGTTGAGAGTGTGGCAGGAGGCCGGTCACATCCGCCGTAACGCCGAAGAGATCATGGTGATCACGTCTGTTACACCGATTGTTACCGAGGCTCTCAGTGTCACAGTCATGCCCGCGGCTACGGTCGCGCGGCGTTCGATGACACCGGTCAAGCTCGCCGCATTCACCGTGGCGCTAGCGCTCGCTTGCGTATCGGCCGTCTTCTCGATAGATGGCCTCACCGCGATCTTTGCCGGCGCGTTCTGGCCCGTGATCACCATGGGCGCTGCGCTGGAAGCCGGGAAGCTCGTCGCAGCAGCATGGCTGACCGAGTATTGGCACTCGGCGCCGTTCCTCCTGCGCCTGGTCCTCGTCGCGATGATCGGCGTGTTGATGAGCCTGAACGCGGTCGGCGTGTTCGGATTCCTGACGCGCGCCCATCTTGATCATATGGCGGCCGTCGATCTGGCGCTCGCGGATAGAACCGCCGACACCGAGGCCCGCCTCGCCATCCAGGGCCAGACCGTCGCCGACCTCGATCGGCGCATCGCCCAGATCGACTCGGCCATCGAGGAATCGACGCGGCTTGGCCGCCCCGTCGGCGCGATGACGATCGCTGACCAGAAGCGCCGTGATCGCGCCGACATCGTTGCGGCGCGTCAGCGCGAGGCTCAGGCGCTTGCCGGCCTGCAGATCGAGAAAGCGAGGATTGACGCCCAGCGCCTACGCGCAGAGGCCGACGTTGGCCCGGTGCGATATCTCGCAGAGCTGATCGGCACGCCGGCCACCGACCTCGAGCGACCAGTCCGCCTGCTTACTCTGGCGCTTGTCGCCGTACTCGATCCGTTGGCAATGGCGCTGCTGCTCGCCGCCGGCACACATACGAGGCGTGTGGGCTCACGCTGACCATTTTCCGGGATGGCCTCGGAGCAAGACGAGGCTCATCGGAGACGCTGAGGAGACCATGGCCGTTGAACGGTCGAAGCCGTCAAGACATCGGTTCCCCGGAGATGTTCGACGGTGCCGCGTATACCGATGTCGTGTTGGCGGGTCGGATCAAGAATTCGGTCCCGCTATAAAATTGCCGCTTGGTATTTCCTGGATTGGCCAGGGTGAGGCCGCCAAATGCAGCGGACGCACTGCTTGGGGTGTCATAATATCTCGAACGGTGCGGGTCGTTCTACTGACGCAGATCGATTTCGTTGCCCCCCGGGAGCCGGAAACCATAACTGACCTGTGCCTGAGCACGGAGCTCAGACCGCGAACGTTCAAAAGCGAGGCCTTCTTGCCGATGAACAGATGCCCCGGGCTGGATCCATAAACTTCATTTACCGCGTTGTTCTGGAACGCTTTTTTGATAGGGGGATCCCAGGATGCCCCGTTTTGATACCCCGACTTTCGCTCTGCTGCCTATAGGAATCGAACTGAACGGTCATGCCACCCGGAGAGGTGCGGACCGATGCAGAGTTCCATAGGTCATGGCAGCGGTTCGACCTTTGCAGCCATGTCGGGCGCACGACTGACCCGATAGGTCGCGTTGCCGCACTTGAGAACCCAGACGGCGTGGTCCGGCCTGGAGCGCTTCTTGTCTCTCACCGCGCCGAGCGGCTTGTCACAGGTGAACCCTTGCATGCGAATCTACGCCGCAAGCATGGACTGCGGCGTTTCGGCTGCAACCGCTGTCGTTACTTGTTGCGCCGGCACTAATGAGCTGAAAAGAGCAGCTGCGGCAGCCAGCAATATTGATCCACTCGGTTTGTACATAACTGTCGTCCTTCTCGCCATCAATACCTTTTGGGTTGGCGCGAAATTCGGCCCCAGCTCTCCAAGGCTGGCATTTGCCTGATAACGACGTGGTCTAATTGCGGCGCCGAAGTACGGGTGGTGGTGGCGGCGGTGGGCCCAAATCGCGCACCCAGATCGTTCCGTTGTCGAACTGGACGGTCAGGCCATCTGGCGAATAGACGGCGCCCTCGTTCCAGGCGTCGACCCAGATCCGCGTCGCCGGCGCAAACCAGTCAGGCCAAGCGCGGGCGGGCTGACCGCCTTCGTTGAGAAGATTGAG
>Ga0210408_10005618_pt1 | contig 10987 bp, 12 predicted proteins | sample IncBWH4MmetaG_FD_155471 | JGI IMG/M metagenome (GOLD analysis project Ga0210408, IMG submission 155471) | Forest soil microbial communities from Barre Woods Harvard Forest LTER site, Petersham, Massachusetts, United States - Inc-BW-H-4-M | ecosystem: Environmental > Terrestrial > Soil >... | reverse complement strand
TCGTAAGCTCTCTCTCGAAACAGATAATCTTGTTTGATCTCTACAAGAACAGCCTCACCAGTTGGCAAGCCGAAATTGAAAGTCAACTAAGAGAGCGCGCCAAAAGTCTGCTAGTCCGGGTCTTTGGATTGATCGTCGTATTAGCCGTCATTCTCATGATCGGCGAGTTCTGGCGGCGAACGATTTTCCGCTACGTTCACGACGTGCGCCGTAGGTATCAATTCCTGCTCATGCGGCGCATCGTTCTCTGGGTTGCCGTTGGACTCGTTTTGATCTTCGCATTCGTTACCGAGATCGGCGCCGTCGCCACCTTTGCAGGCCTGATCACTGCAGGCGTCGCGCTGGCTTTGCAGAATGTCATCGTTTCTATTGTGGGTTACTTCTTCCTAATCGGAAAGTACGGCATTCGTGTCGGGGACCGGGTGCAAGTTGGAACGGTGACGGGAGAAGTGGTCGACATTGGGCTGGTACGCTTCCACCTGCTTGAACTAAGCGACGCTGCCAGCGATGCCGAACCCACTGGGCGCGTCGTCGCCTTCTCCAATTCCGTTGTTTTCCAGTCGACTTCCGGCTTGTTCAAGCAGCTTCCAGGAATTAACTTCAGCTGGCGTGAGATTGTCCTGAAGTTTGCGCCCGAAAGCAATTTTCACGCTATTCGTGACCGGGTGAATAAAGCGATTGACAAGGCCTTCTCGGACTATCAGGAAAGCTTCGACATGCAGAGGCGCCGGCTGGAAACGAGTCTTTCTTCGGTAACCCCGGCAGAATTGAAGCCCAGAACACGCATCCACTTCACCACGTCTGCCGTAGAAGTAATCATTCGTTTCCCGGTGGTGACAGACAAAGCGGGAGAGATTGACGAACGACTGATCAGCGAGCTCTTTGCCGCGATCGATCACGACCCGAAACTCAAGCTTCTCAACGCCGAGCTTCCAGCGGCCAAAACAGCGAGCTGAACTCGGCGCAAGTTGGGTTGTTTGGACGCCAGTACTAGGTACACTTGGGCTGGGCTAATTAAACAAATCAAATCTCAAACTCGAACAGATAGGAGGAATTACAAATAGAAGCGGAGGTTCGCGCGGGTGATTGGCGATCTGGTTCGAACGCCGCGCCGGGCCTCCCGACCTACATCAACTCTTCGCGAGTGATTCTGCTGAGCGCTATAGGTTATTTTTGTTTCGAGGATGGCTCGCCGCTCGCTTTGAGCGAGCGCAGATATAGCACAAGCTGCCAACGTTGCAATTCAGGCAAGTTGCTGAACGACGGCATCCCGTGATCCGGGTTCCCGTTGCTGATCTTCCAGAACAAAATTCCGTCCGTCTGTTGCTGCACGATCGGCAACTGCAAATCGGCCGCGTGCTTCTTTACCAGGCCGCTGCCATTCTCGCCATGACACTCGACGCAATTGCGATGAAATAATTTTTGCCCGCCCGCAGTGGTTTCTGGACGTCGAGCCAGAGGATTTGCTCTAGCGGATGCGCTCGCGGGCGCCTGCCAATTCGGATCTTGCTGGTAGGTAGTGTTCTGGCCAAACAGAACCCCGGGTAGCGCTAGAAGAAATAATCCGGTGATGAACACCCGCATCAGTGTTTACCTCCTAGCCATTGCGAGAGGCGTGTGCTAAAACCGCGAATTTCATAACTGTAACCGACCCGGATCAGCATCGGGCTTCCCTGCCCTGTCAGCGCCAAAGCAGGCGAAAAATGGATGGTTGCATTCTCGCTCACTTGCCACGAGACAACAGGCGCGACGTAGTGCGCCGTGTCACCGACACGGAAACCGTCTTGAGTACTTCCTAAACCTCCATAAAACTCCACACCCGCAACAAAATTCTCACGACAGAAACGGCACGCTGCGCCTGAAGCAAGCGCTGCCAATGGCCTGGAAACTCCAAGAGCATATCCGAACTCGAAGCCTTCGCCTCGCGAAAGATTTTTTTCTGCAATGAAATTGCCCGCCAAGTTCCAGTCGTGGAGGGTGGCGGAGAGAATCAGTTTGGCCTCCAGTTCGTGGTTCTTAACGGGTTGAAGTTCGTCGTTAGGCGATTCCACGTCCGCGCCGCCTCCAACGATTTCCTTCTGTATGCGGGTCGCCTCGCTCGTGTTTTCGTACTCCAGGTAAAGCACGGGATTGAAGAAATGTTCGCGTTTCAGGGGACGGAAGCGATTTTCCCATCGCCAACCCGTGAAAACAGCGCTATCGCCGGCCGTCCCTTGTCCTTCGAGGTAGAACTCTGAGGTCCAGCGCCCCGTCACTCCGTATTCAATTTCCATCCACGGAGCGATATACAAGTTTTGAACGGAACGAGGAACACCCAAGGTCGCATACGTTTCAATTTCCAGATTTCCGGGTTCTTCCAGGTGATGGTCGTACGTAACGATATAGGGGCTTTCCTGCGCCGACCCGACCCCAACTGCCAATAGCACCCCAAAAAAGGTAGCCAATAATCGTGCCAATGTAAGCAATCCCTAATATGCAACTCAGTTGCATTAATAGATAAAGAAATCACATCGTAGAGGTACTCCGGTAGACGGTCAAGGGCCGCTCATTATTTATTGTTTCAGGTTTGTTGCAATTAGATGCAACGACCGGGCATCAGGCAGGAGAACCAGTTCGGCACTGGGGACAGTATCCTCCCACTTCAAGTCGTGTAACCACGATGTGGAAACGGCAGTCGCGTTGAATTTGTCCCTTCAGTCGATCGAAAAGATCGCTCTCGAATTCGATGATTTTTCCGCACCGAAGACACGCCATGTGAATGTGATCTCGCTGAGGACGGCGCTCATAAAAGTGCTTTTCGCCCTGCAAATGCATCAGGTCGAGTTCGTCAACTAATCCATGTCGCTTGAGAAGATTCAGGGTGCGGTAGACGGTGACACGATCGATCTGCGGATCTACACGGCGCGCCTTGCGAAGAATCTGGCTGGCATCCAGATGCTGCTTAGCGGTTTCAACCACACTCAAGATCGTTCGACGCTGGCGCGTCATGCGCAAGCCGCGCGACATGAGTTCCGCCTGCAGTCGACCGGGTACTTCTGTCTGCGGGAGAGGCATACAAAAATCTCTCATATTTGCAACCGGGTTGCAAGAAGTACCCAAACCCCATGTGACGCCTGCTCTCGTTCGGCTTAGTTCCCTTTCATTTTGTCGCGGACGCTGTGGGCCAGCTTCTCGATTTCGTCTGCCTTCTTGACGACATCCATGGAAAGCATGTTTTCGTTCGTCTTATCGACGTATTCCTTCAGCTCTGTCGCTAGTTTCAACAGTTTGTCCGTATCTTTCTTCAAGGCGGCGTGGCGTTCCTGGTTGGCTTTTTTCGCCATGTCGCGCTCCATCTTGGCACGCGATTCATCCTCCGGGTTTTGCTGCGGCTGATTGTCTGGTAATTGGGGCAGCGGCAACCGCGGGTTTTGAGCGGCAACGATTGAGCCACCGGTGAAGAGAGCCAGAACCAGACCGAGAGAGACGAGCCTCTTGGAAGTCACAACCACCTCGACGGGAAGAGATGTATCCTCAAAACACTCATTATAGGGCGACCATGCCCGCAGGCAACCGCATCGCAGGGCTTGCGCGCCAAACACGGCTCAACATGAAAATGCTCATGACCCACCTACTGGCCCCCAACGACACCACCAGCCTGTCGGACCTGCTCCATAACTGGAGGCAAGACGCTCTAACGTTCCTGCACCACGACGCGCCAAAGCTAGCCGTAATCACAATCGGGGCCTTTGTCACGATCCGTATCTTACGTGTGATTACCGGTCGCATAACGGTCCTGCAGACCCACCGGCTCCCCTCCGGAATTCGCTTTCAACAAGTCCGCACGCTCGCCGGCGTGATCAATGGCGTCGGCGTGTTCGCTGTGCTCTTTGTCGCTCTGCTTCAGATTCTCGCGCTGCTCGGAATTAATCTCGGCCCCTTGCTGGCGAGTGCCGGAATCGCCGGACTGGCGATTGGGTTCGGCGCCCAGGCCCTGGTTCACGATGTTATCAATGGGTTCTTCATCCTGATGGAAGATCACTTCGACATCGGTGACACAATTCGCACTGCGAATGTGAAGGGCACCGTGGAACTGATGAGTCTCCGTCGCACCGTTTTGCGTGATGACGACGGAACTGTGCACATCATCCCGAACAGCCAGATCACCATCGTTTCGAATATGACCAGGGACTGGTCGCAGGTGGCATTGCGGGTGACCGTCGCCTATGACGAACCCAGCGACCGGATCATCTCTTTACTGCAAAAAATTGGGGAAGACGTGCGCCACGATCCTGGCTTTGAGGGAGACATCGTGAGCGACATTCAAGTGCCCGGGATCGAGCGGGTGGGTATCGGAGAAGCCGACTACATGATGCTGGTAAAGACGCGTCCCGGAAAGCAATATGGTGTGAGCCGGGAACTGCGGCGCCGGATCAAGGAGGAATTCGCGAAGCAGAAGATAAAAACACCGGGTCCCGGTCGAGTGTTTGTGGTCGACCAAAACGCGCCGCAACCAAGCTAGGGAGATGCGCCATGGTTTTGTGCATAGAAAGCAAAAGCGAGGACCGAAGCCCTCGCTCTCACCTCCGATATTTACTTCAACTTCCTAAAAAGCTCTCGACCATCCCTACAACTGGCTCATCTTGGCCAGGAATTCGCTGTTTGTCTGAGCCTTAGCCAATCGCTCGATGAGCAGTTCCATAGCTTCCACCGGCGACAACGGGTTCAGCACCTTGCGCAAAACCCAAATTCGCGTGAGATCTTCCTTCGGAATGAGCAGCTCTTCTTTTCGGGTGCCCGAGCGCTGGATGTCGATGGCCGGGAAGGTGCGTTTGTCGACCAGCTTGCGATCGAGAATGATTTCCATATTGCCGGTACCCTTGAATTCTTCAAAGATCACGTCATCCATGCGCGATCCGGTATCGATGAGGGCCGTCGCGATGATGGTGAGGGACCCCCCCTCTTCAATGTTGCGCGCAGACCCGAAAAACCGCTTCGGACGTTGGAGAGCATTGGAATCCACACCGCCGGAGAGCACCTTGCCGCTAGGCGGAACGATCGTGTTATAAGCACGCGCCAGACGCGTGATCGAATCGAGCAGGATCACGACGTCGCGCTTGTGCTCGACCAGGCGCTTGGCCTTCTCGATCACCATCTCCGCCACTTGCACGTGGCGCGCAGCGGGCTCGTCGAAGGTCGAGGAGATAACCTCTCCCTTTACCGAGCGCTGCATATCCGTAACTTCCTCCGGCCGCTCATCGATGAGCAGAACGATCAGCACAACTTCTGGGTGATTTGTTGTGATGGAGTTGGCGACGTTCTGCAGCAGCATCGTTTTGCCAGCGCGGGGTGGCGACACGATCAAACCGCGCTGCCCTTTTCCGATGGGCGTCAACAGATCCATGACGCGGGCACTTACGTTCTCGCGCGTAGTCTCGAGTTTGAGGCGCTCCTGTGGATACAGCGGCGTGAGATTGTCAAAGAGAATTTTGTTGCGGGCTTCATCGGGCGACTCAAAGTTGACCGCTTCGATCTTGACGAGTGCGAAGTATTTTTCGCCCTCATGCGGCGGACGAACCTGGCCGCTGATGGTGTCACCAGTTTTAAGATCGAATTTGCGGATCTGTGAGGGCGAGACATAGATGTCGTCGGGCCCGGGAAGGTAGTTGTAATCCGGCGAGCGAAGGAAGCCATAACCGTCGGGCAAAATTTCGAGAACGCCCTCGGCAAAAATGTGGCCTTCCTTTTCACTCTGCGCCTGGAGGATCTTGAAGATCAGATCCTGTTTGCGCAGGCCGCTGGCCCCGGGCAGATCCAAAGATCGGGCGATCTTGGTCAACTCGGTAATATTCTTTTCTTTGAGTTCAGCGATGGTCATTGATCACCTACAGGGAATTTACAAGGGGGGTGCGGCTGGAAGAACCTGCAAACCTGGGGGGCAGAAGGCGGGGCTGTGTTACGCAGCCCGCCGTTGCGCCTCAGCAAAATTTTCCGGCTCCGACAGAACGGCCTGCCGCTCCGAGCCAGCAATCCGGTCCAAAACCTGATTCATCGTCTCTTGAATGCGGGTGCTAGGCCGGTGAAACTTCCGGGTGGCCTTGGAGGCAAGCTGACACAGCATATACCGATTTCGCAAAGTATGCAAAGCCTCAAAAACACGATCAGAACGCATGATGGCATTTCTCCTTGTATGCTTCAGACTTCGACCGTTCGCGACGCCCCACCCTCGCGGGCCATGACGGATTCTCCCGAACTGAGGGTAAATTACTGAATTCAGATGGGTTTACACGGATGAACGAGTCAACCGTATAGATGCTCCACTAACCCCGAAAGTTGCTCAATTTTCTGGGTACCAGATTCGGTTCGACGCAGGGGCTAAAAACCGGACGGCAAAGATCGAACGGACGTCGTATCGTTTAGAACGCCATAATGTAAAGGTACTTGCATTCGAGGTCAAGGATTTCTTCGCACCACCGGACGAGCGGGATTAACTGATCGGAGTACTGCTGCCCGGTTGAAATACTCGGCACCCACGTATTTGGAATCAGACTCTAATTTAAAGACTAAGTACATTATAATCAATGATTTAAATTCGGTTTTGCAAATAAGAAGGAAGCTCCCATAATTTCGAGGTCCGGCCATGGAACCCAATCGTCGAGAATTCTTGATCCAGCTTTCTTTCGCAATAGCAGCCACCACATTCGCCACCGCTAATAAGGACTCGCGACTCCCGATTGCCTTCTCCACCTTGGGGTGCCCGACATGGGACCTTCCTAAAATCCTGTCGTTTGCGCAAGCTCACGGATTCAGTGCGATCGAATTGAGAGGGCTGCAGGGAAGCATGGACCTGCCGACAAATCCACTCTTCGCGAACGATCAAATCGAAGCCACGAAACGGCAGTTTGCTGCCCGCGGGATCAAGATCGCCTGCGTCAGCAGTTCAGCGCGCACGGGCGAGCAGGACGCGGCAAAACGGGCGAGGGAGATCGCAGATGCAAAGCGGTTTGTCGACCTGGCGGCCAATCTCGGTGCGCCATACGTTCGCGTGTTTGGCGACGGTGAGACCCTTCCGAAGAGCTCCGCACCAAGTGAAGAGCTCAGGACTAGGGTTGCAACAGGGTTAAAGGAGCTTGGGATTTACGCTGGGCCAAGGCATGTCACTGTTATTCTCGAGTCGCACGACAACTTCACTTCGTCGGCAGCCTTGGACGATGTCTTTTCGAAAACAGACTCGCCGCACGTCGCTCTTCTCTGGGATGCGCATCATACGTTTGCTACGGGAGGAGAGGATCCCGAGTTCACAGTGAAGCGTCTCGGCAGATGGATCCGCCATACTCACCTGAAGGACTCGGTTCAAAACGGCGAAGACCGTAAGTATGTGCTGACTGGGCGAGGAACGGTTCCGGTGAAGCGGCAAATCGAAGCGCTCGAGGCCATTAGTTACAGCGGCTACTTGTGCTTTGAATGGGAGAAGGTGTGGCATCCGGAGTTGGATGATCCGGAGATCGCATTCGTAGATTACGCTCAGGTGGTGAGCAGCTATTTAGGCACCGCACCCAAGAAATAGCAGGTGTTGTACCCGTGGGAGCAATGCATCCATGACAGACCCATCCAACACCAGCAGCACCGTTCCGGAACTTACGAGTGAAAAGAGGCCCGCGCTTTCATCGACTGCGCGAATCGACGAGTGGCTCGTCGCATTGGTCGAGCGGGGCGGCAGTGACCTCTTGCTGGTGGCCGGGGTGCCGCCGTGCATCCGGTTCGAGGGCACGGTTCAGCCGATAGAGGAAACGCTTTTAATCGGTTCAGAAATTGAACCTGCCGTCCTCCCTGCACTTACGCCAAATGCCTTGCGGCAATATCACGAACACCAGATTTCCGATTCGTCGTACCGCATTGAGGGCCTTGGTCGCTTCCGCATCAACCTGCATCGGGAGCGCGGGATGGCGGCCGCAACCGTACGCGCCCTTCCCAGTCAGATCCCGCGCCTGGATCAACTTCGGCTTCCACCTTCGGTAGAGGCGCTCTCTCGGTTGCCACGTGGTCTCATACTAATCGGAGGTCCGGCGGGATCGGGCAAGACAACGACCGTCGCCGCCCTCGTAAACGAAATCAATCATCGCGATGCGCGGCACATTATCACGATCGAGGACCCCGTCGAGTACGAGCACCCGCACATTCGCAGCGTAATTGAACAAGTAGAAGTTGGCGTCGACGCCCCGGATTTTCCCACAGCTCTTCGCGCAGCTTTACGGCAGGCTCCCGACGTCATCGTCGTCGGCGAGATGCGCGATCCTGAGACCATGCGAATCGCTGTCGCGGCCGCTGAGACAGGCCATTTGGTGCTTTCGACCCTGCACACCACCGATGTGGCTTCTACCATCTCGCGCATCTGCGACTCGTTCCCACCGGAACGGCAGAACACCATCCGGCAGGAATTGGCGATGGCGCTGTCGGGTGTGGTGACACAGGTCTTATTGCCTGACCAACGAGGCGGACGGGTACCCGCGGCTGAGCTTTTGCTGATCGGCTACGGAGCGCGACAGCACATTCGCCGTAATGCCCTCCAACATCTGCATCAGGAAATCACGATGACGAAGAGTAAGGGCTCGACTACCCTCGAGGAGTCTCTCGCAAACCTGGTTCGAACTGGAGCGGTAGAGCGGGAAGAGGCGCTGTTGTTCGCCGTTCATCAGGAGGATTTGGTCAGTTTACTGAAGGGTTGAGATCGCGGCAGCCAGCAGGGTTCGGAGCCAGCAAGTCAATCCTCAGAACTCGAAGTAGCCTCCGCGAGCTGCGGAGTGAGCACTGATATCAGCATTCCCGGAGGGCAAAGATCCAAGCACCCCGCGCAATTCATCCCAAGCTGCCTCGTTCAAGGATGGGTCGGCACCGACCAGATCGCGAATCATGTTCCAGGCAGCTATGTTGAGAGCCCCTTCTGGGGGTGGACCCATCGCGAGCGAAACCGAGCATTGTGGGCAAAAACAGATCCGTTGCGCGGTCGATTTCTGCCGCGGCTTGATCCCGACCGTTTGAGCGAACATATAAACCGCTACGGATTTGCTGCGGCTCTCAAGTTCCCGATTGCAGCGAAGACAGAAGAGATTTTCCAAAGTGCCCTTTCCGGCAGAGTTCCGCTTCTCAATAGTGGCGTTTTCAGCATTAGGAACACAAGTTGATAGAGAGATTCCCAACACATCAAGACAGCGTGGAACCAACTTTGCTCTATTCAGAAACAAAATGATCCCGCAGTCTACAAGTCATGAAAGCTGGAGAACGGAGTCTTTCGCGAAACTGGTCAGCTAAACCGCATTCGTCCTCGACCCGCTTCATTCCCCCGTCGGAACTGCACGAGATGCGGGGACGCGAGCAGGTAGCTGCCGTGTGCTACCGGATGCAGGCTCGCAAAATCGAATTCTTATTGGTGCAGACTCGCGGGGGACGGTGGACCTTTCCAAAGGGGAGCGCCGAACCTGGTTTGACTCACGCTCAGGCGGCGGCACTTGAGGCATTCGAGGAAGCCGGCGTCCATGGACGCATGGAGGAGGCATCGTTCGCACGATATGCGCGACGCAAGCGGGCTGGCGGTCGCGGGGGGGATGCGATCGCGCTCGTCGTGCACGCGCACCTGTGCGAGGTGCTGTGGCTTGGGACTCCGCAGGAAGCAAATCGAAATCCATCGTGGTTTTCCCCAGAAAAAGCGAAGAGAAAATTGCGCGAGGAGCGCAAGGGAATGGACGGTACCGAATTTGCCCGAGTCGTGGATCGAGCTGTGATCAGGATTCAACAAACTCCAAAAAGAGCACCGGTAACAATCGACGGGCTACAAAAGGTCCGGCTTACCGCAGAACAACCCAGGAGAAGAAGTACGGCAAACAGGCCATTGCTTGTGGCTAGAAAAAGCTCGACTACTCGGTAGTTGTTGGTCAAACTGCAAGTTTACGAGTCTGCTCCTCGAAGCTGCTTCTCGTTCCAGCCGTTGTCTGCGCAAAACCTAAGCCCAATACGTCCGGTCGAGTGTGCGGTATTGAATCGCTTCGGCGATGTGCTTTGGCTCGATCGCCGAAACTGACTCTAAATCTGCAATTGTGCGGGCAACTTTCAGGATCCTGTCATGGGCGCGGGCACTCAGACCCTGCTGGGTCATCGCACGCTCCAGCAAACGTTCGCAATCGTGACTGGGTTCGCAATTGGCGCGGATTTGACCAGACGTCATCTGAGCGTTGCAATAGGTTTTCTGCTTACTCTCTGCGAAGCGGCGCAGTTGTGTCTCGCGAGCGCGAATAACTCGCTCGCGAATTTGCCCCGATGCCTCGGGGACGCTCGTCGAACGCATCTCTTTGTAGTTCACTGCGGGAACATCGATGTGAATATCGATGCGATCCATCAACGGGCCGGAGATCTTCGAAATGTAACGTTGGATCATTGGCGGAGTGCAGCGGCACTCCCTCGTGCGGTCATCATGAAAGCCGCAGGGACAAGGATTCATCGCCGTGGCGAGCATAAACCTGGCCGGGAAAGTAAGCGACATGGAGGCCCGCGCCATACGCACGGTGCCATCTTCCAGAGGCTGGCGCATGACCTGCAGTACGTTGCGTGGAAACTCCGGAAGTTCGTCGAGGAAAAGCACACCGTTGTGCGCCAACGAGACTTCTCCGGGCCGCGGGGACAATCCCACCGCCGATGAGGCCCGCGTCCGAGATGGTGTGGTGAGGCGAACGAAATGGGCGCACCCCCAGCAACCCTGCCCTCGAATCGAGGACGCCGGCAACGCTGTGGATCTTGGTGGTTTCGAGCGCCTCTTCAAAAGTAAACGGCGGGAGGATTGTCGGCATGCGCTTTGCAAGCATGGTCTTGCCCGATCCCGGCGGCCCGATCATTAAAATGTTATGGCCGCCGGCACAGGCGATTTCGAGTGCGCGCTTGGCTGTTTGCTGGCCGCGAACGTCTTTGAAATCGACGAAGTGTTGTTGTGGATCACTGAGGAGGGTGTCGCCGTCGACCT
>Ga0210408_10005617_pt1 | contig 10989 bp, 7 predicted proteins | sample IncBWH4MmetaG_FD_155471 | JGI IMG/M metagenome (GOLD analysis project Ga0210408, IMG submission 155471) | Forest soil microbial communities from Barre Woods Harvard Forest LTER site, Petersham, Massachusetts, United States - Inc-BW-H-4-M | ecosystem: Environmental > Terrestrial > Soil >... | reverse complement strand
TCTGCCGCACTTGCCCGACACCCCGCCCCCGCGCCGCGTCCTCCCCGACAACCTCGCCTACGTCATCTACACCTCTGGCTCCACAGGAACCCCCAAAGGCGTCGCTGTCACTCATCGCGGCGTGGTCAATGTGATTGCTTCGCAGCGCCGCCTGTACGAACTGGGGCCAGGCAAAATCGTCCTGCAATTCGCATCGTTTAGTTTTGACGCCGCGACATATGAAATTGTGTTGGCGCTTGCAGCGGGGGCGACGTTGTGTTTGGCGCCTTTGGAACAGATGTTGCCCGGCGGCGCCCTGGAGAAGCTGCTGAGGGAGCAGCACGTCTCGCACGTCGTGCTGCCGCCCTCCGTCCTCGCCGAATTGCCACTCGATATCGCATCCGACCTGGAAACCGTGACAGTGGCCGGCGAAAGCTGCCCTCGTAATGTCGCCGCCGCGTGGGCACCCCGCCTCACTTTACTTAACGCCTATGGACCGACCGAAGCCTCAATTTGGGCCACGGTCGCCCGCCTCGACGATGCGCCGCCGCACATCGGCCGCCCCATCGGAAATGTGACAGCTTACATTTTGGACTCACGCTATGAACCAGTCCCGGTCGGCGTTGCCGGAGAGCTTTATCTTGGCGGCGATGGGGTCGGCCGCGGCTATCTCGGCCGCCCCGATCTGACCGCCGAGCGGTTCATTCCCGACCCGTTTTCCCCCAAACTCAGCGCACGCATGTATCGCACCGGCGATCTTGCCCGCTTCCAGCCCGACGGCCGCATCGATTTCCTCGGCAGACTCGATCACCAGGTCAAGCTGCGCGGATTTCGCATCGAACTCGGCGAGATCGAGGCCGCGCTTGGGGCGCATCCGGCGGTTCGGGGCGCCGTGGTCGCATTGCGGGCTGAGAAGCCTGACCGGCAGGCGCTTGTGGCATATGTCCTTCTTCACGACGGCCAACAAGACGTGGCGGAGCTGCGGACGTATCTTGAAAGCAGGTTGCCGGCACACTTCATACCGTCGGTGTTCGTCCGGCTCGATGCCTTTCCGATCAACGCGTCCGGAAAGATCGACCGTCAGCGTTTGCCCGCACCGGACCTTCACACAACCCCCGACCCCGATGCCTTTGCGCCGGCACTTGATCCGGCGGCTGAAATCGTGGCGCTGGTCTGGGCCGACCTGCTGGGGCTGCCCGCCGTCGGCCTTGACGACGACTTTTTCGCGCTGGGCGGGCATTCATTGCTGGCGGCTCGGGCCGCCTCCCGCCTGGGCCCGCTGCTGGGCGTGGAAGTAGACGTCGGCTCTGTCTTTCTCCATCGCACTCCACGCGAGCTGGCGGCGTGGGTGAGCGGTCTGGGATCAGACCACTTACCGCTCGTCGAGCCGTTTCTACCGCTCAACGATCGATCCCCTCAGCCCGTTTCATACACACAGCGCGGCATTTGGTTGGCGCACTCGAGCAACCCGCAATCGCCGTTCAATCTTTCGGCGACGTTCTTGCTCCCTGGCCCGGTGACACCTTCCGCCGCCGAACGCGTCCTTTCCGACTTGATTGCGAGGCATGAAACGCTGCGCACCAGCTTTCTCGTGGCAGATGGCGCACCGCAGCAGGTCGTTCTGAAAAATGTCGCCGTTCCTCTCGACTACGTCGATCTTTCGGCCCTTCCCGTCGATGAACAAGATGCCGAGTTTCACCGCCGCGTCGCCGTGGAATCCGACAGAGTCTTTGACTTGCAACACCCTCCGCTGCTCAGCGTGACCCTCTATTTGCTCTCCGGCGGTCGCGGAAAAATTCACGTCGTCCTGCATCACATCATCGCTGACGGGTGGTCACTGGGCCTCTTCGCCCGCGACTTTACCGAGATGTATGAGGCCCTACAGCAGCGCCGCCCGACGAAATTGCCCCCGCTTCCCGTGCAATACTTGGACTATACGGCTTGGCAACTGCGCGCGACGAGCAGCTTCGAGCGCGATCTGCGGTACTGGAGCAAAGGGCTGGCAAACGCACCCCGCGAACTCGAGCTCCCGTTCCGGCGCATTCAACAGAATAGTCGAGGAGCGCACACGGAAGCTGTCGCACTTTTGGTTGCCCCGCGTGTCCTTGGCAGTCTCAAGAAGATTCGCCTCCAGCGCGGCTGTACGCTTTTCATGCTGCTGACTGCTGCACTAAGCCGCGTTCTGCACAGCTATTCACGAAACTTGGAGATCGTGATCTGCACCGATGTGGCAAATCGGGTTGATCAAACGGAAAACCTGATCGGCCCGTTTTTGAACCAGGTCCTGCTCCGAATCGATCTGTCGGGAAACCCCGACTTCCTGACCGTCCTTGATCGCGTACGGCAGGTCACGCTCGATGCGTTGCGGCACCAGCAGGCTCCTTTCGAGCTCGTCCTCGAGCGCTCTCGGGCAACGCGACAGCCGGGCCGTTCACCCTTGTCGCAAATCAAGCTGAATTTACAAAATCTACCATTCGGCATCGGCCAGGAAAGCCCGCTTGAACCCGGCAACGAAAGCGTCTCGGTAGCGCCGGCCAGAGCTGCTCCGCAACCGCCTCTTTTCGACATGACGCTGTTCATGTCGGAAGAATCCGTGGGGCTGCGCGGACTCGTGGTTTACAATTCGAGTTTGTTCATGGCGTCCGACATGCTGCAATTCGCCAGAGACATCGGAGCGGAGCTGTGCGCGGTGCAGGACGTCGAGACGAGCACGGCGGAGCCTGACGCGTTGACCCAATCACCCGTCGAAAGCGTGAACGCCTAGCCACCAAATGAGAATTCGCGCATGGACGGTGCAGCCGATGGCCTCAAGGCATTTTGGAACGAGATGGGGCTCCGCGACCCGTTCTGGGCGATCAGGTCGATCCCCGGGCTCGAGAATGGCCGCACGGTTCCCGCGACTTTCTTCGACAGCGGAAGGTCCGAAATTCGCTGGATGTTGCAGTATCTGATCAAACTGGGCATCAACCTTCGTAACCGGCAAGCACTCGACGTTGGATGTGGGATCGGTCGCCAAACTCAAGCCCTGTGTGAACATTTCGAATGGGTGCACGGCGTCGATGTTGCGCCTTCGATGATCGATCTGGCCCGTCGGTACAACAGATATGGAATTCGCTGTCAGTTTTGGCTGGGCTCCGGTCACGATCTTAGTTTATTTCGAGACAACGCTTTCGATTTCGTTTACTCCAACTGCACGCTGCAGCATGTGAGGCAGGAAACGGCCGCGAGATACATCGCGGAATTCTCGCGGATACTCCGGTACCAGGGATTGGCCGTCTTTCAAATACCGGAATATTGCGGTAAGGGACAAATATCGACCGATTTGCGCAGCGGCATCTCTTCACTCCCTACGAGCGACGTGATGCGCATTCTCTGCAGCGTCGGACTTCCGCCGATTGCTTACGAGCGGAATGAGAATCTTGCGATGTTGTATCCCGATCACGTGAATTGTGTCTACGTCGCGCGGAAGGTTGCTCCGAACGGCGTGGTTCAATAGCAAGATGGACCTGATCTTAAAAAACGCGCGTGCGTTCGGGTACGGCGAAGCGCCGCTCGACGTTGGCATCGCGAGCGGCCGCATCGCGGCGCTGGCGACGGCGCTCGCCGCCGACGGGCCGGCGATCGACCTCGCCGGACGGCTCGTCGCGCCGGCGCTGGTCGAGACTCACATTCATCTCGACAAGACCTGCATCATGGACCGCTGCACCGCCGAAGAGGGCACGGTCGCCGAGGCGGTCGCGCTGACCGCCGCCGCCAAACGCGCCTTCACCGAGGAAGACATCTACGCCCGCGCCACGCGCACGCTGGAAAAATGCATCGCGCACGGCACCATGCTCATGCGCACCCACGTCGAGATCGATCCCGGCATCGGGCTCAAGGGGTTCAACGCCATCCGGCAACTCGCGCGCGACTACGCTTGGGCGATCGACATCGAGATTTGCGCCTTCCCCCAGGAAGGGCTGATCAACAATCCCGGGACCGACGTGCTGCTCGCCGAGTGTTTGAAGAACGGCGCGCGGGCGATCGGCGCCGTGCCTTACACCGACAGCGATCCGCGCGGCCAGATCGACCGCATCTTCGCACTCGCGCGCGAGTTCGACGTCGACATCGACATGCACCTCGACCTCGGCGACACGCCCGACGGCATGCAGATCGAATACGTATGCGATTGCACCGAGCGCTACCGCTACGGCGGACGCGTGGCGGTCGGACACGTCACCCAGCTCTCGACCGCTCCGTCGGCGCAATTCGAGGCGATCGCGCGCCGCCTCGCCGATGTCGGCGTCGCCGTGACCGTGCTCCCCTCGACCGACCTTTATCTCACCGGCCGCGGCGCGGATCACAGCGTGCTCCGCGGGGTGACGCACGCGCACAAGCTCCTCGGCCACGGCGTGAATTGCTCGCTGTCCACCAACAACGTGCTCAACCCGTTCACGCCCTACGGCGACGCGTCGCTCATCCGCATGGCGAACCTCTACGCCAACGTCTGTCACGTCAGCCGTCCGGCGGAATTGACCGAATGCTTCGCCATGCTCACCACGCGCTCGGCCCGGTTGATGCGGCGGGACGGGTATGGCATCGCGCCCGGCAATGCCGCCGACCTCGTGGTGTTCGACTGCGCCGAGGCACGCTCCGCCGTGGCCGAACTGGTGGCGCCGCTGTTCGGCCTCAAGGACGGCCGGCTCACCTTCACCCGCCCGCCCGCGACGCTACGGCCCCAGCGTGGCGGGAATGATGCGGCGACGATCGGGGAGGTACTGGGCCCTCGACCTCAAATGCGCAGTTGATAACTATTATCCGATCCACTAATTTGAAGCTTGCGGAGGATTTGCCATGCCAAGCAGCGTCGATCTCGGACCCCAGCTAGAGAGGCTCGTGAGCAAGCTGGTCAAGTCGGGCCGATACAATTCGAGGAGCGAGATATTGCGTGAGGGAGTCCGTCTTGTTCAGGAGCGCGAATCCAAACTTGCGGCGATCGATGCGGCTATCGCGCGCGGAATCGCCGACGCAGAGGCTGGTCGTGTGAAGCCATTGTCGAGAGTCTTTGATCGCCTCGAGGCCAAGTATCGGAGGTTGGCGGCCAAAGCCCGATGATTGTTGTTATCAGCGCCGAGGCGGAAGCCGATCTTGAGTCAATCGGCGACTGGATTGCCAAAGACAACCCAATACGCGCAGTGACGTTCGTGCAAGAGCTCCGGCGCCGGTGCGAGTCGCTGATGGACGCACCGCGAGGCCATGCGCGAGTTCCGCGGTATGAACACCTGGGGATACGGCGCCGCGTCTATCGTGACTATCTGATCTTCTATCGGATTGTTGGTGACCGGATCGAAGTCCTTCACGTTCTTCATGGATCGCGCGATTACGGCCCCATTTTATTTTCCGAAGGATGACAGTCCATCTCGCTCACGTTCCCGCCTTCGCCGGCTTGGCGCCGGGCTTGAGCTTGAGCGTCGTGACGATGTGCTCGACGATCTCGCGCGGGCGCGGCTCGATGGAAATCACCGCCGGATGCTCGGCGGGGCCCGGCTCTTCGAGCGCCTCGAATTGGCTGTGCAGCAGGGCCGGCGGCATGAAGTGCCCGTGGCGCGTGGCCATGCGCCGGGCGATCAGGGGCTCGCTGCCCTTCAAATAAACAAGGCGCACGTCCGCCCGGCGGCCGACGATGATATCGCGATAGCGCCGCTTGAGCGCCGAGCAGGCGAGCACGGCGTGACGGCCGGCCGCGCGGGTCTCATCGATGAAGGCGGCGATCGCCTCGAGCCAGGGCCAGCGGTCCTCGTCGGTGAGCGGAATGCCCTGGTGCATCTTCTCGACGTTCGACGCCGGGTGAAACCAGTCGCCGTCCTCGAACTCCCATCCCACCTGGCCGGCAAGCAGCGAGCCGATCGTGCTCTTGCCCGAGCCGGAAACGCCCATGACGACGATGACGGAGATGGTCATCCGATTTTCCGCCACGCGCGGCCGTCGCGCGCGAGCAGATCCTCGGCCGCCTGCGGACCTTCGCTGCCGCCGGCATACCAGGTCAGATCGGCGCAATCCCGCCCCTCGCGCCACGCGTCGAGAATCGGCTGCACCACCCGCCAGCCCGATTCGATGTTGTCGGCGCGCTGGAACAGCGTCGCGTCGCCGATCATGCAGTCGTAAATGAGCGTCTCGTAGCCGGTGTTCGGGGCCGCTTCGAAATAATCGGCGTATTTGAAATCCATGCGCACGCCGCCGATGCAAATCTCAGGGCCGGGCGTTTTTGCATTGAACTGCAGCGAGGCCCCCTCGTCGGGCTGGATGCGCAGCACCAGGAGGTTCTGCGCCAGCCGCTCGACCGGCGTGCGGCGGAACAGCGCGAACGGGGCAGCCTTGAACCGGATGGCGATCTCGGTGCGGCGCGCGCCCAGCGCCTTGCCGGTGCGCAGATAGAACGGTACGCCGGCCCAGCGCCAATTGTCGATGTCGAGCCGCATGGCGACGTAGGTTTCCGTCATGCTGTTGCGGTCGACGCCGGGCTCCTCGCGATAGGCCCGAATGCGCTGGTTTCCGATCGTGCCGGCGCGATATTGTGCCCGTACCACGTTGGCGCATACGTCGTCCGGCGTGAGCGGACGGATCGCTTGCACGGCCTTGGCCTTTTCGCTGCGCACCGGATCGGCCTCGAAGTGCGCCGGCGGCTCCATCGCCGTGAGCGCGAGCAGCTGGAACAAATGGTTCGGCACCATGTCGCGCAACGCGCCGGTCTGGTCGTAAAACTTGCCGCGGTTCTCGACCGAGAGCGTCTCCGTGACGGTGATCTGCACATGCTCGATGTGGTCGCGGTTCCACAGCGGCTCGAACAGGCCGTTGGCGAACCGCAGCACCATGATGTTCTGGACCGTCTCTTTGCCGAGATAATGGTCGATCCGGTAGATCTGGTTCTCGCCCATGAGATCAAGGAGCCGCCGATCAAGCTCGCGCGCGGACTCGAGATCGGTCCCGAACGGCTTCTCGAGTACGAGGCGGCGCCATCGCCCCTCTTCCTCGCGCAGCAAGCCCGCCTCGGCGAGCTGCTGGGCGACGACCCCAAACACGTTCGGCGGCGTCGCCAGATAAAACAAACAATTGCCGCCGGTGCGCATGGCGGCACCGAGCTTTTCGCTCAACGCGCGGTAGGTATCAGGATTGTCGAAATCGCCGCGCAGGTAGGAGAAGCGCGCGGTCAGGTCGCGCACCACCTCGGTCGACACCGACCCGGTGGCAAACTCGCGCAAGGCCTCGCGCATGCGCGATCGGAACGCGTCGTCCGTCAGCTCGCCGCGCGCAACGCCGATCACGGCGAATTCGTCCGGCAGCAGACGCGCGGCAGCGAGATTATAAAGCGCCGGCACCAGCAATCGTTTGGTCAGATCGCCCGAGGCGCCGAAGATCACGAAGGCACAAGGGCCGGCGCGGTGCGGCGGCGACTGCGGATTCGCCGTCGCTCCCGGCGACAGGGCTGGCGCCGCGACGTCCATCAGCCGCCGCCCTTTGGTTCAACGTGGCCGCCGAAGCCCTTGCGCATGGCGGAAAGAACGCGGTCGGCGAAGCTCTCGTCCTCGCGCGAGCGGAAGCGGGCGTAGAGCGCCGCCGAGAGCACGGTCGCCGGAACCGCCTGCTCGACCGCCGTCAGCACCGTCCAGCGCCCCTCGCCGGAATCCTCGACGTAACCCTTGAATCCGCCGAGCTGCGGGTCGCTGGCAAATGCGTCCGCGGTCAGGTCGAGCAGCCAGGAGGAAATCACGCTGCCGCGCCGCCACACCTCGGCGATGTCGGCGAGATCGAGGTCATAATGTTCGTCCGGCGGGCGCGGATTTTCCTTGGCCCCGCGCAGGATGCTGAAGCCCTCGGCATAAGCCTGCATCAGGCCGTACTCGATGCCGTTGTGGATCATCTTGACGAAATGCCCGGCGCCGCTCGGGCCGCAGTGCAGATAGCCGCGCTCCGCGCGCGGATCGTGCCCGTCGCGTCCCGGCGTGCGCGGAATGTTGCCTTCGCCCGGCGCGAGCGCGGCGAAAATAGGATCGAGGCGTTCGAACGCGCCGCGGTCGCCGCCGATCATCATGCAGTAGCCGCGTTCCAGCCCCCACACGCCGCCGCTGGTGCCGACGTCGAGATAATGTACGCCCTTGGCGGCCAATCCGCGCGCACGGCGCACGTCGTCTTTGTAGTTGGAATTGCCGCCATCGATGAGAATGTCGCCCGCATCCATGCTGGCGCCGAGCTGCATCACCGCGGTCTCGGTCGGCTCTCCCGCGGGGAGCATCACCCACACGGCGCGGGGCTTCGTCAGCTTGGTCACGAGATCGTCGAGCGAGCGCGCCGCGGTTGCGCCCTCGCCCGCGAGCTCGCTCACCGCTTTTGGGTTCTGGTCGTAAACGACGCCGGCGTGGCCCTGGCGCATGAGGCGGCGCACGATGTTGCCGCCCATGCGGCCGAGGCCAACCATTCCCAACTGCATCGGCGTTTACTCCTGCGTCAATCAACTAAGCGCGCGGCGTGCGGCGCGATTGATCTCGGCAAGGCCGGCCGCGACCTCGCCGGCGATGTGCGCGCGCAACACGCGGCGGCCACGCTCGGCGAGCACGCGAAAGTCGCCGCGCGCCTGCGCCGCCTGGATCATGCCGAAGGTCGCCTTGCGGCCGGCGACGGAAAGATCCTGCGCGGGCTGCGCGGTGATCTGCAGGAACACGCCGGTGTTGGGGCCACCCTTGTACGCTTGCCCGGTCGAATGCAGGAAGCGCGGGCCGAACTCGGCACAGGTCGCGACATGCTTGCGGTCGCGCACCGCCGTGCGCAGCTCTTGCATGACGCCGATGTTCGCCGCGTTGCGCTCGACATAAGCGAGCGTCGCGAAATAGTCGCCCGCGTGCAGGCGCGCGAGGTGGGCGCGCAGCCAGCTTTCAAGCGTCGAATTGGCTCCGGCCTGGCGCAAGGCGCCGGCGTTTCCTTCGTCGGTGAAGAGCGCGATCCCGTTGGCGCGGAACACGGGCGTCTCGGCCGGCAGCGCGCCACGCTTTTCGATCGCGTCGGTGAGTTCGCGCGTGGCGACCTTGCTCGACTCGACGTCCGGTTGATCGAACGGATTGATGCCGAGAACGGCGCCGGCGACCGCCGTCGCCATTTCCCAGCGGAAGAACTCCTGCCCGAGCATGCCGGCATCGGCGATCTCGATGCGCACGACCGGCTGGCCGGCTTGCTCGAGCGCCGCGATCGCGTCGTCCTGCGCCCCGTCCGCGCTCGCCGGATGCCGCACGTAAACAAACACGCGATCCGCGCCGTAAACTTCCGGCGCGCCCAGCGCCTCGTCGGCGATCGGGATCAGGCCCTTGCCCTGCTTCCCGGTCGACTCGGCGAGCAACTGCTCGGCCCAGGCGCCGAAATCGGCGACCGACGGCGAGGCGACGATGGTGACCTTGTCGCGCCCGCGTTTCGCGAGGCTGCCGAGCACGAGCCCGAGTTGCGCGCCTGGGTTCTCCTCCGGCGGCACGTCGGGACCGCAGCTGCGCACCATGGTCTGCGTGACCTCGAGGAACCCGCGCACGTCGTGGCCCATGACCGCGAGCGGCACCGTGCCGAACGGGCTGAGCACCGAGTAGCGTCCGCCGATGGAGGGAACGCCGTCGAACACGGCGCGGAAGCCGTCGCGCGTCGCAAGCTTGTGCAGCGCCGATCCCGGATCGCTGATCGCCACGAAGCGTTCTGCGGCGCGGCCTTCGCCGATCGCCGCCGCAACGCGCGCGCGGAAATAATCCATGAGCACGTTGGGTTCGAGGGTCGTGCCGGACTTACTCGACACGATGAAGAGCGTGTGGGCCGGATCGATTTTCGCCTCGACCGCACGGATCTGCGCCGGCGAAGTCGAGTCGAGAACATGCAGCTTCGGGAAGCCCGGGGCGGAGCCAAGGCTTTCGGCGAGCACCTCGGGCCCAAGGCTCGAGCCGCCCATGCCGAGCAGAACCGCGTCGCGGAAGCCGGCGCTGCGCACGTCATCGGCAAGCGCGGTCAGCCGGCCGACGTTCCGCAGCTGCGCCTCGACCACGTCGAGCCAGCCAACCCACTCCGCTTCGTCGTGACCGCTCCACAAGCTCGCGTCGCGCTGATGGAGCCGGCGCAGCTTGCCGCCCGAACTCCACTCGTGGGTAAGCTTGTCGACCTCGCCCTGCAGGGATTTTTCCAGCTTGACTGATTGGCTGTTCAGCCTTGCACCGAGGAAACCCCGGCGCTTTCCGGCGACGCTCGCGAGCAATTTGTCGAATGCGTCCGCGAACTGCTGGACGCCGTCGACCACGAGGTCGGCGGTGATCTTATCGAGCGAAATGCCGGCGCGTTCCAAATCGTCGAGCATCTGCTCGGCCCCGGCGACGTTGTCGGTCAACGTTTCGCGCACGACGCCGTGATCGCGGAACCCCTCGAGCGTGCTCTCGGGGATCGTGTCGACGGTATCGGGGCCGATCAGCTCCTCGACATACATCACGTCGCGGTACTCGGGATTCTTCGTGCTGGTGCTCGCCCACAACAGACGCTGCGGACGCGCGCCCGCCTCCGCGAGCTTTGCCCAGCGCTCGCCGGCGAACCGGGCTTGATAAAGCCGATAGGCGAGCTTGGCGTTGGCGATCGCCGTCTTGCCGCGCAGCCCCTCGAGCGTCGTTTTCTCGTCGCCATTCGCGGCCGACTTGATGCGCTCATTGAGCTGCTTGTCGGCCATCGTATCGATGCGGCTGACGAAGAAGCTCGCCACGCTCGCGCTGCGATCGATCGGTTGCCCGCGCGAGAGCAAATGCTCGAGCCCGGAAAGATACGCCTCCACCACCTCGGCATAGACAGCCTGGGAGAACAGGAGCGTGATGTTGATGTTGAGCCCTTCGCCGATCAGATGTCGGATCGCGGGAATCCCGGCGGGCGTCCCCGGCACCTTGATCATCAGGTTTTCGCGCCCGACCGTGCGCCACAGACGCCGTGCCTCGTCGATGGTGCCGGCGGTGTCGTTGGCGAGATAGGGCGAGA
>Ga0210408_10005616_pt1 | contig 10990 bp, 9 predicted proteins | sample IncBWH4MmetaG_FD_155471 | JGI IMG/M metagenome (GOLD analysis project Ga0210408, IMG submission 155471) | Forest soil microbial communities from Barre Woods Harvard Forest LTER site, Petersham, Massachusetts, United States - Inc-BW-H-4-M | ecosystem: Environmental > Terrestrial > Soil >... | reverse complement strand
TTGACCTGTCCTTATCTGGGTAGCATTAGGGTCTTCCCGTAAGTGGCATCCGGGCCCGGTTTCATCGGTGAGCACAACGGCCATCAAGAGGAACAAGAGAGCAAGGGCTCGTCTAGCCGATCCCAACTGGGAACGAATCCGAACGCAGGGCTACAACTTTCGTAAGGAGAGCGCTTATGTCTCTGCGCAAACTGTATTCCTTCGTGTTGGTTGCCACGGTTGCCGGATTCGCAACGGTGGGAATTCTCAACGTCCAGATCAAGGAATATGAGGTGCCGACACCACATTCGCGGCCGCACGATCCTGCCCTGGCGCCCGACGGCTCGCTCTGGTACACGGGCCAGGGGGCGAATAAGCTGGGCCGGCTTGATCCGATGACGGGAGCGTTCAAGGAATATCCGTTGAAGACACCAAATTCCGGGCCTCATGGCTTAGTCGCGGACAAAGACGGCAACATCTGGTTCACCGCAATCTCCGGGGGTTATATTGGCAGGCTCGACCCCAAGACTGGTGGGATTAACGAATATCACTCACCGGACGGAGCCAAGATCGACCCCCACACGCCCGTATTCGACCACAATGGGATTCTGTGGTTCACCAACGAAGAGACCAACTATATCGGGCGCCTCGATCCGAAAACCGGCAAAATGATCCTAACCAAATCACCTACGGCACACGCTGTCCCCTACGGCATCGTTGTTACACAAGACGATGTGCCTTTCTTCTGTGAATTCGGTACGAACAAGCTGGCCAGCATTGACCCGAAAACGATGAAAATCCGTGAGTACACGCTGCCAGCAGCAAATGCGCGCCCTCGGCGGATCGCGCTGGCGCCTGACGGCACGATCTATTACACCGATTATGCTCGCGGGTATCTGGGACACTTTGATCTGGCAAGCGGAAAGCTGCTAAAGGAGTGGACATCGCCCGGAGGTGCGGAGTCAGAACCGTACGGGATCGCGGTCACGAAGGACGGCGAAGTCTGGTACAGCGAGTCGGGCGTGAAACCCAATACCCTGGTGAAGTTCAATCCTAAGTCGGAGAGCTTCAGTACGAAGCCGATCCCATCCGGAGGTGGCGTGGTTCGGAACATGGTCGCCACACCGGATCGACGGCTGTATCTGGCGTGCAGCGGAGTGAACAAAGTTGCTGTGGTGGATCTGAACCGGTAAGTAAATGAACTGGCGATAGAGCTCTGGGATCCTCCGAAGGTCCGTTTCGGCGAGTAGGGAAGCCCCTGTCAAATACGGATCACTTGAACCATGTTTTGCGCCGCTTGCGTCAGCAAAGCGGCAGAGTTCCTATCGAGGTATACAGTAGTGTTCTGATGCTTGCGCAAAATCGAAGCCGGTGCCATCGGGCCGATTTCTCCCTCAAGGCAGGCTTGCACAGCCTTCGCCTTCCGCGAATCCGGCACCACTGCTAGGATCTCCTCCGCTTTGAGAATCTGCCGTATTGACATCGAAATGGCCTGCTTCGGCGTTTCGGAAATGTTCGCGAACCATCCCTCTCCGACCTGCTGGAGCCGACAGGCTTCGTCCAGATTGACGATCAAGTAAGCTTCCTCGGTCTCGAAGTCAGCGGGCGGATCATTGAACGCGAGATGGCCGTTCTCACCAATGCCAACGAATGCGATATCGATGGGCGCGGCAACAAGAGCTTTTCCTACGCGCCGGATTGTCGCTGACGGGTCGTTATCGCCGTCGAGAAAGTGATAGTTGGTAATCCCGACTTTTTGAATCAACCGTTCCTGGAGAAACCTGCGGAAACTAGCCGGATGTGACATCGGCAAGCCGATGTACTCATCCAGATGAAACATCTCGACGCGCTGCCAATCGATATCCGCCGTCTTGGTCAAGGCTTCCAGGAACTCAAACTGAGCTGCGCCAGTGGCGGCGATAATGCGGGCGTGTTGGCGAGCATGAATCGCCCGGCGGATGCTCGCCGCTGCCTGTTTCGCAGCGACCATCGCCAGTGCATCTTTATCATCGAATACTTTCACAACCAACGCTTCGTCTTTTCCTCTGTTCTTCATTGTTTCCCTGTTTGCGCCCGTTCATATGTTTGGACTCGACTTGAGCACGTCCGCTTGATCGAGCCTTTAAGAACCCTACCCCTTCACTTGCCACAGGGCGAACTAAACTGCGCCACATTCCACCCTCCACGCTGACTGGCACATCGGCATGCGCGCGATAGATCACAGTGACTTCTCGTTTTTCCACGGCAGCAACGAGAACCGGTTATCTTGCCATTCGACAGGCAAGATTTCTTTCCGAACGAGTTCCAGAACCAGCCCACGCTTTGCTCCAAGCTCACGTTGGAGATCGACGACGTCGCCTGGGGCGTGACGCTCCTCTTGCACGTCTCCTCGCGATGAGACAAGCCGATGACATCGATCCCGATGTTGTTGTTGTCATGCACGACGTGTGGAACCCAGCCACATTTCCATTTACCACCAGAGATTCGCTTAACCCTGTTTTCAGATGGTGGACTTCGTTGCCGTCAATCACCAGATCGCCGATCGGAATCCTGGTGTTCGTACCGTAGACGCCGATACCCAAACCGTTACCTCCCGGTTCCGTCCCCACCAGTCTCGCGATGTTTTGCTCGATCTGATGAACGTTGTTGTGGAGAATTTCAATGTGGGAACTGCCACCGGATATGCGAACTCCCCAAGACAGACTCCAGAAGTTAGCCCCGAAGCAGCGCAAGAATACACAGCTTGCTCTCAGCCCGCCGAAGGGGCGTAACTAGCGGGGGAGCTTTGGCAACAAACAGGTCCAGGTGGGGCGAAGAGAAACTCTCAACCTGCGCTGTCGCCCCCACCCTCCTGGAGGAAATTCCTTCTGCTCATCGCAAGCCCAGGCACCTATCAGCCCGTGGCAGAAGCGATTGATATCAGGGCATGCTTTCAGGCAAAGCGCCTTCAGGCACTGGATTTCCAAATCCGAGCTTCACCACGGGCTGTTCGCGATTATCCCTCTCAAGCGCCAGACATCCTACCGGTCCACACCCGCCCTCAGAACTCGAACCTTATCGCAAGCTGACCGGTGCGCGGCCCGCCTGCTTGGGAGCTGCTCACCTGTCGGGTGACTTTGCCGAAAGTGGTGTCTCCCAGGAACGAATCGGGTGTCCGGAAACGAACCGTGTTGGTGATATTAAAGAACTCGGCTCGCAGCTCCAGTTTCATTCCCTCTCGCACCACGAAGTCCTTAAAGAACCCCATGTCAATATTCTTGATCCCTTGCCCACGCGCATTGGCGGAAAACCGCGGAGCATTGCCCGGCACTTGGTCATCAGGAATACTGAAGCAATTGCCGTTATAGTAACTTGCGTTCGGGTCGTTGGAGAAAGCCACATCATGCAAGCTGAGCCCGGTCCCGAGATTCGAACAGGTGATATTCGGCCGCTGCTGTCCATCGGCAATCTGGGAATTTGCCAGGGCGAACGGCACGGGCTGCCCTGATTGCAGCGTCAGAAGGGCGTTCAGCGACCAGCCGCCGACGATCGCGTCCAGGACCCGGTTCATGCTTCCCCCAATCCATCGCTCGTGTCCGAACGGCAGATCATACACAGCCGCCAGCACAAGCCGTTGCGGTGTGTCATTGGCCCCAATCGAGTGTTCCGCTTTCAGGTTATTGATGTCCTGCGGATTTCCCAGGCCCGACCCCTGAAAAAAGATGAAGTCGTTAGCTCCATAGGACGAGTAGTCAGTCGCCTTCGACCACGTGTAGTTCCCTTCAAAACTCAACCCGTGGCTGGCCCGTTTCTGGAACCGCACCAGCAGCCCGTTGAACCAGGAACTCGCCGCTATCAGGGGCAGCCCCTCAAAGTCCCCGTCGAATTGTGGAAAACGCCGCAACAGATTGCCTAGCGGAATCGTCGGGTTGTTGTAGATGGAATCAGGCTGGTTGAAAACCGCGTTCGGACCGGTAAACATCGCCTGAAATGGATTCGGCACCAGCGAAGACTGGCACGTCGAATCACACAGGTTCCGCGCCGCGGTCGGCAGCGTATCGCGGTTTCGCGTCGCTCCTCCCCAAGGCAAGTGCGTGCTGCGATTCGCTGAATAGTCGGCGGAGATGACAATCCCGGCGGGCAACAGGTGTTGCAACCCAAGGTTCCATTGATAAATCTCCGGGTTGCGATCCGAGCTCGTCGCCAGATCGTTGCCGTTCCCCAGCCCCCACTCGGCCAACGGGCCGTACTTGGTTCCTTGCGCCTGCGGAAGCGTGTTGGGAGGCAGCGTGGGAAACACATTGTTGAGTGCCCAACCCGGGGCAAGGGTTACGTTACCGTCCAGCGAGATGTGGAAGTTCGCCGAGTCCTGGAACGCCGTTCCCGGATACTGGAAGTTGGTAGCGGACGAAAGCCCGTAGAAGAGCCCAGCGCCGCCGCGCAGAACCGTGTCCTTCGCGACCTGGTAAGCAAAGCCCAGCCGCGGTCCAAAATTGTTGCGGTCGATAGGAACATGCCGATTGCTCGAGCTCGGAAACACCGTGGTTCCCAGCAACTGCGTTGGTCCAAGCCCCAGACTACTCAAGTTAACAGGGTTCCCATTGTTGTCCGTAATCCCGCTCGATGGCGGTGTCAGATCCACGGTAACCCCGCTGTTTCCAGTGAAATTGCTGAATTGGATGCGGTTGTAGCGCTCCGTGTAGGGCACGCTCCACTCGTAACGCAATCCCAGGCTCAGCGTCAGCCTGGATGTCACTTTCCAGTCATCCTGTGCGTAGAAGGAGGTCTCCTTGGATTTCTCGAGCACCGCCGGCTTGATGTTGATGTGGCCGTCGGTCGGCCATCCCAGTTCCAACGCCGCCATCGCGTCTCCATCCTGGCTCAAAGGGTCAAAAATGGCATTGGCCGCCGTTGTGGACCCGGAAAAATGAAACAGCCCAGTCGCGTCGTCGGGTTGAAAGAAGTTGTTGAAGAACAGCCGCTGCTCCCCGCCAAATTTCAGCACGTGGTTCCCTTTGACCCAATTCAGCGATGAGGAGTAGACGTACTGGGTGTGCCCATTGATGGTAGTAATGCAACACTGGCCACCGTTCGGGCCACCATTCAACGACGAGTAATTGTCCACATTAACCTCAGTCATTCTCACGATGTTGTTGGCTTGCGTCAGAATCGATTGAAACCCGAACTGTGCGGGATCGACCGCTTGCGGCTGTTCGTTCTGATAGTACCGATCCAATCCAAACCGGCTGGTCAGAAGCAAGTTCGGACGCAGTGTCCAGGTGTGCTCCAGGCCCACGTTGCGCGTGGTCACTTGCGTCGTCGACCCATCAAAGAACAAACCCGGAGTGGTGTCATGAGAACTGTTCTGGCTATACCGGCCCATCAAATGGACATTGTTCGTGAGCTGGTGGTCCAGTTTGATGTCAAATTGGGTTGAGGGCGAGGTTTCGGTGACCGCCTGATTGAAATTATTGCCCGAGTTGTCGATCGGACCCGTAGGCAAAGGAAACGCATTCTTAGCGTTCAGCAGGTTCCAGACCGGGCTCATCATGGACTGGGGAATTACTTCCGTGCTACCGGTGGTTGGATCAACCGGAAAAGGCTGCCGGTCGCCGTAAGTAGGACTCGAGGGATCTGAGTCGACATTGAAGGGGTTGAAGATTTGCACGGGCACGGTATTCCCGTCGGTATCCTGCGTCATCGTCTGGGTGAAGTTGCCTTGCCGCTCCAGTAAAGTCGGGACTCTCGCGCTGATCAGGGTCTTCGAGATGTTCCTCTGTCTCTCCAAATCAACCAGAAAGAAAGTCTTCCCCTTGAAGATGGGACCGCCCAGGGAAAATCCGTATTGATCGTGTGTCGGCCCAGTCCTCGGTATTCCATTCCGTGCGGCGAAGAAATTGTTGGCGTTCAGCCAAGGCCGTTGCCCAAACCACCAGGCACTCCCGTGAAACTTGTTGGTCCCCGACTTCATTAGAACATTCACCACCGTCCCGCCATTGCTGCCATACTCCGCCGCGAAGCTGTTGTTCTGCACCTTGAATTCCTGGATCACCTCGGTCGACGGCATGTAACTCAGATTGTTGGTTGCCCCCTCCCCCTGTTCCGGACCGGTCGCCAGATTGCCATCCAGCCGGATTTCCGCCGAGCCATAACGCTGCCCGTTCGAGGAAAAGTCAGTTCCGGTTGGATAGGCATCCGCGTTGTTGAGCTTCGTAACCCCAGCCGACAGATACACCAGTTGCGTGGCGTCCCGGCCCTGCAGTGGCATCCGGCTGACGAACTCGTTCGTAACATCCGTGCCCAGCGATGAGCTTCCCGTATCCAGCAGCGGCGCGGTCTCGGTCACGGTGACCGTTTCCCTGGTCGACGCCAGGCTCAGCGCGAAATCCACCGTGGCCTGCTGGCTCACCGCCAGCACCAATCCCGTCCGTACCATATCGCGGAAGCCAGGCGCCTCCACCTTGATGGTATAACTCGCCGGGCGCAGCCCGTTCACCACATACTCTCCACTGGCGTTGGTGGTCGCAGTGGTCCCAATACTGGTCGACTCATTGGTCACCGTGACCTTGGCGTTGTTCAGCACAGCGTGCGCAGGGTCCGTAACCGTGCCGCGCACTTGCGCCGTGTAACTGCCCTGTCCCAGCGCAGCCTGATGAACGAGGAAAAACACGGTGAGAATGAAACTCCAGCGACGAAAGCGGGAATCAGCGCAACGAATGGACATCTTGGACCTCCCAGAATTACTTACAGTAAACCTGACAGCACCAAAACGTAAGTAAAAGCAAGTGTCGTAATTTACATCTGCCAGCCTCAGAAACTAAATTTAAGGCCAGCTGAATCTTTCGCGGTTCACGCGCCGCGGTCTCAAATCCAAATTGCGGTGTCCCCAGGATGGTCGAGCTGCTACCGCTTTGAGGACCACTCTTGGCAAAGAGAAAGTTGGGGTGATTCAGTACGTTACGAAACTCCAGGTTGGTCCCCTCTGACAATGTTGACCACGGCGCCGCCGTTATTGCCATACTCCGCGGAGTTGTTCTCAACGTCACGGAAAGAATCTGTCGAAATCCGCGGTACGCGATCCCCCGAGTGTCCGGTTGTTCAGTTGGCCCTTGTCGCATCAGTTATCACACGTTTTTTCGATTTATTGCGAACCGTTACGAACGCGATCTTTTACCACCTGTCTTTCAATTGTCAAGCTAAATCTCTTGTTCAAGCCAATCTCTCTCGTCTCGGCGTAGCGTCTCGGTCAGCAGAAACAGCCGGTGAGACAGAGCACCGTTCTTAGCGGGAAAGCACAAGGTGTGGATCCGCTTTCAGCCGCGGCCGGAACCAGTTGGGGTAACATTTGCCATGCGCTGCCAACTGATTCGCCTTCATTGGGTTCGTATCTCGATGCGTGAGCCATTCCGCATTTCGAACGGCGAGGTTGCCGCCAGAGACGCTATCCTCATCGAGATCAACACCGATGCAGGTGTCGGATGGGGCGAGGCCGCGCCCATGCCTGGGACTTTCTATTCCAACGATACTCCGGAGACCACTTGGGAATTTGTACGCCAGCGCCTTGCGCCGGCCTTTCTTGAACACCCAGAATTTGACCCGAGTCGGCTTTCCAGGTGGCTCAACGAATTCGAAGGCGAGTCATTTGCCAAGGCCGGGCTGGAAGGGGCGGTTTGCGACCTCCTCGCGAACGTGGCTTCGAAACCTCTGTGGCAAATACTAGGTGGCAGCAGTGGCCCGGTAGAAAGCGGCGCGGCGATTGGACTCATGCCCACCGTCGCAGCCCTCTCCGATCGCGTCCAGAAGTTTCTAAGCGAAGGCTATCGGCGGATCAAAATCAAGATCGCGCCGGGGCACGATGTCGAACTCGTCCGCGCGGTGCGACAACGATTCGGGGGCATCCCTTTGATGGTCGACGCTAACGCGTCGTACACGCTGGATCATATTTCCGTCTTTCGCGAACTAGACCGTTTCCAATTGATGATGATCGAGCAGCCGTTGGCGCGTGAAGCCATTGCCGAGCACGCGGAGTTGCAGCGGCTGCTGCGCACGCCGTTGTGTTTGGACGAATCCGCGGATAGCGTGGCCGCTATCGAGGAAATCATTCGTCTGCGCAGCGGGCGCATCCTAAATATAAAGGTGCAGCGGATGGGCGGTCTTTTCGCTTCGCGTCGCGCACACGACCTCGCGCAATCCGCCGGTATTCCCTGCTGGATGGGAACCATGCCCGAACTCGGTATAGCGTCCGCCCAGGGACTGCACTTGGCAACGCTTTCAAATTTTACTTTTCCCACCGATATCGAGGCTTCGGCGCGCTGGTACGTGGATGATATTATCTCACCGCAGATTACATTGGCCGCGCAGGGTTTGATCCGCCTGCCAGGCGGGCCGGGGATGGGATACGTAGTGGATGAAGAAAAGGTAGCGCAATATCGTTTACGCCTTGAAGAGTTGCGGCCGTGAATCCTGCGACTGAATTTGGGTCACGTATTGACCGTGGTTTGATTCCCGCGGTACCCGTGCCATTCCGTGCCGATGGGCAGATCGACGCGAGTGCTCAGGAGCGCTATGTGGCGTACATGGCTGCGCAACCCATCGCCGGGGTCGCCGTCTGGGCGCATACCGGACGCGGGCTCCACCTCAGCCGCGAGCAGCGAACCGCGATTCTGCGAAGCTGGCGAATGGGGCTGGGCTCCGACAAGGTCATTATCGCTGGTGTGGGGTGTGTTGCTTCCGACGTCCACGAGGCTTCCGCGTATATCGATTCCTCGGTGGTGATGGCCGAATCCGCGCTGCAGGGCGGTGCCAACGCTTTCCTGGTTCATCCTCCCACGTTGTTCGGAAAATCCGAGAACATGATCGTCATGCACCACGAAAGGCTCGCTGCCCTTCGCGTGCCCCAGATTGCTTTTTATCTGTACGAAGCCGCCGGTGGTATTTCCTACTCCGTTGACCTTCTCCGACGGATCATGTCTTTGCCGGAAGTCACAGGAATCAAGCTCGCCACTTTGGATAGCGTGATGACTTATCAAACCGTTGCCAGTCTGCTCCGTAAAGAGTTTCCCGGCAAAATCCTGATCACTGGCGAGGACCGCTTCCTCGGCTACAGCTTGATGTGCGGAGCAACTTCCGCCCTCATCGGCATGGGTGCCGCATGCGTTCGATTGCAGCACAATCTCCTGCGCAGTCATTTCGAGGGGAGAAGCGAAGAATTCCTGGATTTTTCAAGAAGGGTGGATCTGCTTTCGCAGGCGTTATTCATTCCGCCGATGGAAGGTTACATCCGCAGAATGTTGTGGACCCTCGTACATCTGGGCGTGCTCGCGCCCGAATCGGCTCATGACCCATGGGGATCCGATCTTCCGCAAACAGAATTTGAAAATATCGGCGCGACCTTGCACGCGCTGGGGGAAATTGAAAATTAGAGTCCACAGCGGCAGTTGCACAGCCGAGGGACAACATCTCAGATCATGTTCGAATTCCTCCCACCCAAGGTCCGACTCCAAGGCCCTCCAAAACTGCAAAGGAAAGATGCGGCGCGACTCCAATCCGACTTCGAACGGTTCCACCAAGCCTTGCCCCGCCCGCTCGAGCCATATGTTCTAGAAACATTTGGTATCGACCTCTCCAGCTTTTATGGCGGCGTAAGAATCAAGAATCCGTTCGGGAAGGCCTCCGGACAACTTTCCATGACCTGTCCACAGGTGGGAAAAGATTCCCAGTCCGGATTAGGCTTCGTAGTCCTAAAGACCGTTATCGCTCAGGATGATTCGGGCGCGCAGTCAATGCGCGAATGGGCCATCCCAGAAACTCGCATGCACCTTGAACGCATCCGTGGCCGGAGCGGCGAAGGAGGTTGGACGGTTACCTGGACCGGACGCGGCTGGTCGGGAACGTTCGAATCGTATCGCCAGCTTTTTGACGAGAGTCTGGCCCTCGCCAGGTCATCTAACATGTTGGTGGTGCCTTCTGTGAAATACCACCTGCCCACTCCCCAGGAAAATTGCTGGAAAGAAACGGAATACACCTTCACTACCCGGAGTCTCCTGGAAATTTGGAGCAGACATCATGGCGCCGCCCTGATGCCTATCGAGAAGGACTTCAGTCCTACACTCGCGGGTTCTTCGCGAGCGGCTCTCGAAGTCAAAATCCTCGAGTGGCTTCGCACCGTTCCGAGGCTCATCCGGTGCGCCGCGCCGGGCAGAACCTGCGTGGGTTTGAAGGTTTTCAATGCTCTGTTTGGAGACCCTTTCCAGTTCCAAATGTTGGAGACACTGCACTCGTTGGTGCCCGGCCAAGACCAGAGTGATTTCTTGATTTACGCCAACCGTTTGTTCGACCCTTCGCGATCTTTCGAAGGAAAAACCGGCGTAGCGTATGGCGGACCGGACTTGAGCGACCGCAACCTCGCCGTCCTCGAGAACTTCCTTTCCCGCCACTCGCGAGCACAAGGCCAGTTCCAGGAACCAGCCGCGCCCCCTCTGCTTCCGTTTTCCGCGACGGGCGATATTCATTCCGGTAGGATTGCCGCCGAATATTTGCTGCGCGGTGCATCCAGTTTTCAGATGCATACTCTGTTCCAGCTTTCGGACGCTGAATTCCTGATGAAGATCGGAAGCAAGGCCGAGAAGGCGCTCCATTTACTGCTTTTTCACCCACAAGAGGGTTTCCTCGCCTGGATTCTGGATCTTCGCGAGCGTTTCAGTTTGAAGGTGGGCGCCAACGTGCATGAAATGGCCAAGTGGTTTCAAGACAATTGGAGCGCCGTGGCGGAATCATTCGGCGCCCAATGAATGCAGATGCTTAGCGCCGTAGCGTGCTCCTTATGTACTTGCGCACGATGACGAAGCTCGATATTCCCAGCGGAATGCGCCTGAAGGAAATCGCCGGCTGGAATCAGACCGCACAGGACTGGGAACGCTTTCTTACAGCCAGCCCCGGTGGTTGTTTTGTTGTCGAACTCGACGGGGAAGTTTGTGGCACGGCCACGACCATTTCCTATGAAGAGCGCTTCGCGTGGGTCGGCATGGTATTG
>Ga0210408_10005615_pt1 | contig 10992 bp, 8 predicted proteins | sample IncBWH4MmetaG_FD_155471 | JGI IMG/M metagenome (GOLD analysis project Ga0210408, IMG submission 155471) | Forest soil microbial communities from Barre Woods Harvard Forest LTER site, Petersham, Massachusetts, United States - Inc-BW-H-4-M | ecosystem: Environmental > Terrestrial > Soil >... | reverse complement strand
GCCAATCCCCTTCTCCCCATCACGGCGACGATTCTGGATGCGCAAGCGCCTGCGATCATCGCCCCGCAAAGCAATCTGGGCCTGCCTTGGATGCCCGACAATACCAACTCCGCCGGGCCGGGGTCCAATGGGGGTATCGGCGAGGGGAAAGACGGAGGCATGGGAGACCGCGAAGGACCGGGCGGCGGCGAGGGTGAGAGCAACCTAGCCTATTCGCGGGGAGTTTCGCCGCCTATATGCGTCGTTTGCCCGTACCCGATCTACACGGATGAAGCCAGGCACGCAAAGATGCAAGGCACCGTGACGCTACGCGTGCTTGTCGGATCCGACGGAAAGGCCGCGGAGATTCGAGTGATCCGGGGCGTTGGCTTTGGATTGGACGAGCGGGCTGTGCAGACTGTCCGCGGCTGGAAATTTAATCCGGCGCGCGATGCTAATCAGCGCGGGATAGCGGCGTGGGTTACGATTGAGGCAGTCTTTCGACTTTTTTGAACGCGGTGAGACCTGAGACATACCATATGACTTTGTCGACTGCGATTTCCTCGATTCTCACCCTGTTGTTCTTACATAGCTAACCGAATGTGACAACACGGCCGCCCTTCTTCCCCAACGGCCGCGAGCATTCTGCTACGATGGCGTTCATGCGGAAAACCCTCGTAAAGTTGTTCGCGGTGTTGTGTCTGGCTGTTTGTGCGGCGCCCGCTGCATGGGCGCAAAGCGCGACCGGCTCGCTCGACTTTGCGGCGCGCATTACACCGACGGCGGCGCGACCGGAACCGGTGCGGCAGTTCACGTTTTACATTCTCATCAAGAGCTACGCCGCAATCGTGAAGGAAGTGGAGGGGGAAAACGTGGTTCCGCCGCGCGAGAAATTTATCGAAGGCCTAAAGGTGTCTCCCGAACTGAAGGAGTGGCTGAAAGCGCACGAGATTCTTGATTTGACCATGCCCGACTTGGACAAGCTGGTCACACCCGACGACATCATCCACGTGCCAGAATTTCTTCTGGCCTACCAGCATTCCAACAGCGGTGGGGTGACCAAGGGGATTCCCAAACCGAGATATGCCGACGCCGACAAGACAGCGCATCCCGATCGCTACAACAAGCAACTGCAGGAATACTACGTAGCGCTGAAGAAATTCATACAAAGCAATCCGAGCACGGTCAGCGGAATCGAAATGGAACTCGTGGGTGTGAATCCGCAGCAAAAGTGGTCGCAAATTCAATCCGACCACCGGCGCCGCATTTTGCGCATGGCGCCCGAGTTCGCGCAAACGAAGTATCTTGCCGCAAAGGCAGACACGGATCTGGACGGCCGCGCCTCGGTTTCCGGCCTCGCTCCCGGAGATTATTGGGTCAGCACGCTGAATCTCGATGCCAATGCCGGCGACGCCAGGCTCAGTTGGGACGTGCCGATAAACATCCGCGCTGGGCAGACCACGCGCATCGAGCTCACCAACCTGAACGCCGCCGATAGCCCCGCTTCAACTCCGTAACGCCCCGCGCGCTTCCGTATGAGCACTCCGCTGCTTTGGATTGGCTTTAATGTTTTTGTCCTGGTATGTATCGCTTTGGACTTGGGCGTCTTCAGCCGGCGCTTGCACAAGGTCAGCTTGCGCGAAGCCGGGTTCTTCAGCTTGCTGTGGATTGCGCTCTCGATTCTGTTTGGCTTGGGCATGCTGCGCTACGCTGGGAAGCAAGCGAGCCTGGAATTCTTTACCGGCTATCTAATCGAAAAAGCCCTCAGCGTCGACAACCTGTTTCTTTTCCTGGTGATCTTTCGCACCTTTGCGGTCGACGAACGCATTCAACACCGCATGCTCGAGTGGGGCATTCTGGGCGCGCTGGTAATGCGCGGCATGATGATTCTGGCCGGCGCGGAACTGATTCAGCGCTTCTCCTGGCTGCTCTACGCTTTTGGCGCGTTTATCGTGTACGCCGGCATTCACATGCTTTTTGTGAAGAAGGAGAAGGTTCACCCGGAGCAAAGAGCCATTTTTCGCTTCGCAAGCAAACATCTCCGCGTAACACGCGACTATGGGGGAGAACATTTTTTTGCGCGCAGAGGCGGGAAGCTTTACGCGACGCCGCTGTTTCTGGTGCTGCTGGTCGTCGAAATCACCGATATTACGCTAGCTATCGATTCCATTCCCGCGATCTTCGGTATCACGCAGGACCCCTTCATCGTGTACACCTCCAACGTTTTCGCGATTCTGGGTCTGCGTGCCATGTACTTCCTGCTGGCGGGGGTGCTGTCGCGTCTGCGCTACCTGACCGTGGGGCTGTCCTTCGTGCTGACCTTCGTCGGCGCAAAAATGATTGCACACAAGTGGGTGGATATTCCCGAATACATTTCCCTACTGGTGGTTGCGGGGATTCTGCTCCTGGCGCTAGCCGCTTCCCTACTATTCCCTGTCAGGCCGCGGGCCTGACGCAAGAGATCGCGCCTCAGTCCTCTTCAAACATTACTTCATCGATGTAGCACCAAAACCAGTCTTCGCCCGGCTCGATGGATTTCACGATGGGGTGCTTCGAGGTGCGAAAATGCTTGGTGGCATGTTTGTTTTTGGAGGAGTCGCAGCAACCCACGTGGCCGCAGATCTCGCAAAGCCGGAGGTGCACCCAGGTGTCGCCCATTTTGACGCACTCCTCGCAGACGTGCACCTTGGGTTTGAGGTGGCGAATTTGATCGGTGTGCGTGCAGGTCTCGGCCATGTTTTCTCCTCGTGGATCTACGCGGGAACTTGAATCGGAATGCGGACCGCAAAGCGTGTGTCGCCAGGCACGGAATCCACGGAAATTTGCCCGTGCATGCCGGTGACGATGCGATAGACAAAGTCGAGACCCAAACCGGTGCCTTGGCCCACGCCTTTGGTAGTGAAAAACGGCTCGAAAATGCGCGACTTGACGTCGGAAGGAATGCCGGGACCGTTGTCGGCAATCTCCACGAGGATGAAATCGTTCTCGCGAGCGGTGCTGATACGCAGCTTGCCGTTGTCGCCCATGGCGTCGGCGGCGTTGTCGATCAGATTGGTCCACACCTGGTTGAGTTCGCTGCCGTAAGCCATGATCTTCGGCAGGTCGGGAGCGTAGTTGCGAGTCACGGCGATGCCGCGCTTCAGCTTGTGGTGCATGATGGTCAGCGTGGTTTCCAGGCTTTTGGTGACATCCACTTCCTGCAGCTTGGCCTGGTCCATGTAGGAATATTCCTTGATGGCCCTGATGAGGTCGGAGATACGCGTGGTGCTGTGCTCGAGCTCGTCGGCGATGCGCTCCATTTCGAGGAGCGTCGCAAACCGGGTCAGCTCCGGCCCCAGCGATGCACCCGCTGCCGCCGCGAAACTTTCGAGCTGGGGGTCGGTCAAGTTTGCTTCGGCCAGGAGAGGCGCCAATTTCCAGGCGTCGGCGACTTTGCGGCCCTCCAGCCAGCCCTGAATGGCTTCTTCGCGCTCCACACGCTCGAATTCATCCTTGAATTGCGCCGCCTTCAGCGCGGCGCGAATTTCTTCTTCTCGCTTCGCTACCACTGCGCAATCGTCCGGGCCGATGGTGGAGGAACGACCCACCTGGCGCAGACGTTCCAGGCAATCGCGGAGCGCTCCCGCGGAGCGTCGGGCGGCAGCGGATGGATTATTCAGTTCGTGCGCCAGGCCCGCGGACAGTTTGCCCAGTGCCGCGAGTTTTTCTCGCTCCTGGTTGACTACGGTAAACGTTCTGACGCGATCGGTCAGCACGCCGACCAAGCGCTGCGCGAGGTCCGGCATGCGATGCAACATTTCCGGAAAGTGCTTGGAGTTCATCGCCAGGGCGCGCACCGGACGAACGGCGCGCGCAGTCAGGGGCACTATTTTCATTCGCGAGAAAGGCAGGAAGCCGGTTACGGCGGGCGCTTGCACGGTGTACGTCGGGCCGTCAGCTTCGCTTTCACGCCGTCCGCGCATTTCGCCTTCGAGAAGGACCAACATTGTATCCGCAGGAGAACCTTCTTGAGTTACGACGTCGCCGGCCTGTACTAACCGCTCTTCGGCGTGCGTGATAAACCATTCGAGGTCAGCGTCTGAAAGGTCCGCGAATGCTGCGACTCCGCGGAGATCCGCGATCAGCACGCCCGTGCGGGCCTTGTCCGGCATTTCCGTCATGCGTTTCGCCGCCTTTCCGAGTTCGGGATGCAAGCTTGCCGCGATGGCGTCACTGTACTTTGGCCAGGTATTGATGCATGAACTGTACGACCACGGCGCCTTCGCCGACTCCGGAAGCAACACGCTTCACCGAGCCGTGCCGCACGTCGCCAACGACAAAAACTCCGGGAACGTTCGTCTCCAACAGTCCCGGATCACGATCGAGTGTCCAGCCTTCGGGCCTTTTTCCATCTTTAAGCAAATCCGGTCCGGACAAGATGAACCCGCGCTCGTCCCGCTTGATCAAGCCATCGAGCCATTCCGTGCGGGGCTGCGCGCCGATAAAGATGAACAAGCTGCTAGCCGGCACCTTCTCGATCTCCGCAGTCACGGCTCGCTGAATCGTAATATCGGAAAGGTGCGTATCGCCGTGAACTTCAATCACGCTGGTGTGCGTCCACACTTCAATATTCGGCGTCTTCTCGATCTGCTCGATCAGATAGTGCGACATGGTACTCGCCAACGAACCGCCGCGCACCAGCATGATCACCTTTTGGGCGAATTTCGAGAAATGCATCGCTGCTTGACCCGCCGAATTAGCGCCGCCCACGATGTAGACCGTCTCGCCCTTGCAGGCGATGGCTTCCGACGCTCCGCCGCCATAGTAGACGCCCGCGCCCTGCAGCCGCTCCATTCCCGGAACGTCCAACGAGCGCCATTGCACGCCCATGGCTAGCAGCAATGCGTGGCAAGAAATCTCCGAGCCGTCGGAAAGTGTGATGTGCCGGTAGGGGCCGTCTATGCGGAGGTTCTTCGCTTCCTGCGGCGAGAGAATTTCCACGTCGAAGCGGCGCGCCTGCGCCACCGCGCGACGCGCCAAATCGCCGCCGCTCAGTCCGGATGGGAATCCCAAATAATTTTCGATGCGCGAGCTGAGGCCCGCCTGGCCGCCGGGAGCTTCGCGCTCGACAATCACCGTGCGCAATCCTTCCGACGCGCCGTAAACGGCTGCGGCAAGCCCCGCGGGTCCGCCTCCGATGATGGCGAGGTCGTAAAAATTTGTTTGCGCCTTGGTGTGCAGGCCCAACTTGCTGGCAACCGCCGGAAAGGGTGGCTCTGCCAGGCGCTCGCCGTCCGGGAAGAGTATGAGCGGCAAGGTTTCCGCTTCCGGCCCCAGGGAGTCGAGGAGCCGGCGCACTTCGGGATCGGTCGAAGCGACCTCGACGTCGATCCACTGGTACGGCACTTGGTTGCGGCCGAGAAAATCGCGCAGATCGTAAGCCCGGGAGGACCACCGCGTGCCCAGCACGCGGATACCCTCGTAGAGCGGACGAAACTGAGCGGTCCAGTCATGCAGCAGATCATCGAGCGCGGGGAACAGTTTCTCTTCTGGCGGGTCCCAAGGCTTCATCAGGTAGTAGTGCACGCGCGCTTCGTTGATGGCGTCGATCGCCGCGTTGGTATCTGCGTACGCTGTGAGCAGCGCGCGCTTGGCCTGTGGATGAATGTCCATCGCTTGCGTGAGAAAGCCCACGCCGTCCATCTGCGGCATGCGCTGGTCGGCCAGCAGAAGCGCTACCGGATTATTGCGCGCCTTGAGTTCGCGAAGGGTGGTAAGCGCGGCGCTGCCGGAGTTGGCGCGCATCACGCGGTAGCGCTCGGCATAATGGCCGCGCAGGTCGCGCTCAATGGCGCGCAACACCTCAGGATCGTCATCCACCGTCAACATCACCGGCTTTGGCATATCGCTTGGGATGAAAAACGCGGTGCTTTGGTTACTTTCGACGGGCGCGCTTCGCCTTGGCTTTTGGCCCAGCCCTCACGCTACAATTTCGGATTATCCATGTCCAGTCCGCTTGGCTCCGCCATCGCCGATCTTTCCTCTAGCGACCCTGTGATGCGCTCCGCGGCCGCCACGGAAATTTATCGCCGAGGACGAACCCCGGCCGATCGCGCCGCCTATGCTTGGTGGAGCAATGCGGAGTTCGTCCAGCTTTGCGGCGGGAGCCCCGCGGTTACCGTGGGTTTGGCGGTTAGGCGTGCAACATTCGCGCGCATTCGCGAAGCGAATGGCTTGCCGCCCCTGGCTCTTGTGCCGCCCGATCAAGACGCCGAAGAGTTCGAGCTGCATTTCCCGAACGATATCTCTCTGGACGTCTTGACCACAGGCGACCCGAACGGACAAGGTGCCATAGCGAGCTATCTTGCGAAATTTGGAGAAGGCGTGCAGCAAGTGGAGTTTCGCTGCAAGAATGTGGATCGCGCCACGCAAATACTGAAGGAAAATTTCGGCGTGCAGCCGATCTATCCCCAGGCTCGTGCCGGTGCCGGCGGCACGCGCGTCAATTTTTTCCTGGTCGGATCACCCAATTCCGACAAGGTCCTGATCGAGCTCTACGAAACATAGCGGCCGCCTTCAGGCCGGCGCAGCGCTTTTCTTTGGCGCCCTTTTGGGGCGACTGCCCGCTGAATTTGTTTCGCGGGCCAACTCGACCCACGCGCGCAGCACTTCGCCACCGCTCCATGCCTGCGCGATGCAACCCTTCGGAGCAAACGGCGGGTCGCCGTCGAAAATCTCGCCCAGCGTCCCGAGTCCATAGCGCTGAATCGCGGCCCCCAACGGCTCGAGAAAGCGCAACGCCGCCACGCGGTCGGCGTAAACTCGGTGATGCGCCAGTGCAAAGGGACCGAGAAGCCAAGCCCAAACCGTTCCTTGGTGATAAGCGGCGTCCCTTTCGCGGGGCCCTCCGCCGTATTGTCCGTGGTAGCCGGCCTCGCCAGGTGCGAGACTGCGAAGCCCATACGGTGTCAACAGTTGGGCCGCGCAGATGTCCACGACGGATTTCTGCTGCTCCTGCGCCAGCGGGCTGACCGGAAGCGACACGGCAAGAATTTGGTTCGGCCGCAATGAAGCATCGTTGCCGAGACCGGGCACGTCGATTACGTCGTAGCAGCACGACCGCGCGGCGTTCCAAAATTTGTGGAAGCCTTCCTTGGCCCTGCTTGACAGAACCTGATAGACGCCGCTCGAACCCTTGCATACGGGTGCGAACTGCGCCATCGTCTCGAGCGCATTGATCCATAGTGCATTGATCTCGACAGCTTTGCCGGTGCGCGGCGTCACCACCCAATCGCCGACCTTCGCGTCCATCCAGGTGAGCTGCACGCCAGGTTCGCCTGCATAAAGCAAACCGTCGGAGGGATCCACATGAATCTGGTAGCGTGTACCCTTCACGTGCGCGTCGATCATGCCCGCTAAAATTGGAAAGAGTGTTTGCAATGTCTGCGCGTCGCGCGTCGCGGCGAAATATTGCCGCACCGCCTCGAAATACCAGAGGGCCGCGTCCACGGTGTTGTATTCCGGCTTGCTGCCGGCATCCGGGAAGTTATTCGGAAGCATTCCGGCGTCTACATATTTTGCAAATGCCAACAGGATCTGCCGCGCTACTTCCGGGCGCCCGGTTGCCAGGGTTAATCCCGGCAGCGCAATCATCGTGTCGCGGCCCCAGTCTCCAAACCAGTGATACCCCGCGATGACGCTGCGCCCGTCGGGCTCGTCCGGCAAGGCGCGCTTCACGATGAATTGGTCCGCCGCGAGCGCAAGCTGCGGCAGCCATTCGGGCGACCCAGCGGAAATTGCATTGCTTTGCTCAGTCCATGCGGCTGCAATTTTTGCTCCGTGAGCGGCGCGCTCCAGCCGCGCTGTTTTGCCATCCAAAGCCGCGTTCTCTTCGGTCGTCGCAACGATCGTGACGCTCTCGCCGGCGCTCAACTTTGCTCGGAAGAGCGCTGCGAATAACTGGTCTTCGCGGTCGTCCAGCCCGCGCTGGTGTTCCACCGCAAGATAACAATCGCGATACCATTCATCCCCATGCCGCGGCTCGCAAGCGGCTTCCACGCTCTTCAGATAAAACGGCGCCGCTCCGTCAAACGCCACTACCCGGACGCCGTGCTCCACCGGTTCAACGCCCATCCTCCAGTCACCTGCATGGGTCGACGCATGAAAATCGCGATAGTTCACGAGCGCCTTCAGCTCCATCTCGACCGGCGCGCTTCCCTCCAGCAGTGTGTACCCCACGTACGTGGTGTTCGTACCCTGCTGCATCCAGACGCGCTTCTCCAGGCGCGCGTCGCTGAAAGCGTAAATCCAAACAGGAGTGCTGCCGTCCAGGCGGAATCGGTCAATGTGCTGAAACCCTTGGGGCTCTACCGCGCCGCTCGCCCATAGATGCGTCGCCAGTACAAATTCCGTGCCGCCGCAACGCACAATCTCATCGAGACCGGCCACCAGCTGCATCCGTCCAACGGGCGGCTGCAGTGCGGCGATCAGCAGTCCGTGATACCGCCGCGTCATGCCGCCGGCGATCGTGCCCGAGGCGTATCCGCCGATCCCGTTGGTAACCAGCCACTCGCGCGACTCCGCCGCTTCCAGATTGCCGCAAACCTCGCGCCCGAATTGAATTACCGAACTCATTTCTATTTACCGCAGCCATTTGGTCAACAAATGTCGACCGTGATTTTCGTATCCGGTGCGCCGGTAGAGCTCCATTGCGGGATCGTTGCCGCGGTCGACTTCCAGGTGGAGCGCGTTCACGCGTGATGCGCGCGCCTTTTCCTCCACAAATTCCAGCGCGCGCCGCCCCAGCCCCCTGCGCCGGAATTCCGGCTCAATATATAGTTCGTCGATAAATGCGTCGCGCCCGCGAAATTCGAAACTGTAACCGAGCGTCAAGATTACATATCCGGCCGGTTTTTCGTCTAGCCAAAGCAACCACGCCTGGCCAAGGTCCGCATGACCAAGAAACTTGTCGAGCGCCGCGCGCACCTCGCCTTCGTCAAAGGGAATGGCCGGCGGCTGCTCCGCCAAGCTCCTCATCATGCGCAGCAGCGCCGGCAGGTCCCGCCCTTTTGCCTCTCGGATTTCGGCCGCTGCGCTGCTATTCACCGCTCTGCTCGATCAGTTTGGCCACCAGCCCTGTCCATCCCGTCTGGTGACTCGCACCGAGGCCCGCGCCGTTGTCGCCATGAAAATATTCGTTAAATAGCACCAAATCCTGCCAGTGCGGATTGTTGTTGAAAATCTCCGTGCCGCCCGCCACTGGCCGCCGGCCGTCCTTGCCGCGCAAGAAGATGCGAATCAGCCGACGCGATATTTCGCCCGCCACCTGCCACAAATCGGATTCCTGCCCCGAGTTCGTGGGGAATTCCACTTTGAAATCCTCGCCATAGTAGTGATGGAACTTCTGCAGAGACTCAATCAGCAGGTAATTCACCGGAAACCAGATGGGGCCCCGCCAATTCGAATTGCCTCCGAACGCTCCGCTACTCGACTCCGCGGGCTCGTAAGTCACGCGGCTCAAATGCCCATCCACTGCAACCTCATAAGGGTGATCTGCGTGAAACCGCGATAACGCGCGTACTCCGTACGGCGACAAAAATTCCGACTCATCCAGCATGCGCTCCAACACCCGTTTCAACCGGCTCCGGCTCACCAGGGAGAGCAGGCGGCGCACGCCGCGCGCCGAACGCTGCGTCGTCTCGACGTGTTCCGGTATATCCGGATGGTTGTCGATGAACCACTGCATACGGCGCTTGAAGCCCGGCAAGCGGTCCACGATTTCCGGCTCCAGCGTTTCCACCGCAAACAGCGGAATCAAGCCGACCATCGAGCGGATCTTCAGAAAGTGTTCTTCGCCGTTTGGCAGTTGCAGTACGTCATAGTAAAAGCCGTCCTCCTCGTCCCACAATGACCGCCCGTCCGTACCCATATCGTTCATGGCGTGCGCGATGTTCACGAAATGCTCGAAAAATTTGCTGGCCACGTCCTCATAAGCAGGATCTTCCTTTGCCAATTCCAGCGCGATAGCCAGCATGTTCAGGCAGAACATGCCCATCCAACTCGTGGCGTCGGACTGCTCCAAATTTCCGCCGGTGGGAAGAGGCGCGGAGCGGTCAAACACCCCGATATTGTCGAGCCCCAAGAATCCCCCCTCAAAAATATTCATCCCATCGGGATCTTTGCGGTTCACCCACCAGGTAAAATTCAGCAGCAGCTTGTGAAACACTTTCTCCAGAAATCCGCGATCCGCCACTCCACGTAGGCGCCTCTCGATTTTGTAGACTCGAAAGGCCGCCCATGCGTGTACCGGAGGATTGACGTCCCCAAACGCCCACTCATAAGCGGGCAGTTGCCCGTTCGGATGCATATACCACTCGCGCAGCAACAGAATGAGCTGGTCCTTGGCAAAATCCGGATCGATCAGCGCGATAGGAATGGTGTGAAACGCCAGGTCCCACGCCGCGAACCATGGATACTCCCACTTGTCCGGCATCGAAAGCACATCGTCGGTATACAGGTGAGTCCAATCGTGGTTGCGCCCCGTCAGCCGTTCTTTCGGAGGGGGCGGGCCGGCGGGATCGCCGTCGAGCCAGTTGCGGACGTCATAATGATAAAACTGCTTGGACCACAGCATTCCGGCAAAGGATTGCCGCATTACGAGCTTGGCATCCTCCGTTAATTCCTTGGGAATGCGCGAAGCGTAGAACGCGTCGGCCTCTTTCTGGCGCCGAGCAAACAGGTTATCGAAGCCTGTTCCAAAATCGTTCGTGCCCGGCACGCCCTCCGCGCGCTCGGTGTGTCCCGGCGAGTTGACGGTTCCTACCATTGTTGAATTGCTGTCCATCTCGCCGAGCGGCTCCATATCCGTCAGCCGCAACTTCAACGTCATGGATTCACCTGCGCCCAGCACAAGCCGGTACAACGCCGCCATCTTGGTCCCCACTTGCTGGGGATTCACAGCGGCCTTATCGCCCCCAATCACATAGGCATGAAAGGCATCCTTCACATAGGAGCGATTCTTCCCGCCAAACAGCC
>Ga0210408_10005613_pt1 | contig 10997 bp, 10 predicted proteins | sample IncBWH4MmetaG_FD_155471 | JGI IMG/M metagenome (GOLD analysis project Ga0210408, IMG submission 155471) | Forest soil microbial communities from Barre Woods Harvard Forest LTER site, Petersham, Massachusetts, United States - Inc-BW-H-4-M | ecosystem: Environmental > Terrestrial > Soil >... | reverse complement strand
CAGCCTGACATGGAGTTCGAGCTGCTGCTGCCTGCCGATGAGCAGCCGATCGATGTGCGTACCGCGGCGCTCGCGCAGTGGTGCCAGGGCTTTCTCTACGGTCTCGGTGCGGGCGGGATCACCGACGCCACCGGGCTGCCAGCGGACGCGGGCGAGATCGTGAGTGACATCACGGAAATCAGCCGTGCCGGGGTGGACGAGACGCAGGGTGAGGAATCGAACGAGGCGGCCTACGCTGAGCTGGTCGAGTTCGTTCGGGTGGGCGTACAGCTGTTGTTCGAAGAGCTCGCAGGGTTGCGCCAGCCATCGGCGCCGGCATCGACGCCGCTGCACTGAGGAACCGCACGCCGATGGCGAGGGATGAATTCGCGCGCCGCCGCCGCCAGTTGATGCGCCTGATGGGGCGTGATTCGATCGCCGTGCTGCCGGCGGCGCCGGTCAGGCATCGCAACAACGATGTCGAATACGCTTTCCGCCAGGACAGCGACTTTCACTATCTCACCGGGTTCGGCGAACCTGAGGCCGTGGCGGTGCTCGTGCCCGGTCGTGCGCAGGCCGAATACATCTTGTTCGTGCGTGAGCGCGACCCGGCGCGCGAGACCTGGGACGGACGGCGCGCCGGTCCGGCAGGCGCAGCACGCGACTACGGCGCGGACGACGCCTTTCCGGTGACGGATATCGACGAGATCCTCCCCGGGCTCCTCGAGAACCGCACCAGGGTCTATTACACGATGGGTGTGTACGCGGACTTCGATCAGCGCGTGCTCGGCTGGGTCAACGGGCTGCGGACACAGGCGAGGAATGGCCGCCACCCGCCGCAGGAGTTCGTGGCGCTGGATCACGTGCTGCACGACATGCGACTGTACAAGTCCCGGCATGAGCTCGAGCTGCTGCGCCGCTCGGCGCAGATCGCCACGCAGGCCCACATACGCGCCATGCGCTTCTGCCGGCCCGGAGCCACCGAATACCAGGTCATGGCGGAGTTGCTGCACGAGTTCCGGCGCCACAACGCCGATACTGCGTATCACCCGATCGTGGGAGGCGGCGCCAACAGCTGCATCCTGCACTACCACGAGAACGATCAGCCGCTCGCGAGCGGGGACCTGCTGCTCATCGATGCGGGCTGCGAATTCGAATACTACGCCTCGGACGTCACCCGTACCTTTCCGGTCAACGGTCGTTTCACGCCGGCGCAGCGCGCCGTTTACGAGATCGTGCTCGAGGCCAATCGTGCGGCAATTGCCTGCGCGCGGGCTGGCAATCACTGGAATGCGCCCCACGAGGCAGCGGTGCGCGTCATCACCCACGGGCTCGTGAAGCTCGGCTTGCTGAAGGGCCGCCTGCCCGCGCTCATCAAGAGCGGCGCGTACCGGCGCTTCTTCATGCACCGCACGGGCCACTGGCTGGGGCTCGATGTGCACGATGTCGGGGACTACAAGGTCGGCGATGAGTGGCGCGTGCTCGAGCCGGGAATGGTGATGACCATAGAGCCCGGGATCTACCTGCCGGCGGGCGCGCGCGGAGTGCCGCGGCGCTTCCGCAACATCGGCATCCGCATCGAGGACGACGTGGTCGTCACGAAGCGCGGCGCGGAGGTGCTCACCGCCCGCATCCCCAAGGACCCCGATCAGATCGAAGCGCTGATGGCGCGCCGCGCCGCGTGACTCATGTGTGCCGCAACCGCTGCGGAGGTCTTGGAGGTCGATGTCGCCATCATCGGTGGCGGCATGGTTGGAGCGAGTCTTGCCGCCGCGCTCGCCGGCGCCGGGCGTCGGCTGCTGCTGGTTGAGAGCGTTCCCTTCGGCGGGGCCGGACAACCGAGCTTCGATGAGCGCACCACCGCGCTCGGTAATGTGAGCCGGCGGATATTTGAAGGCCTGGACGCGTGGAGCAGCATTGCGCCCGAGGCGGCGGCCATCCGCACCATTCATGTCTCGGAAGCAGGACGCTTCGGATTTGCGCGCCTCGACGCCACGGAGCAGGGCATCGAGGCCTTCGGCTACGTCGCTCCCAATCGCTGCATTGGCGCAGCGCTCTGGCGGGGGCTGGGCGAGGCGCCGGAGCTCACCCTGCAGGCACCGGCGCACGCCGAGGATCTCGCGCTGACACCCGAGTCGGTCCGTTTCACGGTCGTAAATGAGTCGGGCCGCGCCGTCCCCGTGCGTGCACGGCTGCTCGTGGCCGCCGATGGTGCGCATTCACAGGTTCGCGCTGCCGCCGGAATCGCCGCGGACGTGGTGGACTATGACCAGGTCGCAGTCGTCGCGAATGTCGGCAGCGATCGTCCGCACGAAGGGCACGCGTACGAGCGTTTCACTCCTTCCGGACCGCTCGCCGTGCTCCCACGGCACGATGGTGGGCTCGCGGTCATCTGGGCCTGCCGCCCTGAGCGGGCGCACGAGCTCCTCTCGCTCGAGGACGACGCGTACCTCGGACAACTGCAGGCGCAGTTCGGCTGGCGTGCCGGACGATTCGTGCGCGCCGGCCGCCGCAGCTCCTATCCGCTGAAGCTCACGCGCGCTCTGACGGGTGTGGCATCGCGCACCGTGCTGATCGGCAACGCCGCCCAGGCACTGCACCCGGTAGCCGGGCAGGGGTTCAACCTCGGACTGCGCGACGCTGCGATGCTCGCGGAAGTCATCGTGGCCACCGCAGGAGACGTGGGAGCGCCCTCCGTGTTGAGCCGGTTCATCGAATGGCGCGCACGGGATCGCCGCGGCGTGGTCGGCTTCACGGACGGTCTCGTCAGGTTGTTTGGCGACTCGCGGCCGGGCTACGCACTGTTGCGTAACCTGGGGCTGCTCGTGTTCGATCTCGCACCCCCCGCCAAGGATGCGCTGGCGCGCGTCAGCGCGGGCTTCGGGGGACCGACTCCGCGCCTCGCGCGCGGCCTGCCCCTGCGTCGTGTTTGACATCGTTATCGTAGGCGGGGGTCCGGTCGGTGCTTGCGCGGGCGCATTGCTCGCTCGCGGCACCGCAGGGGCCCCGGGACTGTCGGTCGCGCTGCTCGAGCCGCGGCCCCCCGGGACGGTTCCAGCAGATTCGCCGCCAGATCCGCGCGTCGTGGCGCTGTCGCGAGCCAGCGAACGCCTGCTGAGGCGCGCCTGTGCATGGACGCGGATACCACGGGAGCGCCTCTCAGCTTACGAGCGCATGCGCATTTGGCACGAGAGTATTTCTGCCTCGAGCGCCGCCGTGCTGGTGTTCGATGCCGCGGATGTCGGTGAGCCGAACCTCGGATACATCGCCGAGAACCGCGCGCTGCAGATGGCGCTGCTCGCCGCGTTCGCGGAGGCGGGTGGGCACGTGGAGTCCGCCCCGCTCGGCGCGCTGGTGATCGGGCAGGATGACGTGCAGGTGAGCACACCGCAAGGCACGCTGAGAGCGCGCCTGGTGGTGGGAGCCGATGGTGCGCAGTCGGCACTGCGCACCGCTGCGGGCCTCACGGTCGATATGCGCCCCTACGGCCAGACGGCCATCGTCGCCAACGTGGCAACGATGAGGCCGCATGAGTCCACCGCCTGGCAGCGCTTCATGCGCGATGGCACGCTCGCCTTCCTGCCACTCGCGGACGGTACCAGCTCGATCGTCTGGTCGGCGGACGATGCCCGGGCCGCTGATCTGGTGAGCCTGAACGATGCGGCCTTTGCGACGCAGCTCGATCGAGCGTCCGATCTTGCTCTCGGGCAGACGCGGCTCCTGAGCGGGCGACTCTCCTTCCCGCTGACGCGCCTTGCGGCTCAGCGTTACGTCGCGCAGCGTGTGGCGCTCATCGGCGATGCGGCGCATGTGGTGCACCCGCTCGCCGGTCAGGGGGTGAATCTCGGGCTGCTCGATGCCGCGGCGCTCGCGCAGCAGGTCAAGGCTGCCGTCGCAGTGCATGAGGATCCAGGCGCGCTACGGGTGCTGCGCGCGTACGAGCGCTGGCGCAAGAGCGAAGTCGCCGCCATGGCGATGTCGATCGATACTTTCGACCGGCTGCTGGCGCACGGTGCAGGACCCATCGCGCGCCTGGCGCAACGTGGGCTCTCCTGGGTCAATGCCAGTCAGGAGCTGCGGCGCTTCTTCATTCGCCGGGCGCTGGGGCTCAGCGGGGAGCTGCCCGAGGCGGCGCGATGATTCGGCGTGATGATTCGGCGCGATGATTCGGCGCGGGAAAAGGTCACGGGGAGCGCGAGTTCCTCAGGTGTCGCGCTGGATAGTTAGGTATTTGCCTAACTATGGGGGAAATGCATGTTGACTGCGCGCCCGCCGCTTTTACAGTCGGGCGAATGCTCAACTGGGTGGCGCTCGATAAAGTTTTCAAGTCTCTCGCCGACCCGTGGCGAAGACACATGATCGAGTGCCTTTGCGACCGGCAGGCCTCGGTGAGTTGGCTCGCACAGCATTTGCCGCTTAGCCTTCCCACGATTCTTCAGCATCTTCAAGTGCTTGAAGAGAATGGACTGATCCATACGGAAAAGATCGGCCGCAAGCGCGTGTGCCGCATAGAGCCGCAGGCACTGCGCCTGCTTGATCAGTGGATCAGCCCACGACGCCGGCTGTGGAACCGCCGGCTGCAGCTGCTTCTTGAAACGCCCGATGCCGGCTCCCCAGCAGCCGGTTCACGCTAGCGGTATGAGGTCGATCTTCGCCGCGCACACGAAGTCGTTCTCGGACAGTCCTCGGACGGCGTGAGTGGTGAAGGTCACCCGGCAGTAGTTGTAGCCGACCTCGAGATCGGGATGATGGTCCTCGATGTTCGCGATGTGCGCGAGCGCGTTGACGAAACTCATGGTGCGGTAGAAGTCGCGGAACTTGAACTCCCGGCGGATGGCATGAGCGTCCTCGGCCAACAACCAGAGGCTGGAAATCTGCCCCAGCAGGCGCTGCGCCTCGGCAGGCGTCAGGGGGGGAATCCCACCTTCGCAGGGCTTGCAGTGGCGCGTCGCCAGCTCGCTCATGCATCAACCGCCCGCCGCACGTAGTGCCGCGCCACGTACTGCTCGACGATCTCCTGGAACTCCTCGGCGATGCGCTCACCCTTCAGCGTCACGGTCTTGGCGCCGTCCTCGTAGACGGGCGCCACGGGCCGCTCACCGGTGCCCGGCAGGCTGATGCCCACGTTGGCGTGCTTACTCTCGCCTGGTCCATTCACCACGCATCCCATGACCGCAACGGTCATCTCCTCAACCCCCTCGTACTCGCGACCCCACTGCGGCATGCGCGCCCGGATGTGCGACTGGATGCGCGCGGCAAGCTCCTGGAAGAACGTGCTGGTGGTGCGGCCGCAACCCGGGCACGCCACCACGAGCGGTGTGAACGAGCGCAGCCCCATCGTCTGCAGGATTTCCTGCGCGACGATGACTTCCTGGGTGCGATCGCCGTTGGGTTCGGGGGTGAGCGAGACACGGATGGTGTCACCGATGCCCTCCTGCAGAAGCACCGCCATACCTGCGGTGGATGCGACGATGCCCTTCGATCCCATCCCGGCCTCGGTGAGGCCCAGGTGCAGCGGGTAATCGCAGCGGGCGGCGAGGTCGCGGTAGATCGCGATCAGGTCCTGCACACCGCTCACCTTGGCGGAAAGAACGATGCGGTCGTGCGGCAGTCCAAGCTCTTCGGCGCGCTCGGCGCTGCTGAGCGCCGAGAGCACCACCGCGCTGTGCATGACCTGCTGTGCATCCAACGGCTCGGCGCGAGCGGAGTTCTCGTCCATGAGCCGTGTGAGCAGATCAGAGTCGAGGCTGCCCCAGTTCACGCCGATGCGCACCGGCTTCCCGTAGCGGCAAGCCACCTCGATCATCTCGGCAAACTGCGGATCGCGCTTGCTGCCACGGCCGACGTTGCCGGGATTGATGCGGTACTTGGCGAGCGCCGCAGCACAGTCCGGATGCTCGCGCAGCAGCTTGTGGCCGTTGAAATGGAAGTCGCCGATGAGCGGCACGCTGACGCCCGCGCGCTCGAGACGCTCGCGGATGGGCGCGACCGCCGCTGCCGCCTCGGCCGAATTCACCGTAATGCGCACCAGCTCCGAGCCGGCGCGCGCGAGCGCCTGCACCTGTTTCGCCGTCGCCTCGACATCCGCGGTATCGGTATTCGTCATGGACTGGACCACGATCGGCGCGTCGCCGCCGACGCGTACGTGGCCGATGGATACCTGGACAGTGGAACGACGTGTGCGATTCATGCGGGTAACGTAACGTGAGAGTGTGCCGATTTTACCGTTGCCGCGCTTGGCCGCCACCGACGGAAGGCTGCTATCATGGCACCTGCCCGAATCGGTCTGTCCGGAGAGTGTCCGGCGCGAGCCGGAACGCCGAAGGCGCAAATTCCGCCCGGAAACGCTCAGGCACAAGAACGGCAGACGGCGGCACACGGGTGCCGCGGGGCTTCTGGAGAGAGGTGGATTGGTCAGCGAATCCACCCACCGAAGGGGAGCGGCGCCCCGCGCCTGATCTCTCAGGTCACAGGACAGAAGGGCGGCAGGCATTGACTTGCGTGCGCGCATGGCAGCCTGCCGCTTCTTTTATTGGCTGGGAGACGCCGCCGTGGCGCGACAGACCCCATTGTTCAGACTTCACCAGGAGCTCGGCGCCCGCATGGTCGATTTCGGGGGCTGGGACATGCCTGTGCAGTACAGCTCCCAGATCGGTGAGCATCACGCGGTGCGCCGCGCCGCCGGTGTGTTCGATGTGTCGCACATGGGAGTGCTCGATCTGCGTGGCCAGGGGGCGCGCGCCTTCCTGCAGCAGCTGCTCGCCAACGACGTCGGCAAGCTCAAAGTGACCGGCAAGGCGCTCTACAGCTGCATGCTGAACGAGCACGCCGGGGTGCTCGATGACCTCATCGTTTACTACCTCAACGATTACTGGTTTCGGATGGTGGTGAATGCCGGCACGCGCGCCAAGGATCTCGCCTGGATCCGTGAGCATGCGCGCCGGCTCGCCGTGGAGGTGACCGAGCGCACCGATCTCGCGATGCTCGCCATCCAGGGTCCGGAGGCACGGGCCAAGGCCGCGGAGCTGATGGCGCCGGCGGAGGGAGCCGCGGCCCTCGCACTCGACACCTTCGTCGGTCGTGAGCTCGGGCGCTGGTTCGTCGCGCGCACCGGCTACACTGGCGAGGACGGCTTCGAGATCATGATGCCGGCGGCGGATGCGGTGCCCGCCTGGCGCGGGCTCAATTCGCTCGGCGTCGCTTCCTGTGGCCTCGGCGCCCGCGACACGTTGCGCCTCGAGGCCGGCATGAATCTCTATGGCAACGACATGGACGAGAGCACTCACCCCTTCGAATCCGGCCTCGGGTGGACGGTCGCCCTCGCGCCGCCCGAGCGCGATTTTCTCGGCCGGGCAGCGCTCGAGCCCATTGCGCGCGAGGGCTCTCCGCGTAAGCTCGTCGGCCTCCTGCTCGAGGAGCGCGGAGTGCTGCGCGCGCACCAGAAGGTGCTGGCAGCAGCTGCCGGCGAAGGCGAGATCACCAGCGGTACCTACTCCCCGACCCTCGAGCGCTCGATCGCGCTGGCACGCGTGCCCGCGCGCACGGGCGGCCGGGTGCAGGTGGAGATTCGCGGCAAGCTTCTCGGCGCACGCGTCGTGAAACCCCCGTTCGTGCGCGCCGGCAACTCCCTGCTTCCTCAAGCGAAGGACACTCCATGAGTAACGTGCCCGCAGATCTCAGGTACACCAAGTCCCACGAGTGGGTGCGCGATCTCGGGGATGGCACGGTCGAGATCGGGATCACCGATCACGCCCAGCACGAGCTCGGAGACCTGGTGTTCGTCGAGGTACCCGGGGCGGGGCGTACGGTGAAGGCGGATGAGCCGTGCGCAGTGGTGGAATCGGTGAAGGCCGCATCGGACGTGTACGCGCCGATCGCGGGAGAGATCACCGCGGGCAACCCCAAGCTCGCCGGCGAGCCTGAGGTGGTGAATGCGGACCCCTACGGCGAAGGGTGGCTGATGCGGCTGAAGCCCTCGCCCGGAGCGCTCGCAGCCGCTGCGCTGCTGTCTGCGGCGGAATATCAGAAGGTGCTGGATACGGAGGGCGGCTGATGGCCTTCATTCCCCACACCGAGGCCGATGTCGCAGCAATGCTGGCCGCGATCGGCGTAGCGCGCATCGAGGATCTGTTCGATGAGGTGCCTGCGGAGCTGCGGGTGAAATCCCTCGCCGGAGTGCCCGAGGCTCTGAATGAGATGGAGATCGGGCGCCTGATGAGCGCGCGCGCGCGCAGCGATGGGATTGCCCTCAGTTTTCTCGGGGCCGGTGCCTATGAGCATCACATCCCGGCGGCGGTGTGGGCCATCACCACGCGCGGCGAGTTCTACAGCGCCTACACGCCCTACCAGGCGGAGGCGAGCCAGGGAACGCTGCAGCTGGTCTACGAGTTCCAGAGCATGATCGCGCGCCTCACCGGCATGGAGGTGGCGAACGCCTCGATGTACGACGGCGCCTCCGCGACCGCCGAGGCGGCGCTCATGGCGGTTCGCGCCAACCGCAAGTCGAAGTCGGCGCGCATTCTCGTGCCGCTCACGCTTCACCCGCACTACCGGCGCGTGGCGGTGGCGATCGCAGCCAACCAGGGGGTGAAGTTCGAGGAGCTGCCCTACGGTGCGCAGGAGGGCATCACGCTCCCCGATGCGCTCGCGAGGTACGACAAGGAGGACATCACGGCATTGCTCGTTCCATACCCGAACTTCTTCGGGCGGCTCGAGGATGTGGATGCGCTCACCGATTGGGCGCATGCACGCGGGATTCTCGTCATCGCCGTGGTCAATCCCACTGCGCTCGCGCTGCTGAAGCCCCCGGGCGAATGGGGTGCGCGCGGAGCCGACATCGCCGTAGGCGAAGGGCAGCCGCTCGGCGTGCCGCTCTCCTCGGGCGGCCCTTACTTCGGCTTCATGACGACACGCATGGAGTACGTGCGCCAGATGCCGGGGCGGATCGTGGGACGCACACTCGATGCCGCCGGCAAGGACGGCTTCACCCTCACACTGCAGGCACGTGAGCAGCACATCCGCCGGGCGAAGGCGACTTCCAACATCTGCACCAACCAGGGCCTGGCTGTGACGGCGGCGACCATCTACCTCTCGCTCCTCGGTCCGCAGGGACTCACGCGCACCGCCGCGGCGGCGCACGCACGCGCGCGCGAGCTCGTGGCGGCACTCACCCGCACGCCGGGGGTACGTCCGGCATTCGCGGGTCCGTACTTCCACGAGGCGGTGCTGCAGCTCGATCGTCCGGTTGCTCCCGTGCTCAGGGCGCTGGCCGGCCGCGGCATCCTCGGCGGGCTCGACCTCGCCGGGTATTACCCCGAGCTCGGCAACGCGTTACTCGTATGTGCCACCGAGACGAAGACCAGTGCCGACATTGATCGCTACCGCAGCGCGATGAGCGAGGCGCTGCAAAGCGTGCGCGCCGCCTGAGCGGCTAACCGAGGGCCGCGAGGAGCAACCATGCCCGTTGGTGAGAAGGTCATCTTCGAGTATTCACGTCCCGGTCGCGGTGCACGCGATCAATGGCCGCAGGAGACCCCGGCCGCGGCCCTCAGCGATCTTCCCGCGAAGCTGCGCCGCACGCGCGCACCCGAGCTGCCGGAAGTCGGAGAACTCGAGGTGGTGCGCCACTTCACCCGCCTCTCGCAGCTGAACTTCTCCATCGACACGCACTTCTACCCGCTCGGCTCGTGCACGATGAAGTACAACCCGAAGGCGTGTAACCAGTACGCGATGCTGCCGGAGTTTCTGGCACGTCATCCGCTCGCTCCCGAATCCCACGGCCAGGGATTGCTCGCCTGCCTGTACGAGTTGCAGGAGATGCTGAAGGCAGTGTCGGGCATGGAGGGCGTTGCGCTCTCGCCCATGGCTGGCGCTCAGGGCGAGTTCGCAGGTGTCGCCATGATCCGCGCTTATCATCGCGCGCGCGGCGACCTGAAGCGCAACGAGATCATCGTCCCCGAGGCAGCTCACGGCACCAACCCCGCAACGGCCACGATGTGCGGTTGCGCGGTGCGCGAGATTCCAGTCGACCGCGAGGGCGATATAGACATCGAGGCCCTCAAGGGCGCGGTCGGGCCGCAGACCGCCGGCATCATGCTCACCAACCCCTCGACCCTCGGGGTGTTCGAGCGGCGTATCGCGGAGGTGGCGCGCATCGTTCACGACGCCGGGGGGCTGCTGTACTACGACGGCGCCAATCTCAACGCCATCCTCGGCATGGTCCGCCCGGGCGACATGGGCTTCGATGTCATTCACATGAATCTGCACAAGACCTTCTCGACGCCGCACGGTGGCGGGGGTCCGGGGGCGGGCGCGGTGGGGGTGGGTGCGCGGCTGCTGCCCTTTCTGCCAATTCCGGTGGTAGGAAGGGATGGCGAGTGCTACCGCTGGCTCACGGAGGCGGACCTGCCGCAATCGATCGGCCGGCTGTCAGCCTTCATGGGCAATGCCGGGGTGCTGCTGCGGGCCTACATCTACATGCGAATGTTGGGGCGTGATGGCATGCGGCAGGTCGGCGAGTACGCTACGCTCAACGCCAACTACCTGCTCAGGAGGCTGCAGGACGCCGGATTCGATGCGGCCTACCCGCAACGGCGCGCCAGTCACGAGTTCATCGTGACGCTCAAGCGCCAGGCCCGCGATCTGAACGTGACCGCGATGGACTTTGCCAAGCGACTGCTCGACTACGGTTTCCATGCCCCGACCACCTACTTTCCCCTGCTCGTGCCCGAATGTCTGCTCATCGAGCCGACCGAAACCGAGACCAAGGACACCCTCGACGCTTTCGTGACGGCGATGATTCAGATAGAGAAAGAGGCGCAACAGGAACCCGCGCGCGTCACGACCGCTCCGCATACCATGCCAGTGCGCCGCCTCGATGATGTGCGCGCGGCGCGACAACTGGATCTCACATGGAAGCCGACAGCACAGCCGTAGGTCGTTACAAACCGCGTGGCATTCTGCGCGTGATGCGCGCGCTCGGTGCGAGCGTGAATGGCCTGGTGGGAGCCTTCCGCGAG
>Ga0210408_10005612_pt1 | contig 10997 bp, 8 predicted proteins | sample IncBWH4MmetaG_FD_155471 | JGI IMG/M metagenome (GOLD analysis project Ga0210408, IMG submission 155471) | Forest soil microbial communities from Barre Woods Harvard Forest LTER site, Petersham, Massachusetts, United States - Inc-BW-H-4-M | ecosystem: Environmental > Terrestrial > Soil >... | reverse complement strand
CCGGATCAGGCCCAGCAGGAGGTGCTCGGTGCCGATGTAGCCGTGATCGAGCGTCCTGGCTTCCTCCTGCGCCAGCACCACAACCCGGCGCGCCCGATCGGTAAACCGCTCGAACATGCTCCGCGCCGCCCTTCTGACCGTCATCCCGGCCACGGCCGATGCCAATACGATAGGCCGTCCCGGCGAAGATCAGCGGAGGCCCATTCCGCGGAATCATCGAGATCTCCCGCATTCGGGCCTGAATCTCGAGACTCGATCGGCCTGACGAGTCCTGAGGTTTCGGCACAAGCAGGGCCGCGCATTCGATCCGCGGGGGGGCGGATACGCGTAGCTCCCTGGCCTAGAACGACAGCTGGAGCAGCCTGCCGGGATTGGAAGAGGCCTCAGGTACGCCGAGCACCTGCTCTACAGGGTGTCCCAAGTTTGGCCACCGCCATCGAGCGCGCCTGGTTCGCTTCAGGCTGTTACCGGGCCCGCGGCCAGACGGCGCGCCAGGGCAAGGAGCGCATGCCATCAGCCTTTCACCGCGCCGCCTGACGGTACATGGCCCAGCCCCGACCAGAGCGCGCCTTGGTCGCCGCCGATCAAGTCAGATGTCGAGTTCTTCCACGTACTTCTCGCCAAGCGCGTCCGCAACGTCGGCCCTCAGCCTGTCGTCGACGCCTTCGTCATCGGCGAACGCTCCGTACTCGTCGTAGGTGTACAGTTCCTGCTCGCGGTGGTCGTAGACCGCGATCGTTCCCTTCGGCGTCAGCCACGCGTCCGCTTTCTGGCTGCTGCCGACCTTGCGGCCCTGGAACGCGATGTCGTGTTCCCGCTTGCCGTCGTAGAGCACCACCCGCTGGTAGCCGTCAGCGTCGATCTTCTCCATTGCCTTCTCCCGTTCCAGTTCGACGCGCAGCGCGGCCTGGCAGACCGCGCTGATGTTCGTATCGGTCAGCCCGGCCTTCACCTCGGCGGCGAGCGCATCCGGCAGGTAGATGGTATTTTCATGGGCTCCCCCGCTCATGTCGGTACATCACCACAGCATATACCGATATCGGGCCGTGATGTATGTATAGTGGGCCGCAAGCAGCAGTCGCGCTGAGGTTCGCCGCGTGCCCATCGGGCCTGGCCTCTGGCCTGCGGGCAGTCGGTCGAGGGTTCGACCTGCGGTGCAGGCAAGGTCGCTGTCACGATGGAGCTACACGATGGTCTCCGACGAGACAACGCTCGCTGCGCTCAAGCGCCTCAGCGACGCTCCGGGCTCCGCTGACGCCGCCCTACCAGATGAGGGGAGCATGGGTCCGTTGCTGCACGCCGCTGCAGCATATGAGGACAGGTGTTCGAAAAACGTCTATCGCGCGGGTTCCTATGCGGCGTCGCCCGGCTCGATGCCGTGCTCGCGCAAGGTCGCCCGCAGCCTTTCCAGTTCGGTGTTCAGCCGGTCCAGTTCCCCGGCCACCGTCTTGCGGCCAGCAGCGGACCCTGCCCACTCCTTCTCCCGGTCAGCCCGGGCGGCGAGCAACTGCTTCTCCTTGTCGCGCAACGCCATGACGACCTGGGAATCCTGCCGTGCGTCAGCGGCCTCCTTGTCCCGGCGCACCTGCGCGATCTCTTGGTCTAGATCTTCCAGGTCAGGCTGCATGCTCACCCAGCGTTCGAGCGCCGTCAGGCGCCGGTCCAGCGCGTCGAACCACGCGAGGGCGTCATCTGGCGGCACCGCACGTGCCTGGCCACCCAGGTCAGAACCCGCACTCCCCGCGTCCTGGCCCTGATACCCGTGCAGCATCTGGATCACCTGCTCGCGCACCCGCTTCAGGTCCGCGCCCAGCCTCACCAGCACCTGCGCGGCCACCCCGTCGCCCTCGCGGAGCAGCCCGAGCAGGATGTGCTCGGTACCGATGTAGTTGTGGCCGAGCTGCAGTGACTCACGCAGCGACAGCTCAAGCACCTTCTTGGCCCGCGGCGTGAACGGGATATGCCCCGACGGCGCCTGCTGGCCCCGGCCGATGATCTCCTCGACCTGCTGCCGCACCGCGTCCAGGCTGATCCCCAACGACACCAGCGACCTGGCGGCCAGGCCGTCGCCCTCATGGATGAGGCCGAGCAGGATGTGCTCGGTGCCGATCCAGCCGTGATTGAGAATCCTGGCTTCTTCTCCCGCCAGGGCAACAACCTGCCGCGCTCTGCCGGTAAACCGCTCGAACATGCTCCGCGCAGCCCTTCTCACCTTCATCTCGGGCTATGCCCGCTACCAACACGATAAGCCGCATCCGTAAAGACCGGCGGCACCGCGCACCCCGGGGCTACCGCCCCGGACCCGCCTCTGCGGGCCCGGCCGTCAGCGCCGGGGCACGCTAAACGGGTTGCAGTTCGGGTTGCGGTTCACCACCGTGCAGCGCCGTCCAGGGAGGACCGGCCAAGGACGTCCGATTCCCAAGCTGATAGTGCGGGTTCGATTCCCGTCACCCGCTCCAACGTAAAAGTCCAGGTCGGAGAGGCCTGGACGGCACAGATTCCCAAGCTCATAGTGCGCACATTAGGGAAGGGCAGCCACGAACGCGTCCCCGACCTTGCCAGCGTTTGCGGTAACCCATAGCACCTGGGCCAGCATGGCTGTGTCGTTTCGGCCCGCGCGGACTCGCTTAGCGATCATCTGAAGTCCACGACCCCACACATAGAGGGGAATAATGCTGGCCTCGTCGTGCGAGACCCGGACGACGCTGGCATAGCCGCGGAGAAACCGCCGGACTCTGGAAAGCTCCAGGTGACCAGCGCGTTCGTAGGGACGGCCGCTGCGCCACAGGCCATACCCGATGTCCGCCAGCGGCGTTTCCACGTGGGCCCCGGCAAAGTCGATGACTCCGCTCGCTGCAGGCGGCATGCCGCGGGCGATCACGTTGTCCTTCGTGAAGTCACCGTGTATGACCACGCGCTCTCGGGCCAGATGACCAGTGTCGTCCAGGTCGCGGGCCAGCTGCGCCGCGAGCTGGCGAATAGGGGCAGCCCGCTCCGGGAGTATGGCGTCAAGCTGGTGCGACAGCAGGACCGGCGGCACCTCCGCCAGCGGGAGTGCGGCAGGACGCTGGCTGCTCACCGGGATCTGCCGGACGGCCATGTGGTAGCGGCCGAGCAGAGCGCCGATCTCCTCCATAGGAGGAACGGCCGCCCAGCCGACCGCGTGACCCGGTATGAAGGAGACGATCTCCCAGAGCCAGCCGCCCGCCATGATCCAAGACATGCCGTCGAAGCACGGAAGCGGCCGAGGCGACGGGAAACCAGCTCCGGCTAGCCGAGTCATGAAGCCGTGCAGCCAAGTCACGTCCTCCGCCAGATCGGCCGCCGAGGCGACAGGCACGGGCAGCCGCCGCAGCACCCCGCGCATTTTCTGCCAGCCGACCAGCCAGGCGCGGCCTTCCCTCGGCCGGATCTCCTCAGGCAGAACAACCAGACCGGCCTCGCGCAGAAACCGGGCAGGCGGATGGTCAGCGCCCATGCCCGGATAGTTTCACAAACGCCATTCGGTCCTCGGCTGACAGCAACGGTGACAGCAGCAGCAGCGACCGGCTAACAGCAACGAGCAGCGACAACGCATAAAATTCGCACGATCCGTGGCAACTGAGAATATGCGCGGCTAACACTCATTAGCGGAACGTCGTTCGACAACGCCGTCCCACCTGTCGGCGGGTGAATTCAGCCGCCGTTGACACCACCGAGCATCTGGCCTACGCATTACGGATCCGTGTCCCCGAGATGTCCCCGAACTGCCATCAACAGCCAACGACCGCCGCCGACAGCAGCCTGCGAACATGAGGCTAGCGCGGGCCTTGAACCCGCGAGCAACACGGAACACTCTCGTAACACGTAGCTCTGCCCACTCGCCCGTGGGCTGATGGCCGACCTTGCAAGCGGTCAAGTCCGCAGCATGGGCTCATACGCCGTCCTCGCGAGTTGCGACAGCACGTCCACGCCAGCGGCGGACCGTTCGCTCCGGAAGCGCTTCATTTCCCGGAAACCGAACGCCGCGTGAAGATAAAGAGAGGCGACGTTATCCGCCCCGGTCACATAGAACACTTTGTCCGTACGGGCGAAGGCCCAGCGCAGCCGGGCCTGCGTCAACTGAGTGGCGATACCCCGGCGTCGCCACGCCGGATCCACCAGGACGCCGCTGAGGTAGCAACCAGCCGGAGTCCCCGGGCCCGCCTCATCCGCTGCCAGCTCGACGACCCTGCCGTAGGCGACTACCTGGCCGCTGGCCTGGGCGACGAACATGTGGCGCAGATCATCGGTAATGTCCGAGGCGAACTGCTCGCCAAGGTCACCAGGCTTTACCCGAAGGACACGCACGGCGAACTGGACAGCGGATGAGACGTCCGCCTCCGTGAGCGGCTCGATCTGCACCGAGCGCACCATGCCATCGGCCGGCTGCGGCGGCGGACGATGCGCATCGCGTCCCAGCACCTTGCCGATCAGCCTCTTCAGCCACAGTGCACAAGTGTACGGACGGAATACGAAAGCCAGGGGGGCGCCGACACGCCTACGCATCCTGGCCAGGCGTCTTCATAGCGCGGAAAGGCCTTGCCGAGTCCTCGCCAGGCACGATCAGCCGTGGGTGTTCGTCCATCTCGGCGCGGAACTGTTCATGTTGCATGGCTAGGTCGCGGATCAAGGCAGCCGTCCCACGCCGGATCCGCGACAGCCGAGCGAGATGGCGCCGACCCGGGTGCCGTTGACCGCATCGCGGTAGACCGAACCCTCGCCGTGCCCGCAGCGCGCAGTAGCCGTCATATGCCGGACGGCAGGTCGGCTTTGGCTCTTGGTTTGGTTCGGAGGGCCTCAAGATCGCAAGTGGCCTCTGACCTGTGGAGCTAAGGGGACTCGAACCCCTGGCCTTCTGGATGCAAACCATATTTTTTGCGTATTTCTACGTCGCCCGGTGTCGCCTGACGAGCCGTTTACCTGCGGAGATTGTCGAAGGCCGTCGGCGGGCGTCGCCTGGAGTCGGACTCCGTTGGCTCTTTGTTTGGCTCTTTTGAGTCATCCTTCTGGGCTCGGCGGCGAGAGTTGTGGCGCGGACGGGGCTCGCTCCCGCGAGATCGTCGCAGGTGGCGCTGATCGGTCTTGCTGTGAGGCGCGACCAAGAAACTGCAGGTCAAAGTACCAATTTTGGCCATTTGGCTCTTGCCATATTCTCTGTTGGGGCCTCCTGGCACGTGCCTCCAGACACCACTGAGACAGGTGTCCTCACCAAGCCCGCCCACCGCCAAGCCCGCGTCACGTTGACGAGTTGAGCCGTTCTTAGAATCAAGGCGGCGCCGCTGCGCGGGCCCGGACTGACCCCAACGACCTAGAGCACGTCTGTCCTCATCACCCAAAGGAGTGGACGATCTCAGACCATTTGGACACTGACCGAGCCGACTCCTAATCCACGGGCCCGGACGAGCGTACTGCCAAGAGCCCCGTCACGGTCTGCGTTCACCCGGCGATGGCGCGGTCGAAGCTGGCGCTGGTCCGGGTAGCCAGCGCAGTACCAGGAGGGCGACGTCATCCCCGGGGTACTGGCTTCCGATCAGGGCGTGCATCAGCGAGGCGCAGACGTCCTCGGGCGGCCCGGGCGTGACGGCCTGGCATAGGCGGGTGATGCCGATATCTATCGGCTCATCCCGGCGTTCCACCAGCCCGTCGGTGAACAAGCACAGCACGGCACCGGGCGTGAGAGCCAGCGTGGTGACCTGCCGGCGGCGAGCATCGGCGACGCCGATCGGCGGATCGACGGCGATCTGGGCCACGGCACCGCGCTGGCCGGGGGCCGCGATGACCGGCGGGAGATGGCCCGCCGATGAGACGCGCAGCTGCCCGGAGTCCGGGTCGAGCACGGCGTACGACACGGTGGCCATGACATCGCCCTCCTCGAAGTACTGCATCTTGCGGTCCAGCTTGCCCAGGACATCGGCCGGACCACCGAACTCCAGCGCGTACGCGCGCAGGGCGCTGCGGATGCGGCCCATGATGACCGCGGCGCCCAGCCCGGAACCCGCGACGTCGCCCACCACCAGGCCCAGCTCGCCCGAGGGCAGCACGAACGTGTCATACCAGTCGCCGCCGACCTGGCCGGACCCCGGCACGTACCGGGCGGCGACCTCCACGCCCCTCGCTGCGGGCGGCGCCGAGGGCACCAGGCTGCGCTGCAGGGCGACCGCGGCGGCATGGTCCTCGCGCGACTGCAGCGACTGCACGGCCAGCGCCGCCCGGTCGGCGGCCAGCTGGAGCAGCGCGGCATCGTCGGGGGTGAAGACCCGGTTGTGCACCGTGCCGACGTGCAGCACGCCGAGCACCGTGCCATGGACCAGCAGCGGGACGCCCGCGAGCGACCGGATGCCCTTTTCGTACAGGATCGGGTTGAGCACGTTGCCGTGATCGACGTGATCCAGGATGACCGGCCGCCGCCCGGCGGCGATGCGGCCCGCGAAACCCCGGCCGACCGGGATCCGGACGCCCTGGCTGACTTCCTCCTCCAGGCCGCTGGCCGCGGTGGCGATCAGCTGGCGGCCCGAGCTGTCCAGCAGCAGCACCGCGGCGGTATCGGCATCCAGGATCTCCCTGACCCGGCTCAGCAGCGTGGCGAGGAAGTCATCGGCGGCCAGATGAGACAGCGCCGCATCGGTCACCGACCGGATATCGCGCAGCTTGTCCTCCGCACCTGGCGGCGGGCGCGACGGCAGTTCCACGACGAAAGAGTAACGTCGCCATCATCAGGAGGTCAGCTGCCTTACCGGCACAAACCGGTTTATTCCGCAGGATTGCCTGCGGAGGAGCCGGGCGTCCTGGTAGCTGCAGCCAAGCCACCGGACAACGGCCGGCAGATGTGGCACATCGGCCCAGCCTACGACCAGCAATCAACGGTCCTGGCCGACTTGCCCGTGCCTATGGATCTGAGATTGCAGTTCGGGTTGCAGTTCAGCGCCGTGCGGGGCCGTCTAGTGCGCTGACCACGAACGTTCGCCGGGTTTGGTGACGCGCCGTCTGGCGTCCCGGGTGGTGGTGTCGGTCGGCCTCACGCTCGACAGGGACGTGATCGCTGTTGAGGGTGAGGTGGGTGGGTTGGCTGAGCCGGTCAGAGCGCGGCGGTTGACCGATCAGGAGGGGCGGAAGCTTCAGCAGATCGTGCGGCGCGGTAGGCATGAGTCGGTGCGGGTCCGCCGAGCGTTGATCATCATGGCGTCCGCGTCAGGGACGACGGTGCCGGCGATCGCTCGGCTGGTGGCGGCGCATGAGGACACCGTCCGCGATGTCATCCATGCCTTCAACGAGCAGGGGTTGGCGGCGCTGGACCCTCAGTGGGCGGGAGGCCGTCCCCGCCTGATCAGCAGTGACGACGAGGAGTTCATCGTCACTGCGGCCACCACACGCCCGGTCAAGCTGGGGCGCCCGTTCACCCATTGGAGCATCCGCAAGCTCGCCGACTACCTGGCCGACAACCCGGTCCGGGTGGTGAAGGTCGGCCGCGAACGGCTGCGGCAGATCCTGCGCGCGCACGGAATCTCCTTCCAGCGCACGAGGACTTGGAAGGAGTCCAAAGATCCGGACAAGGACGTCAAGCTGGATCGGATCGAGGAGGTGACCAGCCGATTCCCGGACCGCTGTTTCGCCTTCGACCAGTTCGGGCCGTTGTCGATCCGCCCATGCCACGGCACCTGCTGGGCCCGCCGCACACGCCCGGACCGGTTGCCGGCGACCTATCACCGTACCCACGGCATCCGGTACTTCCACGGCTGCTACTCCCTGGGCGACGACCAACTGTGGGGCGTGATCCGCCGCCGCAAAGGCGGCGACCACACCCTCGCGGCCCTGAAGTCGATCCGGGCCGCCCGCCCGGACGGCGCCCCGATCTACGTCATCTTGGACAACCTGTCGGCCAACAAGACCCCCGCCATACGCGCCTGGGCCGCCCGGCACAAGGTCCGTCTGTGTTTCACCCCGACCAGCGCGTCATGGGCCAACCCGAGGCCCAGTTCGGGCCGCTGCGCACCTTCGTGATGGGCAACTCCGACCACCCCCACCACGCAGCCCTGACCCGCCGTCTACAGGCCTACCTGCGCTGGCGCGACGCCAACGCCCGCCACCCCGACGTGCTGGCCGCCCAACGCCGCGAACGCACCCGCATCCGCAGCCAGCGTTCGATCCGCCCGACAGGGATCAGGCCGTCGAGGACGTCGACGACGAACTGGGACGCGGGGCATGGCTTCGAACTCGTCTCGCGAGTCGTCGTTCAGCACCGTGTGCGTATCAGGTGACGGATGCTCAGCGATGGCTGGGCCCGCCGGTCAGTCGATGCCTTCGATGATGCGGAAGTCGCGCTCGAAGCCGTCGGGGAGGGCGACCAGCGCCTTCTGGTATGCCTCGCTCTCGTATGCCGCGACGGCCTGTTCAAAGCTGTCGAACTCGATCAGAACGACGCGTTGCGTGATTCCGGCCTCGTGGGCGACGACTCGACCGCCACGGGACAGGACGCGCCCGCCCCCAGCCTGGACAGCCGGACCGGCCAGCTTGAAGTAGGCAGTCAGCCTCTCAGGGTCGGAAATGGCGGGGTAGACACTGACCCAGTAGCCCTTAGCCATGGAAACCTCCTGTGTTCGGCCGGACACGTCCGACTTCGAATTGACACTCAGATCGATCGATCCCGGCGACGGGTACTGCGGTCAGTTGAATCGTCATATACGCAGGTTAGGGCTTGATGTGCGGTCGAGGGAAAGACCGGTACGGGATAGACTCAGAACGGATCGTTATCAATCAGCAGGGAGGGCACGTGGCACCGGATACGGTGAGCCTGCGGTACTTCCTGGTGCTGGCGCAGGAGTTGAACTTCACCCGCGCGGCCGCACGGATCGGTATCGCACAGCCCGCACTCAGCGCCCGGATGCGCCGATTGGAGGCGGAACTCGGTACGGCCCTGCTGGTCCGCAACACGCGTAGCGTCGTATTGACCACGGCCGGTGCGGCTTTGGCGGAGTCCGCGCCGCCCGCGCTGGCGGCGCTGGACCGGGCATGGGACACCGCCCGGAGCGCGGCGGCCGGTGAACTGGGCACGCTGCGCATCGGATACAGCCTCAGCGCCGGGGCCGAGACGGCACCGGCCCTGGTGGACAGGCTCATTCGCAGCAGCCCGGGACTCGAGGTCGGCGCGGTCCCGATGGCGACACCGGAGATCTCCCCCGCGGTCGCCGACGGCCGCATCGATGCCGGGATCACCCGCGGTGAACAGCCGGGCCGTGGCGTGCGCCGGTTCCTGCTGCGGCGTGCGCGCATCGGGGTCCAGCTGGCGCAGCACCATCCGCTGGCCGAGCACCCGGAGATCGAGATCGCCGACGCGGCCGCGTATCCGCTGCGACTCCCGGACCGTGCGGCCAACCCCGTGATCCACGATCAGCTGTCCGCACTGTTCCGAGACACCCGACCACCCCCCCGATTCCACACGCCCGCAGTCTCTTTCGACATGTCTCAGCGCGACCTGCACGACGGGGTCACCCTCGCCCCGGCCGGAGAAGCCGCGGTCACTACACAACCGGCCGGTCTCACCTGGCGACCGCTGCGGGACGCGCCCAGCCTGACGATCCACCTGGTCCTCCCACGCGAGCAGTCGCCACTACACCGCCGCATCCGTGCCGTCGCCAAAACCCTGGCGCACGAGCTGCACTGGCTGCCGGACTGACGCGCAAGAGGTCAAGCGAGACGGACGCCTGCGGTGGCGAGGCCGAAGACCTTGCGCCCGGCGAACTTCGCGGTGATGACTACGACGGTCTCGCTGAATGTCCGACACGACCTCGCTACGCCGGCGGATCAGCATCCGATGGAAAGAGTACGGGGAATCGATAAGTCGTACTGGCTCCGGCCACCGCTCAGTTGGCCGGCGCAGCGAGAACCACTGCCTTCAGAGGGCGCGCGAGGTGCCGACGGCTCCATCCCGCTGAGCTGCGTCGATGCAACGCTTGTACCTCTTTGCACGAGTCCTACCGACGCCCCAAGATTCCCGACCGCCACACGCCGCGTCCACCTCAGCCAGCCGGTGAACGTTCGTGGTCAGCGCACTAGCGGTGGCCTCAGCCCCGGGCGGCAGGACGGGCATGCCGATAGGTGCCCGGGGATCCAGCTACTTGACCTTCGCGTCGGTACTCGACGCCCAGGCCGGGTCCTGCGAGGCGAGACCGTCCGCGGCGTCGAAGAGGATTTGCTGGAGCGGGCGGGGCAGGTCGCCGTTCCACACCAGGGCGGCCGTCGCGGTCAGCGGATGGTCCTCGAGCCTGACCCGGACCATGTCATGGGCGACCATCGGCCGGGGCAGCCGGATCAGCCCGGGGTGGCTCCCGGCGATGACGCTGGGGCCGGTCAGCACCGCGGCGGGCCGGTCCGCGGTCGCGGCGAAGGCGAGGTCCATCGGCAGCGAGTGCCGGAGCGGCGGATCGGTGAATTCGAAGCGCGGATCGACGGTCCGCAGGACCCGCGTCCACGCGTCGTAGGTACCCGGCTCCGCCTGGCGCGGCCCGTGGATGACGTCCATCCGGGCCAGTTCGTCGAGGCTAATCGTGCCGCGGCGCGCAGCGGTGTGCAGCGCGGGGATCCATACATCGGGTTCGAACTCGCCGAGGCTCATGGCATCGAGCGGGGCAGGCAGCGCCTCGAGGCTGGTCATCAGCCAGCCTAGGCCGGCGTCGGCCCGGTGCTGCCGGATCAGCGAGAACTCGGCATCGAGGGGAGCTTCCATCCAGACGAGCTCCACGTCCGCTGCGGCCGCCGCCGGCTGCAGCGCGGAGGCGGCCTCGGTTGCGAGGGCATCCGGCAGCCGCGGCGGCACGACCATCCGCAGGCGCGGTCGGCCCAGGCCCGCTGCCTGCCGGGTCCGGTTCACCTCGTGATCTACGAGCGACAGGACGGTGCGGGATGCATCCAGCAGCACGGCGCCGGCCTTGGTCAGTTGCAGGCCTTCCCGGCGACGCTGCAGCAACTGCGTGCCGACGATC
>Ga0210408_10005611_pt1 | contig 11003 bp, 11 predicted proteins | sample IncBWH4MmetaG_FD_155471 | JGI IMG/M metagenome (GOLD analysis project Ga0210408, IMG submission 155471) | Forest soil microbial communities from Barre Woods Harvard Forest LTER site, Petersham, Massachusetts, United States - Inc-BW-H-4-M | ecosystem: Environmental > Terrestrial > Soil >... | reverse complement strand
GCTGCATCTGACCGCGATTGCCGGACGCGCCGGCGTGGATATCGACCTCGGCCGGTTGAACCAGATTAGCGAATCGACCCCGGTGCTCGTCGATTTGAAGCCGACCGGCCCGCACTACATGGAAGATCTCTTCGCCGCCGGCGGCATTGGCGCGGTATTGCGCGAACTGAAGCCGCTGTTGCACCTCGATTGCATGACGGTGGCCGGGGAGACGCTCGCCGAGCGCCTTGTGGCACCGGACGGGCCGGTCGACCGCTCCGTCGTCAAGCCGCTCGCCGATCCGCTGCAGCCCAAGGGCGGTCTCGTGGCCTTGTTCGGCTCGCTGGCGCCGAAAGGGGCGATCTTCAAGCGATCGGCCGCCGACCCCGGGCTCTTCGAAAAGGAAGGGCGTGCCGTTGTCTTCACCTCGCTCGAAGACCTCTCGGCCCGCATCGACGATCCCGATCTCGACGTCACCCCGGACGATTTTCTGGTTTTACAGAATGCCGGCCCGCTCTCCGCCTCGGGCATGCCAGAGGCCGGCTATCTGCCGATCCCCGGAAAATTGGCGCGGGCCGGGGTCAAGGACATGGTGCGCATCTCCGACGCCCGGATGAGCGGCACCGCCTATGGCTCGATCGTGCTGCACGTAACGCCCGATGCGGCGAGCGGCGGTCCGCTCGCCAAGGTGCGCGACGGCGATCATATCCGCCTCTCGGTGGCCGAGCGGCGCCTCGATCTGCTGGTCGCGCCCGAGGAGCTGGCTCGCCGTCCGGCGATTCCCCCGCCGATCCCCGAACGTGGTTATGCCCAGCTCTACCGTCGCGAGATCCTGCAGGCCGATCGCGGCTGCGATTTCAATTTCCTGCGCAAGCACCCGCTGCGCGAGACCGGTTAATGATAGCGCTCGAACCGCTTGCTTCCCTCACCGCCGATGTGCTGACCGATGACGTCAGCGACACCTACGTCAGCAAGACACTGTTTGCCGTCTCCGAGTTCGCGAATGTCATTCGCGGCGGCGCGTCCGTCATCTCCGGCGAAGTGCTGCTCTGCGCCAATCTCGGCTTCGGTCTGCGATTGGTATCCGAGATCGGCGGTGTGCGGCACACCCTGCTGTTCGATACCGGCCCGGAGGGCGCGATTTTCCTTCGCAATTGCGCAAACCTCGGAGTTCCGCTGGGTGAGGTCGAGGCGATCGCGGTCAGCCATGGGCATTGGGATCACATGGCTGCGCTTCCGGCCGCCATAGATGAAATTGTCTCTCATGGCCGGCGAGTGACCGTCCATGTCAATCCGGGGATGTTCGACGAACGAGCCATCCGCTTACAAAGCGGGCGGATCGTGCCGGTTGCGAAGGTGCCGCCGCCGGAGGAGCTGGAGCGGCACGGAGCAACCGTGGTCAATAGTCCCGACGAGCGGCTGCTGCTGGAAGGGCATTTCCTATACAGCGGTGAAATTCCTCGGGTCACCGCCTTCGAGAAGGGCCGCGAAGACCATCTGTCTCGCAGCGGACCCGAGGCCCCGTGGCAGCCCGACCCCCTGCTGATGGACGAGCGCATGCTCGTGGCCCGTGTGCAGGGGTTGGGGCTGATCATCTTCACCACCTGCTCTCACGCAGGCGTTGTCAATGTCTGCACGCACGCCAAGGACCTTTTCCCCGACATCCCGATCCATGCCGTAATGGGAGGGCTGCATCTCGGCGGCGTGATGGAAAAGATCATCCCCGACACGGTGGCGGCGCTGCGCCGCTTCGATATCAAGCATATCATCACCGGCCACTGCACGGGCTGGCGTGCGTTGCATGCTTTGGCCAACGCATTCGGCGACGCCGTCAGCCAATCCGCCGTCGGTACGACTTACACCTTTGCCGTGTCGGAAACCGGAGCCTGATGACGCTGCTGCACGCCCTCCACCTGCCGGTGACCATCATCACCGGTTTCCTCGGCAGCGGGAAAACGACGCTGCTGAACAATATCCTGGCGGGTCAGCACGGGCTCAAGATCGCCGTCATCGTTAACGAGATCGGTGAGATCGGAATCGACGGCGAGCTGATCGTCTCCGCCGGCGACAGCATGTTGGAGCTGAGCAACGGCTGCATCTGCTGCTCGATCAACAACGATCTGGTCGACAGCATATTTCAGGTGTTGGAGCGCCGCGAGGCGGTCGATTACCTGATAATCGAGACAACTGGTCTAGCCGATCCTGTACCGATAATTCTGACCTTCCTGCGTTCGGAGTTTCGACATCGAGTTCGCATCGATTCGGTAATCGCGCTCGCCGATGCCGACAATTTCAGCCTGGATCTCTTCGACGGCCTCGCCGCCCACAACCAATTTCGCTACGCGGATGCGGTTCTCCTCAACAAATGCGACCTTGTCGAAGACCGGATGCTGCGCAGGATCGAAACACGAATCCACGCGATCAAGGGTGACGCGCGGATTATTCGCACCACCCGGTCACAAGTTCCGCTGGGGTTGATCCTCGGCATCGGCCTTTTCGACCTCGGCCACAATCTGCTCGATGACGCGCAGACAGCCCTCGGGCATGACCATGACCATTCGGCAGGCGACGGCTTCAGCGTGGTCTCGTTCGCGTCCGACCGGCCGCTGGCGGTCGACCGATTTCAGTCATTTCTCGACCTCGATCTTCCGGACGGCGTATTTCGCGGCAAGGGCATCCTGTGGCTGTCCGAAGGCGACGCGCGGTACGTGTTTCATCTCGTCGGCAAGCGATTTTCCCTCGAGGAGAGCCGCTGGGAAGGGACGAGAAAGAACGCGCTGGTCCTGATCGGCCGAAATTTCGACGCAGTCCGGCTGCGACGACAGCTCCAAGCGTGCCTGGCTCCGGTCTCGGGATCGTGACACCGTCGCCTCGTCGAGCCTGAGTCTTGGGGTCCTTTATGCCGGCGGCTATCACTTTCCATAACGGCAACGCAAAAATCGCCGTATTCGCGGACTAGGCTGGTGCCTCAAACAGCCTTGAAGACGGGCACGAGGGTCGCTTTGGAAAAGTACCTGCTTGTAGATTCATTGCAGAAGCAGGAGGGCAGCAGGCTCGGGCCCGGTGCGGGCAGAGCTAATTTGGACCTCGCAAGTGTCGGCGGGTGAGCCCGAGATGCCCCGGACGGCCTCCCTCGTGACCGTATCTTGAATTGGATGAAGCTTATGAGCGAACCTTGGGTGGAGGACCGGCGGAGCAGGGAAGAAAATGACTGATTGGATTCTGCGTGACGGCGAGGTGGTGGATGGCAGCGGCCGGCCGCGTCGCCGAGCCGACCTCGCGATCGCTGGCGACCGGATTGCCGCGGTCGGTGTCATCGGCAAGGTGGCGGGCGCGCGCGAGATCGACGTCTCCGGCAAGATCGTCGCTCCCGGATTCATCGACGTGCACACCCATGACGACCGGGCATTGTTCGCGACCCCGGACATGGCGGCCAAGGCGAGCCAGGGCGTCACCACCGTGGTGACCGGGAATTGCGGGGTGAGCCTCGCCCCGCTGGTGCTCGACGGCGATCCGCCGCCGCCCCTCGATCTGATCGGCGACACGGCCCATTACCGTTACGAGCGCTTCGCCGACTACCTCGCCGCACTCGACCAGGCGCCGGCGGCGCTCAACGCGGCCTGCCTCGTCGGCCATTCGACCCTGCGTGTGGGCGCGATGAGCGCTCTCGACCGGCCGGCCGAGAAGGACGAGCTAGCGCGCATGGGCGAGCGGCTTCAGGAAGCGTTAGATGCCGGTGCTGTCGGCCTCTCGAGCGGGCTCGCCTACGCTCCGGCATCCCACGCCCCGGCTGCCGAGATCGAGGCGTTGGCGGCAGTGCTGCGGCCGGCCGGCGCTCTTTACACGACGCATATGCGCAACGAGGCCGGCGCAGTCCTCGACAGTCTCGAGGAGAGCTTTGCCGCCGGCCGCGCGGCCGGGGTGCCGGTGGTGATCTCGCACCACAAGACGGTCGGCCGGGAGAATTTCGGCCGCACCGCCGAGACCCTGCCGCTGATCGCAGCGGCGATCGCGCGGCAAGAGGTCGGGCTCGACGCCTACCCGTACATCGCCTCCTCGACCGTGCTGAGCGCCGAACAGGCCACCCGCGCATTGAAGGTTCTGGTGACCTGGTCGAAGAGCGCGCCGGAAGAGGCCGGCCGCGAGCTTGCCGCGATTGCCACCGATTGGGGCGTCAGCGAGCAGGAGGCAGTCGGCCGGCTGCAGCCGGCGGGTGCGGTCTACTGGATGATGGACGAGGCCGATGTGCAGCGGGTACTGCAATTCGAGCACACTATGATCGGCTCGGACGGGCTGCCGCACGACACCCACCCGCACCCGCGGCTGTGGGGCGCCTTCCCGCGCGTCCTCGGCTATTACAGCCGCGAGCTCGGCCTATTTCCCATCGAAGAGGCAGTGCGCCGGATGACCGGACTGTCTGCCTTTCGCTTTGGCCTCGCCGGCCGCGGGATTCTGGCACCCGGCAGCTACGCCGACGTCACCGTGTTCGATGCCGAGACCGTAGCCGACCGAGCGACCTTCGAGAGGCCGACGACCCCAGCTGCCGGGATCGAGCACGTCTTCGTCAACGGCCGCCCGGTGTGGCGCGGAGGCGAGCCGACCGGCGAACGCCCCGGCCGGGCGCTGCGCCGCCAGCAGCTGCAGGCCGAGGCGCGGTAGCCAGGGTTCCGCCATCCGCCCCCGGAACGAGGTTGCCCAGAAACTGTTGAACCGAGGTGGTCCAGCTGAAGCGCAGCGCCTGTGCGCGACACGTCTCGCGCGGAATCGCCAGCGCCCGCAGAGCAGCTACCCGCAGGTCCCAATCGAGCACGCCCGTCCCGCTGTCGCCGATCACATCGAGCGGTCCGGGGACCGGGAAGGCCGCTACCGGCAGGCCGCATGCCAATGCCTCCAGCATGACGAGGCCGAACGTCTCGGTGCGGCTCGGGAGAACGAAGACATCCGCCGACACATAGTGCCGGACCAGCGATTCGCCCTCTTGCCGGCCGGCAAAATGTACCTGCGGATAGCGGTGCTTCAGCTGGGGCAGCAGGTGACCGTCGCCGACCACCAGCTTGGAGCCGGGGAGATCGAGATCGAGGAAGGCCGGCAGGCTCTTTTCGGCGGCCACGCGGCCGACATAGAGGAACACCGGCCGCGGTAGATCGAGAGCGGGGGTGCAGCCGGGCCGGAACAATGTGACATCGACCCCGCGGCTCCACAGAACGATCCGTTCGAAGCCTTGCGCTGCAAGGTCGCGGCGAAGTGTCGACGTCGCCACCATGACGGCGCTCGATTTCGCATGAAAGCGCCGCACCGCGGCGTAGCTCCATGCCAAGGGGATGCCAAACCGCGCCCTCAGGTATTCCGGAAATTTCGTGTGATAGGCGGTGGTGAAGCGAAACCCTCGTTTGAGGCAATATGCCCGTGCGGCAAAACCGAGCGGCCCCTCGGTGGCGATATGGATCGCATCGGGTGCCAGCGCGTCCAAACGGCGCGCCATCGCCGGACGCGCGTGGAATGCCAGTCGGACCTCCGGATCGGTCGGGCACCGCAATGTGCGGAAGAGGTCGGGGGTCAGTGCCGCGGCCTGGTGTCCCGTGGCAACCAGCCCGTCACGCAAGGCTGCGAGCGTACGTGCGACACCGTTGACTTGCGGCGCCCACGCATCGGTAACGAGCGCGATCTTCACGAGTCCGCGTCGACCAGAACCGGAGTTTCCGCCTCCGAATCGGTCGGCACGGTGATCCGTCCGATCAGCGGGTCGAGCGCCCAGCGGTCGATCCAGTCGATCAGCTCGAGCCGACCGTCGAAATGCTCGACGAGGGCGGTGCAGCTCTCGACCCAGTCGCCGCTGTTGCAATAGAGAATATCGCCGATCTCGCGCAGCTCGGCGTGGTGGATGTGGCCGCATACGACACCTTCGACGCCGCGGCGGCGGGCCTCCTCGGCTACGGCGTCGGCGAAGGAGCCGATGTATTGCATCGCGTTCTTGACGCGCCGCTTGAGATAGGCGGACAGCGACCAGTAGGGGTAGCCGAGCCGGCGCCGAGCGGTGTTGAAGTAACGGTTGAGCCAGAGCGTGGCGGTGTAGGCGCCGTCGCCGAGCAAGGCCAGCCAGCGGGCATGCATGACGACCGCGTCGAACATGTCGCCGTGAATCACCAGCAGGCGCCGTCCATCCGCGGTGACGTGGATCGCGTCCTCGACGACCTCCACGCCGCCGAACTGCAGCAGCGTGAAGTCGCGGAGCCACTCGTCATGGTTGCCGGGCACGTAGACGACCCGCGTACCCTTTCGGACCTTGCGCAGGACCTTCTGGATCACGTCGTTGTGCGCCTGCGGCCAGTACCACGACTTCTTCAGGCGCCAGCAGTCAATGATGTCGCCGACAAGGTAGATCGTCTCCGCTTCGGTGTATTTGAGGAAGTCGAGGAGAAACTCCGCCTTGCAGCCGCGGGTGCCGAGATGCAGGTCGGAGATCCAGATCGTGCGATACTCGGGGATTGACGTCAGGTAGGTCACAACACTTCTCCACCGCCCGACGCTTCGGGGCGTTTCGAGTAGGCCCAGATCTGCGCCGGGAGGATGTTGAGCCACACCCGACCGACTTCCCGGCCAGCGATCCCCAGGCGTTCGGCTGCGAGGGGCGAGGTGAAGGCGTTCGTCATCTGGAGAAAGCGGCCGCTCGGTCCCAGCAGATCGAGACACGGCCGAACGACGGCGTATTGCGCCTCCACCGGGAACCATTTGATCGGCAAGCTGGAAACGACGCTGGCAAGCCGGTCGACAGTGCCGGCGAGATAGTCTCCGATTCGCGTCGCATCGCCTTGGATGACCCGCATCGCCGGAAATTCGCGCCGCAACACCGCGACGAGGCGCGGCTCGCTCTCGAGCGCGATGATGCGCTCGGGCGGACAGCCGGCGCGGACGAGGCCCTGCGTCAGACTCCCGGTTCCAGCGCCGAGTTCGAGAACAGGACCCGGCCGCGACAGATCGATGCAACGCGCGATCGCATCGGCAAGACGAGCTCCGCTCGGATTGACGGCGGCGATTTGCAGCGGTTTTTGCAGCCAGAGGGCGAAGAAAACACTCGCATCCGCATTCACGGGGTCACCCCTTGTGATTAACCCTCAACCCTATTCTATCAGTGGTATGTTACAGTTTTACGTGCCCCAGATGTTGCGGGCCTTGTCGCAAAACGGTCACCTACATGTGGTATTGCACGCCGATGAAGCGAGAGGAGCGCGGCATGAGGGCCAAAAAACTCGCCCGGCCAAAAGCGAGGCGTACCGCCTTGAAGGCGACTTTGACCCGGCTGATGGGTCAACCGGGCTTCGACAAACTGCGGGACATGCCGATGCTGCATCGCTTTGCGGCCCGGAAGATCCAGACGCCGGACCCGGTTTTGCTCGCTGTACTGGCGATCGACCGCGTCGGCCCGGCAGCGGTACGCGCCTGCGCATCCGGCGTCGAAGTCCACGTCGCAGCACCTGATGAAGCTACCGCAAGAGTATTGCGCGCGGCCCTGGCCGAAACCGCGCGCCGGCGTGACACTGATCGGCTGATCCGGATTGTCGTCGGCTGAAGCCTCGCCGAACGCTGGGAGAGCCGTGAGCCCGCTGGAGGGCGACAGGACCGGCCGCAGACGATCCTAATGTCCGGGGCGATCGATCGCGTAGCCGGCCGAGCGGACCGTGCGTACGATGTCGCCGACACAATCTGCGTTCAATGCCTTGCGCAGGCGCCGGATATGGACGTCCACGGTTCGCGCCTCGACATACACGTCATGGCCCCACACCGCGTCGAGCAACTGCTCGCGCGAGAACACCCTGCCGGGGTAACGCAGCAGATGACGCAGCAGGCGGAATTCGGTCGGGCCGAGATGGACCGGCTTGCCGGCACGCGAGACCCGGTGTGCCGCAAGATCCATCTTGACGTCGGCGAAATACAGCACCTCCTCGCCGGCGCTGGGCTGAGCGCGCCGGATCACCGCCCGCAGCCGGGCGACGAGTTCGCTCGGGCTGAACGGCTTGACAACGTAATCGTCCGCGCCGCTGTCGAGCCCGCGCACCCGGTCACCTTCCTCGCCGCGCGCGGTCAGCATGACGACCGGTAGCGCACGGGTCTCCGGTGCCCGCCGGATCCGTCGGCACACCTCGATCCCGGAGACCAGCGGCAGCATCCAGTCGAGCAGCACGACGTCGGGTTTGCGCTCGGCAATCTGGACGAGCGCCTCCTCGCCATCGGCGGCCTCGCAGACCTGAAACCCCTCCTTTTCGAGATTGTATCGCAAGAGTGTCACGAGCGGCGCTTCATCCTCGACGATAAGGACGATCGGCTTATTCATTCGACTCTCCGGGGTGGATTGACGATCTCGAGGCTCGATTGATCGCCCTTCGGCCGTGCCTCGGTCAGGGGCGTCCCGTGGACGAGAAAGTACACATCCTCGGCGATGTTGGTCGCGTGGTCGCCGATCCGCTCGATGTTCTTGGCCATGAACAGCAGATGCGTGCAGGAACTGATGTTCCGCGGATCCTCCATCATGTAGGTAAGAAGCTCGCGAAACAGGCCCGAATACATCTCGTCGAGCTCGGCGTCCCGGGTCCACACCGCATAGGCCTTCTCGGCGTCGCGGGCGACATAGGCGTCGAGCACGTCCTTGATCAAGAGCTCCGCCAGATGGGCCATGCGCGGCAGCGCGTAAACCGGCCGCACCGGCGGGGTCTGATTGAGCGCGATCGTGCGCTTGGCGACGTTGGCCGTGTAATCGCAGATGCGCTCGAGATCGCTCGCGATCTTCAGCGCCGCGAAGACCTCCCGCAGATCGCGCGCCATCGGTTGGCGCAAAGCCAGGAGTCGAATCGCCAGATTGTCGAGATCGCGTTGAAGGCCGTCGACCTTGACATCGCCTTCGACGACGTTTGCGGCGAGCTCGCTGTCGCGCCTGACCACCGCTTGGATCGCCGCGGCGAGCTGGCTCTCGGCGAGGCCCCCCATTTCGGTGATCGTGTTGCTGAGCTTGAGGAGCTCTTCGTCGTAAGCTTTGACGACGTGCTCGGAGGCCTTCAATCGAATTCTCCAGGTCCTAGGCTCACCCGAAACGGCCGGTGATGTAATCTTCGGTATGCTTCTGCGCCGGGTGCGTGAATATGCGCTCGGTTTCGTCGAACTCGATCAACTCGCCCAGATACATGAAGGCCGTATAGTCGGAACTGCGCGCGGCCTGCTGCATGTTGTGGGTGACAATCGCGATGCAATAATCGGCTTTTAGTTCGGCGATCAGCTCCTCGATGCGCTGGGTCGAGAGCGGGTCCAACGCCGAGGCCGGTTCGTCGAGCAGCAGGATCTCGGGTTGGACCGCGACAGCCCGGGCGATGCACAGGCGCTGCTGCTGTCCGCCCGACAGGCTGAGCCCGCTCTGCCGGAGCTTGTCCTTGACCTCGTCCCACAGTGCCGCGCGGCGCAACGCCGATTCGACCCGGTCGTCGAGATCCGATCGCGACAGCCGCTCATAGAGCCGGATGCCGAAGGCGATATTGTCGTAGATCGACATCGGAAAGGGTGTGGGCTTTTGAAACACCATGCCGATCTTCGCGCGCAGCAGGTTGAGATCCACCCGCGGCGCGAGGATGTTTTCGCCGGCGATGATCACTTCCCCGGTTGCCCGGTGCCCTGGATAGAGCTCGTAAATTCGGTTGAGAACCCGAATGAGCGTGGATTTGCCGCAACCCGAGGGGCCGATGAACGCAGTCACCCGTTTGTCGTGCAGCGGCATCGTAATGTTCTTCAATGCCCGAAAGGCACCATAAAAGAAATCGACGTTGCGGATCTGGACTTTCTGACGGGACACCGCTTCCGCATCCGTCGCGAAGGAATTACGCGAAGCGAGCGGCATGGCTTGCCTTGCAGTCGCAGTCGCTAGGCTCATTGCTTGAACGTGCCCCATGAAGCGAGCGCCCGGGCGCCGATGTTGAGGAACAGGACCGTGATCGTAATCAGCAGCGCGCCGCCCCAGGCGAGTACCTGCCAATCGGCGTAAGGGCTCATCGCGAACTGAAAGATCACGACCGGCAGATTGGCCATCGGCGCGTTCAAGTTCGTGCTCCAGAACTGGTTGTTGAGCGCGGTGAAGAGGAGCGGCGCGGTCTCCCCGGCGACACGTGCGACGGCGAGCATAACGCCGGTCACCATCCCCTGGATTGCCGCGCGGTAAGAGACCATCACGATCACTTTCCACTTCGGCGAGCCCAGTGCTGCGGCTGCCTCGCGCAACGTGTCCGGAACGAGGTTCAGCATGTCCTCGGTCGTTCGTACGACGACCGGGATAACGATGATCGCCAGCGCCACCGCCCCGGCCCAGGCCGAGAAGTGGCCCATATTGACGACCATCAACTCATAGACGAAGAGCCCGACGATGATCGACGGCGCGCTGAGCAGGATGTCATTGATAAAGCGGACGACTTCACCAAAGCGGCTGCCCCGGCTGTATTCGGCGAGAAAGGTGCCGGCGAGGATGCCGGTCGGGGTGCCGATCAAGGTCGCGACCAGGGTCATCACCACGCTGCCGAAAATCGCGTTCAACAGCCCGCCCGCGCTGCCGGGCGGCGGGGTCATCTGGCCGAACAGGGCCGGGGTGATCGCGGCGACCCCGTTCGACAGCAGAGTCCACAGGACGAGGACGAGCCACAAGAGGCCAAAACCCGTCGCCGCGACCGACAGCGTCATGACCAGACCGTTGGCGATGCGGCGACGGGCGTACAGGCCCATATGCTCAGCCCCCGGCCTGTTTTTGCAGCTGCAGCAGCATGACCTTGGCGATCGCCAGCACGATAAACGTGATGACGAAAAGTATCAGACCGAGCGCGATAAGCGAGGACAAGTACAAATCGCCCACCGCCTCGGTAAATTCGTTTGCCAACGACGCCGAGATCGTCGTTCCCGGCTGCAGGATCGAGGTGCTGATGCGATGGGCGTTGCCGATGACAAAGGTGACCGCCATCGTCTCGCCGAGCGCCCGACCGAGACCCAACAAGATGCCGCCG
>Ga0210408_10005610_pt1 | contig 11004 bp, 8 predicted proteins | sample IncBWH4MmetaG_FD_155471 | JGI IMG/M metagenome (GOLD analysis project Ga0210408, IMG submission 155471) | Forest soil microbial communities from Barre Woods Harvard Forest LTER site, Petersham, Massachusetts, United States - Inc-BW-H-4-M | ecosystem: Environmental > Terrestrial > Soil >... | reverse complement strand
TTAGGTTGCCCAAGACGCCCAGAGAACAGTCTAGGTGTCGTAAACGATTCAGGGTGAGCTTACAGACGCTGGAGAACAGGAGTCAAATGGTCAGGGGGGATAGTGTGTGGTGCATGTCGATCTGTACGCACCCTCATCTTTCGTGTTGTGAAAACCTCTGTGTTTATGCGGCTCGGACGCACATGACATGCGTTTTACCCGCGTCATTCCAGTGTTTCCGAGAGGTCGCGCTAGCGTGCGGTTGGCCTGCGTCAAATACAGCACGAGCGGGTGCGCATGGGCGCGGCGAGGCGAAGGGCGGAGCGCTAAATGTTTTGGGGTCTCCTTGATCATCTCTTCACACTAAGAATCTCTTACAATGCGTTGCAGAGCAATGAGCAAGCGACTGAAAGTGTTGTCGATCAATTTCCCTTTCCAGGATCAGAACGTAGTCCAAGAGCGCGAGCTCGCGAACGACAGGGCACTCTTCGATTTCGATGTGGTAGTCATCCGGCCAGGACAATTTAAGGGTTTTCCACCGGGCAAATTGAGTCTGGAGCAAGACATTGAAGCTGTGATGCGTGTAAAAAACGCGGAGCTCAGTCGCCTCTGGGCTCAGGGCGGTGTGCTCGTTGTTGTCATCGATGTCCCCGACATCTACGAAGCTACCACTGGTAGTGGGCATTCAATGAGAACGCGTTACAGCGCGGGCAATTATGATTTTCTCGACAGAGGATTCGTGGACTGTATTCAATTTGGCAGTGGACACAAGATTGAATATCACGATTTCACTGAGCCATTCGTTGCTGTCCTGAAGAAAAGTGAGGTGGCATGGACCGCGTATTTCACGAGGGCTCCAGGACATCCATTCGATGATTTGCGATTCTTTGCAACCGCAGGTAGGGGGACGGCCCTTGCGGGGAAGATGCAGTACGACGAGGGAAATTTAGTTGTTTTGCCGAACTTAACGAAGCTGGATGAAGCAAGCTTTTTTGAAGCGTGTGCCGAATACCGTTACCAACGCCAAGGCAGTACTCCGCCTGATTGGGTGAAACATGTATTCGTACCTGGCCTTGCCTCGATTGGGTCGGAAATGGAAAAACTCGATAAGCAGATTTCAGATCTTCACGGTGCCCGCAAGAGCCTAGAGCAAGGTCTTGAGGAGCGAGTCGCTTATCGAAAGCTCCTTTACGAGAAGGGTAAGACCCAATTGGAGCCTGTAGTGCGACGCGCCCTAGACGATCTGGGGTTCGGATCAACGGCAAGTGAAATCATCAGCGGCACTAATTACGAGATTGACGGTAGAACGATGAATGGGTCAACTCCAGGAATTCTTGAGATAAAAGGATCAAAGAAGCAGATCGGGTTTGATGAGTTTTCGCCGTTTGTTGTGAAACTTCTGGCCGATCACAAAGCCACTAACGTGATGAGCAAAGGCCTACTGGTCGGTAACGGCCTATGCGAGGACAGTCCAAGCAAGAGACTCGGCGACGTGGTTTTCACACCCCACGTTCTGAAAGCCGCAAGCGGCAATTCAGTCGCATTAATAAACTCCGTTGAGTTGTACTGGCTGTGTTGCGTTCTCCAATCAGGCGGCACAGTGGACCTAGATGCAGTACGCGCGGCGATTTTAAATGCTAATGGTTATGCCGATTTGAAGCATTTCTGCGGTGGGGAGAGTCCATTTGGAAAGAAATGAGTCGCTCGTTCAACCGTGAGCCGAAGGAGTGGACCCAGCAGCTATTCAATGGAGGAGTCTCGCAGGTTTACAGCTTGCTTGCGGAAGGTTTGCGAACACCGTTTATGAAAATGAGAGGAGATACCGGTTCGCCACGTTTGGATGCTTGGTCGCGCATCGTGCGTAATGCTTTGGCTTTCTTGCCCATTCTCCCGACATCAATCACGACGTAATATCCTTTGAGCGTCTCTTCGGCGGTTTTGTAGGTTTCAAGCTGACGAGAATAGCGATTGGGAGGTCGCGAAGAATGTCGCCCGGCACGAGCACAACTGGCGACTTGCCTTTTACAAATGGATTAATCGGTAATTTCGCCTCGAATGTCCTGCCGTTGCGTAATCGCAGCATGATTGGCTCGATCGGTACGGAGAGGCTCGGCAGAATGCGGTCATTGAATGCAAGAAGATCGCCAAGTATTACGTTCGTCGTCATGTCGCTTATGCGATCGGGACCGAAACCCTCTTGTCCCAGAACGCCCACGAATCGGGACTCGCGAGAGTTTCCTTGTCTTCGCCTGTAAGCCGCTGCGATCGTTGTCGCCAAACGTCTTGGGATGCGGTCAAGCGCAGGTTCGCGTAATCGGCTCGATCAGTGCTTGCGGCCAGGAGTGCCCGGTTGACCTTCGCGAACCGCACGGCTAGCAGATCGTAGTCGATCACATACAAGGCCTGGGCTCTGGTCAAGGCGGCTCCGATGAACGAACGCTCAGTGCCAACGGACACGTACACTCCGTGATTGCTCTTGCGGTAGATGGGGATTGCAACGGCAGGATGCTGTTCATTGGGCGGAAGGTAGATACCCAGAGTGGGCTTGCTCTCTGCGGACGGGACGCTTGCCTGAGAGTAGCAAGGCGTTGTAAGAGCGACGGAAACAATCAGAAACCGCTTAATCTTTTGCCGGATCTTTTCGACGATTTCCGCTCGATCATTCCCGCCCATAACGAGCTTTGCAATGCGCTTTCGTAAGGTTTTTCACCGGCGATCTGGGATCGGCAGATCACAGCAGCGAAATGCTTGTATCGGCAAAGTCCTTGACGTCTCGATCATCGATGGAAGCAGCGTACAAAAGCGGATCTGTGTTGATCTCCGCGACTCGCCGCGCCAGCACAACTCCGTACTTGCGCATCACGTCGTCTTGATCATGAAGAGCAGCCGTAGCCTCCTTGGGATTCTCTGCACCGGAACCTAGCAGCAATCGAAGTCCCCGTGTGTTCTTGGATCGTGGACTTGTCGCTTCAAAGTAAGAAAGCGCCGCCGCGAGCTGTTCCCTAGTAGCGCGCGAGAGAAAGTCCATGACTTTCCACCGGACGCGAGACTCGGGATCCTCAATGAGGTTTACGACCGAGGCTAGCTCTGGGCCTTTAGACGGGTCGGCCCAGAGCAGAATGCAATCAATAGCAAAAAAACGAACCCTGCTGTCCCCGTGCTGCAGCAGCGGAGAAACGTCATTGAGCAGAGCGCTGCCTTTCTCCCCCAACTCGGACGCTATCCATGTTCCAATCTTAACGAGTTCCGTGTTGTCGTTGTGCAACAGAGGCCGAAGATTCTCAAGTGGGTATCCGCGGTGAAACTCTGCTAGCAAATCGCTCGCGACTTTGCCTGATCGCGAATAAGATGGATCGGCAGCAAGGCGCCCCGTGAGTTCTTCGGCGCGTCGATTGTTGTAATTTGGAGTCGCGAACTTCACTGTCCCTAGCTCCCGCTCGGTTTCTTATTGACCTGCCGTAATAGATGCTCCTCTTTTCTAATCTGGTCGCGATGGGGACCATCTTCTCCCAACTTGTTCGCCTCTGCATTGCGAGCCTTAATGCTCCCCTCCAGTTCCCCTTTTGCTAATTCTAGGTCCTCATGTGTCCAATCGTCAGGAACGTGATCGGGGACGTCGTGGACCTTTCCATCGAGAGTCCGAGCGATTGGTGCCTTATACGGCACAAGGCCCAACATCAAGTTGTTGATGTTCTGAAGAAACTGAAGGTTCTCGTCCTGTTTCTGCGGTGGTGGCCGGTGCGCATCGATCCTCTTGTTCCAGCGGTCTACAAAACCTCTCCTCCACAGCTCATATTGCTGAAGTACGCTCGGGTCAGGCTCTTCATGGCAATCCAATGAGACCTTGATGTTTCCCTGAGAATCAGGAGGACTAATCTTGGTGTGACATTCTAACCTGTGGCCATCCGGATCGCGAGCATTTAAGGGATTGTTCTCCACGTACTGATATAAGTTATGAGTCTGGGGATTCTCATAGTCCGCGTATGGCACCGGGTCAGGTTCGCGACTCCAATCCGGGGTCATGAAGCGGCCCATCGTTGATGAGTAGTGTCTAGCTCCGAAGTCATCCAAGCTGGATTCGGTATCCCGTTCTTTGCCGGTAAACTTGTAGTTCTGCGCCACCGGCGTTGAACAATACTGCATCCGTTGGCCGCCGTACGGGTAGTATTCGATGTCTTGTTCGCAGCTCCCGGTTGCGTTCGTAACCACTGTATGCGTACCCAGGTGGTTCGAAAAGTAATAGTGCACCGCCAGGGTCTTCACATCGAATCGCGCGATTCTTGTTCCATTGAAGAACACATAGTCAGATCGTGGGTTCCCGGACTGATCGGTCTCGCCAAGAGCCTTAGCATTTGTATCCGGCCAATACAGCGTTCCGTTCGAACCCCCAAATTTCCTGACTCGATTGCCGTCTCCATCATAGACGTAAGTCCACCCCGCAGTGCCAACGAGCCGGTTCTCACCATCATAGGTGTACGTTGCGGAACCATTTGCGACTAGGTTCCCAGCGCTGTCATAGCTGTAGCATGTATTTAGCTGATTCTGAGTGTTGGCCGGACCGCAACTGAGGTTCTCGTGGGCTTTGCCCTGGTACGAGTTGATCGCGGTCATGTTGCCCCACGCGTCGATCACGTAGGCGACACCTATCCGAAAGTCCACCCTCGCTAGCATCGCTCTCATCTATCACGATGTCGAGACGGTCATAACCGAACGCTTACACAATCAAGACTGAATGGTCTGTCGGACTTCCTTCTTACGTGAACGAAAGCAGGGAGCAGGTCAGTGCTCTTCCCATATGTGAGGTCCCGTAGAAGCGTTGCCTCGATTCGAGCGGCTGCTGTTCGAAAGAGGGGATCGGGTCAGCATCATGCAGCATAGACTGCGAGGGTCCTCAACGGAACATCTGCTCTTTCCTGCTCTGCTGCCCTCGATATTTCAGTTGCAGATAGGACCATCGCAGATGGCTTCCTACAGCTTTGCCGGGTATCCTGCTAGCGCCTGTTTTAGCTGAGAGTTTCAGTCCTTTTGGCATGAGATATTCTTCCGCTTCAGCGTCGTCACGAGGCACCCAAGCATAGGAAAAAGTTATGCCATCCCCGTCGCAGAGGGTGTCAAACAACACTCCCCTTTCCTGGCTCATGCCGAGATCAAATAGGGTTCGCACAGATTCTTCGTTGCTTCGTGAGACCGGCACTTTGACATAGATAACCGGGCCGCCGGAAACCAAGACGTCGTCCGGCTTCACCCAAACCACGTCGCGCGAGTAGCCATGTTCCTCCAGAAACTGCTTATATTTGGTCACGGATTCATCAAAGCTAGGCCCCATGTCGTCACTCCATCGGTCCATTAACGCTGCCGGCTTACTTAAAGAATCCAACCACAAACTGCGAAGCTTGAGGCGCAAATCTTATTTCGGTAGCAACGGCATTGCCCATACGAGTGACTGACACTTCGGCCAACCCTGACCTTTGCAAGAGCGTTATGAGGGCTTTGGGTATCTGGGCAGTGTACGTCTGACCACCGGAACGCGCCGCTGCTGCCAGCGCGTCAGCCCCTTCGCCCACCGCCACCGAAAGCCTCCTGCCCACAGCGGGAGCACTTGTTAGGTTGCTAACAACCGTGACCGTTTCGCCGCCAGCAGAAGCTGCGGCTTCTAAGGCAGCTCTACTGGCCGCAGGATATCCAACCGCTCCAGGGATGGCATCAGCGAGGGCTCTGGCTGTAGCAAGCTGAGCGGCAGCCTTAGCACTCGAAACCGCACTCGCGATCTCGCCGACGCCAAGGGCCACTCCCGCGTAAGTTTCCCCCTTTACGCCGACTTCAGATAGATTTTGAAGGGTGGTAAGGCTCGCTATCTGATTGGAAAGATCGTTCACCCGGATATCAGCGAGGTTGTCTATCGGTGTGGAAACGACGTTGGTATACGACAAGTTAGTCATGTTGTTGATGTCAACCAGGGCACAGGTTTCGCCAGGGCTTCCATCATCGTGCCACTTCCCCAAGGCTCGTTCCTCATCGGAAGTTTGAACGCACGCTCTACCCGTGGGGTCAGAATTAGTGATCGGATTGTTGCGGCCGTATGAATAAAGATTCCAACTCTGGGGATCACTGGGATCGGAGTCGGACCCGTCATCAGCGGCCATGAACCTCCCTATATTTGAGGCGTAGTATCTGGCTCCAAAGTCGTCGAGACCTGATTCGGTATCGCGTTCTTTGCCGGTGAACTTGTGCGTGGTCGTGGTATCACCGCTAATCTGTTCGCCGTAGGGGAGGTAGTCCAAGATGTCCGTTGGAGACTGATTCACGGCTGTGACCAGGCGAGTAGATCCCAAATGATCGTGATGAATAAAGGAAGTCGTCCCGTTCTTGTACTGCGCCCGCAAGGCGCCTCCGAAATAGAGGTAAGCGGTCTCCAACGTTGATCCCTGCGTTTCAAATACCACATTGCCTGCGAGGTCATATCCATAGTTCGTCGTTTGGCCGCCAGTGGTCTTCGAAACCCTGCGTCCGCTGGGATCGTAGAAATAGGTTGCCGTTGTGCCGCCATCGACCTGGATCACTCTGTTTTCCGCATCATAGGTGTAGTGATGGGTTCCGTCGTAGGTCATGTTACCCGCGGCGTCGTATTGATAGGGCGCAGGAAAGCGATTCTGCACGGTTGGGAAACCACTATGAAATGGTAAGCAGGTCCCGCCGGTTATATTCTGGTCTGTGCGGTTGCCCCAGGGATCAATCGTCCAGGATAGGCCACTACACGGGCTGCCAGGAGCGGACATCGACTGCAAGCGGTTGAGAGAGTCGTAGCTATACGTCCGATTGAACGTCTGCTGACCGGTCGCTGACCAGGTAGCAACATTCCCATTGTCCGCTGTTCCCAAGTTGAATCCATATGTGAAATCCAGCACGTTCCCGGTCGGGGTTTGGTCGCTACACAGCGCATAGTACCCTCCCGAGGAATTGACATTCATCCGGCACAGCTGCAAACGGTTGTTGTAAGCCGAGGTTTCGTACAGATTGTTGCCGAGTTTCATCATCCTCATTGCCCCGGTGGGATAATAGCCGACGTTCGGATCGACCGCCGCCAGAGTTGCCGGGTGCTGTGCGTCCGCCCAACTACTGGTTAGCTGGGTAGGACGACCTGCAGCGTCAAAAAGCTGGTTGAGCGCAATTGAAGTTATGACCGGACCGGTCCAAGTAGTGACGTTGTCCGTGGTTTGCTTAATGTCCCCGATCAAGTCGTACGTGTACGCAGCGGTAAAGTTCCATTGGCATGCCGTTGGATCAATGCAGTCCAAAGATTGGGCGATTCGGCCCATCGGATCGTAGCTGTAAATGCTTCCGATATAGTTCTGTCCTGACCATGTGTAAGCGAGGCGGCCGACCTGATTCGCATTGGTGATCGGGCCGCCCGCTGCGCGGCTGTCATAGTTGTACTGCGCCCACGGCGTTGCGGGATTCGAGGTGTAGGTATCCTGATAGCTTTTGTAGGTGAGACGGTTCAGAACGTCATACTGGTAGGTCGTTGTGACTGTTGCCGTTCCAGTGGACGGCTGGTTCGGCGATGGGGCAATCTTCCGGCAGACGGCGCTTGGGTCGCCTGAGCACAGGCCGCCGCTGGCAGTGACATATGAATAGTCTATCGTTCCGGATTCTGGGTTGTTCTCTTGTGTCAAACGGGAAAGCAGGTCGTATTGGAAGCTGCGTGTCCGGTTGCCCTGCACTACGCCAGTCAAATTATTGTTGAGGTTGTAGGTATAGCAGGTACCGACGGTTAATGCTCCAGTGGAGTCGGGCTCGTCGGCTTCTATAATCCTGCCGAAACCGTCGCGCCACGTCTGGCGCTTCTTGCTCGCTTCATCGACCAGAACGACGGGGTAACCCAGCCCATACGTGGAAGCAGCGCACAGCTGGGCGGAAGCACCTCCAGCAGAAGTAACCGCCGGACCGTAGAAGGTCTGTGTCTTACTGCCGTCAGGCAGAGTCGTCTGAATGACACGATCCAGCCCATCGTAGCCTGGTGTCGTCCAACCATATGTAGAGTCTGTTGTGCTCCTGTACGGATTGCTGTTCTTTTGAACCCGGCTGTTCATGTCGTATGCGGTTCCGACCGTCGTCTGGCCCTCCGGATCGCTCACCAGAATTTTGCTCGTCACGCGTCCCAGCCCGTCCAGTAAAGTCTGATCGTGGCGGCAATTGTTTGAACTGGCCGGACAATTGGTCGTGAGTGTGGTGGCCGTCACGCCCGTATAGGCATCAATCTGCGTGTCTGACCCAGATGGATAGATAAGATACTTCCATCCACCGTCGGGAAACTTCGTACTCGTTGGCCGATTGAGTGGATCGTAGAAATGAAAATATGTGGTCTGGCCGTTCGGGTCGGTGCTCTGAGCTTTCTGTTCCGTTCCCCAATAGTACCCAAAGGAACTCGTGAGGCCGCCAGCGGTGACGCTCGTAAGCATTGAATTGGTAGGGGCCGGCGGTGTATATGCACTTGGGTTCGTCGTATCTCCGGCGTCGTTGAAGAACCCGTCAGCGTACGAATAAGTTGTCGGGTTGCTATGGCTATCCGTTGACGTGACGCGCTGGCCGGTGGTGTCATAGGTTGACGACGTGGCAATATACGTGGAGCCGTTCACAAGTCGTTGTTGATGGGTCAGGTTGCCACGGATTGTGTCCGTTGTACCGTGGTTCGTATCATCGTGCTGCACGAACCCGCTGGCGGGCGCAAGTGACGCTCCATCATACGTGTTGATCGTCTGGGCGACAGTATTCCCATTCTTATCCGTGACGGTAATGCCTGTCGGGAGATTCACGATGTTCTTCGTCAAATAGGCGGAACCAGTCTGATATGTATAGGTCGTTGTTCGGTCCGCGGGGGTCGTCGCGGTCAAGGTGCATTGAGTTGAACTGACGATAGGATCCGGCAGAACAGCTCCAGTGTAGAAATTCCATTCCCACTTGGACACAACATTCCAGGGTGGGTTACTCACATCAATACAGAATTGGGTGGTCCGGTTAAGCGTGCCACCACCAGGAATCGGCAACTGAATCGTTGAGGCGATTAGCCGAGAATAATACCAGGTCTGAAGCTGCGTGAGTAAGAGATTCGAGGACCCGCTATAGTAGTCGGCTTCAAAGGCGAAGGTATTCGTACCAAGTGTGTTCTGATAGATCACAAATTTGTAAATCGTACTATCACCGGAGGGTTTTGTAACCGTCTGCTGCTGTTTGCAGCCGGATGTCATGCTTCCCGTACACTGCAAGAGGACCGCTGGAGTAAATTTCCAAGTGCCGTCTGGAGTTATGCGCTGACTAACACCCCGCGTGATGTGTTTATATATACCCATGCCAGTCATGAATTCCGAGTCTGCAAAATTCGCGTACGTATACTTAATCTGTGCGCCACTCGGCAATGTCACTGATGTCACCTGCCCATAGTGGCCGGATGTTGTGCCGGAGTCGTAGCCAAACTGATAGCTAGTCCCATCGGGCAAGCTAATGGACTGGATCACGGTCATTGTGCCACTCTGGTCCGGGTAGTTTGGATCCGTGGCGCTAAAGTGCGTGTAATAGTTGATTGTTTCAAGTGTCGCGGTGTAGGTGGTGGTGGTTCCCCGCGAATTCAAGACATTAAAGGTTAATGTACTACCATTCAAAGAAGGGGGGGCTAGAGATCGGCCAAGAGTGTCCGTTGCGTTACACACCTTCGGCCGCAGGATCGAGAGGTACTGACAGGTACCGCCCGAAACATAGTTTCCGTTTGCATCGATACTGTTCCCTACGCTGGATGTGTACATCACTGCCTCTTGCGTACCATCGGGAGCATAGACGGATGCATTAAATACACCCGTTACGTACATGTGGTATCCGCTTAGATCCTGAGCGAAGCCGTCTGCGTTCGGAGAGGTCTTATACCTAAAGTCACCGCACACTGTAGCATTGCCCTGGACGGTAGTGAGACCGAACTGATGAACGCCACCTTGGGGATCGGTCCACGAGAACTTATTGTAGGTAGCCCACTCGGTGGATCCATCTTTATTGCATGTTGTGGCCGATTTGAGGCTATAGGTTACGATTCCAGAAAGAGCAGAATTTCGGAATGACCAACCACCGCCTGGCGGCAGACAACCACCACATTGGGCCCAAATTGTGCTGTCGTAGGCGAGTGAGAGCGTAATGGGAGGGCGCCCACGCTGCCGATACGAAGCCAGAGGGATTTCCATATGGAGATTACCATTTGCCATGCCGATCCAACCGCTCTCTACTGGCAGAGCAGTCAAAAATGGAGGAACGCCCAGATCACTCAAGGCATCGACTGCTTGCGCGTTCGAACGCGTAGTACCCAGTGCAATCAGACCAACGATTGAAATCACAACGGCCAGCAAGCATCCGCGAACACCGTGGGGGGCAGGGCCAGTCTTATTGATTCGGCGCATGGATGTCTCCTCCTTAGCAAGCTGACAACTGACCGGCAGCGTGTGGTTCAGCCCGATTCTGGGATTACGGACCACGTTTCACAGCCGGGAACCATATGGGGGAAGCAGCGAGGAAGGATTAACGGAACCAAGAATCCGCCGCTCTGACTGGCCGATCCTGTTCGCCGAACGACGCCGTGAATACTAGTTAAGCGCAACTGTTGACACAAGAGAAATTGAGGTTTTGTTACGAAATCCGAAAGTCTTAGACAAAAACGGAGAGATCGATCTACTAGCTTTCCAAGATAAAGGCGGGACCAGTTCGTATTTCGTAACGGATCGCGAATCCAGCGGGCATCTTTGTGATCACTCGGCGGGGGTGCATATTCCCTCCCGTCATGTTCTCTCCACTCAAGTTGATGCCATCCCACGCCACACGCGCGCCGTGTTTACTACCTCGACAAGTGCATATTCCATCCCGTCATGTTCTCACCCCGTCAAATGGTCAGGGGGATAGGAGGTAGGAGGTTTCGAAACTGCCCTCCATAGTAACGACTGAGTAAATAGGGAGCAGGCGGGCTGGGCGCAAGATATGACTGAGCTAATTGTC
>Ga0210408_10005609_pt1 | contig 11006 bp, 10 predicted proteins | sample IncBWH4MmetaG_FD_155471 | JGI IMG/M metagenome (GOLD analysis project Ga0210408, IMG submission 155471) | Forest soil microbial communities from Barre Woods Harvard Forest LTER site, Petersham, Massachusetts, United States - Inc-BW-H-4-M | ecosystem: Environmental > Terrestrial > Soil >... | reverse complement strand
CGCGAGCTCAGTCTGGATCTGCGGGTCGGGGAACACGTCGCGATCACCGGTGCCAACGGTTCCGGAAAGACGACGCTGATGCTGATCCTGGCCGGCCGGGAACCGACATCGGGCACGGTGGACCGGCCCGGGGCGGTGGGTCTGGGCAAGCTGGGTGGCACGGCGGTTGTCCTGCAGCACCCGGAAAGCCAGGTCCTAGGCACCCGGGTCGCCGACGATGTGGTGTGGGGGTTGCCGCCGGGTACCGATGTCGACGTCGGCCGGCTGCTCCGCGAGGTCGGCCTGGAGGATCTCGCCGAACGTGACACCGGAAGCCTGTCCGGCGGTGAACTGCAGCGCTTGGCGCTGGCGGCGGCGTTGGCCCGGGAGCCGGCGCTGCTCATCGCCGACGAGGTCACCACGATGGTTGACCAGCAGGGCCGCGATGCTCTGCTGAGCGTGCTGTCCGGTCTGACGAAACGACACCGGACCGCCCTGGTGCACATCACGCACTACTACAACGAGGCCGCTTCCGCGGACCGCACCATCAATCTCAGCGACTCACCGGACAACACCGACATGGTCGAGACCGCGCACGCGCCCATGCCGACCGTCGCGACGGATCACCGCGGGCAGGCACCGGCGCTGGAGCTGATAGGCGTCGGGCACGAATATGGCAGCGGCACCCCGTGGACTAAGACCGCCCTGCGCGACGTCAGCTTCGTGGTGGAGCAGGGCGACGGGGTGCTGATCCACGGCGGCAACGGCTCAGGTAAATCGACGCTGGCGTGGATCATGGCCGGGCTGACGGTTCCCACGACCGGCGCCTGCCTGGTGGATGGCCGTCCCACCTACGAGCGGGTCGGTACGGTGGCGTTGTCGTTCCAGGCCGCCCGGCTGCAATTGATGCGCAGCCGGGTCGACCTGGAAGTTGCCTCCGCAGCAGGCTTTTCGCCTCGCGATGAAGACCGTGTGGCTGCGGCACTGGGCGTCGTCGGACTGGATTCCACGCTGGCTAAGCGACGCATCGACCAGCTCAGCGGTGGCCAGATGCGCCGTGTGGTGCTGGCCGGATTGCTGGCGCGTTCGCCGCGGGCATTGATCCTCGACGAGCCACTGGCGGGGTTGGACGCGGCCAGCCAGCGCGGCCTGCTGCGGCTGCTGGAGGACCTGCGCCGGGAGCAGGGTCTGACGGTGGTGGTGATTTCGCACGACTTCGCGGGGCTGGAGGACCTTTGCCCGCGTACTTTGCATCTGAGCAATGGCGTGCTGGAATCGGTGTCCACCGCGGCGGGGGGTGTGCCGTGACTAACACTTCGTTCACTGAAGAACGCGGGAACCGACGTGTCTCGCGTCCGGTTGTGCTGCTGATCCCGGTACCCGGAACCTCGACCATCCACGACTTGTGGGCCGGCACCAAACTGCTGGTTGTTTTTGGTGTTTCGGTGCTGCTGACGTTCTACCCGGGCTGGGTGACGATCGGGTTGGTGGCGGCCCTGGTGCTGGCGGCGGCCCGGATCGCGCGCATTCCGCGCGGTGCGCTGCCGTCGGTACCGCACTGGCTGTGGATCGTGGTCGCCCTGGGCGGTTCCACCGCGGCGCTGGCCGGTGGTAGTCCGGTGATCTCGATGGGCGGAGTCGAGATCGGACTCGGCGGAACCTTGAACTTTCTGCGGATCACCGCGTTGTCGGTGGTCCTTCTCGGGCTAGGGGCAATGGTGTCCTGGACCACCAACGTCGCCGAGATCGGGCCTGCGCTAGCGACTTTGGGCCGCCCGTTACGACTATTACGGATCCCGGTCGACGAATGGGCGGTGGCCGTGGCGCTCGCGCTGCGCGCTTTCCCGATGTTGATCGACGAGTTCCAGGTGCTCTACGCAGCTCGGCGGCTGCGGCCCAAACGCATCCCGCGCAGTCGCAAGGCTCGGCGCCGTCGGCACGCCCTGGAGCTGATCGACCTGCTCGCCACTGCCATCACCGTGACGCTGCGGCGCGCCGACGAAATGGGCGACGCGATCACCGCCCGTGGCGGCACCGGTCAGCTGTCTGCCAATCCGGCCCGGCCGAAACTGGCCGACTGGGTGACGCTCGCGATCACCATCGCGGCCAGTGGCACAGCGATCACGCTCGAGACCATATTGCACGCCGCCACTTACGTGTAGGTCACGTAGCGTGAGCGGGTGGCCGACATTCAGCGCACCCGGGCCATCGCGGCTCGCGCGCAAGAAATCTGGGATGTGCTCGCCCGGAGTTCGTCACTTGGCGGCAAACGGGCTGGGCGGGGAGGCCTATCGGAACTCGCCCCTCGATGACCAATGGGAGCTCTACGACCTGACCGCCGATCCGACCGAAGCCCGCAACCGCTGGACGGATCCTGATCTGCATGATCTGCGCGCGTACCTGCGGATGCAGCTGAAACACGTCCGGGCCAGCTCCGTCCCCGAACGAAACCGGCTCTAACCCTATGCATCTCGCCGGCCGCCGAGCGCGGCACCGTCAAAGTTGGTGCGTCTGCTGCGTCGGACGTTTTAGCGGGCGCCCCATCTGTCACTTGAGTCACCAGAGGGTCGGGGGTGGCTTTTTGTCCAGCTCACAGCGACAATCGCCGGTTGTGGAGCCGGACGGCCCTATCCTCGCATCCGGTCGATGAGGTTCGACAGCACGACGATGCTTTCGCTGCGCTCGATGTCAGCGCTTGATCGGATGCGCTCGAGGGCCGCCTCCAGGTGCCGCATGTCGCGGGCAAGCACATGCAGGATCGCATCGGACGTGCCCGTCACCGTCGCCGCGCTGACAACTTCGGGCATGGCCACCCAAGCCGCCCGCAGCTGATCGGGCGCGATCGTGCCGTGACAGAACACCTGGACGTAGGCTTCGGTGTTCCAGCCCAGGGCATTGCGGTCGACGACGGTGGTGAAGCCTTTGATCACACCGTTTTCGAGCATCCGGTCGACGCGACGCTTGACCGCCGGCGCGGACAGATTCACCTTCTGACCGATCTCGGCGAACGTTGCCCGCGCATGCTCGGCCAGCTCGGCGAGGATGCGCTCGTCGGTCTCGTCTAGCCGGTCCATCGCCCTTCCTGTCAATGACGCAATAAATCGCTGCTATTGCAATTCTAGCGCAACCGATCGTTCATAGACACGCAATAATCGGCGTTTGATTGTGTCATAGTGGCCAAATATCGTTGATTTCATGACGGATTACTCTGTCGCCACCCATGCGCCTCCCGCATGGCAAGACGCCAACCCGCCCTGCAGTCGCGCGCCGCGCACGTGCCGCTACGCAATGACTCCGCCGACCTTCTTCGCCGTCGAGTACGCGATCAACCCCTGGATGGACGTCTCCACACCCGTCGACGTCCACGTCGCGCACGCGCAGTGGGAGCACCTCTACCAGACCTACCTTCGGCTGGGCCACAGCGTGGACCTGATCGAGCCCGTCCCCGGGCTGCCGGACATGGTCTATGCGGCCAACGGCGGGTTCATCGCCAATGACGTTGCTGTGGTCGCCAGATTCCGGTTCGCTGAGCGCGCTGGCGAGTCCAACGCCTACGCCGCGTGGATGTCGTCGGTCGGATATCGCCTCGCGTCCACTCGTCACGTTAACGAGGGACAGGGCGACCTACTCCTGATCGGCGAAACGGTGTTGGCGGGCTACGGCTTTCGCACCGACCTTCGCGCCCACACCGAGATCGCCGCGGCGGTACGGATGCCGGTGATCTCGCTCGAGCTGGTGGACCCGCGCTTCTATCACCTCGACACCGCACTGGCCGTTCTCGACGATCACACGATCGCGTTTTACCCACCGGCGTTCAGCGCGGCAGCGCAGGCACAGCTGCACGCGCTGTTCCCCGACGCTATCGTGGTCGGAAGTGCGGACGCCTTCGTGCTCGGACTCAACGTCGTGTCCGACGGTCTGCACGTTGTGCATCCCGCTGCCGCAACGGGTTTCGCCACGCAGCTGCGTGAGGCCGGCTTCGAGCCGGTCGGCGTCGATCTGTCCGAGCTGCTCAAGGGTGGCGGTTCCGTCAAGTGCTGCACGTTGGAGGTACACGCATGACGATTCTCGGCGCCCGACCGGTCCTTGATGAGAGCGGGGACGATACTGCTTCCGCGATCGCTTTGGTCGAAAGATATGCGGCACATAACTATTCGCCGCTGCCCGTGGTCGCGGCAAGCGCCGAGGGTGCGTGGATCACCGATGTCGACGGCCGCCGCTACCTGGACTTCCTGGCCGCCTATTCGGCGGTCAACTTCGGCCATCGTAACCCCGAGATCACCGCGACGGCCCACGCCCAACTCGACACCGTGACGCTGGTGAGTCGCGCATTTCATTCCGATCGTCTTGGACGTTTCTGCGCCGAACTCGCCCACCTGTGCGGGAAGGACATGGTGCTGCCGATGAACTCGGGCGCCGAAGCCGTCGAGAGCGGCCTCAAAGTCGCCCGCAAGTGGGGCGCCGATGTCAAGGGCGTGCCCGAGGGTCGCGCGAACATCATCGTGGCCGACAACAACTTTCATGGCCGCACGATCAGCATCGTCAGCTTCTCGTCCGATCCGGCTGCGCGAAGTGGATTCGGCCCGTTCACACCGGGATTCCGCTCGGTGCCGTTCGGCGACGCCGCGGCGCTGGCCCAGGCGATCGACGACCACACCGTCGCGGTGCTGCTCGAGCCGATCCAAGGCGAGGCGGGCATCATCGTTCCTCCCGATGACTACCTGCCGGCCATCCGCGCACTATGCAGCGAGCGCAACGTGCTGATGATCGCCGACGAAATCCAGTCGGGGCTGGCCCGCACGGGCTACACCTTCGCCTGCGACCGTTGGGGCGTCGTGCCCGACATCTACCTGCTCGGCAAGGCGCTGGGCGGCGGCGTGGTTCCGCTGTCGGCCGTAGTCGCGGACCGCGAGGTCCTCGGCGTGCTGCATCCCGGCGAACACGGTTCGACGTTCGGCGGGAACCCGTTGGCTGCGGCGATCGGCACTACCGTGGTTTCCATGCTGGCGCGGGGGGAATTTCAGTTCCGTTCGGCGGAGTTGGGTGCGCATCTGCACAGGCGGCTGCGGGGGCTGATCGGCCGCGGTGTGTTGGCGGTCCGCGGGCTTGGGCTGTGGGCGGGTGTCGACATTGAACCGTCGCTGGCCACGGGCAAGGAAATGAGTCTGCGGCTGGCCGACCGCGGTGTGTTGGTCAAAGACACCCACGGTTCGACGTTGCGGTTCGCGCCGCCGCTGGTGATAACCGCCGAGGAGATCGACTGGGCGGTCTGCCAGTTCGCCGCCGCCTTGAGCGAGGGCTGATAATCGGCTGATCCAGCCAACAGGAGGTGGGATGGCGGCCCCTTCGATCAGCCTCACAGAGCAGATTTTGCGGCGCCGACCGGTGGTCGGCGCTCCTGTCGCACGAGGGGCTTCAGACCACCTCAAGCGGAGTTTCGGCACATTCGAGCTGACCATGTTCGGGGTCGGCTCGACGGTTGGAACAGGAATCTTCTTCGTGCTCTCGCAGGCGGTGCCGGAAGCCGGTCCCGCCGTGATCGTGTCGTTCGTCATCGCGGGCGTCGCGGCCGGCCTCGCGGCTATCTGCTACGCCGAATTAGCTTCCGCTGTACCGGTTTCGGGTTCGTCGTACTCGTATGCCTACACGACGCTGGGTGAGGCCGTCGCGATGGGTGTGGCAGCCTGCCTGCTGCTCGAATACGGGGTGGCCACCGCGGCGGTCGCGGTTGGCTGGAGCGGCTACCTCAACAAGCTGATGCAAGACTTGTTCGGATTCCAGATTCCGAAGGCGTTGTCGGCGGCGCCGTGGGACTCGAACCCTGGTTATCTGAACCTGCCGGCGGTCGTGCTGATCGGGATGTGCGCGGTACTGCTGATCCGCGGCGCCAGCGAGTCGGCGAGGGTCAACGCGATCATGGTGCTGATCAAGCTCGGTGTGCTGGGCATGTTCGCAGTCATCGCGTTCAGCGCCTACAACGCCGACAATCTCAAGGATTTCGCGCCGTTCGGCGTCGCGGGCATCGGGTCGGCGGCGGGCACCATCTTCTTCACGTTCATCGGTCTTGACGCGGTGTCGACCGCGGGCGAAGAGGTGAGAAACCCGCAGAAGACGATGCCGCGTGCGCTGATCGCGGCGTTGGTGATCGTCACCGGGACCTACGTGCTCGTTGCGCTTTCCGCCATTGGGGCCCAGCCGTGGCAGAAATTCGCCAGCCAGCAAGAGGCCGGGCTGGCCACCATCCTCGACAACGTGACGCACGGCACATGGGCCGGCATGATTCTGTCCGCGGGCGCGGTGATCTCGATCTTCACGGTCACGCTGATCACCATGTATGGCCAGACCCGCATCCTGTTCGCCATGGCTCGCGACGGGCTGCTGTCGGCACGGTTCGCGACGGTGAACCCACGCACGATGACACCGGTAACCAACACGGTGATCGTCGCGGCCGCCACGGCGCTGCTGGCCGCCGTCGTCCCGCTCGACAAACTCGCCGACATGGTGTCGATCGGAACCCTCACCGCGTTCATCGTCGTCTCGGCCGGGGTGATCATCCTGCGAGTGCGCCAGCCCGACCTGCCGCGTGCGTTCAAGGTGCCCGGTTACCCAGTGACGCCGATCCTTTCGATCTTGGCGTGCGGGTACATCCTCGCCAGCTTGCACTGGTACACCTGGATCGCATTCAGTGCGTGGGTTGCGCTGGCGCTGCTCTTCTACCTGGTGTGGGGTCGCCACCACAGCGCGCTCAACACTGCAGGTGAGCCGAAGGAGACTCGGTGACCGTCGTGGTCGGCTATCGGGCCGGCAATGTCGGCCTGTCCGGTTTGCACCTGGCCGTCCGCGCGGCGCGGACGCTCGGCACGTCGCTAACCGTGGCGACCATCGTGCCAACGCCGTGGCTGACAGCGTCGCTGGCCCACGTCGATGCCGGGTACGAGCACTGGGCGGACCACCTGGCTGCCGACTCAGCGAAGGAGGCCGCACGCTATCTGCACGATTTGGCTGACGGGATCGAGGTCACGTACTTCCACGGCGCGCACCGCTCGGTGTCGGGTGGATTGATCGAGGTAGTCGAGGAAGTCGACGCCGAGATCGTGGTGCTGGGATCGTTGCCCAGCGGTGGGCGCGGGCAGGTTGTGATCGGCTCGACCGCAGAGTGGCTGCTGCATGCGTCGCCCGTGCCGGTAGCGATCACCCCGCCCGCTTACCGTTCCCACGCCGGCGGGTTGACACGGCTTACCTGCGCGTACTCCGCTACCCCGGACTCGATTGAGGTGGTGCGGCGGTGCGTGGAGTACGCCGGGCGGTTCGGGTTGCCGGTGCGGGTGCTTACCTTCGCGGTCCGCGGCAAGACGATGTATCCACCCGAAGTAGGGATGGACGTCGAGGATTCGATCTTGGACGCATGGGCGTCGCAAGCGCGCGAAATCCTGGAAAACCTGAAGACTGAGGGAGTTGTCAGCGAGGACGTTGTGCTGCAAGTGGTTACCGGCCACTGCTGGAAAGAGGCGCTCGACACGGCGGACTGGCAGGACGGCGAGATCCTGGCATTGGGGACCTCTCCGCGCGGCGACATCCGCAGGGTATTCCTCGGATCCCGCAGCGCAAAGATCATCCGCGAGCGTTCGGTGCCGGTGCTGGTGATGCCTGGCTAGCGCTGGCGCAACTAGCTTTGAGACATGCTGATGAGTTCCCCGTGCGACGGCTTTCGGCTGGCCTACGAGCGTCGGCGAGCCGCCGGGCAGCCGGTGATACTGCTGCACGGCTGGCCGGGCGACCATACGGACTTTCGCGACGTCGTGCCATTGCTTGCTGCAGACTGCGACGTCGTCGTGCCCGATCTGCGGGGCTTTGGACACTCCGACAAGCATCGTGTCGACCCACTCCAGGGATACGGCGCCGCGGCCCAGGCTCGCAGCATCGTGGCCCTCATCGACGAACTCGGTTTGCGTCGACCGGTCATTGGCGGCTACGACATCGGCAGCCGCATCGCCCAAACGATCGCCAAAGATCATCCTGGGCTGGTCGAGCACCTTGTCCTTTCGCCTCCGCTGCCCGGTGTCGGAAGCCGCGTGCTCGAGCAGCATGCCCAAAAACAGTTCTGGTACCAAGCGTTTCATCAGCTGTCACTGCCTGATGAACTGATCGACGGAAAGCCCGACGCGGTGCGCAGCTACTTGCGTCATTTCTGGGCAAACTGGTCCGGTCCGACGTTCTCGATCGCCGATACGGACCTGGATCATCTCACCGCCGTCTACTCACCGCCCGGTGCGTTCACCGCCTCGATTGACTGGTATCGGGCCGGTGCTGGAACGGTGGCAACTTCGCTGGCCGAGCACCCGCCTCGGCCCGAACACCGCATCAGCGCGCCGACGTCAGTGCTTTGGCCCGAACACGATCCGCTGTTCCCCCGCGAGTGGTCAGACCGACTCGACGAGTTCTTCACCGACGCCCAACTTAATGCCGTCGATGGCGGCGGACACTTCACACCAGTCGAATGTCCAGACGAATTCGCCGAACTGATCAGCCGCGCGGTAGCCAGCGCATAGCTACCGGCGAGCGGCGCCGTTGGCCACCGCCTGAGCCTGTCGGAGGGTGGTCGCGACGTCGCCGCGCCCGAGGAACATTTCGTCGAAATAGCTTTTCAGCGCCTCCTCCCCAGCGGCGAAGCCGGCGCCGCCCGGGGCCGGAATGCGTGGGCCGTCCAGCACGGAGAAGAAGGGTAAAACGTCGATACCCTTGGCAGCCCAGTAGTCGAAGTAGACCTGCTGAGCTGACCGCACCGCCGGGATGGCCGTGCCGTCACGGCCCAGATATGCGTTGCCTTCCCCGCTGCCCATCCAGGCCAGTACCTGACGCACCGCATCCGGATGCTTGGACGCCGAATTACCGGCCGCGGCAATACCGTTGGTGACACTTACCCGGCCTTTGGGACCGGTTGGCAGCATCGCGATACTCCAGCGGAAGCGGGCATCGCGAGCCACCGCCGCCAGGTTGTAGGTGCCGGACTGAAAGAGGGCCATCCTGCCGGCCAGAAATTGGTTGCGGGAGAAATCGCCGTTGTCGTTGGTGTCCGAGGCCGGTGGCGCGACGTGGTCATCGTTGATCAGGCCGACCAGATAGCGGAAGGCCTCGATCGCCGGGGGATTATCGAATGCGAACTGGTCGCCGCGCTGGAAAACGCCGCCGGCTGAACCGATGTAATTGAGGTAGATGGCCTGGGGGTCGTTGGCGGCGTTGTAGCCCCATTGACGGACTCGTCCCGCGTCGAAACTCGGTGCGTCCGCGGCGTTTCCATCGGCATCTACGGTGAGTCGGGTCAGCAAGGGACGTAACGTGTCGTCGCCGTTGGGATTCCACCGCAAGCCGTTCAGCTGGGCGGGATCGACAGCTGCCGCTGCGAGCAGGTCCGCGTTGTAGAACACGGCGATGCCGGCGTCGGTCAGCTGCGGCACACCCCACAGCACCCCGCCGCGGGTGAACTGGTCCACCACCGCCGGCTCCCAGGCCGAGGCGGCACCTGGACCGAGGGTCTCACCGATGTTCAGCAGCCGGCCACTGTCGGCATACGCGGCGAGATACGCATTTGACAGCCAGAAGATGTCGTCGGCGCTGCCGCCGGCCACGTCCGTTCGCAGGGTGTTGAAGTAGGTTGCGTAGGCGACGATATTGGTGCGCACCTCAATATTGGGATGCGTGCGGTTGAATGCCTGGAACGACTGCCGATATGCCGTGGCAATCGGTTCGCCCCACAGCCGCACGGTCACGACGATCTTGCCGCCATGCGGTTCGGCCGACCAGTCCATCAGCATCGCCGTCGCGGCCAACAGAACCGCGATTAGCGCAAGCGCTCCGGCGACCAGGGTTGAATAGCGGGGCCGGTTCATCGAGCCCTCATTTGAGCCCCGAGACGACGATCGAAGCGACGATGTGCCGCTGGGAAGCCACGAAAAGCACGATCAGCGGCACGATTGCCACCGTGGTCGCCGCCATCACCAGCGTCCACTGGGAGTTGAACCGGGACTGCAGGTCGGCCGTTGCCACCGTGAGCACCCGCCACTTGTGGCCGCTGGTGATGACCAGCGGCCACATAAAGTTGTTCCACTGGGAGACCACCGTGATCAGTGTCAAGGCGGCCAGCACCGGCCGACTGGATGGGATCACCACGTGCGCGATAACGTCCAGAGTATTGGCGCCGTCGAGCCGCGCGGCGTTGATCAAGTCGTTCGGGATGAGCCGAAAGTGCTCGCGCAGCAGGAAAATCGCGTACGGGGAACCGAACATGAACGGCAGCACCAGTGCCCAGAACGTGTTGCGTAGGCCCAGCTGGGCCATCATCAGATACATCGGCACCACCGTGACCGTCCCCGGCACCATCAAAGTCGCGATGTAGACCCAGAACAGCACGTCGCGTCCGGGAAACTGCAGCCGCGCGAACGCGTAGCCGGCCAGCACCGAAAAGGTCAGCTGGCCCACCAGAATCACCGCCGTCATCAACGCGGTCACCGCCGCCGCGCGGCCGAACCCGGCCCCGGCCAGATCGGCATAATTGGCCAGCGTCGGCGGCCGTGGCAACTGCAGCGGCGTGCCCGTCACAAACTGGTGTTTCGAGGTGAACGACGTCAGCAAGCCAAGTGCGAACGGCACCAACGTCATCAGCGCACCGAGCACCAGGCCGCCGTAGATCACGGCATTGGAGACGCGACTAGGTGAGGTCATAGCTGATCCGCCGCCGGAAGTACAGATGCTGAACGACGGTGACGCCGACCAGGATGAAAAACAGCGCCACCGCCATGACCGATGCCCGCCCAATGGCCGCCGCGCCGAACGCCTCGGCGTAGATGCGGTGTGCCACCAGGTCGGTGCGCCCCGCGGGCCCGCCGCCGGTCAGGGCATAGACTGTGTCGAAAACCTGTGCCGTACTGACGATTCCGGTGACCAGCACGAAGAACGTCGTAGGCCGCAGCATCGGCAGGGTGATGCGCCAGAACCGCTGCCAGGCATCGGCGCCGTCGGTGCGTGCGGCC
>Ga0210408_10005604_pt1 | contig 11007 bp, 9 predicted proteins | sample IncBWH4MmetaG_FD_155471 | JGI IMG/M metagenome (GOLD analysis project Ga0210408, IMG submission 155471) | Forest soil microbial communities from Barre Woods Harvard Forest LTER site, Petersham, Massachusetts, United States - Inc-BW-H-4-M | ecosystem: Environmental > Terrestrial > Soil >... | reverse complement strand
TCAAAGAACGCCAGACCCGGCGGGACCTTGAACAACAGCTTCAGCCCTAACACGTCCGCATAAAACGCGGACGCTCTTTCCACGTCGTGCGCGTTGATGGCGATCTGTCCCAGCCGCGTGATCCCGATTCCTGCTATCGTCGTATTCATGAGCCTTGCCCTCCGAATCTTAATTAGTTAGCATAGCTAACTATATCTGGAACTGAAAGTCAAGCCCTATGCCGCGCCGTCCTGCAATCAACAATCAAAAAACAACAATCAACAATCGTTACCGAGCGCATCCGAGCCGCGACACGCTCGCGGTCGCTGACCGCCTGCACTCCGCAGCCATCCATCTGCTCCGCCGTGTGCGCAAGCAGGATGTCGCCACGGGCGAGGGGCCCGCTCGCCTATCCGCACTCTCCGTCCTTGTTTTTGGCAGGACAAAGACCCTCGGTGAGCTCGCCGCCGCCGAGCAGGTAAAGCCTCCCACCATGAGCCGCATTGTCGCCGGACTGGCCCGCAGCCGCCTGGTGGAAATCACCGCCGACCCCCACGACGCCCGCCGTATGCGCATCCGTGCCACCACCAAAGGCACGCTCCTGTTAAAAAAAGGACGCCAGCTGCGTATCGAGTACCTCGCCGCCCACCTCGAAAACCTGACCCGCGAGGAGCTTTCCAGGCTGTCTGAAGCGGTGGAAATCCTGCACCAGCTTCTGCGGGATTGGGTCTAACCCATTCTCCGGGTGGTACTTAGCGTTAGGTACTGTGGTCACATGATTAAACCACACCGACTGCGAGATACTAATGCCGGATACTAAAAAGGGCCTCAGGACTCCCGTGTAGACATGGGCCCGGGGCGAGTGTTTGCGCCCTACACTCTTGGCTGTAACTATTCCCCAAACGTCACACGGAAAAAACTAGTCCCCGAGATCGAGGGTCTCAACCTTGTCGCGAGAACGGACGATTGTGACGGCTGCGGCGGCTCTGCTGCTGGCGCACATCAGTGTGGTTGCCACGCTGGGGATCACCCGTCCCGGACCGTTCCTGTCCGACTGTATTCAGTTGATTATGGGCGGGGTGATGATCTTCGCCTGTTTTCAAGCCAGTGAGCGCTCCGAGGGACTGGCACGCTCGTTTTGGAGACTGGCGGCGGCTTCCTACATGGTGTGGTGGCTGGGCCAAAGCACCAGCACTTCTACCGATTTGTTTGTCGCGCCCGCCTCAGTAGACTGGGTCGCCAATCTTTTCTTCTCGTTCTGGTTTGCTCCGCTGGCAATGGCAATGTTTCTCGACCCGGACAACGAAGAAGGCGGCCTCGACCCCCTGATCGCTCTCGACTTCCTGCAAGCCATCGTAGTCTGTGTTGCGGCGTACCTTTATTTCTTCTATCTGCCCAAGGCCGGCGGGAGACTTGGCAATTCTGTTTGGACTCCATATCTGGTCGCCTATGTTTTCGTGGCTGGCGCTTTTCTCGTGCGGGCCATCGCCAGCCGATCGCGCGTCGTGCGCATGCTTTTTGGGCGCATGGGCCTGCTGTTGGCGCTCTCGGTCTTTGTGGACGTCCTCTACTACTACGGTCCCGGACAGAACCTCAAGACCGGCGCTTGGTTCGACATTCTCTGGAGCGTTGCCATGGTGGTTCCGATCATCGTGGCAGCAACTTGGAAACAACCAGAACCGGCCGTCGTCTACGTGGAGGCCCCGGGGCCGGAGAAGCACATTCCCACTGAGATTTTTCACTTGTCTTATCCATTGCTCGTCCTGTTCATGTCGCTGCGCATCGCGCGCGAGCATCTGGCGCTGGCGGCCGCTGTGGTTTTTCTTTCTTTTGTGGTCTCCAGCGCGCGTCTGTTGGTTACACAACACCGCCTGGTGCTGGCGCAAGAGGCACTCCGCCGCGAGGCCTCGCGCGACAGCCTGACCAGTCTGTGGAACCGCAAAGCGATTCTCGACATTCTGCAGCGTGAACTGCTGCGCACCGAACGCCGCAGTGAATCCGTCGGCGTGATTATGGCCGACATCGATCACTTCAAGGACGTCAATGACAGCCGTGGCCACGCCGCCGGCGATCTCGTCCTGCGCATCATTGCCAGCGAAATCGCCGCGGTGGTCCGTCCCTACGATTCAGTTGGACGCTACGGGGGAGAAGAATTCCTGGTCGTCGCCCCCGACTGCAGCATCGCCGAGACCTGGGAGCTGGCCGAGCGTATCCGCAGCTGTGTCGCCCACTGCAGCGTTGAAGTGGGAGGCACAAGCGTGCAGGTCAGCCTGAGCCTGGGAATCGCGATCGGCAGGTCAGCCACCGATTCGGAACAACTGCTGCACGCCGCCGACGTCGCGCTCTATCAGGCCAAGAACGCTGGACGCAACCGCGTCGAACCCAGCACCGGACGCGCCGCTGCCGCCGGCCAGAGTGCCTCCTCACCCACCGCTTACAGCAAGTTCTGGCTGTAGCTCCGGTCTTTAGATTGCGCTCGATGTGACACTCCAGAAAGTGTCCTAGTGCACAGCCTCTGGCCCCTGTCCCCGCCCTAAGATGGACGCGATGTCATTCCAGAATCTTGTCTTCGCGGAACACGGACACATCACGTTGCGCATTTACCATTGGCACCAACGAATTCTTCAATCCCTGAGCAGCTCACCCGGCGTTTCACGCCACTCGCCCAAACGTCGGCCACTCTTTGCGGCCTGCCCCTCGTGAGGTGACACATGTTCGCCAGTATGCTTCGGACGCGTTCCGCGCCCTTTGTCCTGCTTGTCTTGTCATTTTTCCTGGCTGGATGCGGCAGCAGCAGCCACATCTCTTCATGCGCTGCCTCCGGCAATGGGAACTGCGCGTGTGGTCCTTGTCCCGTGAACCTTGGACCGGAGTTCTTGTTCGCTACCAGCAACAGCAATAACGGTGAGATCCTGACTCTTTCGGTGGATCACAACACCGGAGCTCTGGGGTCGCCGGTCTCGACTCCAGGCCCACGACTTGCGGCGGGCATTACTTCGACTCAGCACCAGTTTCTGTACGCTTCCGATCCCTTGCTGGGTGTCGCAGCCTTTTCCATTGACCAGACCACCGGTGCCTTGACGACGGTTCCCGGTGGGCCATTCTTTGTTGGAGGGGCAAATCCCGTTTCGCCGTTGTGGCTGGTCGGCGACACCGACCTGTATGCCACCAGCGTCACCGGGATCACAGGCTTTACCATTGCCTCCAATGGTGCGCTGACCACCGTGGCCGGCTCACCGTATGCCGGCGGATTCGATGGCCAGGCCACGCTAGGTCAATCGAGCACAACCCCAGTCAATCATTTCCTCTACGCCACGAATTTCCTCGACCCCAACGGCACCATTTCCGCGTTCAAGGTCGACCCTACTTCCGGCATCCTCACGACGATCCCAGGGACGTTCACGACTGGATTCGGCTCCTTCCCCGATGGCATCGTCTTCGATGGAGCCATGGGACCGTTCGTGTTCGTCGCCCTGAACGTGACCAATCAGATCGCAGCGTTTTCCGCGGATCCAACCACTGGCGTGCTGACCACGGTGCCCGGCTCTCCCTTCGCAAGCGGCGCAGCGCCCGTGTTCCTCGCGCTCAATGCAGCGCAGAACCGCCTCTATGCCGTGAACTTTTTCGACCTCTCCATCTCGGGCTACAGCATCGCTGGTAATGGAGCTTTGACGCCGGTTCCGAACTCGCCATTCTTGCTCCCAGACGTTCCGGGAGACCTCGTCGTCACCGCTGACAACTTTTTGTACGTGACCCTGCCCAAATCCAACACCATCGTTGGCTACAGCATTGATTCCTCAGGGAGCCTCACTGCGCTGGCCGGCTCGCCATTCCCCGCCAGCGGCGCGGCACTCCTGACCGTGGTTCAAATCCCGGCTCCATGACCGGCAACCGGTGGAGTTGAGGCTTGGCCGGACGGGTTGCAGAATCGTCGAAGTGTTCCTTAAGGAACATTCTGATGTAGACAAAAGCGGGGCGTGTAAGTCGTTGATTTCTGAGGAGAGTCTTGATGCGCTGTTGAAGATTCAAGAGGTTAGGAGGAGGGAGGAATGTCCACTTTCGAGGACGTTCTGGTAGACGAAAGTAGACTTGACAGAGCTGGAATGGCACTCGGGAATTCTTGCGCGAATGCCTGCAGTGACCTGGAAGAGCCGCGCTTCAGCTGTCCAGTTCCATGACATTCTTTACAAAACGTTCCGGGACATCCTTTACACTCCGGCCCGCAGGGTAGGAAACAGGAATGCGAGGGAACGATCAGCAAGGCGTATAAGTTTTTCCGCACTCTGTGAAGACCGCCGGGGGCGGCTAAAGCTTTGTGCGAGATCTGAACTTGGCGGGAGTAGCCCAAGCGTAACGTGGGGCCGCGGGCCACTCCCCGCTATAATCGCGAAAGTGGCAACCACTGCAGAAACCCTGAGCCGCGTGGCGACGCGCCCCACCTGGGCGGAAGTCTCTCTCGCCACCCTGCGGCAAAATTTCTGCACCGTGCAGAAGCACGTTGGCGCAAGCGTCACGGTCTGCGCTGTCGTGAAAGCCGACGCCTATGGCCACGGCGCGGTCGAGTGCTCGCGTGCGCTCGAAGCCGAAGGCGCACGCTGGTTGGGCGTCACCTCACTGGACGAAGCGATTCCGCTGCGCGAGGCCGGCATCCAGTCGAACATTCTTCTCATGACGGGTTTCTGGCGTGGCGAGGAAAGCGAAATCTTGCGCCTGCGCCTGACGCCTACAGTTTGGGAGCCTTGGCACATCGAGTCTCTGGAAAAAGCAGCTGTGGCGCTGGGTGTCGGGCGACATGCCGTCCACTTGAAAGTGGACACAGGAATGGGCCGGCTCGGCGTGTCGATGGAAGAACTCCCAGCCGTGCTCCAAGCCTTGAAAGCGGCCGGTCGTGTTGCGCTGGAAGGATTGTCGACGCACCTAGCGTCGTCGGAGATCATGGACGCGCCATCGGTCGCCGATCAGGAGCGCAAGTTCGAACAAGCCGCACGCATGGTGGGGAAAGCGGGATTCCACCCGTCGTTCGTGCACATCGCCAACACCGGCGCAGTCATCTCGCGGAAAGAGACTTGGATCAGCAAAAGTGGGAAGAGCATGGTGCGCCCCGGAGTCGCGCTCTACGGCTACTACCTGCCCTTTCAGCGCGCCGGGCGCGAAGTCAGTGGCGGCACTCTGCGCCTTCCGGTGAAACCTGTACTCACCTGGAAGACACGCATCCTTTCGATGCGAAACTTCGCCGCGAATCAGCCGCTCGGCTACGGCGGCACCTATGTCACGATGGCCCCGGCGCACGTGGCCGTGTTGCCCGTGGGCTATGCCGACGGCTATAACCGACAGCTTTCCAATCAAGGACGTGTGATTGTTCGCGAACACTACGCGCCCATCGTGGGCAAGATTTCGATGGACCTGACTCTGGTTGACGTCACCGGTATTCCGAATGTGTCAGTAGGCGACGAGGTGATCCTGCTCGGAACGGAGGAAAGTCTCAGCGTAGACGCCCGCGAGCACGCCGAACTGGCCCACAGCACCCCCTACGAAATCCTCTGCAATATCTCCAAGCGCGTCCCCCGCAGGTACAGCTAGACGTGGGGACAGCCGCCCTCGGCTGTCCGGCCGGACGAAGCCCGGCAACTATCTATTCCTTGTCATTCCGACACGCGAGCGAAGCGAACAAAGAGGAATCGGCTTTCCTTATCAAGGAGCATTTGCCGATTTGGGTGCTACCGTGGCCTTCGGGCGATATTTCGGATAAGCCCATCCGAGGCCATCGGCATGATCGGGCGTCATGCCTGCTTCGATACTGTCCAGCCAGCCAAAGAACTCGGGCCACTTTGCAGAACTGAAAACCTTACATCCGAAAGCCTGCTCGACGGCTACGTTTACGTCGTTCAAGAGGTCAGCCATAAAGCGGTCGCCAAAGAAAGCATCGCAGTAGGGTATGTACGTCGCAGCGTGCTGCACGTCAAAAAGAAACCCGTTCAATCTTTCTCGCGCTTTCCGAGGATCGGGGTACATTCCCTCACGCACACGCTTCTTAAATGCGCTGAACAGACGAGCGGATAGTTGTTGGGATGGTACGTCGGTAAAGTACCTCGACTTGAAGAAATCTATGATCGTTGCGAGTTCAGCCGAACCCTTTCGCCGAAGAATGTACAGCATATCTTCGACAATCTCGGTATCAATTGGCGAATTGAGAAGGGCCGAAAAATCTCCCGCCCAAAGCCGAGATGTTTTCTTTCCGAAGTTGCCGATCAATATGCGAGCGGAATCCCTGAGCTCAAGTTCCATGTCTTGCTCGAATGTGTTTGTGCTCACTTTCCAATCTGTTAATGTCTTTTCGAGTTCGTCAACGGCTCGTTGCTTGAATCCTCTTCTACGTTGAACTTCGATTGCGGATACAGGACGATGCACGCTGACAGAAAAAGCGTCGTCCCAGTCGTGAACACACGATAGTAGGGCATCGCGTTCATCTATCGCATACGCGGCGGGAGAGTTAGCTAGATAAGCCTGAAAAGCTTTGAGAATTTGCGTTCTCTCAACCCCGTAGTAAGGCTCAAATCTGTGGCCCCGTGAGGCCACCTGAATGAATCTCAGCAAATCGTGACGGCGCTCATCCCAAAGTTGAGTCTCGGCTTCATGGGTTGAGGAATACGGCACGGCAAGCAACTGCAACTCGAGCAACTCCTCTATCTGCCGCATGGCCTTGCCCGATTCTGGTGGATCTTTCCGGAAAGCCATGGACCAGAAGCTTTGATCAAGATAAAGAATGCTCTTACGAGTTTGAATGCCGAGCATGTCCTTGGTTATATGCACGGGTCGAATCTCCCTAAGAAATAAGTATAAATTACCGATCATGCCTTGGCGCCGTTCGACCACTAGATGCCACTGCTGATTGTTAATTGCTACCGCTGACTGATTCCGACCCAATCCGTGCCATTCCCCTTGCTACACTAGAAGATTCAACATGCCTTCGCGCTACGCACAGTGGATGTACGACTGGGAGCACCGGCTCACCTCGGTGGACAACAATCGTGTGGTGCGTCCACTGGAATGGGGTCTGGACTGGACGCGAGACTGGCCCTGCCGCAACGGCTGGCGCCCGGGACAGACGCCAAGCTTGGCGCAGGAAGATCCCGAAAAATTCTTCCTGGATTTTAACCGCCGCATTGTCGCGGCCAGCGATGAGTTCTACTCCTATGCGCGCCCGAATGACTTCCGACTGGAGAGCCGTGAGGTGCAAGTATTCTCCACCCGAGAAGTTCCTGATCAGAAGCTGGAAAAGAAGATCAAAGGAACATTCGCTGAGTTCCTGCGTTTCACATCGCCGGTCACAACGCCGTATCCCGAAAACAATCTGGTGAACGCGCGCTGGTTCCCGGCGCGAGGGCGGCGGGCCATCGTGCTGCTGCCACACTGGAATGCCGATGCCATTGCCTACACCAGCCTCTGCCAAATATTAAATCTGCTCGGCATCGCTGTGCTGCGACTGAGCATGCCATACCATGACATCCGCATGCCCGCCGAGACGGGTCGCGCCGACTACGCCGTCTCCGCGAATATCGGTCGCACCCTCGACGCTGTCCGGCAGGGAGTCGCCGACATCCGCTCCTGCCTCGATTGGCTGGAGCAGCAGGGCTACAGCAAGCTGGGAATTATCGGGACAAGCCTCGGTTCGTGCTACGCGTTCATCGCTGCGGCGCATGATCCGCGCATTCGTGTGGCGGCCTTCAACCACGCCTCCACCTATGTAGCGGATGTGGTGTGGCATGGCCAGTCGACTCGCCACATCCGGCAGGGGATTGAGCAGTCGATCAATTTGGAGACGCTGCGGCAGGCTTGGCTGGCCGTCAGCCCTATGTCGTACTTCAACCAGTTTTCCCGTTGGCGCAGGAAGTCGCTGATTATCTACGCGAAGTACGACCTGACTTTTCTTCCGGAGCTTTCACATGATGTCGTGCAAGAATTCGAGCGCCACGGACTGGACCACAAAGTCGCAGTACTACCCTGTGGCCACTACACCACCGGGGAGACGCCGTACAAGTACATAGATGGCTGGCACCTGGCTAGTTTCCTGCGGACGGCGTTTGAGTAGCATCGTTACGTAGACGTGTAGCGGTAGAATGTGAAGGCGGAGCGGGAAATGGAGAGTGCTCAGGTTACTGGCCAAGCCGCGGTAGTGGAACACCGGCGCGGTGAATTCCTCATCAGTACCGACCGCGCTCGCCTGGACCTGGATGTCATTCATGGGTTTCTGACCAACTGCTACTGGGCCAAGGGCGTCCCGCGCGAGATTGTCGAGCGCTCGATCGAGAACTCGCTGTGCTTCGGAATTTATGATGGCGCGGGCGCGCAAGTGGGATTTGCCCGGGTGATCAGCGACTTCGCCACGTTTGCTTATATAGCTGATGTATTCGTTCTCGAATCCCATCGGGGACGCGGGCTGGGCAAGGAATTGATGGACTGCATTAAGCAGCACCCGTCACTGCAGGGCTTGCGGCGCTGGAGTCTGTCGACAAAGGATGCCCACGAGTTGTACTCGCAGTACGGGTTTGTGCCGCTGCAATGGCCGGAGAGATATATGGAAATCTTCCGGTCCAATCTGTACCAGACGGATTAGGAAACGGAACTCATCATGACCATGAAGACTGGCGCAATGTACCGACCACTGTACGAGAGCGATCCACAGATCGCGGCTGCGATTGACAACGAATCCCGCCGCCAACACGAGGGTCTCGAGCTGATCGCTTCGGAAAACTTTGTCAGCGAAGCTGTGCTGGAGGCGGCAGGCTCAGTGTTCACCAACAAGTATGCCGAAGGATATCCCGGCAAGCGCTACTACGGCGGCTGCGAATTCACTGATGTGGTCGAGAACCTGGCACGCGATCGTGCCAAGCAGTTGTTTGGTGCGGAGCATGCCAACGTGCAGCCCCACGCTGGATCCCAGGCGAACATGGAAGCCTACGCTGCAGTGCTACAGCCGGGTGACACGATTCTCGGTCTGAACCTGGCGCACGGCGGCCATCTCACGCACGGGCATCATCTGAATTTTTCAGGCAAGACGTACAAGATTGTTCCTTACGGAGTCACCAAAGAGACTGAGACGATTGACTACGACGAACTGGAAAAGCTCGCCGAGAAAGAACGGCCGAAGCTGATCATCGGTGGAGGCAGTGCCTATCCGCGGATCATTGACTTCGCGCGCATGCGCCAGATTGCGGACAAAGTAGGCGCGCTCTTTTTAGTCGACATGGCGCACTTTGCTGGACTGGTCGCGGGCGGGGCTCATCCTTCTCCGGTGCCACATGCGCACATCGTCACTTCGACCACGCACAAGACGCTGCGCGGGCCGCGGGCGGGCATGATTCTTTCCAAGGCTGAATTTGCGCAGGCCATCGACAAGGTTGTGTTTCCGGGCATGCAGGGAGGTCCCCTGGTCCACATCATGGCGGCTAAGGCGGTTTGTTTCCTTGAGGCCATGCAGCCGGAGTTCAAAGACTACGCTCGGCAAGTCGTCGCCAACGCTAAGGTGCTGGCCGAGACGCTGTCTGGTGAAGGCTTCCGCATCATCTCTGGCGGAACCGATACGCACCTGATGTTGGTGGACGTGTTCTCGAAAGGTATGCTGGGCAGCGAGGCGGAGAAGGCGTTGGGCGAGGCTGGGATCACCGTTAACAAAAATGCGATTCCGTTTGACACAAATCCTCCCATGAAGCCGAGCGGAATTCGCATTGGCACTCCGGCGCTGACGACGCGCGGCATGAAGGAAGCGGAGATGCGGCAGGTGGGGCGCTGGATTGCCGAAGGCCTGCTGCAGCGCGCGGATGCGGGACTGCTGACAAGAATCCGAAAGGAAGTGCTTGGACTGTGTGAGGCATTTCCGCTGTATGCCGAGCGGAGAACGAAGGCGCAGGTGGAGGCGAAAATCTAGTTCGGGGAAACGTTCCTTAAGGAACACTGGGGAAAAGCACTGAGCGAGCGTTGTAAGTGACTGATTCCTCGTAGCCGCAAATCGTGGATACAACAAGTTAGGCTGTGGAAACTGCGCTCTACTTTCGTGGACAGTTTAGGGGCCGAAAGTACACGAAAGTGGACTTGACGGATGAGAGCAATACCACCTAATTCGAGTTGTCTTCGCTGCTGCCGAGGGGTATCAAAATCCCCACTTCTCGCAAAGAACGCGAGAAATGGGGCACCCGCCCCCGGCACCCTCGCAGGGTGTGATGCAAGGCTGGATTTCAGTGCTTCGGGGTAGCAACGCTAAGCGCGGAGGCCTTGACCCTGTACTTGCCTTCATCCTCGTTCAACATTGAGAACTGAACTTTCTTGTCCACTTGGTAATTGGGATGGTTAGGTGTGCCGTATTGCTTTCCCTCCGCTTTATATTCCACTTGAAAGTAATACGTCTTACCGGCTTCCACGGTGAGAGGCTCGGCATCAACGTCCTTTCCCCGAACGGCGCACAGGTGATGTAACCCAGGATCGAGGGAGATGGTGAAGTAGGAGTTGTCCTTCGTGGCGCCCACCCACGCTCCATCCACGCCGAAGCGGGTGTCAGTGCTGCAGCCGATGCATCCGATCACGGGAGGCTTCTGGCTCTTCTCGATAAAAAAGACCTGCGCTTTCCCAGCTTCAGGCTCGGCAGGCGCAGGCGGATTCTTCTGTAACTGGATATCAAAGCTGACTTTGTTATTTCCGCAGGCATCGGGAAGAACTGTGGCGCACGTCGCCACGACGGGCACGACGGAAAATGAGAAGAGCAGGAAGAATGTTCGTAGTTTCACAAAACAAATATTACCACTCACAGCGCCTAGAGTTAACTGGGAACGGTACGATCTGCGCGAGTTCCGGGCGAATGACCGTGCCCTGAGCCTAGCCTCCAGCCTTCCTCTGTGGTTAAATGCCTCCGGTGAAGATCGCCATCGACATCCGGCGGATGACGGAATTTGGCGTAGGCACCTACATCCGCAATGTGGTGCGGACCCTGGGCCGGCTTGATCGCGAGAACAAGTATCTGCTGATCGGGCCTCCTCC
>Ga0210408_10005603_pt1 | contig 11008 bp, 17 predicted proteins | sample IncBWH4MmetaG_FD_155471 | JGI IMG/M metagenome (GOLD analysis project Ga0210408, IMG submission 155471) | Forest soil microbial communities from Barre Woods Harvard Forest LTER site, Petersham, Massachusetts, United States - Inc-BW-H-4-M | ecosystem: Environmental > Terrestrial > Soil >... | reverse complement strand
TTTAAGATTCTGGATTACCGAAAACAGCCCAAAAATGCTTAATGATTTCTTGCTGCGCTGCAATGGCGCTCAGCGTTTCGTGAAACGCCCCTTTGTAATCACTGGCATCAGAAAGCGCTCTGGCTCTCTTCAGGCTGCTCTTGACCTGGTCGTTAGTGGACATGGCTGTCCTTGATTTTCATATTTCCGGAGTTTGCGCACTCTGCATGAAAATTAGGCCCCTTTCGACAGATTCCAACATCGCAAAAGGCCGCGGGTAGTTTCAAAATTTTAGCGTGACTATTCGGTGACTTGCCGAGCATCGCCTTCAGTGTTCGCGCTGAAACTATTATGCAAGTACCTAATTTTCAGATACTTGCCGAGGAGGGGACTCGAACCCCTAAGGATTTCTCCACCAGATCCTAAGTCTGTATTACTACGTAGGAGAATAGACTTGCCATAGGGAAAAACTGTGTTATGCGTACTAATAGATACCCGTTTGACTAAAGAATAACCGGACCCAACCGGACCCAACTATATGGCCAGACCTGCCGCTCTTACTCCAAAACATCGCCCGCACCGCGAAACGCTCGGGAAAGCGCCTTGGGAACTTTCCATCCCCCCGTCATTATCTGATACTGGCAAAGAGAAACGCTTATTCTTTCCGACCAAAAAGGCGGCCGCTCTCACCGCGATGCAATTGCAGAACCGCCAGGACAATTTTGGTGTCTCGTTGACCGCGTTGTCTCCGGAACGTATCACCGAGGCAAGCCAAGCTTATAAGCTTCTGGACGGCCTCGAGCTCGGATTATTGGACGCGGTCCGGACCGCAATCAAACTGCACAAGACCCGGGCCGCAAGCTTGCCGTTCCTCGAACTTTACAACCGCTTTCTTGAAACCAAGACTCATTGCCATCACGACTACCAGGGAGCCCATCGGCAGCATCGGGACCGTTACCCGCAACTGCACGCTAAGCTCGCCGCGGATATTACGACGGCCGAACTCGAAAAACTGCTCAAACCTCTCGGGCTCGGGGCCCGGGACCACGCAATCAAATATTGGCGGGCCGTATTCAACTACGGGATTGCTAAAAAGGTTCTGACCGAGAACCCGATTGACGACGTCGACAAGAAAGAATCGGTCTCCGACGAGGCGGCAATCATTTCCCATGCTCATGTCCGGGGTTTGCTCAACCACGCTCTTGAAAATGATCTGCCACTCCTCCCCTATTTCGTGTTCGGCTTTTTCGAAGGTCTCCGACCAGATGGCGAACTTTTGAAACTGGACTGGGAGGCAGTCCGTTTCGATACCAAAAAAATCATCATGACCCGCCGGATCACTAAAAGGAAACAGACCCGTTACCCGGAGCTCAACGACACGGCAATAGCCTGGCTGCGTGCGTACGAGGCGCGTGGAGGCGTGATGACCGGGCCGGTGGTTACTTATGGCCCATCAGCATTGCGGACCGCTCGACTCAAGGCACAACAAGCGGTTGGTATGGATAAATGGGTGCAGCAAGGCGCTCGCCACACTTTCACGTCCCACTGGCTCGCCCTCTATAAAGACGAAAACAAGCTTGCCTTGATGAACGGGCACTCCCGCGACGTCATGTGGGATAGCTATGTGCACGGCCTGACCGAAGAGGAAGGCCAGGCTTACTTCGATATCCTGCCGCCAGACGGGATCCGGACGATCGTTCCGTTTGTTGCTACCCGCTAAGCCGTCTTTAGCAGCCGGTAGGCTACTCGACCCCGTCTTTCTTGAACCGGTCCCGAAGCGCAAACTGAAGATAGATTGCAGCGGGTATTCCCATTTTCTCGGCGCCGAGTTTTAGGCGACGCACGTCCTCAGTGAATAAGCGGAAATTCTTTGGAATCTTGCGCGCCTCTTTCTTTGGTGGCTTATTTTTAGGCATACACTGTCTATACGACCGCAAGCAGGCGGCGGTAAATCATTTTTCCTACTTTGTGTATACGGTTTCTGCCTAGTGTATGCTCATATCCTCGCGAGTATGCGGCAGCTTTTGCCGCTTTCGGGTGTTTTTTCGGGTGTTTTATACCGGCCTTCCCTCTGCTCTCTCCCCCTGTATTTACGGCGTGGCACGCGCCTTGCTTTGTATACGAACCTGACAAGCGGTATACCGACATAGCCGTAAAGACAACACAACAAACAAACTCTTCGAGAAACAAACAAAGAAAGAAAACACGACCGTGAAATTTAATATCTTCAATAAAGCAATCTTAATCGCAGCCTCGGTTGCGGCAATCACCACATGCGTGGCCAGCGCCGGCCCCAGTAAAACCCAGTCTACTGCGAAGAAAATAACCTTAGTCGGAACGGGTAATCCGAACGATCCCGATCCGGATAAGAGCGGCGGCTACAAGATACGGGGCGGTTATATTGGCCGTTCCCCGGGTCCGGGCATGAGCGGCTTCTGGTATCCGAATAAAGCGGCGGCAATCGCAGCGGGAGACCAATAAAGCTTCTCCTTAAAACCCTGCCCTCTCTGGCGGGATTTTTTCTTAACCATATGAAAAAAATATTCTTAAGCCTAACGGCAATGGCGGGCCTAGCCCTCTTCTCCGTCGGATGTTCCTCGACGCAATACTTTCCTTACTCGGGGTCCGGACAATTCGTCGGAAACGGGGGCGCGGCCCTACGGATGAACGGAGTGGACCTATGGATAAACGGTTCGCCTCCGCGAAAATTTTACGTCGTCGGTTATATCGAGGACGTCCGCCCGGGAGGGCCGGGTCCGATGTCGATGCGGAATTATCGTCTAACCGAAAAAGCCCACGCGGCGGGCGGAGACGCCGTTCTCGTCTTATCCGACCAATCCCAATACGTCGGTACGTTCTCGTCAGGTAACGCCTTTACGACCGTTAATGCGAGCGTCTACGGAAATAACATTTTCGGTTCCGCTCTTACAACCGGCTCGGCTTTCTCGATGCCGATGTTCCGGCGCGAAGGCCGCTACTACGTAATAAAGTATTTGTAAAAAAGGCGCTTCGTAATGGCGATGACGGAATTCGTGAGAGCGGTGGCGCCGCTGCTGCTGCTCTTAGCCGCGCCCCTGGTCGGAGTAATCCTCTGGACTATCAACCATAAATAAACCACGCCCTCCCAGAACGCCATTTTTAGCAGTAAACAACAAACAACAAAACAAAATTGAAAGATACAAAAATGAAAAACTTCGTATTCAAGACAATAGGTGCACTCATAATTGCACTACCCGTCGTGGGCCTTATCAGCCTCATGACCAACCATGAACCCCTGCACATCAAAGGCCATGAAGCTCACATCCGAGGTGAGGAAGCAGCACTAAGCTGGGTTAATGACCTTGATTGGGGTAAACGTAGCACTGATTACTATACTGACCAGGTTGCCGCCAAGCACGCTACGGCGGACACTGACGTGGACGACAAAGCCCAATACATTGCAGGTTTTCTCCAAGGCTGCATGGAAGGGGATTGCCGGAAGTCCGTCTGGGAGGACAAGACGGGCCGTGAAATCTGGAATAAAGTAGCTCGTGAAAATGGGCTCAAACCATAAGCCGGACAATTAACGTAAACCTCAATAACTAACCAACACTAAAAACAATATGGAACTATTACAACTCGCTGCCACTGTGGGCGCCATCCCAAACTGGCTTGCCTACTTCTTGCTTTTCCTCGGGCTCTTCGGGCTGATGTGGGATCTTTCAGGCCTGATTAATATGGCTAAGAAATATCTCAAAAGCCGCATAGCCACCGAAAAGTGATGCTTCCCAGTCAAATTCTACCCATAACGAAAGCAAACAATGATACCTCTAATTATACTTATAGCAGCAGCCCACAAGCACGCGATGGATCGTTCAGTAGATGTACAGCGTCAGCAATACGCACTGCAAGTGGCCGAGTTCAACATCAAGTACCACACGGATATCAGTGCCACTAAAAAGAATGTGATCGTGTACGACGCCAAGACTGGCAGGGTCAGCAACCAAAACATCAATGACGTGTACCATGGCGCGGGACACAAAAGCATCTCCCAATACCACAGCAGTCAGCCAGCAGCTCCTTCCAAAGTTCAGCAATAAGTTGATGAAACTAAAAACACTTACACTTCTGTTGATTGGAGCCAGTTTGATGACGTCGAGGGCTGAGCTTTTTCCAACTGACAGTGATGGCACAGTTTATTCAATAATCATCAGTTTGAGCAAAGTGACGCATGGCTGGCTCTATGACTATGCAAACTATGACCCAGACTATCCTGGTGCCGAACTTATTGGTTTCCCGATCTGGCCCGACAAGCACCCTAAAATCTTCAAGTTCTGGGAGCCAGGTGATGATAAAGCATTAGATGCTGAACCAGACGCTGAACGCATAATTTGTACTGCTGCGCTGGCCAGTGTCGATCTTGAAGCATTTAGTTCTTTGATCAGTAGCCTGGAAGCTGCCCTCGATCTAAGTAAAGCATCTGCCTCCTTTGTATTTGCGGAAAGTACTAACTTAATTGAGCCAGGTGTAAAAGCTGGCACCCTAATCGTAATTCCAGCTGGAACTGCAATTACTGTGCATAAAGTGATTCCAAATTGCCGGCCTGGAGCTTCCATGGCTTTGATTACTTACCAAGGCCGAAACCTGATTATGCCCATCTTCAAGGACAGCTTTGCCAGCTTACACTGATAAATGACGATAGGTGGTCACAAATTTACCCAATGAAAAGAATATTTCTCGCACTGATGTTCCTGTCCAACATGGCCAATGCAGGACTAAGGCGATACCACGATGACAACTGCTACGTCGCGACCGACAAATGCAAGCTTTTTGCAGTGATGAACATCCGTTCTGGTTGGCGGGTATTATTACCTTCGGACGTCCACGAGGGCTGGCTATTCAAGCTTCACAACGGATCATTGGTTAACGAGGTCGAGTTCGGCAATATAATTAGCGGGATACTCGGAACAAATGGGAAATATTTTTATATTGCTACGGATTCCTTGGGTGACTCACCAGACTGGCGTGGTCTTAACATCACGCCGCCGCCACCACCCACGAGCGAGTCTGACGCAGCCTGGGCTAAGGCGAAAGGCGACTGGGCTGACTAGCTGGGAATTAATGAAAAGACTGCTGCTGATACTGATGGCGCTTACCAGCGTGGCTCACGCCCAGATCGGCTGGACGCTTGACCAGTGTCGAAAGCACTGGGGACGGGAAAGCCCTGGTACTTTTACAACATATAGCTTCGGTCCCAAAGATTTGGTAACCGGAATCCAGATAGACGTTACTTTGGACTCGCAAGACAAAGTGAACGAGGTTTGGTATCTTAGCTCAGGAGGGGGTCGATATGACAACAAGCCTAGTCTCTTGGACATCCCTGGCTTACTGGCGATAGGCCGATCGCTGGGAGGATTACGAGCAATTCAGTGCAGCACCAACTTTGCCGGAGAACTTGATCTTTGAGTAATCACTAGCTCGCCTCTCCAAAAGGATATTCGATGAACGATCTACCACCTATCGCCGAGCTCCTGCCGCCTTCGGTTCGTGCGCCCTTCTTCGCTACCAAGTACTATGGCCCATGGGTTTCCTTGTGGCTCAGCGATCCTGATTATTCCTCGAGTACCAGAATATTCCCTGAGTTTCTAGCGGAATCGATAACACAAATGAGGATTGTTTGAATTCTCCGCAAGGTCGGGTCCTATCCAAACCGGGTGGGCCCTGAGGAGGCCTGGAGAGGCGCAGAATTTTGAAGAGATTTTCTCTTAAAATTAGGTGTAAAGGTACCAAATTTTGCTCTTGAATTATTTATGGGCCGGCCTGCATTTCCTCTGGTTGATCTGGCGCTTGAGGTGCATACGACGCAGATGGCCGGGTTCTTGCAGATCAGTATCCGCAAACTGCTGGAGTTGACGCATCGCGGCAGGATCAGCCTCTTCAAAGGTCCCGACGGTGTGCCGGTAGGCGGCGCCTATCAGCTCAACAAAACAACCGCGGAGTATTTGAGTTGGCTGCAAGGCAATCAGGATGGCAAGGGGTTATCGGCTTTTGATACGGCTCGGGCGCAACGGGCTTTGGCGGCCGCCGAGCTGAGCAAGCTGCGGACAGCCAGGATGAGCGGGCGCCTGATTGAGTCTGAGTCGGCCTTGGAAGCCGTGGACACGATGGTTTTACGGCTCCGGGCCAAACTGGTGGCGGCCATCCCGCGGCTGGCTCGCGAGATTTACCGGGCTTCCAGCCCACAACAGGCTTCGGAGATTGCCGAGACGCTGGTCGGAGAAGCGTTGATGGAGCTACGCAAACTCAAAGCGGAAGACCTCGGCGGCGGCGTAAATCTGCGCGTGATCTCCTCTGATCGCGGGTCCACTGAGGAGTCGTGAAGAAGGCTAAGGAGCTTGAATCGGTCGAGTCCTGGCAACGGATGTTCGGTGCGCTATCGGCCCAGCGTACACGGGCGTTCCGGCAAGCGATTATTGAGATTATCCGCAAACGGTTTGAGCCGCTCGCTTTTCAGACCGTGACCGAATGGGCGGAAACCAACCGCAACCTGCCCGAAACGGCGAGTGAACCGGCCGGTATCGGATGAACCGTTGCCCGTATCAGGCGGGAATCCAGGACGCGGTCAACGATCCTCTGGTGCGACAGATCACTGTGGTGGCCGCGGAACGGATTGGCAAATCGACGATCGCCAGCAACATCTTGGGCTACATCATCGACCGGCGGCCGTGCGGGGTGCTCTGGGTGATGCCGAACCAGACGGCCATGAGCGACTTTGTCCGGGACGAGATTGAGCCGATGGTCGAAGGTTCGGTCCGTTTACGCAAAAAAGTCGGGGCAGGCATTTATCATGAGGGCGGCAACTCGGTCAGGCGCAAAACCTTTGAGGGCGGTTTTGTCACTTTCGTTGGCGGGGGTAGCCCGACCAATATCGCGTTTAGAACCGTCAAAGTGGCGGTGATCGATGAGACCGACAAACTTAAAACCCTGCCCCGCGAAGGCGATGCCGATACTCTCATCGCCAAACGGGTCTCGACCTTCTCCGACTCGATGGTGTTGCGGTTTTCCAAACCGACGACCGAGGACGGCTCGAGGATCTGGCGCCATTTCTTAAGGGGAACCCAAAGCCGGTATTGGGTAGCGTGTCCCGGATGCGGAGAATATCAGCTGCTCAAATGGGCCCTTCTTCATTTTGACGATGCCCGGATGCGCTGCGGGACTTGCGATGGCCGGTTCGATCAGGACAGTTGGCTTACCAGCGGAGCCGGTGAATGGCGTGAGACTCAGGCTAATGCAGGGCACAAAAGTTTCCAGATATCGAGCCTGTACAGTCCGTTTATCCGTTGGGAAACTTTGATCGAGGAGTTCAGGGCCGCTAACGACGCTCTGGAGATGGGCGACACCTCCATGCTGCAGGTCTTTATCAATTCGCGGCTAGGCGAACCGTTCGGAGGTGCGACGCATAACAAGCTGGAGCCGACTACACTGTACGCCCGGCGCGAATATTTTGGTGCGAACGATGTGCCGGCCGGAATCATCGGGGTGACCCTGGGCGTTGACACCCAGAGCGACCGGTTTATCTGGCTTTTGTGCGGCTGGGGCAGGCGCAACGAAGTGTGGATGCTCTCAACCGGTGAGATCATGGGCGACATGGCCTCGGACGATTCCTGGAGCGAGCTGGAGGCCCTAATTGACCGGTTGTGGTTTGACTCGGAAGGCAACGCCTACCGGCCGCTCGTAACTTGTGTTGATGTTCAAGGCGATCATTACCAGCACGCGGTGGCCTTCTGCAAAGCGTTAGCCTGGAAAAAGGTGCGCGGTGTCCGTGGCTTAGGGCTAGACAAGCGCCGGAGCACCAGTGCCGGGGTCTCGATTATCCGCAACGTTTACCTGGATAAGACCCTGCGCGTCCCCATCCAAAACTTGGACACGGATGCCGCCAAGAACGTGACTTCGACGATGCTGGCCCGTGGTGAGAAGGGACCGGGCTTTTGCCATTTTCCTTGCGGGCCGAACGAGGAGGACGTGCGCGGGTTTAACCTGGAGAGTCTTTCCGAGTTCACGGCCGAGTATAGGACAAAGAAGGTAGTCAGCGGGTACCCGGTGTACAGCTGGCATAAGTTTCATGGGCGAGCCAATCATCGGCTAGATTGTTTCGTCTACGCTCTGGCGGCAGCGTTACTCAGCCATGTTAAATTTGATTCCGCCGAGCCGCAGCGGATCCCGAAAACGCAGGTTGAAGCGCATATGAAGAAGATGAAGGAATCGAAAAAGGAACAGACCACAGGTGCCGGAGGCGCACACAAAAGCCCTTATGGCATTCAGCCTGGAACTTCTACTACCGTGCCGAGCGAGTGGGGAGTCCCGTCCCGAGTCGTCCAGGAGCGGGGGGAGAGGGCAGTGAAACGGCCATGGGGCGTCCAGCCTTCATCGAATATTTTTTAAAGATTCTCGGATGTGCGTCTCGTTAAGGCCCCGCAGAAACCAAGTCACTGCTGGCTAGAGTCAGGCGTAGGCGGCTCTTTTAGGAGCCGTCAACGCCTGCTTTCCGGTAGCCTTATTGGGCGGCCCAGTCAGTCTCTGTGTTTCCACATGGTAGTTAACCGCTCCCTTGGTTTCGGGCTCACAGTCATATTCGAGCCATTATCTGACTCTTTCCAATCCAGCTGATTTCTCACGCACTTCATCTTCAGTGACGTGTTGCAGATCATCCAGCAGAAAATATTCTACATTGTTGCCCGTGCATTTTGCAAAGTATTCATCTGTGTTTGCCTTGTGGGCGAATTCAGTAATGCGCCCCAGTGAGGTGATGCGCCAATCTGGACCAAGGATAATAGCTATCGCAGCTGGTCCAGGACAGTAGCTCCTGTAGACTCTGACTTGTCTTACAATTCCTACTAAATCGCCCACTTTGAAATCACCAACAGAAGGTAGCGTGGCTTTTGGAGCAGCTTGGGCACCTGCAGCTCTAGCTGACTCAGGCATGAGAGTGCCAGCTTTAGCCATACGAGCAGGACCAGACAGAGCTGGTTCGGCTTTAGGCATGGATTGAAATAGTAAAACAATCCCTATTAAACTTCCAGTGAGTATTAAACCTGCTTTTATCATACACTTGTTTTATGTTTGCTAATCCAGAGCTTAGCGTTCATTTCTTAGTAGTTGGTTATGCGGTACACAGAATCTGGCGCCCAGAGCAAACCACAGGACCCTGAGTGTTCGATCGGTGTGTTGTCGGTGTTGCTGCGTAGGATTCCGATTGTTTTCGTCATTGTGTTCATCTTTGGTTCGTTCCGGGAGGGTACTGTTTTGGGGTATACTGCCCCTCGGAATCGTATACAAAGCAATAAGCGTACCACACCGTAAATACGGGGGAGAGCAGAGGGAAGGCCGGTTAAAAGCGGCAAAAGATGCCGCATACCGGCAATACGGTGAGTCTACACTAGACAAGAATTGTATACCTTAAGTAGTGAAAATGATTTACCCTCACTTACTCACGGTCGTATACACAGGGTATGCCTAAAAATACGCCACTACAGAAGCCAGTCCGCAAAATCCCAAAGAATTTCCGCTTATTCACTGAGGACGTGCGTCGCCTAAAACTTGGCGCCGAGAAAATGGGAATACCCGCGGCAATCTATCTTCAGTTTGCGCTTCGGGAAAAGTTTGAGAAGGACGGAATCACATGAAACTGGAAACGACGACCCTTTGCCGGATCAACCTTTGCCTTGGAACTCCTAACGCTGGACGATCCTGCCAATGAGCGCATCGCTCAAAGCGATGCTCGCGACTTTGGTAAAGTAAACGCCCGTTTTGGCTTCGCGTCGCCGGAGCTCTTCCATTAGTGTGGTCGGCACGACACACGATAGTCTGGCAGTGTCGTTGCGGTGTTTTCTTCCCGCGCCAGGTCTGGGGCCTCCACGTGGCATGAAGAGAACTTTATACCCGCTGACTTATGAAAGGCAAGATTGAGCGGCAGGAAGTAATCCAACAAATTCTTCGCACCTACGGCGCCGTCGATCGGCTCGATGTCGTTTGTCTGACGGTGCGATTTCATGTCGGGCCTGAAGTGATCGCTGAAGACATCAGGCGCGCGGAACAGGCGTTGCAGCAACAGGCGGTGGCACAGCAACGGGAAGCGCTGGCGAGAGAGGAACGCCAGGCCGAGCTGGCGCGTGCCCGCCAGATACTGCGCGGGGGAGCGTGACTTTCGCTCTCTCCGGGCCTTTCCCAGAGCCAAAGAAAAAGCCGCTCGAGCAGAGAGCAACTCGAGCGGCCCCACGAACAATCACACTATGCAAGATCAAATAGTGGCACATTCCCCACTTACTCGCGACAGGCGAGTTTGCCCTTAATTTGATTTAATCATGAGCGCAAACTGGGTGAGATACTAATAGCCGCGAAAGCGGCAGGGCAGATAACTACGCAACACCATCACGCCAAAAACGCTGTTCCCGGTGAGAACAACGTTTTTACTCTCGCCGAAGCTGGTATCGATCGGAAACAAGCGCGGCAATCGGCCGATTTGCGCTTTTGCAAAATTTGTAAAGGGTGCGAGCAGCTAATTCGCGACCCTCGAGATCAAGCGCGCCGCAACATCGAAAAAGAAAGAGCCCGCTCCGAGAGTCTGGCAGTCTCCTTGAAGACGGGCCCTCGCCGTCACCAGCACTATGCGAAGGAATGATAACACTTCCCCCGTCACCGAAAACGAAAAAGTCGTTCGTTCGGCCGGAATTGATGCAGCCAACCGAAGAGAAATCAAATGGCCGGGTTTTTGGCGAGCCATCTGGTTTCTGCGGAACGGACTGCGGCGTCAATAGCGTCCAGCTTTGCGCTGAACGCCGCAAAATGCGATCGAGCCCATTTAATTGGGACCAGCGGCAACCGGCCCTCGCGAAGATAGAGCCAAACATTTACGCGGGCGTCGCAGGAAGCGTGAACACACTCCGGCCCGAGATTGCCCGGGTGACAGTAAGTGACGCCGTCGGGATCGATTCCGCAAAGCAGCAAGTTCGGGTGAACGCCTTCAACTGGTGGCAAAGAAAATACTTTCAGC
>Ga0210408_10005599_pt1 | contig 11010 bp, 7 predicted proteins | sample IncBWH4MmetaG_FD_155471 | JGI IMG/M metagenome (GOLD analysis project Ga0210408, IMG submission 155471) | Forest soil microbial communities from Barre Woods Harvard Forest LTER site, Petersham, Massachusetts, United States - Inc-BW-H-4-M | ecosystem: Environmental > Terrestrial > Soil >... | reverse complement strand
TGTCGGGGCGGGAACAAAAGGGGACGGCTGCGAGTTCAAAAGGGGACAGGTGATGTGGTGGTTGGAACTGTCCCTTGGTCGAGGGGTTGAGGAGGCCTGAGCGCAGCGAAGGCCGACGAAAGCCCTCGACCAAGGGACAGCGGTTGGTTTGACTTGGGGCTATTAAAAAAGCAAATCGCCAAACGCCTCACCAATCTGTTTGTCCAGCAAATCCTCCAGCAGTTCAATGAGGGGCTGATCGACATCACTGATGCCTCCTTCCAACTCCAGATCGGCCGCACCCACCTTTACCGGCTTCGCACCCGCTTCCTCAGAGAACGCTCCCACTTCGCCGCCAAGCTCTCAGGCGGGGACCATTGGCCAGACTGGCCTCCGGAAGCCATCGCCTTCCTCAAGCAGTTCATTCCGCTCCAAAAGCCGCCCAACTTCCAACTAGTGGCCGACGAACTGGAAACCCGCCTCGGTTTCAAGCGCCATCGCGAGTCGGTGGCCGCCTTCGCCAGAACCCATTTTCCAGATCTCATCTGCCAGCCGAAACCTCGTCCCAAAGCCCGACGTCGCTGGGAACGCTCCCGCATCGATGAACTGTGGCAGCACGATTCCTCCATCCACCAGTGGTGGCCCGCCCAGGAAAAGCAAACCCTGCTGCTGACCGTCGATGATCATTCCCGCAAACTCCTGGGCGCCGTCTTTGTCCCCACCGACACCACTTGGAATCATTTCGAGCATTTTCGCCGCCTCTTTCTCCGGCACCGCCTGCCGCTGGTCGTCTACACTGACGGTCTTAGCCTCTTTGGCCATGATTCCATGGCCGATGACCGTGATCCCTGTTCCGAGTTCCAACGCGCCTTCTCCGCTCTGGGGGTAACCCATCTGGTCGCTCCCAGTCCGCAAGCCAAAGGCAAGATCGAACGCCGCTTTGGAACCCTACAAAAACGCCTGGTGGCAATCCTGGCCTATGAAAAAGTCAGCAGCTATGCCGCCGCACAGATCGTGCTCGACCGAGAGGTTCAACGCCAGAATGCCACCGTTTGCCGCACCACCGGCCTCAGCCCTAATGCCGCCTGGGAAAATGCCCTCGCCCAAAAGCGTACAGCCACCCGTCCCTGTCCGCCTTCAACCCTGCTGGACCTGCATCTGGCGCTCCATTTGAAACGCCGCGTCAACACCGACAACCAGATCGACTTTCTTGGTCAAAGCTGGCTCATCGCTCCCACCAAACGCTCCTCAATCACCCTAATCCATCACCCCCTCAGACAGTTCTGGGCGGTCACCCAACCCCCAAGCCCTCCCCTCAACAACTGGCCCGAAATCCTTGGAAAATACTCACTCTAAAATCTGTCCCCTTTTGAACTCGCGCAGAAATCCCCTTTTGAACTCCCGCCGACATCATCCACCATTTCACTTGCTCCCTCGCTCGCGTTTGCTAGCCTCGCCCCACGCCACAAAAGATGATGCAGTAGCCGCTGACAGCCACTATGCAAAAACCGCGCTTAAGCTTCTGGCAAACCTGGAACATGAATTTTGGGTTCCTAGGCATTCAATTTGGCTGGGGATTGCAACTGGCCTACATGAGCGCCATTTACGCCAAGCTCGGCGCGGAGCCGTCCAAGATTCCCATCCTGTGGCTGGCCGGCCCGATTACAGGCCTATTGATCCAGCCTGTCATCGGCGCAATGAGCGATCGCACCTGGTGTTGGCTCGGTCGGCGACGCCCTTATTTCACCACCGGCGCGCTTCTCTCCAGCGCCGCGCTCTTTTTTATGCCAGATGCGCCGAAATTGTGGGTGGCGGCCAGCATGCTGTGGGTGCTCGATGCCTCCATTAATATTAGTATGGAGCCTTTCCGCGCGTTCGTGGCGGACAAGTTGCCCGACCAGCAACGCACCGTCGGTTTCGTTATGCAAAGTTTCTTCATTGGCATCGGTGCGGCCGCTGCCAACGCCCTGCCGGACATACTCGGTCACTTCGGCGTCAACGGCAACGCACCCAATGGTGTGCCCTACACGGTGCAATACGCTTTCAAATTGGGCGCTGTTGTTTTCCTGTTGGCGGTGGTTTGGACAGTGCTGAGCTCGAAAGAATACCCTCCGGAAAACATGGAAGAGTTCCTGCGCAAAAAGCGGGAGCCCAGGGGATTCCGGGTGCAGCCAGCCTTCCTCCTCATGGGCGCGATGGCAGGGGGACTGCTTGGCGCGGCGCGCGGCGCCCTTGTCGAACAACACTTAACCCCTTGGCATCTCCTTGCCGGGGCTGCAATTGGCACGGCCATTGGCACGGTGCTTAGCGGACCGCATGTCTCATCGGCTATCAGGGAAATGCCCGTTACCATGAAGCAATTGGGTGTGGTGCAGTTTTTTACCTGGTTGGGGTTGTTCTGCATGTGGATGTTTTTCGGCCTCGCCACCGCTCAGCAGATTTTCCACACCACCGATCCGAAGTCTACGGCATTTGACCAGGGCATCGCGTTCGGCGGGCGGACGTTCGCGTGGTATTCGGTTGTCTGTTTTGCCGTTGCCTTTGTGCTGCCCTTGATTGCCCGGGCCACCAGCCGCAAACTGGTCCATGCGCTGGCGCTGCTTGCCGGCGGCGTCGGCCTTTTGTCCACCGGGTTCATTCATGATCGGGGCCTCTGGCAATGCACCATGCTCGGTGTTGGCATTGCCTGGGCATCAATCCTGGCTATGCCCTACGCGATGCTCTCCGGTGCCTTGCCCGCAGAGCGGATGGGAGTCTATATGGGAATCTTTAACTTCTTCATCGTCATTCCCGAAATCCTGGCATCTGTTGCCCTGGAACCAATCGTCAAAAAGGCCTTCGGCAATGACCCCGTCAAAGTCGTCATGCTCGGCGGCGCGTCGATGTTAATTGCGGCCGCGATGGTGGTGCGGGTCAAGGATGTCGGTGCGGCGCAAAAGATGGTTTCGGCCGAAACCAAGGGCTCTCTTTCGCCTCTTCCGATCGAGAAGCCAGGATAAACGATCGCTTCGGCCACAAAAAGAACACAATGATTTCTTCCTTTGTGGTCTTTGTGTTCTTTCGTGGCTAACTCTTTCCCTCCTTCACCGCCCGGTGATAAATCCGCCATTCAAAACTATTCAGCCGGAACAACGGAAAACCGCTGGTCGGAGAGTCCGGCACGCCGGCGATCTTCACCGGCTTGAATTGCTCCTCGTGCATCACTTCCACCCAGCCCAGGTTTGGCCGATTCGACAGGTTGATCGCCACCACGAATTCGTCCTTGGCATCCAGGCGCAACAGCGTCACCAGGTTGGCTTCGTCGGAATTGTGCAGCCAGATCACCCGGTCATTGCGGAATGGCGCATACGCCTTGCGTAACTTAATCAGGTCGCGGTAAATGTCCCGCAGCGGCGGCCGCTCCTTCGGATGCCAGAAAATCGGCACCTTTTCGAACAGCGCCGGCTCGCCCGACTCGGTCGCATCTCCCACTTCCATCCCATTATAAAGCAACGGCACACCGTCCAGCGCTAACATCAGCACCGACGCCGCCAGCGCCCCCCGCGTCCCAAATCGCGCCACCGCGCGCGCCTCGTCGTGATTATCCGAGATCCGCATGTGCAGCGAGCCTTGCGGAAACTGCCGCAAACTCTCATCCCACGACCGCCGCAAATCGGACGCCGGCGCGCCGCTGAGCAGGACGTTATTGAGCGTGGCGTGCAGCGGCCACGAATAGTCGGCGTCGAACGCTTTCACCAGCAGCTCCGGCTTGCTCGCCTCGGCCAGCAGCATGATGTCCGGCTTTACTTTGACCAGCGCCGCGCGCGCTTCCTCCCAAAAACTCGTCGGCACCATGTAAGCCACGTCGCAACGAAACCCGTCGAGGTCAAAGGTGGCGGGATCAATCCAGTGCTTGAGCATCCCAATCATGTACTCGCGCAACTTGGGATTCTCGTAATTCAACCCGGCCACATCCGTCCACTCCGGCACGGGTGGGATAATCTTCCCCTTGCCATCCTGTTTGTAAAACTCCGGATGCGCCATCAGCACGCTGTCCCACGCAGTGTGATTGGCCACCATATCAATGATCACCTTCATGCCGCGCTGGTGCGCTTCAGAAATCAGCCGCTTAAAATCCTTCTCTGTGCCGTAATCGGGGTTGATGGCAGAATAATCGCTCACGGCGTACGGACTGCCAATGCTGCCTTTACGCATCTTCTGCCCGATGGGGTGGATGGGCATCAGCCACAGAATATCGACGCCCAGGTCCTTCAGCTCATCCAGCCGGGCCGTGATGCCGTTGAAATTGCCTTCCGGCGAAAAATTGCGCGGAAAGATTTCGTAAATGACGCCATCGCGGAGCCACTGGGGCGAGGTGCGCGCGGTCTGTTCCGAGAGCTCCCCGGCCCGGAGCGGTGTGGAATTCAACAGCAGGCCGAGCAGACCGAGCAGATGTCCCAGGCGGGATGGGCGGTTCATAGGTTTCAATCGACTCACCGATTTTATCGGTGGAAAGCGCCTCTGCGTCAATCTTTTAACCATCCTTCAAAATGTCAGGTCGCACCCGGCGCAACGGGGCTCGGATCTTCAAAGCAACGACGCGCGCGCTCCCTCTCCGCACGACAAAGGAGTGGGGAGAGGGCAGGGGAGAGGGCCGTCTTCTGTAGTCTATCCCCACCCGTCACCGGTCACCCGTCACCCGTCACCTGTCGCTCGTCACCTGTCGCTCGTCAGCGTCACTTTGAAGCCGCCAGCTCTTCCTCAAAATCCACAATCTCCTTAATCTGTGCCAAAAACCACCGGTCGATCTTCGTCAGTTGAAATATCTCTTCGCTGCTGAATCCCGCCCGCAAGGCGTGCCGTAAGAAAAAGATCCGTTCGGCGTTGGGGACGCTCAACCTTTGCATGATAAGCTCGCGCGGCAGAGTATCCCGGTCCCCATATACTTTTTCCCCGATGCGCCACGGTTTGCCGTCGCCCCCCAGCCCATGACGCCCGATCTCCAGCGATCGCAGGGCTTTTTGCAGGGATTCCTTGAACGTGCGTCCGATCGCCATCGCCTCGCCGACGCTTTTCATTTGCGTGTTCAGCGTCGGGTCCGCCTGGGGAAATTTCTCGAACGCAAACCGCGGGACCTTGGTGACCACGTAGTCAATGGTCGGCTCGAAGCTGGCGGGTGTTTCCCGCGTGATGTCGTTCCTGATTTCGTCAAGCAGGTAGCCGACCGCGAGCTTGGCCGCAATCTTGGCGATCGGGAACCCGGTGGCCTTTGAGGCCAGCGCCGAGGAGCGCGACACCCGCGGGTTCATCTCAATGATCGCCATCCGCCCGTTCTCCGGGTTGACGGCAAACTGGATATTCGAGCCGCCGGTCTCCACCCCTACTGCCCGGATGACAGCGAAGGAGGCGTCGCGCATGATCTGGAATTCCTTGTCCGTCAGCGTCTGGATCGGCGCGACCGTGATCGAATCGCCGGTGTGCACGCCCATCGGGTCGAAGTTCTCGATCGAGCAAATGATGACGCAGTTGTCCGCCCGGTCGCGCATCACTTCCATCTCGAACTCTTTCCAGCCCAGCAGCGATTCTTCGATCAGCACTTCGGCGACTGGCGACAATTCGATCCCGCGCTTGGCGATCGCCTCGAACTCCTCGCGGTTGTAGGCGATGCCGCCGCCGGTGCCGCCCAGCGTGAACGCCGGCCGAATAATCAGCGGCAAGCTCCCGATCCGCTCGGCGACTTCGCGCGCCTCGGCCAGGTTGTGGGCGGTGCCGCTGATGGGCACGTCCAGGCCTATCGAAATCATCAGGTCCTTGAACACCTGCCGGTCTTCGCCGCGCTCGATGGCCGCAGCGTTGGCGCCGATCATCTCGACGTCATATTTATCAAGCGTGCCGCGGCGGGTGAGCGCCATGGCGGTGTTCAGCGCCGTTTGGCCGCCAAGAGTGGGCAAGAGCACGAGCTTGCCTTGGGCGCCGAGGCGTTTCATTTCCGCGACTTCGCGGGCGATGATCTTCTCGACGCACTCCGGCGTGATCGGCTCGATATACGTGCGGTCCGCGAACTCCGGGTCGGTCATGATGGTGGCCGGATTGGAGTTGACCAGGATGACGCGATAGCCCTCTTCGCGCAGCGCCTTGCAGGCCTGAGTGCCGGAATAATCAAACTCGCACGCCTGCCCGATGATGATCGGGCCGGCGCCAATAATCAGGACCGAATGAATGTCAGTGCGCTTCGGCATAATTGCGGCGCAGATTTAACGGGAATCCGAGCCGGTTGTCATGGTTTTATTGAACGGGAGGGTGTGAGGGAAGCTTCAAGCGCACATACCACTCAATCCTCTCCTTGGGCGTTAACCAATAACGGCGGCGCCACCTTTACCTGCGCTCTCCCTCTCGGGCAGTCCCGACCTCGATGCCGGCGACGACACCTTGCTAGAGGCGCCTTTAAACCTCAGTACTGACCAACGCGGCTTCGCGCGCCTGTCCGGCGCGCATGCTGACATCGGTGCTTTCGAGCTTCAATGGGCTTCGACCCCCATTCGCATTGCCGCTTGCGATGCCACAATCAACGGTGTCGTGCAGTTAACCCTCAGCGACGTCCCGGGCGCCAGCCTCACGTTCCTCGCCAGCACCAGTCTCTGGTGAGCGGTTTCGGACTGGACCGTCCTTGGCCCATTCCTGAAATCGCCCCCGGGCAATTCCAATTCAGCGACCCGTCCCCCTCCAGCCTCCCACTACGGTTTTACCGTGTCCGCTGTCCGTAAGCTCCCTGCGATCGCACCCACCTTTTTCTTTTCTGAACCGGTGGCTGCCTTGGCCCCGCGCACTCACCTTGAACCGTACCTCCCCGTCGCCAGACGAGAGTTTGGCGTGAGGATCCGGAGGATGAGCTGTCAAAACAGGCAAGATGAGCAGTAGGCGGAGAGCTGAACCGGTTTTCGCAACCGACTAACCCAGGAGTTGTATATGTCCAGTTATGCTTACGTGGCCGTGGACCCGCAGGGCGCCGAGACGCGCGGCTCGCTCGAAGTGGCTGACCAGAACGAAGCGTTGCAGCGAATCAAGGAAATGGGGTTGTTCCCCACCAAATTGTTCGTGCCCGGCCAGCATAAACCGCGGGCGCCGGTCCGACGTGCGCACCTGAAGACCATGCGGTTACGCCGCTCGGCTTCCGTTCCATGGTTCGGATTCAGGGTGCCGGCGGCCCGCCTGGCGGTGTTCACGCGCCAGCTTGCGACGCTGGTCGAGGCGGGCATGCCGTTGTTGCGCAGCCTGCGCATCCTGCAGGAGCAGGAGGAGAGCGGGAGGCTGAGACGAATAATCGGGGAGTTGTCGCTGGCCGTCGAGAACGGGGGTTCGTTTGCCGAAGCCGTTTCGGCGCACCCAAACGTTTTTAACCGGCTTTACGTGAGTATGGTCAGGGCGGGTGAAATCAGCGGGGCGCTTGAGACCTCGCTCCAAAGGTTGTCGGAGTTCCTGGAGAAAGCGCGGAAGATTAAGGGAAAGGTGAAGGCAGCGATGTTTTATCCCTGCGCGGTGCTGATGGTGGCAACAGGGGTCGTCGCCCTCTTGATGCTGTTTGTCGTGCCGCGATTCAAACAGGTGTTCGACGGCTTGCTCGGAGGCGCGCCTTTGCCCGCGTTCACGAGGTTCGTTTTTGACCTGAGCGACGCGTTGATGCGCCATTTTTTCCTGCTCCTGGGCACGGTGGCGGGGTTTGGCGTGCTGCTGTCACTGGCGTTACGCACGGCGTGGGGCCGGTGGGCTTTCGATCAGATGAAGCTGGTGTTGCCGGCTGCCGGCGCAGTATTTCGCAAGGCGGCTATTTCCCGGTTTGCGCGGACGCTCGGAACGTTGATGAGCAACGGTGTGCCCATCCTGCAGGCGCTGACGATCGTGAGGGAAACGGCAGGCAATGTCGCCGTGGGGCGGCTGCTCTCGACCGTGCACGACCACGTGAAGGAAGGGGACCCGATCGCGCCAACGTTGAAGGCCTCGGCAATATTCCCCGCGATGGTAGCCGGCATGGTCGATGTAGGGGAACAAACCGGCGCGCTGCCCGAAATGCTGATGAAGGTGGCGGATAATTACGACGACGAGGTGGACAATGCGGTCGGGGCGATGACTGCGTTGCTGGAACCGATCATGATTGTTTTTCTGGCGGTGGTGGTGGGCAGCATCGTGATCGCCATTTTTTTGCCGCTGATTTTTGTCACGACGCAGGTCGATGGGCCAGGGGGAGGCCAGTAGTGGGCACACAGAACCGCAGAGCGCCAGTTAAAGAATTAAATGGGTAAAAGGAGTTAACTGGATTAATTGACGGACACCAGTTTGGAGAACGCACTCCGGTGGCGGTGACCAGATGCGCCCTGGCAATGTTCTGGCGCGGCTTGGGGCTTGACAGGCCTTGAGCGGGATTGTAAACAGCACTTTGTTCCCGGATTAATGTGCTATGCGCTATCACCCCATCAACCCGCAATTATTCATCAACAACCGCGCGAATCTGGCCAAGCTAATGTTGCCCAATTCGTTGGCGGCTTTGAATGCCAATGACGTTTTGCCTACCAACGCCGACGGCACTCTGGCCCTGCGCCCCAATTCGGATTTGTTTTACCTGAGCGGCATTGACCAGGAGGAAACGATCCTGTTGTTTTATCCCCAGGCCCACGAGGAGAAGATGCGCGAGGTATTGTTTGTGCGCGAGACCAATGAGCGTCTGGCGACCTGGGAAGGCCACAAACTGACGAAAGAGGAAGCCAGCAAGATCTCCGGCATCGAACGAGTCGAGTGGCTGTCGGAGTTCCGTCCGCTGTTTCACCGCCTGATGTGCGAATGCGAGCACGTGTACCTCAACACCAACGAGCACAAGCGCGCGGTGATCGAGGTGGAAACCCGGGAAGCCCGGTTCGTCCGCGACACGCAGGCGCGCTATCCGTTGCACGATTACCAGAGGCTGGCGCGGCTGCTGCACCGGCTGCGCGTGGTTAAATCCAGCACCGAGTTGGACCTGCTGAGGGAGGCTTGCGCCATCACCAGGGCCGGCTTCCTCAGAGTGTGCCGCTTCGTGAAACCGGGGGTGACCGAAACCCAGGTAGAGGCGGAGTACGCCCATGAGTTCATCCGGCGCGGCGGCGGGTTCGCTTTCGAGCCCATCATCGCCAGCGGCAAAAATTCGTGCGTCCTCCACTACAATCAGAACGATCAACCTTGCCGGCCGGGAGACCTGCTGCTGCTGGATGTCGCCGCCAGTTACGCCAATTACAATGCAGACCTGACTCGGACCATCCCTGTCAGCGGCCGTTTCAGCCGGCGGCAGCGCCAGGTGTACAATGCGGTCCTGCGCATTTTGCGGGGCGTCAGCCAGGCGGCTACGCCAGGCAAGTTGCCGAAGCAATGGCAGGAAGAGGCCGAGGCGATGGCGGAAAAAGAACTCCTCGGACTCGGGCTGTTGAAGCAGTCGGACATTCGCAAACAAGACTCCGACAAGCCGGCGCTGAAAAAATATTTCATGCACGGTGTCGGCCATCCATTGGGGCTGGACGTGCATGATGTGGGGCTGACCACTTTGCCGATTCAACCGGGGTGGGTCCTAACGGTGGAGCCAGGCATTTACATTCCGAAGGAGGGCTTCGGCGTGCGTCTGGAAAATGACATCCTTGTCCAAAAGGGAGGGAACGTGGACCTGATGGCGGAAGTGCCCATCGAGGCCGAGGAGGTGGAGTCCTTGATGAAACGGGGCCGGATCCGGAGCTGAGGAAGGGCCGAAATCCGAAGGTCGAAACTATCGGCGGAATGATTATGGCAGAATAATTCAGAGCGTCATGTTGGAGGGGAGATTTCACTATGAAAATTGCGATTGGTTCGGACCATGCCGGTTTCGAGTACAAAGAAAAGATACGCGAGTTCCTTGGAGGGCAGGGACACAGCGTTGCGGATTTCGGGACGCACTCGAGCGAGCCGGTGGATTATCCGTTGTTCATCCGGCCCGTCGCGGAGGCAGTCGCTCGCGGGGAGTTCGAGCGTGGAATCGTGCTGGGCGGGTCCGGCAATGGTGAGGCGATAGTGGCGAATCGGGTGAAAGGGATTCGATGTGCGTTGTGCTGGAATGAGGAATCGGCACGCCTTGCGCGTCGGCATAACGATTCCAACGTGCTCTCGCTGGGCCAACGGATGATTCCGCTGGCCACGACGTTGGAGTTGGTCCGGATATGGCTGGCGACACCGTTTGAGGGGGGCCGCCACCAGCGTCGTATCGAGCTGATCGATGGGCCTCCGAGGCGTTAACGCGGGGCACCGCTGGCTAGCGTACCAGGAGAATACGGTAGAACCGCTGGCTGGAGCCGGTGATGTCGTTGGTGGCGGTTGCAGTCGGTCCCGAGGCCTGCAGGTCCGGTGGGGCGTCGAGCCAACTCCCGTTTGTGAGGTCATTCTTATACTGCAGCCGATAGGTGTAACCCAACGACGTGTTCCAAGTGATGGTGGCGACACTGTTGGAAAGGATGATTGATTGGATGACCACTGGCGGGGGCGGGACTTCCGAGAAATTGACAAAAACCAGGAAAGAATTGGTCGCGCTGAGGGCGGGCGTGCCATTGTCGGTGACGAGAGTAGTAAAGACGTTGGTGCTGGGCACCTGGGCGACCACGGGCGTCCAGGTGATCACGCCGTTGGTACTGATCACTGCGTTAGTCGGAGCCATCGTCAGCGCATAGCTCAGAATCGTCGCCGGGATGTCATTGTCGCTGGCGGTGTTGGTCACGATGAGAGTCGCCAAACCAATAGTGGTATAGTTGGTTTGCGCCGGCAGCACCGGCCCGTTGTGGACTCGCTCGACGACGACCGTGAAACTGTTGGTGGCGCTCAGGGCAGGCGTGCCGTTATCGGTGACGACGGTGGTAAAGACGTTGGTGCTGGGCACCTGGGCAACCACGGGCGTCCAGGTGATCACGCCGTTGGTACTGATCACTGCGTTAGTCGGAGCCATCGTCAGCGCATAGCTCAGAATCGTCGCCGGGATGTCATTGTCGCTGGCGGTGTTGGTCACGATGAGAG
>Ga0210408_10005597_pt1 | contig 11012 bp, 8 predicted proteins | sample IncBWH4MmetaG_FD_155471 | JGI IMG/M metagenome (GOLD analysis project Ga0210408, IMG submission 155471) | Forest soil microbial communities from Barre Woods Harvard Forest LTER site, Petersham, Massachusetts, United States - Inc-BW-H-4-M | ecosystem: Environmental > Terrestrial > Soil >... | reverse complement strand
TGCCCAGGTGTGTCGCACGATCGCGCAAAGGCTCGTCGACGCGAAAGCGCCGGGGCTTGCAGGACGGCTCGATACACTTCCGACGAGGCTCTTTACGTTACCGGGAGCCGCGCGTCCCTCAGCCGCGATTCGAGAGCTGGGACAAGTCCATTTGATCAGTCAGGCATACCGGCGGACGTCGGAGCTTCCTGAACTACTAGCGGCAGATGCAAGACAAGCCGTAGGTTGGTCGGTCACACGAGAGGCGCTGCTCAATGATTCCGAGGCGATACGAGTCAATGCACAATGGCGAGTCTTCGCGGTACTTTCCGAAGCACAACCAGACCGCCTGCGCAGAGTTGAGACATGGCTATGGCGTCAAGGCGGCGCAGATGGAATGCCACAATGCGCGGTCCTGATTGACTTCGTACCGATCTCTACCGGAGCCGCAGTGGGCGGCTACCTGGTTGCGGATCAAATTGAAGCTGAATTGAGCTTTTACCGTTCCACCATTCCGCTCCGTGCACAGATAAACACGCTGAAGAGAGGCGCTGAACAAACGAGTGAACCGCTCACGTTGCCAGACGAACGTCTCAGTACCTCATATGCAAAGTACGAGCACGCGCTAGCACAGCTTCCTTGGCTGGGGACGATTCCCCTGAGTTTTCGGGCAGCCAGTGTCCGCCGAAATGGAGAACAATTCTACCTCTACGATGACGAGAGCGGGTTGTCGCTGCCGATGCATACGTCGCAGGCAAATCATGCTTCGCCACTTGCGAGTCTCGATCGCATTGATGGAATCGGTTTGTGGAATGGGTACGAGTTCACCTTGGCATGGGCACAGACACAGCTCGGAAGGTGGATGCGTTCATGAACCTCACGACATTACACGCAAAGGTTTTGCCGTCACTATTGGGAGGAACATCACGGCATCCGATACCGGGCGAAGTGATTCATCCTTCGAGTTCGAGTTCTGATGGCACACTCGAAATGCTCAGTCTTATGGGACAAGCACTGCGTTTCGAGCGCCCTGCGACACCAGAGTCATTCATCGTTGAACCGGAAATTAAGGATGAGCGAAAAATCATCGCCGATCGTCTACGCCGTCCGCTGATTCGATTGCTAACTTCGAAAAATGCCACTGAGCATCCGGCGCGTGCTTTGGCGCGTGCCTTCGATCGACTGAGATTGCGTCCGCACCCATTTGACCTGCCGTTGATCGATGCTTTCGTTCGATCGAATGCAGAGAAGCTTGGTCCAACTGCACAGCATTGGGCTGACAGGCAAAAACCCGAAGCAGAGACGCAAAGTTACTTTGATCCAGAGCTGCTGGATGAGAGTAACTGGATGCAGGCAGCGCTTTCACGACGTGTGGCCTACCTGGAGGCGCGGCGGCGCGATGATGCGAATGCCGCCCGTGCTCTGGTTGAGTCGACTTGGGCACAAGAAGAGGCTGATGCTCGCTTCCGTCTGCTGCAAGTATTCCAGACCGGCTTAAGCCTGTCCGACCAATCGTTCCTAAGCACGTTGGAGAAGGATCGAGCGCCACGCGTGCGAGCCCTTGCCGCGAGATTCCTCGCGCGGCTCGGTGCAAGCAGCGAAAATCCGGCGTTGGCCGCATGCCTAGAACGAATCAAGCAAAGCCAGAGCGGGTTGCTTCGGAAGCGCACTACCTTGCAAATCGAACTTCCGGCGAACGTAAAGGATCAGGCTGCATCGCGATGGATACTCCAAACATTTGCTGACGTATCGCTCGGCGAGCTGGCGCGCGCGTTCAAAGTCACGGAAAAGGAGTTGATTGATGCTGCTACAAAAGACGATCCCTTACTTCTTGCGTTGGCGCTTATCGCGACGAACGAAGATCGTCTTGATCTGCTTGAACTTGTGGTCGCGAAGCTACCAAACGCGTGGGAACGTATGTTTGAAGCGGGACTCGATACGCTAGGCACGATGACAGAATCAGAGCGTCAGCGGTGGGAAGAGATCGTCGTGCATCCTTATCGCAAGGATGTGCCGACGACCTACTCGCTGTGGGACTGGCTGCATCGGATCACGGATGCTGAGGCGCCATCTTCCGTTATGGAGATTGCTCTTCACGCGAAGGTGTTGACGAAAGTTCCCGAAAACGAGCGTGGTAGCGGGCCGTGGGTTGAGATGATGGCTGCGATATGTTCGGCTTCGCAACGACAGGAGCTTCGGGAGCAACTGAATCAGTTCGACCAATCACAATCCGTTACCGCCCTTGCACTGCTAGACATCCTCGATGGAATGGAGAACGACCGTACCCATGTCTAAACAAGCTTCTGGCCGAATAAGATTAAGCGCTGAAGAAATCTATGCGCAAGAGTTGTCGGCTCTAGTTGCTGGCGACAACTTTGCTCGTCCCGCGAACTGGCGTCTCTCGCCGAAGGCGATCGTGACCTACATTCTAGGAGGCAAGGCGGCGGACGGTACTCCCATCTCCGCGAAATATGTTGGCAATCGCCGCCTGATTGAAACCGCTGTTGCGACGCTCGCGACAGACCGCGCCCTGCTGCTGCTCGGACTACCGGGGACGGCGAAATCCTGGGTGTCGGAGCACCTGGCGGCGGCAATTTCGGGATCGTCGCAACGCATGATTCAGTGCACCGCAGGGACCGATGAAAACCACATTCGATATGGCTGGAACTACGCCCTCCTGCTGGCCAAGGGACCATCGCGCGAAGCGCTCGTCAAAACTCCAGTGGCGCGGGCAATGGAAGAAGGAACCATTGTTCGCCTGGAAGAACTCACCCGCATGGGTTCTGACGTGCAGGATACTCTGATCACGATCCTTTCCGAGAAAACCATGCCTATCCCTGAACTAAACGAGGCAATTGAAGCGAAGCGCGGGTTCAATGTCATCGCGACCGCGAACAATCGCGATAAAGGAGTGAACGATCTATCGTCCGCGCTCAAACGCAGGTTCAACGTTGTGGTGCTTCCGTCTCCCACTACTTTGGAAGAGGAGACTGGTATCGTCGTGAAGCGTGTTCTCGAGATCGGGTCGAGTCTTGAATTGCCGCCAATCCGTCCTGCTGACGAAGAGTTGGTCCGGGTGGTAACCCTATTCCGCGAGTTGCGTGATGGTAAAACTCTGAATGGCAAGACTAAGCTCAAATCTCCTACGGGCTCGCTCTCGACAGCCGAAGCAATTTCAGTCGGTGTGAGCGCATGGGCTTCTGCGGCTCACTTCGGCGATGGAAAAATGACGGCGGAGAGCCTTGCTCCGAACCTTGTCGGCGCGGTGGTGAAAGACCCTGTGCAAGACACCGTCGCACTACAGGAATATCTCGAAAGCGTGGTGCGTACGCGCGATGGTTGGTCGGACCTCTACTCGGCGATTCGCGAGGTCCTTTAGTCAACGATGCCTGCTCAAGTCGACGATCGTGTGCGCATTCTCGGGATACGTCATCATGGTCCTGGATCTGCCGCCCTATTGCGTAAGGCACTGGACGTGCTCAACCCAGGATGCGTCCTCGTAGAAGGACCTCCGGAAGGTGATGAACTGATCCAGTACATCGCTGACCCGGATTTAAAGCCTCCTGTTGCCATGTTGCTGCATGCCTCGGACGAGGCGAGCCTTGCCTCCTTCATGCCGTTTGCTGAGTTCTCTCCTGAATGGCAAGCGATCCATTGGGCGCTGAAACACGAGCGGCCGGTTCGATTCATTGATTGGCCTGCTGCTATCTCACTCGCGTTGCAAAAAGCCGCACGCGAAAATCCGGAAAGCGTACCTCCGCAACCGTGCGCAGACGCACTCGATTTGCTCGCAAGTGCGGCCGGATTTGAAGATGGCGAGACCTTCTGGAATGGCCTGATCGAACAGCATGGTACCAGCGGGCAAGAGGCGGTCTCCGTGTTTGTGTCTATCGAGACTGCAATGACAGAGGCGCGCGCGCAGGAAGGCCTCAGCCCACAATCGTCGGATGAAGTATTGCGCAACAATCAGCGCGAGGCCTTTATGCGCACGAACATCCGAGCGGCGCTGAAAGAGGTTGAAGGAAATATCGCCGTTGTCACTGGTGCGTGGCACGTTAGCGGACTCAGACAAGCCACAAAGCCTTCAGATGACCGAACACTTATCAAAGACTTGCCCCGCCTGAAGATCGAAGCAACATGGGTGCCATGGACAGACAGTCGCCTCAGCGCATTCTCTGGCTACGGAGCAGGAGTGATTTCGCCCGGATGGTATCGGCATCTGTGGTCCCTTTACACGCGCAAGAAGTTGCCCAGCGCCGAAGAGTTCGCTTCGGCCTGGCAATCGCGTACGGCATTCAAACTTCGCGAGGAGGGTTATACCGCCCCAACCGCCTCTGCCATTGAAGCGACTCGGCTAGCTCTCGGGCTCGCTGCCCTTCGCGATCTGCCAATGCCCGGTATTGCCGAAATGCGCGAGGCATCGCTGGCCGCCATGTGCGATGGAAATCCGGTCCCGCTGGCGATGTTGGAGCGCAAGTTGTACATCGGCGAGCGCGTGGGCGAGATCGGCGAGCGCGTTCCGCAGAACCCGCTTGCGCGTGACCTGGCCGACTGGCAACGCAGGACGCGTCTGAAACCGCAAGATCTCGAATTGGAGATCAAACTCGATTTGCGTTCCGAGGCAGGGCTACTGAAATCCACTCTGCTGCACCGTTTGAACTTGATCAATGTTCCATGGGGTAAGCTACTGGACGCTCAGGCGGGCAGAGGTACGTTCCGTGAAGTGTGGGTCATCGAATGGGAGCCGTGGTATTCGGTCTCGCTGGCCGAGGCTCTGGTTCATGGGGTGACAATCGAACAAGCCGCCGCGAATGCAACGCTTAAAAAAGCACGCGAAACGACTTCGATCACGGAGCTTGCCAGCCTCATTCAATCCGCTCTCGTATCGGACCTGCCGGAGACCGCCAGTTCGTGCATTGATCAACTTCAGGCTGTCGCCGTCAACTCCAGCGATGTCACCGACTTGATGAAGGCAGTTTCTCCACTGGTCCGCGTGCTTCGCTACGGCACGGCTCGCCGCATCCCTGAGGATGCCCTTCGCTCGTTGATCTTGTCGATCAGCGTGGAGATCAATGCCGGAGTTCGAATGGGCTCGCGCGGATTGGATGAAGAGACCACTGCCGCACGCATTTTGGCCATGGAAGCCTACGATGAGGCATTACGGCTGCTCGGCGATAATGCGCTGACTTCTTCGTGGCGAGAGGAGTTGGGCAAGATCGTGGATGACGACCAGGTTACGTCGTCCATTGCCGGCCTGAGTCTGCGTCGCCTGCATGATGTGCGCGCTTGGGAACCGGAAAAAGTAGCAGCAGAGTTTTCGCTGCACACAGGCTCGCGGCAGCCAAAGGGATCGGGGGCTTTCCTTGAGGGTTTCTTGCGCGGCGGGTCGGAGGTACTCCTGCAAGACGAGCCGCTGCTGCAACTACTTGACGCCTGGCTTTGCGAGCTGAGTGAAACGGACTTCACTGATTCTCTTCCGCTGCTGCGCCGAAGCATGTCCAGCTTCGATACGGTTGCACGCCGCCGTGTGCTCGAGAAAGTTCAGCGCGGGCGTCAGCATGGCACACCAGCAGCTTCGCACCTCGCATCCGAGTCCAACCCTGCCTTCGAAGCCGCACTGCCGTTGCTCTATAAGATCCTTGGCCTTGGAGAGCTGGCATGATCTCCCAGAAAGAGCGCTGGCGACGCTGGCAACTCGCGCTCGGCGTCGATGACGAGAAAAATGAACTCTCTGACCGTGATCGGCGCCTTAACACCGCTCTCTCTGCACTGTACGACAGCGGTACCGAGAAGCGCAGAGGCGGACTCGGCACCTCCTCTCCGCGGGTCGCAAAATGGCTCGGAGACATTCGTGAGTTCTTCCCGACCCCCGTCGTTCAAATCGTCCAGAAAGATGCATTCGAGCGCCTGAACTTAAAGGCGCTGATGCTGGAACCGGAATTCCTTTCGACGCTGGAGGCAGATGTTCACCTTGTAGCCGATCTCATCACGCTACGCGCTGCGATTCCCGGCAAAACGCTTGAGACGGCACGGCAGGTGGTCCGGAAAGTTGTGGACGACCTCTTGCGCAGGCTCGAACACAACACGCGTGAAACTCTGAGAGGGGCGCTGAACCGCTCTCAAAGAACGCGGAGACCTCGTCACGCGGACATCGACTGGCCTCGAACGATCCGCGCAAACCTGCGTCATTACCAACCGCAACATCACACGATTGTTCCAGAGACGCTGGTGGGACACACACGCCACACGAAGTCCCGTGCGCAACTGGATCATGTCATCTTGTGCGTCGATCAATCTGGATCGATGGCCACCTCGGTCGTGTACTCCTCGATTTTTGCAGCCGTCATGGCATCGATCCCTGGACTTTCCACGAAACTCATCTGCTTCGACACATCGATCGTGGACCTGACCGATCAGCTCGCGGACCCTGTTGAGGTGCTCTTTGGAGTGCAATTAGGGGGTGGGACCGATATCAACTCGGCGCTCGCGTATTGCGAAAAACAGATCGAGAATCCAACGAAGACGCACTTCCTGCTGATAACCGACTTGTATGAGGGAGGAGACGCCAAAGCGATGCTTGCGCGTGCCGCCGCAATCAAGCAGAGTGGTGTAAATCTGATCGTGCTACTCGCTCTCTCAGATTCGGGTCACCCTGCTTATGAAGCGAAACACGCAGAAGGAATCGCAAGCCTTGGATGTCCAGTGTTCGCCTGCACCCCGGATCAGTTTCCGTCGATGATGGCTTCCGCGCTCACTGGAAAAGACCTAAGAACTTGGGCGGCTGAAGAAGACATTGCTCTCATTCGGGGGTCTTGAGTGAACTCAGTCTAGTCCTATCCGTAGCGTCCGTGTTGCTTTGCTGTGCGGAACCGGAAACAGCCACGTTGAGTAACAGGAACTCGGTCTGTCCTCAAAGTAAGTTGAGGGCAATTTGACCTCCATCCCCCGGCCGTGCGCCGGAAACCGTGAAAACTCGCCTGTCCTTTAACTGTCCAATAGCGATTGCACAGCAAGAACTCGCTCCATGCCGCAGCAATCAACGTGGTCCGCTCAAACAAAGACTTCATGGAGGAAGAAGAAGCATGAGCGCAACCACCCGCTGTCGGCCGCTGTTTCCGAAATTGTGTTTGCTTACCTCGGCCAACGTTCGATTTGCGCGCACTGTAGTTTTCGCTTTCCGATACAGTCGGCTAATTGTGACTGGTCCGATCACTGAGATTGCATAGTTGACCGAATCCAAGAAATATAACTCGGAACTCTTGCATACACGCCGGGAAAGCGTGCTCGATTGCAGCCTTCGCCCCAACTCACAACACCTTCCAGGTATGGCTTGTTGCCCGCAGTCTTGATTATCAGAGGTCCCCCACTGTCTCCTTGGCAAGCGTCGGCCTTGCCCTCCCCAGCACAGATCATATCGTCCTTGATATCCATTTGTTGTCCGGCCGGAAGATTGTCATAGTCTGCCTTGCAGACCTTGTTGTCGATCATGGGAACGTAAGCGAACAGAAGGTCATCCGACGCTTTCGAGGAGCCCTCAGCTGTAACCCCCCATCCGCTTATCGTTGCTATTCGGGTTGTCTTCTGTCCTTCGAGAGCCGAATCGGCCATGCTCATCGAAGTTTGATCAGAGATGGGAGTGTCTACCTTGACAAGTGCCACATCTCCCTCGTTTGTCTTCGGGTCATAGTTGTACCTAAATATTTTGGCAATATTGACAAGCCGCCCTCCATCGGACAGTTTTCGCGATCCTGTGAAGACTTGGAAGTCCCCATTTTGGGTGTCAGGGTTGAAGCAGTGTGCGGCGGTCAGAATCCAGCTGGGATCAATAAGAGTACCCCCGCAGTGGAGGCCGTAAAGAGGGCTATCCGCGCCGGAGAAAACAATGGCAACTTGGTATTGAAAAGCATTCGCTGGAGCAGGGCTGCCATTAATGAGCCTACCGCTTGGGATCACGGTCGCCTTTGTTTCCAACTGGCGCGTTCTCTGGTCCTCGATGATTTGCGCGGCACCTTTTTCCGCGTCACTGGCCGAAACGGAATTGACGATGGCTCTAGCTTGCTGTCTTGACCGGAGAATAGCCACGGCCTGTCCGTCAACTGCGGGCGAGCTTGCCTCCGTGAACCCAATCGTCCAGGACTTAGAAAGCCGTTGTTGGGCCTCTCGCACAGCCTGGTCAGTTGGTGGGACATGGCGGTGCTTGTTGATGTTGGCCGTGATCACATATGAAGTGACGGCTATCGCCGCAGCGGCAGCTAAGACTGCTGTGACGGAGTGTGTTAGTGCTGGATGCAGACGCGCCATATTTTCACCTCAGTTGCGGAATCTCAATTTGGAACTCTGGCTCCCAAGATTCACTTCTTGATCAGGGACCTCCTGCGCCCGTCGATTTCTTGAACTCGACGTAGTCGAGTTGCACTTCGCTTTGAGTCCCTTGAAGCGTGTAGCCTACTGTTGCCCAAGTTTCTGGGTCCGTCGTCAGAGTTCGAACCGCCCCGTAATCTCCCCAATCACCATCCGATGGAGCATGGCGACCAAGTGTCCCGGCAACCAGATGAAGGTTCCAGTTGGAACTGTGCCAGCGGTCCATTGGGTGAAGTAGGCCGACTGCGTGACTGGGGAAAAGAAAATTGCCTCCATAGTGCAACGAGAGACCCAGATCGCCGCTCGGAGAGGCCGTTACGGATGGGAGAGCAAACGCGAACTCATTGTTCCAAATGATCGGCTCCGCGACGACAGACAGGGTTTCGGATCTAAGAACAACCATTCTTACTTGCGGAAAACGGAAGAAGCTGTCTTGGGGTGCGGTCCAAGCGAATCCAATCGTTCCCTGATCAGCCCAAGCCGCCGTGATCCGGGTGTCCACCCGCTGCATCCAGTCGTTCTGATCTGGGCATCTTGCAATGGGCTGCCCTTGATCCCAGTCTTGAACCGCAACAGTAGCGCTTGTCAGGTTGGAGCTGTTTTCCGGCCATGAGAATACCCCCAGCTTCCCAGCATCAGCATCCGCCGCGAAATACATCGTTGTAGTGGCACCTTGCGTCGCGCGCAGACCTCCATAGTCGGGTGTGTCGAAGTAGTTCAGTGTGAATCCCTGATAGGAAGCGAGCGCCGACAAGGGGACCCGCATCATAACCGATCTTTGGAATGGTGTTTTTGCTATGGTTCCATCCGCGTTAGTTGTGTCACGAGTGCTATAGACATTTGTGCTTAGATAGAGGTCCTGAGAGCCGACCGTCAAATTCGGGAAATCAAACCACTGATTGTTCCAGTTCCCAATTGATTTTGGACTAAGGTCGTAATACCGCCAGCGTTGGGCAGTGATGTCGTTCCCTTTAGCGACTGCTAACCTGAGCATGTTCCCGTCGTCGTCAAAGTCATATTGGAGGAGCCAGAACAGGACGTCATTTCGCGCGTCATAAATAACAACTTGATCACAACAAAAAGGGGTTGATTTGGGGTCGGGGAACACGTCCCATGGGCGAACGTGTTGAAAGGACTTTCCGCCATCATTGGAAAAGCTCGCGAACCAATTGGCAGTGATGAAGATATAGTTCCCGCGTACTGCCAACGTGGGTTCTGAAACCGACGAAGTGGATGAATCGTTCTCGATACGAATGAAGGGGTGATCGAAGTTGATTCTGACACCTTCACCCGAGATCGTCGTGAAGACCGGTGTTTCAGGCCCCTTGCGACCCGGTATGAAAGATCGTGTCCCCTCTGTTCTCGAGCGCGTTGGAACTGGTAAGTGATGTTCGTGCAGTCTTGTTTGTCTAAGGCGTAAGAACACTTCCGCCGGACTAAGCGCTCGAGTCACACCCGCTTCCTTGGGCGGACCAATTGTTGAAGTTTTGGATGCGATCTGTTGAGCCGCGATCGGTAAGCCCAGGACTGAGGTCAGGACAGCAAGTACCATTGCTTTGCAACCCATGAAAAACCTCCTCAGCTCCACTGTGTTGAGCCATCAAGCAAAACATTCATAGTCGGTTTAGATCAGGAAGCCCGGCTTAACACCAGATGCACCTCGCTAGGGTTGCCGTGTGTAAGCACGAGCGTCACTTTCGTTGTGCGAAACCACACTTTGCCACCAATCAGAATCTCTGCTCCAACCGAGTAATAATGGTGAGAGTTAATCGACTCTGGCAAAAAAACGTTAAAAGAGATCGGGACTTGGCGGCCTTCCGTTGGAATCAAGCACTCCACAATTTTCCTAATCTCTCTCTCATCGCTACTTTCGAACACCAGGAGTTTCACGTCCGCAGCTCTTGGCAACAACATCTTCTCCCGATATGTCACCGTACCCCGCACTGCGGGTCGCGATTCTGATTGCGGTGTACTCTGCGCACCTGCACAATGAATTCCAGCCAACACGGCAAGAGCGACGGGAACCGCATTCCATGTACGCCATTTCGTTAGAAGCTTCACAGTGATTCTTGCACCCTCAAGCTCCTCGATCAGTCCGTCTTTTTGGGGGCGTAAGTCAATACCAGGTGAAAGCCTTTTATTGATGTGTTCACGTTTGTAGTCTGACCACCAGCATTTGCGAGGACGTAGGCCTGCTTGGGTCCCCCGAAGAAGTACTGAACGCCAATCCGGAAGCTCCCGGCAAAGTTGATTCCCGCCGATGCCTGTCCGAGTTGGAAGATGCGGTTCGGAATTCCGATCGTCTTTTGATACTCCGACGAAAGGATGTAGCCACCGTACCTCAAATCGGCAAAAAGCGTGGCTGTGGTGAGCCCATTCGTGTTGTCTCCAGTGATCGATGACGTAGCGAAATAGCTTTCAAAGGGCAGCGAAATCACATATTGATTGCTCGATGAATATTGAACCTGTGCACCGGCGGAATTGCTCTGGGTACTGGTGTTGCCCAAAACAAAGCCTACGTTAGGCTGCAGGTAAGTCGACCAAACCGTGCTTCTGGGCAGAGTACTCAGAACCGGAAAGCTGAAGCGCAAGTTGAAATCGCCGCCAGATTCAATCTTCTGAACCGCGAGCGCAACTGGGTCCGAGGTTGTTTGACTGGTGGGCGGAGTCGT
>Ga0210408_10005596_pt1 | contig 11012 bp, 7 predicted proteins | sample IncBWH4MmetaG_FD_155471 | JGI IMG/M metagenome (GOLD analysis project Ga0210408, IMG submission 155471) | Forest soil microbial communities from Barre Woods Harvard Forest LTER site, Petersham, Massachusetts, United States - Inc-BW-H-4-M | ecosystem: Environmental > Terrestrial > Soil >... | reverse complement strand
AGTCCGCCCGGATCAGGGCCACCAGCTCGCTTGAGTACTCCAGGCCCCCCTCTGTCTTGGTCCACCCCTCCGCGCCCGCGGGGGGGTCCCCGCGCAGCGCGAGCACGTTCTCGATCCCCGCCCCCCGCATCTCCTCCACCGTGGAGCGCAGCTCTCCTACCGTGGCCCCCACGCACGTGAAGTGCGCCATCGCCTCCAGCCCGTACTCCCCCTTGATCCGCTTGACGATCTCGATCGTCCGCGCCCGCGTGGAGCCCCCCGCCCCGTATGTCACCGACACGAACGCCGGCTCCAGCTCACGCAGCTCCCGGAGCGCCGCGTACAGGTTCTGCTCCCCCCGCTCGGTTTTGGGGGGGAAGAACTCAAAGGAGAACACCGGCCCCGGGACCGTGAGGCGCTCGTCGATTCGCATCCCCCGATCGTATGCGACTAGCGACCCGCCCTGGCAGCGTGCAGCGTGCGAGGGGGTGGCGTGGGCGTGCGGAGATGGCGTGCGGCGCGGCGCGATCCTGCCTGCAAGCCCCTGCGAACCCCGAGGGGAGTGGGCCTACCCCGCCACCGCCCAGCGCTCGGGCTCGCCCGCGATCCGCCGGGTGCGGCCGGTGATCTCCAGATGCGTGAGGAACGAGAGCGTCTCCGTCAGTAGCCACGCCGCGGTCTCGGGGATGAAGGGGATGTCGTCGTAGATCTCCGGCACCACTTCGAACGCGGTCCGCGGCTCGGCGGCGATCGCCCCCAGCACCCGCTCCGTGCGTTCGGCCACCAGCTTGCGGTTGCCTTCGATGTGGGCGTGCACGTCCGCGAACGTACGCCCGTGCCCCGGCAGGCACAGCCGCGCCCCGAGCCGCTCCACCACGTCGAGTGAGTTGACGAATTCGCCCACCGGGTCCGGGGAGTAGCCGTAGTCGAAGAACAGCGAGATGCGCCCCAGCAGGTGATCCCCGGAGATCAACAGGCGCCGCTCGGGCTGGAACAGGCACACGTGGGAAGGAGCGTGGCCCGGCGTCTCGTGCACCGTCCACAAGCCCAGGTCGGTGGAGATCGTGACCCCCGGTAGCAGCGCCCGGTCGGGCTCGATCACCGCCGCGATCCCCGAGTCGTGGTCGCGCCGCTGGGAGGCGTAGCGGCGCAGCGGCTCCTCCGGCACCCCGCTCTGGCGGGCCACCTCGATGCGCCGCGCGATCGCCGCGTCGGTATCCCGGGCCCACTGGGTCATGTGCTCGTGGTTGGGGTGCATCCACAGCTCACACCCCGCCCGCTCCACGATCGGGGCCGCCTGGCCGTAGTGGTCGGAGTGCGCGTGGGTGCACACCACCAACCGCACGTCCTCCACCCGTAGGCCGCACATCGCCAGCGCCCGTTCGAGGTGCGCGAAGGAGCCCTCCTCGTGCATCCCCGTGTCGAACAGCACCACCCCATCCCCCGCCGTCACCGCCCACGCGTTGCCGTGCGGGACCCCCGGCCACGGCAGCGGCAGCCGCAGCCGGAAGACCCCCGGGAGCACCCGTTCCCCGCGGCCCAACTCGCGCTTCTTGGGCGCGCGCGGCTCGGCCGCCCCCTGATCGCTCGTCTCGGCCACCGCCAGGGAGCCTATTGGGCGCGGCCCCCAATGCGCGGGTACGGGGACTACACTGCTGCTTCACGTCGCAAATCAGCCGAAGGAGCAGACCGCCCCCCAATGGCCGAAGAGAGCTCTTCATCAGCAGCAGAGCAGGCCGCCGCCAGGGTGCAGGAGGCCGCTGCCAACATCCACTCCACGCCCCCACCCAGAGAGCGCATCACCGGGCCATCCCCGGGGGCGAGCGAAGCGGAGACCGTGGCGCGCCGCTACTTCGAGGCGATCAACGCCCACGACCTCGACGCCGCCGTGGCGATGTGGGCGGTGGGGGGACGTGAGAACGTGCGCGGCCAGATCGACGCCGCCGCCCCCGAGGGGGTGCGGGCGTTCATCGGGGACATGATCCACGCGATGCCCGACCTGCGCTTCGAGCTCGTGAGCACCACCACCGAGGGCGAGCGCTGCGCCGTGCAGTGGCGGCTCACCGGCACTTTCGCCGGGCCGGGGAACTTCAGCGGGATCGCCCCCACCGGCCACCCCCTGGTGCTCGAAGGGGTGGACGTGCTCACCGTGCGAGGCGGGCTGGTTCACAGCAACGACGCCTTCACCGACACCATGGCCGTGCCCCGCCAGATCGGGATGATGCCTCCGCTGGGCTCCACCGCCGAGCAGGGGCTGATGGGCGCGTTCAACGTCAAGACCCGCATCACCGGCCGCGCCCTCGGCGCGCCCGAGCTGATCGCCGAGGGGGTGTGGGTGGTGCAGGGCCAGCCGGGGCGCTGCAACGTGTACTTCATCGAGGACGACGGCGGGGTCACGATGTTCGACGCGGGCGCCCGCACGATGGTGCGCTCCGTCGCCGGCGCCGGCGCCACGCTCGGGGGCATCCGCCGGATCGTGCTCGGCCACGGCCACACCGACCACCGCGGCACCGCCCCCGCGCTGGGGGCGCCCGTGTACTGCCACCCCGACGAGGTGGAGGACGCCGAAGGCAGCGGGGGCTTCCGTTACTGGCCCGAAGGGCTGGCCGGCCTGCCCACCCCCCACCGCCAGATCCAGCGCGTGCTGCACCGCTTCGCGTGGGACGGGGGGCCGGTGCAGATCGCGGGCACCCTCGCCGAGGGAGACGAGGTGGCGGGCTTCCGCGTGATCGAGTTCCCCGGCCACGCCCCCGGCCTGATCGGCCTGTGGCGCGAGTCCGATCGCCTCGCCCTGGTGAGCGACACTTTCTACACCCTTGAAATGTGGGGACGCGACTGCCCGCCGAAAGTGCCCTTTGACGTCTACAACTACGACACCGAGCAGGCCCGCGCCAGCATTCGCAAGCTGGCCGCCCTGGAGCCCGCCGCGGCGTGGCCCGGCCACGCCAAGCCGGTGACTGGAGACGTCCGCGGGCAGTTGGAACGGGCCGCCGACGCCTCCTGAGCACCGAGCGTCGACCAGGTCCCGTCCTACGCTGCATGACGTGGCGCGACGCAAGCCCAAGCAACGGCCCGAGCGGCTGAAGGCTCCCGACAGCGAGTACACCGACCCCGAGGGCAACGTGCTCACGCTGCGCGGCTCGCTGACCCCCGCCACGCGGCTGAAGTACGCCGCAGCGCTCGCCGGCGAGGGAGCGCGCGCCGCGAGCACGCATGAGGACACCTGGCAGCGCGCGGTGGAGCTGCTGTTCGAGCGCCTCGCCGTGCGCTGGGAGATCGCGGGCGCGCCGATCGAGCGCCAGCGCGAGCTGCTCGATCGCTTTCGCGTGGCCTCCCCCGCGGAGCGCACCTGGGTGCGGGGGGTCCTGCGCGAGCACTGCGCGGAGAACTTCCCCGACGTGCAGGCACCCTGAGCGGTGCCCGCCGACCTTACGTAGGGCTTGCTCGCGGCCCTCCCGCCTACCGCACAACGCATGATCGCCCCTGCCGCCCGCACAACGCATGGCACCCCAGCCGACCGTCGACGCAAGATCGCCCCAGATAACCGAGCCCGCCCGCTGCGCCCGCTACCGTGCCTGCGATGCGCCGCACCAAGATCGTCGCCACGATCGGCCCCGCCTCGCGGGAGCCGGAGACCCTGCTGCGGATGGTCAACGCCGGGATGGACGTGGCGCGGCTGAACTACTCCCACGGCACCCTCGAGGAGCACGCCGAGACGGTGCGCCGGGTGCGCGACGCCGCGGGCAGGGCGGGGCGGCCGGTGGCGATCCTCCAGGACCTCCCCGGCCCCAAGCTCCGCATCGGGTCCCTGCGGGAGGACGTGGTGGAGCTCAAGCCCGGGGACATGGTGACCTTCACCTGCGGCGTGGGGGAGGGGGACGGGAGTGGGGGTGATGCCGAACACATGACCATCTCCTGGCCCGGCCTCGCCGACGCGCTGAGCCCAAGCGACGTGATCTACCTCGCCGACGGGTCCGTGCGGCTGCGCGTGATGGAGGTGCGCGCGGGGATGAGCGAGGTGGAGGCCGAAGTCCAGGCCGGCGGGGCGGTGGCCTCGCGCCAGGGGCTCAACATCCCCGGGCCGATCGACGCCCTCCCGGCGGTCCCCGAGGAGGATCTCGCGCTGCTGCGCCACGGGGAGTCGGTCGGGGTGGACATGGTGGCCCTCTCCTTCGTGCGCCGCCCCGAGGACATCGAGTTCGTGCGCGAGCACACCCGCCTGCCGCTGATCGCCAAGATGGAGAAGCCCCAGGCGGTGGAGCGCGCCGAGGATATCCTGCGCGCCGCCGACTGCGTGATGGTCGCCCGCGGGGACCTCGGCATCGAGCTGCCGATCGAGCGGGTGCCGATCGTACAGAAGGAGCTCCTGCGCCTCGCCGGGTGGCTCGCGCGGCCCTCGATCACGGCCACCCAGATGCTCGACTCGATGGTCACCTCCTCGCGCCCCACCCGCGCCGAGGTGGCCGACGTGGCCAACGCGATCCTCGACGGCACCGACGCCGTGATGCTCTCCCAGGAGACCGCCATCGGGGCCTACCCCGTGGAGGCGATCGCGATGATGGCCGCCGTGGCCGAACAGGCGGAGGCGATCGCCCCGTATGAGGAGTGGAACGCCTCCCGCGTGCGCCGCACCGAATCCGACCCCGCCTACACCCTCGCCCACAGCCTGTGCATCGCCGTGCGCGAGCTCAACCTCGCCGCGCTGGTCGTCCCCACCCTCTCCGGTCGCTCCGCCCGCCTGGTCTCCGCCCACCGCCCCACCGTGCCCATCTACGCGCTCTCCCCCGGCAAAGAGACCGTGCGCCGCTGCGGGCTCATGTGGGGCGTGCGCGCCGCCTCCATCCGCCGCCACGAGACCACCGAGGAGCTGATCGCCGACGCCGCCCGGCGCGTGGTGGAGCTCGGCTGGTGCGAGCACGGCCAGCGCGTAGGCATCACCGCCGGCCTGCCCAGCGGGCGCCCGGGGACCACGAGCCTCGTGCAGATCCAGGTGCTGTAGAGCCTACACCGCCCGGTAGGCCTCGGACCATCGAGCGCAAGTCCAGGGTGGTCGAGATCGACGATCTGTCTCAACAGCTTGATGCACAGCGTTGTGCAAGGATGCCGCAAATGTCCACGTCGATGCGCATAGGCGGGATTCGTGGCGGACCGGCTGATCGTTGACCTGGGTGCCGATCGTCTGGTGTCCGTGAGCAGCCAGCTCGAGGGCGAGGATTTCCCGAGTCGCGTGGCGGAGCCGTTTGAGCTCGCGTGGCCCCTCGATTCCGACGCCTTGAAAGAGTTGCGCTGGTACCTGGAGGACTATCTGCGTGCGCCCTACGGTGTCTACGCAGAGCGGGGCGCCAATGTGCAGGGAGCCCTCAGGGAGTGGGGCGAGGAGGCGTTCGACTCGGTGCTCGGCCGCGCTGAGGTTCGCGATGTCTACACCGGGATCAGGGAACGCCCGGGGGCGCCGACGGAGGTCGTTTTCCAGTCCTCCTCGCCGGCCCTGCTGGGGTTGCCGTGGGAGCTGTTGCGCGACCCGTCCCGCCCAACGCCCGTGGTCCTGGATGGGGTCGGTTTGATGCGAAGCATCCCAGCTGCGAGGCTCGGCGAGACGTTCGCAGCCAACGGCGACACGCTGCGGGTGCTGATGGTGATCTCCCGCCCGGACGGGCCGAGAGACGTCGGGTTTCGGATGATCGCCCGACCGTTGCTGGAGCGGCTGGAGGCCGTGCGGGGGAAGGTGGAGCTAGTTGTTCTGCGTCCCCCCACACTCGAAGCCCTGGAAGACGCGTTGGCCCAGGGGCTGGAGGAGAACAGGCCCTTTCAGGTCGTGCACTTCGACGGTCACGGTGTGCTGAGTGGCCGGCGGAGCACCTTAGCCGACCTGGGCGAGCGGGTGACCCTCGAGGCCGCCGATGGTGAGGGCGTGTTGGTATTCGAGAAGGATGGCGGCGGAAGCGATGAGATCTCAGCGGTCAAGGTGGCCCAGGTTCTGAAGGCGGGCCAGGTCCCCCTGGTCGTGTTGAACGCCTGCCAGTCCGGAGCCGTCGGCAAGGAACTGGAGGCAGCGGTCGCCACCCGTCTGCTGCAGGAGGGGATCAGCTCGGTGGTGGCGATGGCGTACACCGTGTACGCGGTCGCGGCGGCGGAGTTCATGACTGCTTTCTACGAGCGCCTGTTCGCCGGGGATGGAGTGACACAGGCAGTGAGCGCCGGGCGACTGCGGCTGCACCAACACGATCGACGTCCCAGTCCCAGGGGCGAGATGGCGTTGGCCGACTGGGTGGTCCCCGTGCACTACCGCCGCCGGGAGGTGCAGTTCCCCTACCTGCGCACGGAGCGACCAGCCGACGCACCCACCCTCGACGAGCAACTGGACCGCGAGCTCGAGCAAACCGGCCGAGAGGACAGCGATCTCGAGGCGGTCGGGTCGTTCGTCGGTCGCGACAACATGTTCTACGAACTCGAGGCAGCTGCCCGCGAGGGGCATGTGGTGGTGTTGCACGGACCGGGCGGCACCGGCAAGACCGAGCTCGCGAAGGCGTTCGGGCGCTGGTGGCGCGACACCGGCGGAGTCGAGCAACCCGACTGGGTGATCTTCCACTCCTTCGAGCCCGGAGTCGCCTCATTCGGTCTCGACGGCGTCATCACCGCTGTAGGCCTGCGGGTCCATGGCGCCGATTTTGCCCAGCTCGATGCACCCAAACGCCGCAAGGCCGTTGAGAAGCTGCTCATGACGCGGCGCCTGCTTCTGATCTGGGACAACTTCGAGTCGGTCTTGACGATGCCCGATCCCGCCCAGGCCACCCCCCCGCTGGAGGAGGCCGAGCGCGAGGAGCTCCGCGGGTTTGTCAGACTGCTGGCCACCAAAGGACGCAGCTCGCTGATCATCACCAGCCGCACCGAAGAGACGTGGCTCGGCGAGTTGCGACGCGTCGCGCTCGGCGGATTGAACGCCGACGAGACCAACCAGTACGCAGAACAGATCCTGAAAGGCGTGCCGGCAGCGCTTCCCGGACGAGCAAGACCAGCCTTCGTCGACCTCCTGAAATGGCTGGATGGACACCCCCTGAGCATGCGGCTTATCCTGCCCCATCTGGCCACAACCGAGCCCGAGGCGCTGCTCGCAAGCCTTCAGGGCATCAGTGAGCTGCCCGTTGCCGGCGATGACCACGGGCGAACGACCTCGCTGACAGCTTCGGTCACATACTCCTTCAGGCACCTCGATACGACCGCACGGCAACTGTTGGTAGCGGTCTGCCTATTCCAAGGCGTCGTCGACGCCGATGTACTCGGGCTGCTTTCCGGTGTCCAGGGGGTTCCGGCGAGGTTCTCAGGGATCTCCAAAGAGAGATGGGCCGAGGTCCTCAACGGCGCGGCCGCCGTTGGGCTTCTGACCAAGCTCGGCGCCGGAATGTACCGGATCCACCCCGCCCTTCCAGCCGTTCTCGCCGCACTCTGGCGCAGCGAGGAACCCGACGATTACCAGAACCAACGCACGTCCACAACACGTGCACTACTCAGCGCATATGCGTCATTTGGAGCCTGGCTGCTCAATCAGATTCAAACGGGTCAGGCCGGGTTCGCTTTCTTCTTGATCGATCTTCAGCGTCGGACTCTGGGACACCTCCTTGGACTCGCACTCGACAACGAGCTTTGGGGGCAGGCGCAGGCGATTGCTCAGCCACTGGACGACTACTTCGATGCCCGGGGAGAGTACGAGGAGGCCCGGGCGTGGGTGGACCGTGCATGTTTGACCCTCGAAGGTCCCGACGGCACGCCACCGCCACTCGAAAGTCCGGCTGGTGCACTTTGGATCTACTTTGTCAGCGCACAGGCTAGCCGCGAAGTGACCAGCCACAACCTCGATAGCGCCGAGCGCACCTACCGCGCCATCCAGGAGACGCTCGAGCGCCAATCGGAATCCCCTACGCGACAGAGCATGCTCGCTGGCATTTACCACCAACTTGGCATTGTGGAGCAGGAACGAGGGCGGATGGACGAGGCCGAGCAGTTGTATCTAAAGTCGCTGGAGATCAGCGAGCAGCTCGGCGACCGGCCGGGAATGGCCCGCAGCTATCACCATCTCGGCAGGGCAGAGGAGGAGCGGGGGCAGATGGACAAGGCCGAGCAGTGGTACCTAAAATCACTGGAGATCGATGAACAGGTCGGTGACCGGCCCGGAATAGCCAGCAGCTATCACCAACTGGGAATTGTGGAGCAGGTACGGGGGCGGATGGATGAGGCCGAGCAGTGGTACCTAAAATCGCTGGAGATCAGCGAGCAGCTCGGTGACCGACCGGGAATGGCCCGCAGCTATCACCATCTCGGCATCGTGGCGCAAAAGCGCCAGCAGATGGACGTGGCCGAGCAGTGGTACCTAAAATCGCTGGAGATCGAGGAGCAACTCGGTGACCAGCCTGGAATGGCCCGCAGCTACGGCCAGTTGGGCCTGCTAGCCGAGGCAAAAGGCCAAGACCTCGAAGCGTTGCAGTGGACGATCAGGTGCGTCGCACTGTTCGATGAGTTTCCGCACCGCGCGACGGGACCTGGGCCGCGACATCTCGCGCGACTCACCGCACAGCTCGGGATCGAGAGCCTCGAGCGCTGCTGGCAACAAGTCACCGACAAGCCACTACCCCAGCCCGTGCACGAGTTCGTCAGTTCATTTCCCCGGTAGATGCGAGCGACGCCGATGCCCGATCCGGTTGCCGACACGGCCCACAGGGCGGCCGAGCGCCTGGCCGTCGAACTTGGCCCAGAGCTGTTGGCCGAGGTGGAGGCCGCAGTCCAGGCACGCGACGCCGAGCACAGTCCGGAGCGGTACGTAATCGATCCGATCTCGCTTGGATCGCTGATCGTCGCCACCGCCACCCTCGCGTGGACCGTCTATGCCGACCTCCGCAAGAGAACCCCGAAGCCCGCCCCCGAGGTCATCGAGCGAACGGTTCGCGTCGAGCTGAGCCGCACCGACAAAACCAACCCCGAGCAGCGAGACCGCATCGTCGAAGTCGTCGTCAACGAGACGCTCCGTGTGGCCCACGGGCAGGACTGACGCCGCCGGCCGAGGAGCGTCGGGGCCTTCTCGCTCATGCGCCTTCGCGCCGCAGGGATCGGCAGGACTGACGCCGCCGGCCGAGGGGCGTCGGGGCGCCACAAACCGACCCGCGGGGGCCGCCCCCTGGCGGCCCTCATCCAAAAAATCAAGACCCCGTCTACGACGCCGCGCCGACCCCGCCGTGCGCGTAGAACTCGGCCTCCTCGCGGCCCAGCTCGGTGACGGGGGGATCGCCGTAGATCCACTCGCGCGCGATCCTGTGCCAGTTGTTGCGCGCGCGCAGCTGGGAGAGGACCGCGAGGGTGAGCATCTCCATGCGCCGCCCGAACAGGTGCTCCGCGCGCATGTCCTGGTGGCGCATGTGGCGGAAGTGGCTAGAGCGAGGGTCCGAGCTTTCGATCATCACCTGCGTGGCGAGCTCCGGGGCCAGCTCCACCACTGCGTCCGTGGTGTACCACCCGATCGCGTCCGCGATGAACGCCAGCAGTTCCTCCGGGTCCACCCGCTCCGGTTCCGGCAGGAAGCCCCTGCTCGCCAGCAGCTCGTGCAGCGCCCCCGCGTCCCCCTCCGACACCGCCCGCTGCGCCGCCAGCTCCAACTCCACTGGGGCCGCATCCAGGCGCTTGAACAGGCCGAAGTCCAGGAACGCCACCCGCCCGTCCGCCAGCAGCATGAAGTTGCCCGGGTGGGGATCCCCCGAGAACTGGTGGTGGCGGTACATGCACCCCAGGAAGAAGCGGAACACGATCTCCCCCACCCTGTCGCGCTCCGACTGGGGGTAGCCCTTCAGCTCCTCGAACCCCACCCCCTCCACCAGCTCGCTCACCAACACCCGCTCCCGCGATAGCTCGCTCACCACCTCCGGGATCGCGATGAACGGGTGCCCCTCGAAGATCCGCCCCAGCGAGCGCTGGTTCTGGGCCTCCAGCTCGTAGTCGAGCTCCTCCCCGATCCGCTCCCTTACCTCCGTCGCGATCGCCCGCACGTCCAGCTGCGGGGTCATCCGCTTCAGCAGTCGCATGATCATGTCCAGGTTCTGCAAGTCCGCCCGCACCGCCGCCGCGACCCCGGGGTACTGGACCTTCACCGCCACCTCATCCCGCCCCTCCCCCTTCAGGCGCGCCCGGTACACCTGGCCGATCGACGCCGCCGCAATCGGCTCCTCGTCGAAGTCCTCGAACACCGCCCCGATCCGCTCCCCCAGGTCATCCTCGATCACCTTGCGCATCTGCTTGAACGACACCGTCGGCGCCGCGTCGCGCAGCTTCGCCAACTCCCGCTGGAACTCCTCCCGGTACTCCTCACCCACCAGGCCCACGTCCAGGAAGGACATCACCTGGCCCATCTTCATCGCCGCCCCCTTCATCGTGCCCAGCACCGCCACGATCTGCTTCGCCGTCTCCACCTGGCGGCGCGCCAACGCCTCCTGACCCGCCTGCTCCCCCCGCGTCATATTCGCCGCGCGCGTGCCGAACTGCTTCACCGCCTCGCTCGCCGCGAGTTTCCCCACCGTCGCCGTGCGCCGCACCCTCGATGTCGGGACTTTCTTCTCGCGCGCCACAGACTCATCTTAAGGCCGCGCGGGTAGACAGCAACCTGGGGGTGGCCGCTGGGCAAGCAGAGCAAGGACGCAGTGAGCGAAGTGTGCTGGCCGAAACGGGGATGCGAGCGGAGCGAGTGTCTCCCGGCTTCGGTACACGAGCGATCGAGGACGCAGCTACCGATCGGAGATCGGCCAGCAGCGCAGCGGTCACCCCACGCGTGTGACCTGCGAGCCCGGGACTATGTCGTCCGAGCCGTCCTCCCAGCGCACCCACGCCTTGTGGCCCCCGTCGTAGTCCCCGCACAGCAGCACCAGCGTCGCCGGCTCCCCCAGCGCCGTGCAGCGGTCCGACCCCTCCCCGTCCAGGCCCCGCCACACGCGGATGAACGGGTTCTGCTCCCACTCATCTGCCACCGTGCTCGGGTCGGCGTGTCCCGGCTCGGTTAT
>Ga0210408_10005595_pt1 | contig 11012 bp, 9 predicted proteins | sample IncBWH4MmetaG_FD_155471 | JGI IMG/M metagenome (GOLD analysis project Ga0210408, IMG submission 155471) | Forest soil microbial communities from Barre Woods Harvard Forest LTER site, Petersham, Massachusetts, United States - Inc-BW-H-4-M | ecosystem: Environmental > Terrestrial > Soil >... | reverse complement strand
GGTGCCAGAGCTGGCCGGTGCTTGTGTTAGCCAGGACGCCCGAGCCCGCCGGGATGCTTGAGCCGGGACGGAGTGTGTGAGCCGGCCGGAACGCCCGAGCCCACCGGGGTGCCTGAGCCGGCCCGGTAATGCTGTATTTTCAGCTCGTCCCAGCCCCGATCGGAGACGATGGCGTGAACGACGGCTACTTCCCGCGTGGACACTCGATGCTGCGACGGGTCCACGAACAGAAGGCGGTGGGACTGATGTATGGGCAGCGCGCCCTGTGCGTCGGCGCCGTCAAGCCGCTCAACTACGTGGGGACCAGCGAGCACACCCGCAACAAGCTCACCCCCTTTCGGCGGATCACCCACACCGGCGCGATGTTCGAGGCCGTCTTCTTCGGCTCCCGCGCGGAGGCCGACAGGGTGCTCGATGCCGTCCACCGCATGCACGAACGGGTCGTGGGCGCCCTTCCCGAGGATGCCGGCCCCCACCACCCCGCCGGCACACCCTACTCCGCGCTCGACCCCGAGCTGATGCTGTGGACCGTGGCGGTGATCGCCGACTCGGCCGAATGGTTCTACGAGCACCTCGTACGCCCCCTCGCCGAGCACGAGCGCGAAGCGCTGTGGCAGGACTACATCCGCTTCGCCGTGCTCTTCCGGGCGCCGCGGGAGAGCCTCCCCCCCACCCACTCCGCCTTCCGTGCCTGGTACGAGCGCCAGCTCGCCGGCCCCGACCTGTTCCTCACCGACGAGGCCCGCTACATCGGTCACGCCACCGCCTTCCAGATCCCCATGTCCCGCGACAAGCTACCCGCCAAGCGAGTCCACGACCTCGTGATGCTCGGCTCCCTGCCCCCGCGCGTGCGGGAGCTCTACGGCCTGCGCTACACCCCCGGGCACGCCATCGCGTGCAATGCAGCGCTCGCCGCGGCGCGGCTTGCGCGCCCGTTCACGCCGCGCGCGCTGCGGCGCGGGTCCTGCGTGCCCGAGTTCGAACAGGTCGCAGCCGTCGAGCGCGCCCGGATCGAACGCGGGCAGCCCACGCCACAGATCGTTTAAAGGCGTTCACTGCACTCAAGCGTGGTGGCGTCGTGGTCGATGCTGTGGCGATGCCCGAGCTCTCCCTCAAGCCCCCCGCCAAGCCACCCGCCCGGCCCTCCGAGCGCAGGCCCCCCGCGAGCACCGGCGCGCGCGAGCGCGAACGGCGCGCCGAGGCGCTGCGCCGCCACCGCGCCGACGCAAGGGTGCGAGAGCTGGCCGTCGGCGGCGAGCTCGCCTACCTGCGTGCACAGCTGCGCGTCGCCGCCCACCTCACCGCGCGCCTGGCCGCGACCCACCACGTCGAGGAGATGGCCCGGCTCGTGGTCGAGGAGCTGCACTGCACCTTCGCCTTCTACCTCGCCGCGATCCAGCGCCTGGATGGCGACGGGATGTTGCGGCTCGTCGCCGGCGCCGGTCCGCTCGCAGAGGTGATGACCGAGTTCCTGCTCGTCGAGCAGCCCGTCCACGAAGGCGTCAACGGGCACGTGGCCCGCTCGGGCAACACCGTGCTCGTGGCCGACACCCGCGCCAACCCCGACTACATCGTGCGCGACCCCCACACCGATCCCCGCTCGGAGCTGAGCGCCCCGATCTTCGTCGACGGGACCGTGTGGGGCGTGCTCAACATCGAGGCCGCCGAGCCCGGCGCCTTCGGGGAGGCCGACGCCGTGCTCGTCGAGGCCGTCGCCGCCAGCCTCGGTGGGGCCGTGCACCGCGCAAGCCTGCTCGCCGAGATGGAGCGCACCTTCACCACCACCCTCGCCGCGATCACCAGCACCGTCGAGGCCAAGGACGACTACACCGCCAACCACGGCGAGGACGTCGCCGGCCTCGCCGAGCGCGTAGCCCTGCGCCTGGGGCTCACTCGCGCCCAGGCCCGCGACGTGCGCTACGCCGCGATGCTCCACGACGTCGGCAAGATCGCCGTGCCCAGCGAGATCCTACTCAAGGCCGGACCCCTCACCGCCGAGGAGTGGGTGGTGATGCGCAGCCACGCCGCCGTGGGCGGTGAACTGGTGGGACGCATCGACGCCTTCGCCCATCTCGCCCCCGCCGTGCGCGCCAGCCACGAGCGCTGGGACGGCGGCGGCTATCCCGACGGCCTCGCCGGCGAGCAGATCCCCCTGGCCGCGCGCATCATCTCCGTATGCGACACCTACGACGCGATCGTCACCGACCGTCCCTACCGCCCCGCCCGCACCCCCGCCCAAGCGCACGACGAGTTGCACCGGGTCGCTGGCGCCCAGCTCGACGAGCGCGCCGTGCAGGCGCTCGTGGCCGAGCTCGCCGGCGCCGACTGACCCGCCCCACCAGCCCGGCGTCTCAAGGCACTGCTCCCCGCTCCTTGCAGACAACAATCAGAAACGCCCCCTCCTGCCCGGCGGCCGTGCGCTGTATGGTTCGTCCTACATGGTGGGAACTGTCTGCGGATTCCGAACGTACGCCGCACGCGCGATCCTACCCGCCGTTCTCGCCATGGTGCTTGCCTGGCCTGCTTCCGCGGGTGCTGGACAGTCCGCGAGACTCACCGCCGCGCTTCGGCCCGAGCGTCTCGGCCAGGGCACCACGATCGAGTTCGGCTTCACCATCGCCACCACCCACGGCCAGGTGCCCTCCCCTCTCACGGGCCTTGAGCTCTACTACCCCGCCAACCTCGGACTGGCCACCAGCGGCCTCGGCCTCGAGACCTGCACCGCCGCGATCCTCCAGAGCACCGGGCCCGAAGGCTGCCCCTCCCAGTCCCTCATGGGCTACGGCACCGGACTCGTCGAGGTCCCCTTCGGCCCCATCCTCCTACACGAGACCACCCAGACCACGATCTTCATGGCACCCCTGCGCCACGGACGCCTCGGGCTGATCTTCTACGCCATCGGCATCGCCCCCGTCGCCGCCGAAATCGTCTTCCCCGGCCTCGTCCTGCCCGCCAACGACCCCTTCGGCGGAGACCTCGCCGCCACCATCCCCCTTGTCCCCACCCTCCCCGGCGCCCCCAACGCCGCACTCGTCAAGCTCGACTCCACACTCGGCCCCCTCGGCATCACCTACTACGAACACCTCCACGGCCGCTACTACCCATACCACCCCAAAGGCATCATCCTGCCCCGCACCTGCCCCCCCGGCGGCTTCCGCTTCGCCGCCCACCTCACCTTCGAAGACGCCACCCACACAAACGCCAGCACCCGCGTACCCTGCCCACGGGAAGGGCGCCGTCGAGGCTGAGGAGGTATCTCGGCGGGTACTTGCCGACCAATCGTCGATCGGAGGCGGTCGGGCTCGAGACACCGCTCTACGCTGGATCGCCTGACCCCCCGTGGAGCACAGACCCTGATGGACCACCTCGAGCGTGTCGTTCTGCCCACCCCCCGCCGGGACTCGTGGGCCGGGGTGAAGGTCTGGAAGGTACTCCCCGAACTGGTCGACGATCCCCTGGAGCGTCTGATTGACGTGCTTGACAGCGCCGAGCGCGGCCAGGCTCGCAGCAACCCTGACCTGCCCTTGCGGCGCGACTATGCGATCGCCCACGCATGCCTACGGGAGATCCTTGCCGGGGAGCTTGGAATCGCTCCACGGGAGGTCTCCTTCGCGCTCGCGGGTGCCCCCAGTGCCAAGCCCTCCCTGGCGGATGGAACGCACGGGCTGAGCTTCAACCTCTCACATACCCCCGGGCTGATCCTCATCGCCGTAGCCCGCGAACGCGAGGTGGGCGTCGACGTCGAGTGGCTCGGGCGGCGGGTGCGGGCGGCGGCGCTGTCCGGTAGGCGCCTCAGCGAATCCGAGCGCTCCGTGCTCGCCCGCGCATCTCGAGCTGAACGGGTTCGCTGCTTCCTGCAACTGTGGACCCGTCGAGAGGCCCACGCGAAGATGACCGGCGAGGGACTGCCACGTGCGATCGCCGAGGACGCCCCGCCCTGCGGCCCCCATGCGAAGGCAGGTTCGTGGCTCTGTGACCTCGATCTAGGCCCCGACTACGTGGGCGCCCTCGCGCTGGGTCCTCGGGTTCGGGTGGACGACCTCGAACGGGGGTGGCCCTGGAGCTCGCGTGAGCCAGCTCGCGCAGAGCCCCTGGATTCGCGTGAGCCAGCTCGCGCAGAGCCCCTGGATTCGCGCGAGTGACCTCGCGCCCGGGCTGGAGTTCGCGCGAGTGCCCTCGCGCGGGGCCCCGGGTTCGCGTGAGCCCTCAGCCGCCGGTCGTGGCGGGGCGCGGGATTGACCGTGGACGCGCCTTGGGCTTGACCACGGACGCCGCCCTGCGCTTGGTGGCCGGCGCCACCTTGGGCTTGACAGTGGGCGCGGGCTCCGGCGGCTCCCCGCCCTCCCCCCCCGCGCCGTCCCGCGCGTGGTCGTCGATCGCCGTCTGGATCGCGGCGATCCGCCTCAGCAGCTCGGTCTGAACCTGCTCGAGCTCCGCCGTGTCGAGCAGCCGCGGACCGGCCCCCCCGCGAGGAGCGCCGGAGCGCGCGGCGCGGGCCAGGCCGGGGTGGCGCACTTCGAGCTCCGCCAGCATCTGCTCGAGCGCCGCGATCCGCGTGCGCAACTGCCGCCTGCGATCCGCCTGAGAAAGGTCCTCCCGCATGCTCTCGGGCCGCGACAGTGCAGATCGCGACCCCGTGGCCTTCGCCGAGCCGTTCTCCGGGCGCTCCCGCTGGGTCGGGCTACCCTGGGCCACGTACAGCGCGGCGGCGACCTCGCGCGGGTCGACGCCCGTCGCGCGGGCCTCGCGCGCCGCCACCTCCGCGATCGCGCCCGCGGCCGAGCGCTCGCGCGGGCCGGCGGTCACGAACGTGCCGCTGCCCTGCAGGCTCGCCAGCAGCCCCTCGTGCTCCAGGCGCTGGTAGACCGCGCGAATCGTGTTGGCGTTGACCCCCAAGCCCTCCGCCAGGTCGCGCAGCGCCGGCAGCCGCTCCCCGGAGCCGAGCCTGCCGTCGTGGATACGCGCCCGCAGAGCCCACGCGAGCTGCACCCCGAGCGGGACCTCGGCGTCGCGATCGAGCTCGATCCCGAGCCGTTCGAGCATCACTGGCTCAGATTGCGCCCTCATACCATCCACAGTACCGACCGGACGGGTCGCCGGGCAAGGGCACTATGTCGCCCCGGAGAGGGTCAAGCGAGGGCGCGAAGGCAAAAAATCGGGATCGCGTATAGCATTAGTTATACAGAGGTGAAAAAATATATATGCCGCTCCATGCCGCAGATACCGCCCCGCCGGCAAAGCGTGTTGAATGTGGCCCCGTCCGCAGCAGCCCAGGAGAGTGCGATGAAGGCAATTCAGATCGTGCAGCTAAGCGGCCCGGCCGACGCGCTGGCGCTGGTTGACATCGACGAGCCCGAGCAGCCCGCCTCGCATCCGTTGACCCCCGGGGAGGGCGTGACGATCGACGTGCACGCTGCCGGAGTCTCATTCCCTGAGGTGCTCCAGACACGTGGCGAGTACCAGCTCAAACCGCCCCTGCCGTTCATCCCCGGCAGCGAGGTCGCGGGCATCGTGCGCAGCGCCCCCGCGGGGGCCGAAGTGAGCCAGGGTGAACGCGTGGCCGCGTTCTGCGGGCTCGGCGCCTTCGCCGAGGTAGCCGTCGCGCCCGCCTTCCTCACCTTCCCCCTGCCCGACGCCCTCGACTTCGCGCAGGGGGCGGGGTTGATCCTCAATTACCACACCGCCTACCTCGCCCTCGCTCTGCGCGGGCGCCTGAAGGAGGGCGAGACCGTGCTCGTGCACGGCGCCGCCGGCGGCGTGGGCACCGCCGCCCTGCAGGTCGCCGCGGGCCTCGGGGCGCACCCATTCGCGGTCGTCTCGAGCGACGAGAAGGCACAAGTGGCGCGCGAGGCCGGCGCCGAGGAGGTGCTGCGCTCGGACGGCCCCTGGAAGGACGAGGCGAAGGAGCTCTCCAACGGCGGTGTTGACATCGTGCTCGACCCCGTGGGCGGGGACCGCTTCACAGACAGCCTGCGCGCGCTGCGCCAAGACGGCCGCCTGGTCGTGGTGGGGTTCACCGGCGGCTCGATCCCCGAGGTGAAGGTCAATCGGTTGCTGTTGGGAAACATCGACGTGGTGGGCTGCGGGTGGGGCGCCTACGCGCTCGCCAGGCCCGCGCTGTGCCGGGAGATCGGGGAGCAGATCGGCCGCCTGATCGAGGCGGGCTTCGTGCGCCCGCTCGTCGGCGCGCGCTTCCCACTGGAGCGTGCCTCCGCGGCGCTGCGAGAGATCGACGAGCGGCGCGCCACCGGCAAGGTGGTCCTCGACGTGCGGGCGAGCTGAGCTAAGCGGACCAAGGTGGACTTCGAGCACTCCCCCCGCGCCCGCGAGCTGCTGGAGCGCCTGGACGCCTTCGTCGCGGATGAGGTCACCCCCCGCGAGGAGCCCTACCACCGGGAGCTGCTGGCCCGCGAGGACCCGTGGGTGACGCTCCCGGTGATCGAGGAGCTCAAGGCCAAGGCGCGGGAGCAGGGTCTGTGGAACCTCTTCCTTCCGCACAGCCCCGAAGTCGGCGGCTGGCCGCAGGGCGCGGGGCTCGCGAACGTCGAGTACGCCCCGCTCGCCGAGCGCATGGGCCGCTCGCTGATCGCCAGCGAGGTATGCAACTGCAACGCCCCCGACACCGGCAACATGGAGGTGCTGCTGCACTTCGGCTCCCCCAAGCAGCACCAGCGGTGGCTCGAGCCCCTGCTGGCGGGCGAGATCCGCTCGGCGTTCTGCATGACCGAGCCCAACGTGGCCTCCTCCGACGCCGCCAACATGCAGGCCACCGCCGTCCTGGAGGGCGATGAGGTGGTGCTCAACGGGCGCAAGTGGTGGAGTACCGGCGTCGGGCACCCCCACTGCAAGGTGGCGATCTTCATGGGGCTCACCGACCCCGAGGCCGACCGCTACCACCGCCACTCGATGGTGCTCGTCCCACTCGAGCACCCCGGGGTGAAGGTCGAGCGACTGCTCTCCACGATGGGTTTCGACGACGCCCCCGGGGGCCACGGCGAGGTCTCCTTCACCGATGTTCGCCTCCCCGCCAGCGCAATCATCGGGGGTCCCGGCCAGGCCTTTGCGATCGCCCAGGCGCGCCTCGGCCCGGGGCGGGTGCACCACTGCATGCGCCTGATCGGCCTCGCCGAGCTCGCCCTGGAGCTCGCCTGCCGCCGCGCCACCGAGCGGGTCGCCTTCGGCAAGCCCCTGGCCAACCTCGGCGGCAACCGCGAGCGGATCGCCGACGCCCGGATCGCCATCGACCAGGCCCGCCTGCACGTCCTGCACGCCGCCTGGCTGATCGACATCAAATCTCCGCAGATGCTCGGCGCCGTCTCCCAGATCAAGGTCGCCGTGCCCAACATGGCCCAGCGCGTGGTCGACATGGCGATCCAGCTGCACGGCGGCGCCGGGCTCAGCGATGATTTTCCCCTCGGCGCCGCGTGGACCGTGGCGCGCGCGCTGCGGCTCGCCGATGGGCCGGATGAGGTGCACCGCGGGGTTATTGCGCGGTTGGAGTTGGGGCGGTATGGGCGGGGTAAGTGGGGCTCTTGAGTCGAGTACCACGTCGGTCATCGCCGTGGAAGTCAGAAACAGCTATTTACATCCTTTTCGACACTGGGTAGTTTAACTCGGCAGATCGAGCCGGGGCCTATTTGGCCTATTTGTGGGAGTATAGGGTGCGGCCGCTGCAAGATAGAGGGCGGACCGGCACCGAGGTTCAACTGGCTCTACAGGAGCTTCGACGGGAGCGTCCTCTACATCAATAGATGTAGAGCGCGTGCAACCGCAAAGGTGGTGCGCCTGACCTGTAAAGGACGCTCGATGTTTGCACATTTACGGAGGCACCTGAGTTATGCCAATGTAGTCGCAACGCTCGCGATGGTACTCGCAATGAGCGGCGGCGCGCTGGCAGCGACGCACTACCTGATCACCTCCACGAAGCAGATCAGCCCGAAGGTGCTGGCGGGCCTCAAGGGCAGGCAGGGTCCCGCCGGAGCCGCAGGAGCGGCGGGACCCCCGGGCACGAAAGGCGAACCGGGGGCGAACGGTGCAGCGGGCACCGCCGGCACGAAAGGCGACCGTGGGACCGTGGGTGAAAAAGGCGAACTTGGACCCAAGGGCGAAAAAGGAGAAAAAGGCTCCAAAGGGGAACCAGGAGAAAACGTGGCGAGCAAAACGCTAACGTCGAGCGATGCGGCATGCAACAAAGAAGGTGGCTCGGAATTCACTTCGGAAAGCGGCGTGACGTTTGCGTGCAATGGCAAAGAAGGCTCGCCGTGGACTGCGAGTGGAACTCTGCCAAGCGGCGCAACCGAGACCGGGCAGTGGAGCCTCAGCAGTGGTGCAGCCGAAGTAGAAGGCAAATTGGAAGAAAGTAGATCGGTCCCACTGTCTTTCTCGATTCCCTTGGCGCTCGCGTCCACAACAACACCCCATTATATCGGTGAAGGAGAAGAAGAAAAAGAACCGCACGAAAGCCAGGCGATCAAGGAAGGAAAGTGCAAAGGACCCGCGAATAACCCCAAGGCCACTGCCGGGAATCTATGCATATTCCTCTTTGGGACACAGACCAACGCAAAGGAGATCTTCGTTGTCAACGCAGGAGACGACGGTCCGGAAGAAGTCGGGCCTACTGGAGTTTTGATCTTCTTTGTTCCAGAAAAAGTCGGGCTGATGTCAGCTAGCGGGACCTGGGCCGTAACGGCAAAATAGTCCAGCCTAGCCTCTCAGGGTGGGGTCGCGAGCCACTTCTCGCGACCCCACCCTACCGATTCGATATGGCGTATTTGGGGAGATGCAGACTCAATATCTTTACCAGTGCGTCACAGTTCGCAGCTGTCGGCCCCGCTTTGAAGAAGCGCCGTAGCGCCATGGCAGCCAACCTTCGCCGACAACCAAAAGGAGCACGAGATGCCGAGGCGCCATCAGCGGACGACTATGAGCTGTCGGGGCACGGCGGCACCGCCTTTGGACAGCCCGTAGGCTGCTCCGAGAGTGGGGCCTTCCGCTATAGGCGTGAGCCGGAGACCTATCTCCGATAGTCGGAAACAGCCCTTTACATCTTTGGCAACATTAGCTACGCTGTCATCTGCAGCGTGGTCGGCGCCTTGCCAATATGGCATCCTAGGCGTGGCAGCTGCAACATAAGAACCGACAGATAAAAAAACCGACCGGCATCGGGATGTACTTGCGTTTGAAGACGAGCACCCCGGCGACGGTTGACTAACTCTCACAAAAGGAGCATCTGGAGATCATGAAGCATATAAAGGTACTGGGGCTTTGCCTCGTTGCTGTGTTCGCGCTGAGCGCAACCATCGCGGCAACAGCTTCCGCCCATCGTAGATGGGAGTTGATAAACTCAAAAGGAGTACAAGAAGCATTCACAACAGGTGAAGCAATACCGATAACTGCCAAACTCCAAACCGGAACAAAAGCCACCCTTGAAAGCGAAGTCATTGGAAAACCTGTGGTCATCGAATGCGAAGCACTTTCGCTCGAAAATGCCGCTATCCTCAACGAAGAAACGAGTATAAAAAGACCAACCGGCAGAGACAGAGGTGTTGTTAAATTTGAAAAATGTAAATTGACAGGGGAAGCTTCCCTCGTCTGTAAATTGACGGCAGCCAGCGCAAAAGAAATCAGGACACCACCGGTAGGTGAAGGAAGAAGTGTTTTAGTCGAAAACACAGCCGAAACGGAAATTTGGGACGACTTCCTGCCCGGAACAGAAGCCAAAGGTGTCGCTGCAATCATCCATCTCGAAGGTTCCCTCTGCCCGATCAAAGAAGACAAGGTCGTCACCAAACTACCCATCAAGCAACCGGAAGAAAAAGGTGAAGGTGAAGGCGGGGTTGCAGCAAAAATAGTACCTGGTGGCGAAGCAAAACGGGAAGAGAGAGAAGTTCAGGAATTTGTTTTCCCAGCAGAAGCGGGATGTCCGATAAAAGCTAAGAACTGGATGAAAGAAACAATAAGTACAAATGAACTATACGACGAAACAAAAGAAGGAAGAATAGAAACTGCAAAATGTGCCAAATTCGCGGCTCGCGTTGACGTAGAATTGACTGGCAAAACAACAACTAAATGGGGCGTAGAATAGTAGTGCGATGTCTGTGCTGATCATGTAATGGGTGGGGCCGCGCGGCATGTCGTGTGGCCCCACGCTATTCGGGTTCCGGGCGCTTGGGGAAGTTGATGGAGAGGTCATGATAAGCAAGGAGTCTTTAGTGCGAATGAGCAACGGTGCAGCAGCAGAACACATCGAGCACACGCCGCGTCAACAAGACCTATACTATCTTTGGTCTCGAGCGCGATGGTTCGTGATCGGTCGGCTGTTGTCACTGGAAGCGATCCGATGCGTGTTGATCGTGTGTGCTCTATTGGTGAGTTCAACGCTCATCGAGCTTCCCTCCCCTGCCTCGGCGGAAACCTGTCCGAATGCCGCGTTTCGCGTGGGGCCATCGGCGGCTCTGCCCGACTGTCGCGCGTACGAGTTGGTGAGCCCAAGCTACACCAACGGGGGTCCGGTCCTTCCGTATGCTCTCGCGTCTGAAGGATCGTCGATGTTCGTGCGAGGTCTCACGGCTTTCGGAGGAGCCACGAGCGACGAAGGTACCGCGGGTGGCCGGTACCGGCTGTCGCGGACTGCTTCGGGTTGGGTCTCGATGGCTATCGCCTTGCCTGCGTCCCAGTTCACTCTCAGTTCAGCGTTTTCGGGCGCAAGCGCAGATGTCGGCACATCGTGGTCATTTGAGCGAGGGATGGGTCAACCCAACAATGCAATCGATATCTTCGCCGAGCGGTTGGACGGCTCGATCGTTGATGTCGGCCCGACGTTGCCGCCTTCGGCGCCGTCCGGGCTCTCGCCAGAAGCCGAGGCCAACCAGGTGGGTCTCGGTGCCCCGGGAGCGTCCGCAGACGGAGCACACGTGTTCTTTACTCTAAAGAACACTTTCTGGCCGTTTGACGGCACGCAGGCAGGGCATGAGAGCTTGTATGAGTACGCCGGTACGGGTAACACGTCCCCC
>Ga0210408_10005593_pt1 | contig 11014 bp, 8 predicted proteins | sample IncBWH4MmetaG_FD_155471 | JGI IMG/M metagenome (GOLD analysis project Ga0210408, IMG submission 155471) | Forest soil microbial communities from Barre Woods Harvard Forest LTER site, Petersham, Massachusetts, United States - Inc-BW-H-4-M | ecosystem: Environmental > Terrestrial > Soil >... | reverse complement strand
CGCAGAAGATCACGGTCGATGTGAAGGGCGAGATCTTGGAGCTGAAGAACACGATCAACACGATGGTCGATCAGCTCTCCTCGTTCGCGGACGAGGTGACGCGCGTGGCGCGCGAGGTCGGCACCGAGGGCAAGTTGGGTGGCCAGGCCGAGGTGCAGGGGGTGTCGGGCACGTGGCGGGGGCTGACCGAGAACGTCAACCAGCTGGCGGGCAATCTCACGACTCAGGTGCGCGCGATCGCGGAGGTCTCCACGGCGGTGACGCAGGGTGTCCTCACGCGCTCGATCTCGGTCGAGGCGCAGGGCGAGGTGGCGGAGCTGAAGGACAACATCAACCAGATGATCGCCAACCTCAGGGACACGACCAAGCGCAACGAGGAGCAGGACTGGCTGAAGACCAACCTGGCGCGGATCTCCGGCCTGATGCAGGGTCAGCGCGAGTTGGGCACGGTCACGCAGCTGATCATGTCCGAGCTGACCCCCACGGTCTCCGCGCAGCATGGCGCCTTCTTCCTCGCCGAGCCAGGTGAGGGTGAGGGGGCGAAGACCCGCCTGCGCCTGATCGCCAGCTACGGCTACCAGCAGCGCAAGAGCATCTCCAACACGTTCGAGCTGGGCGAGGGGCTTGTCGGCCAGGCGGCGGTGGAGCGCAAGAGCATCCTCATCGCCGAGGCGCCGGCGGATTACATCTCGATCACCTCGGGGCTCGGCTCGGCGGCGCCCGCGAGCATCATCGTGATGCCGATCCTGTTCGAGGAACAGGTGCTCGGCGTGATCGAGCTCGCCTCGCTGCAGACGTACAGCGAGATCCACCGCACGTTCCTCGAACAGCTGATGGAGACCCTCGGCGTGGTCCTCAACACGATCATGGCGAACATGCGCACGGAGGAGTTGCTGCAGCAGTCGCAGTCGCTCACCCAGGAGCTGCAGACCCAGTCGGAGGAGCTGCAGCGCCGCCAGGAGGAGCTCAAGCGCTCGAACGCGGAGCTCGAGCAGCAGGCGCAATCGCTGAAGGCCTCCGAGGAGCTGCTCCAGTCACAGCAGGACAAGCTGCGGGGGGCCAACGACGAGCTGCAGGAGAAGGCGGCGCTGCTGGAGGAGCGCAACCTCGACATCGAGACCAAGAACCGCGAGATCGAGCTCGCGCGGCTCGGCCTGGAGGAGAAGGCGGCGCAGCTGGCGCTCTCCTCCAAGTACAAGTCGGAGTTCCTGGCGAACATGTCCCACGAGCTGCGGACTCCCTTGAACAGCCTGCTGATCCTCTCCAAGCTGCTGCTGGAGAACGAGCATGGCAATCTCAGCGAGAAGCAGTTGGAGTTCACGCGCACGATCTACACGGCGGGGGCCGACCTGCTGCAGCTGATCAGCGACATCCTCGACCTCTCGAAGATCGAAGCCGGCAAGATGGAGGTCCTCCCCGACCTCGTCGGTCTCGCCGACGTGCAGGCGTACGTGACGAGCACGTTCGACCCGATCGCCGCCGACAAAGGCCTGAGCTTCACGATCGACTCGGATCCGGCGCTGCCCGCGACGGTGGTCACCGACGAGCAGCGGCTCGAGCAGATACTCAGGAACCTGCTGTCGAACGCCTTCAAGTTCACCGAGGTGGGAGGGGTCACGCTCAGCGTCAAACGTGGGCGGGGCGGGCGGATCGCCTTCGCGGTCTCGGACACGGGTGTGGGCATTCCCCCGGACAAGCTGCAGGTCATCTTCGAGGCCTTCCAGCAGGCGGACGGCACGACCAGCCGCAAGTACGGGGGCACCGGCCTGGGCCTGTCGATCAGCCGCGAGCTCGCGCGGGCGCTCGGCGGGGAGATCGAGGTTGCGAGCACGGTCGGCAAGGGCACCACGTTCACCCTCAACCTGCCGCTCAGCTACTCCCGGCCGCTCGGCGCCCCGTTTGACGCACGCCCGGAGGGGGGTGGTCAGCTCATCCCCGCCGAGCGCGGCGCGGGGCACCCCGCGCTGGCGCTCCCACCCGCTGTCGGGGTCGGCGCGGCGACGCTGCCACCGGGTCCGGAGGCCCCCGCGACGGCCGCGCTGCGAATCCCGAGCGGCGCTCAGGTGGGCGCCGAGCACTCGGGCAGGAAGGTGCTGATCGTGGATGACGACGTGCGCAACCTGTTCGCGCTCGCCAGCCTGCTGGAGGATCGCGGCATGGAGGTCGTCTTCGGGGAGACGGGCAAGGAGGCGCTCGCGGCCCTGGAGCGCAATCCGGATGTGGACATCGTCCTGATGGACATCATGATGCCCGACATGGACGGGAACGAGACGATCGAGGCGATCCGCCACACGCTCGGCGGGCGCGAGCTGCCGATCATCGCTGTCACGGCCAAGGCGATGGAGGGCGATCGCGAGCGTAGCCTCTCGGCGGGGGCCTCGGACTACATCACGAAGCCCGTTGAGCCCGAGCGGCTGCTGTCGCTCATCGGGACATGGCTGCGACCGTGACGTCTTCGCGGGCGAGCGCGGGGAGCAGTGCTCAGCAGCTCGCCGCTCCGCGCGCGCCTGCGCCGGCCGATTCCCGAGCGGCTGCGTTCGAGCCCTTCGCGGGCGCGCCGGAGCCATCCGACGCCCTGCCTGCGCGCTCGCCGGCGACGGCGAGCATCCTGCTGGTGGACGACGATCAGGACAGCCTGCGCGCGCTGGGGGCGGTGCTCGAGCCGCTCGGGCAACGTCTGCTCACGGCGTGCTCCGGCGAGGAGGCCCTGCGGCGGCTGCTGCACGAAGAGTTCGCGGTGATCCTGCTCGACCTGCGGATGCCGGGGCTCGACGGGTTGGAGACCGCGAGCTACATCAACGCGCGCGCGCGCACGCGCCACACCCCGATCATCTTCCTGACGGCTCACGCCCAGGACGTGGAGCAGGTCTTCCGGGCGTATGCCGCTGGGGCGGTGGACTATGTGGTCAAGCCGTTCGACCCGGATGTGCTGCGCAGCAAGGTCGCGGTCTTCGTCGAGTTGCAGCATGAGCGGGCCGCGCGCGTGCGCGAGGCGCGCGCGCGGGTCGAAGCGGAGGCGGTCGCCCACACGTTGCAGCGCCACCTGCTGCCGGATCGGCTGCCCCGGGTGACGGGGCTTGCGATGGGCGCTCGCTACCGGCCCAGCGAGCGCATCGCGCAGGTCGGGGGGGACTGGTACGACGCGATTGGACTGCCCGGCGGGCGGGTGGGCCTGGTGATCGGGGATGTCGTCGGGCACGGGGTGCGCGCGGCCACGCTGATGGGCGAGCTGCGTGCGGCGCTGCGGGCGTACGCGCTGCTGGAGCCGGACTTTCCCGGCGCGGTGCTGGGCCGTCTCAACACGCTTGTGGCGGCCACTCACAGCGCGAGGATGGTGGCGACGCTGCTGTACATGGTGATGAACCCCGGTGGCGGAGGTATCCGCTTCGCCAGCGCCGGGCACCTGCCTCCGCTGTTGATGGAAGCGGACGGCTCGACGCGCTTCTTGCGGCACGACTCCGCGCTCCCGCTTGGGGCGGCCGAGCACACGGTCTTCGGGGATTACGAGGGCGAGCTGAGCCCGGGGAGCACGGTGCTGCTGTACACCGACGGCCTCGTGGAGCGCCGCGGCGAGACGATCGACGTGGGCCTGGAGCGTCTGCGCGAGGTGCTGAGCACGGGGTCGGAGGATCTGGAGGAGCTCTGCTCCCACGTGATCGATCGAGCACCAAGCGGAGTGGGCGCGCGCGACGACATGGCGCTGCTGGCGGTGCGGCTGCTGAAGGAGGACGCAGAGCGCCTGGAGGTGGTGCTCCCGGCGGAGCCCGGGTCGGTGTCGGTGGCCAGGTACCGGGTCGACCGCTGGTTGGCGCAGACGGGTGGGGGACACGGGAATGCCTTCGCGATCAAGCTGGCGGTCAGCGAGGTCTGCGCCAACGCGGTCGAGCACGCCTATGGCCCCGAGTCGGGGCACACGTTTCGCCTGCTCGCGGAGCGCGCGGGGGGCGATGTCGTGATCGAGGTGTCCGACTCGGGCCGCTGGCGTCGACCGCGTGGTTCCCAGCGTGGGCTGGGTCTGCGCCTGATCGAGCAGCTGATGGACACGGTGGACGTAGAGCGGGCGCCGGCGGGGACGACGGTGCGCATGCGCAAGGCGACCAACGGCGATGGGCGGCTCTGAGCAGTCGGTAGCGGGCGCCTCGGTGGCCGGCCCGCTGGCGGAGATCGAGCGCTTCGAGCGGGCCGGCGTGTGTATCGTCGCGGTGGCCGGCGAGCTCGACGTGTCGAACATCCGGGTGCTGGAGCAGGCGGCGTACGAGGTGTCAAATGAGGCGCTGGGTCTGGTGCTCGATCTGAGCGCCACCACCTACATCGACAGCGCCACGATCGGTCTGCTGTTCAAGCTGCGCCTCCACCTCAAACGGCGCGGCCAAGCGCTGCGCGTGGTCTGCGCCTCGGAGTCGAGCGTGCAGCGGGTGCTCGAGCTGACGGGCTTCGAGCGCGAGCTGCCGCCCGCGGAGAATCGCGAGGCGGCGATCGCGGCGATCTGGCAGGACGTGCCGCTGCGCGACGGGGTCGCATCCGCGGATGAGCTGCCGCGCGAGGGGTAGGAGTGGGGGACCGGTAGCCGTTACCTGCGAGTTGGCTATTGCAGCTACTTCGCGGTCGGATGCAATACGGGTATGGGCCTCAGGTGCTCATTGCCGAGAGGGGCGGCAGGCTCGTCCCTATCGTGGCGCGTCGTCAGAGATCAGCGAGCGCGAGCGCGCGCCCGAGACCGGCATCGACTAGGGCCATCAGCCAATCGGGCAACGTGCCGATTTGCTCCTCGAGGGCGCCCCGGTCGATTGTGGCGATCTGTGTGACGTTGACGACCGAGTCGGCTTCGAGGCCGGCGACGTCGGCTGGTACCGCGACGTTACCCGGGAGCGCGGCGAGCTGGACGTTGCTCGTGAGCACCACCACGGTGACGGTTCGTAGATTGGAGCGGTTGTACCGGTCGGCACTGATTACGAGCACCGGGCGCCGCAGCGCGGGGGCAGAGCCCCTGGGCAGCCCGAGGTCGGCCCACCACAGCTCACCTCGCACCATCAGTTCTGATCGTCGGTGGCCAGGGCCGCGGCAGCCGCGTCGATGAACGCATGATCGGCTGGGAGTCCGGCGATCGCTCGGTTGATCGCCTCGGTGGTGCCGTCGTCCTCCAGAGCATCCAGCCAATTCTCCGCCGCGCGGGCGAAGAACTCGCTGCGCGAAACGCCCATTCGCTTCGCGGCGCGGTCCACGCGACGATAGGTGTCGTCCGGAAGCGAGATGGCGGTCTTCATCTCCCGCAGTATAACCTGGTCATACTCGCTTTTCGAAGGTCGCTGATTGCCTTGGCGCTCCCGAATGGACCGTGCTCTGGGGAACGAGAGCTTCGGGCGAGACTCCGACTCACCAGACGGCGATCGCGCGTGGGTGACGGTGGCTGCGCAGCTTGTGGTCCTTTGTTACGAGCCTCCACCCGTGCTCGATCGCGGTCGCGTAGATGAGACGGTCAGCGGGGTCTCCGGGGAAGGAGGATGGCAGGGAGACGGCGGTCTCGGCGACGGCTGGGGTGATTCCGACGGTGCGCAGCTGGCCGGCGAGCCGCTCCAGCCAGGAGCGGATGGGAATGGCGACGGCGATCCGCTCGTGCTTGGCCAGCCACGTGAGCTCAAACCACGAGATGGCCGCGACGGCGAGCTCGTCTGCTTCGTTCAGCGCCTCGGCCGCGGCGGGGCTCACTCTGTCCGGCTCAGCCGACCACCAGTGGACGACGTGGGTGTCGAGGACCACCGTCGTCATGGAAGGTTCCAGGTTGCCCCGGTCGTGAACAGATCCTCCTCGGCGGCTGCCGTCATTGCGACGCCGGTGAGCTTGCCTTTGAGCGACTGGGCGCCGCTGGCGGGTACGAGACGCGCGACAACGCGGCCGTGCTTGGTGATCTCAACCTCATCGCCACTGGCGACCTCGTCTAGCAGCGCGAGGATCTTCGCCTTCACCTCGGTTGCGGTCATCATTCTATCCACATGACCAGTATACCAGTCACGCCACAGGGACGGCTTTACCGTCGTGAGGTTGGGGTAAGTCAATGTCATGCCGCGATCGTAAGGTTCGACGGCGACGGTACGCTCGCTCGGTGCTGAGGGCCCGCCGTGGAGGCCCTGGAACAGCCCTGCCCGCTTCCGAGGTGGCCCCTCTGCTACCCGGCAGCTCAGAACAGCCCCAGCCCGCTGCCCACGTGCTGCACGAGGTTGAACAGCGGCTGGGGGATGATGCCGAAGCAGAGCGTGGCGGCGCCGGCGAGGACCGCGACGAGGGCGACCTCGGCCTGGGGGCCGGTGGGGCGCAGGGGTGTGCCTATGTGGTCGGGCTCCGCGGGCGGGTCCAGCTCTGGCGAGCCCCCGGCGATCGCGGGCAGCGGACCCGCGGGGGGCTGCGGCGCTCCGGCGCCCGCGGCGTCCTCGGGGGCGGCCGCGGGGCGCATCCACATTGTGGCGACCACGGGCAGGTAGTAGCCGAGGGAGATCATCGAGCCGATGACGATCACGACGCCGAGCCACGTGTAGTTCCCCGAGACGGCGGCGTCGATGAGGTAGAACTTCCCCATGAAGCCGGCGGTGGCGGGGATGCCGGCGAGACCGAGCATCGCCAGCGTCATCGGCCACGCGAGGTACGGCCGCTCGCGGCCGAGCCCGGCCATCGCGCGGATGTTGTCGCCCAGGTCGGTTTCGCGCTCGCGGGCGACGATCACGGCGAAGGCGGCCATGTTCATGAACAGGTACACCGCGAGGTAGAACACCGTCGCGCGCACCCCGAGCTGGGTGGCGACGACGACTCCGGCTAGCATGTAGCCGGCCTGGGCGACGGAGGAGTAGGCGAGCATCCGCTTCAGCGAGGACTGGCCGAGCGCGCCGACGTTGCCGACGACGATCGTGATCGCGGCGAGCGCCGCGACCGCGGGCCCCCAGCTGTTCTGGGCACCGATCAGGGCGACGTCGAATAGGCGCAGGAAGACGCCGAGCGCGGCGACCTTGGTGGCGACGGCCATGAACGCGGTGATCGGGGTGGGTGCCCCCTCGTAGACGTCGGGGGTCCACTGGTGGAAGGGTGCGACAGAGGCCTTGAAGGCGAGGCCGGCGACGGACAGGGCGACGCCGGTCAGCAGCAGCACGTTGGTGCTGAGCCCTTTGTTGGTGATCGCTTCGGCGATCGCGCCGAAGTCGGTGGCCCCGGTGGCGCCGTAGAGCAGCGTGATCCCGTACAGCAGCGTGGCCGAGCCGACGGAGCCGATGATCAGGTACTTCAGGCCCGACTCCAGCGAGTGCTCGGAGCGCTGCCCGTCGCGGCCCGCCGCGGCGCTGCCCACGCCCAGGCGCTCGGTCGCGCACAACACATACAGCGGGATCGAGAGCAGCTCCAGGCCGATGAACAGCGCGACGGTGTTCTGCGCGGCGGCGAGCAGCGACATACCCCCGATCGAGGTGAGCAGCAGCGCGTGGAACTCCCCGTGCGCGGCTTCGCGCGCCGCGGAGGAGCGCCAGGCGAGCAGCACCGTGGCGGCGCCGCCGGCGACCAGGATCAGGTTCAGCATCAGCGCGAGATCGTCGATCCGCAGCGCTCCCGAGACGATCGACTTCTGTTCGTCCCACTGCCAGATCGTTAAACCCGCCGCCGCCCCGAGCGCGACGAGGCTGAATGTGGGCACCACGTGCTCCCGGATCCAGCGCGGGCCGAGCAGGCCGACGATCAGCACCACCACCGCGCCGCCGAGCAGTGCGATCAGCGGAGAGAGGCCTGCGAAGTCCACGGGTGGGCCTTTGAGGTGGGCGGTGGCCGCGGGGGCGGGGAAGTAGTGCACGAGGTTCATGGGGCCGCCCTCCCCTGCGCGGGTCCCCCGCGGTCCCCAGCGCTGGCGGCGTCTTCGTTGGCGCTCTGTTCGGGGGCGCTTGCGGCGTACTGGTTGGCTGCGCCGACTATCACGAGTTTGGCCCTCGGATTGGCCGCCGCGACCCGCGCGGGGAACACGGCGCCCTTGACTGAGTCTTCGCTGCGCATGAGCGCGAGCTGGGGGTAGACGGCGAAGAACAGGATCACGGCGACGAGCGGCACGAGCACGGCGCCGTCGCGCAGGGTGAGCTCGCGCGACTGCACGCCGGCGCCGACGCGGTTGTGCATGGCGCGGATGAACACGCGCAGGGCGTAGACGCTCGCCATCACGACGCCGCTGAAGGCGATGATGGCGATCACGAGCTTCGCTTTGAAGAGTCCCAGCAGGATCAGGAACTCGCCGACGAAGTTGGCCGAGCCGGGCATCGCCAGCGTGGCGAGCGCCACGATCAGGAAGAGCGAGGCGAGCACAGGGGCGCGGAACGCGATGCCGCCCATCTCGCGGACGTCCTCCGAGCCCCCCGCCCGCTGGGAGAGCAGCAGGATGATGAAGAACAGGGGCGCGACCACGAGCCCGTGGTTGACCATCTGCAGTAGCGCCCCCTGCGCGCCTTGGGGGTTCAGGGCGAAGATCCCGAGCGTGATGAAGCCAAGCTGGGCCACCGAGGAGAAGCCGGCGATCAGGCGGGCGTTGGTCTGGGTGAAGGCCATCGCGGAGCCGTAGATGATCGAGGCGAGCGCGATCAGCAGCATCGGCGTCTGGAAGTGCACCGCGGCGTGGGGGTAGAGCGGCAGCACGATCGCCAGGAACCCGTAGGCCCCGACCTTGGAGAGCACCCCGGAGAAGACCATCAGCACCTCGATCGGCATCGCGCGGTAGCCGTCGGGCATCCAGCCGTGCAGGGGGAAGGCGGGCATCTTCACGAGGAAGGCGGCGGCGAAGAACAGGAAGATCCACTCCTGGGAGCCCCCGCTGAGGGGCAGCCTGTGCAGAGAGGAGAGCACGAACGTCAGCGGGGTCCCGTGCTGTTCGGAGGCGAGCACCCCCGTGGCGATCGCCGCGGCGAGCATCAAGAGCGAGCCGACGAGCGTGTAGATCACGAGCTTGATCGTCGCCTTCACCCGGTCGGGACCGACGCCCCACCCTCCGATCAGGAAGTAGAAGGGGATCAGCATCAGGTCGAAGAACGCCACGAACAGCGCGAGGTCCTGCGCGAGGAATGCCCCGAGCACGGCGGACTCGGCGAGCATGAAGTGGAAGTAGAAGAGCCGGGGTCGCTCCGGGTAGGGATACGTGGCCTCGTCTCCTTCGATCCCGGCCTCCGTCCCGTCCCCGCCCGCCGCGCCGGCTGAGGTCCTTGTCCTGACGTTCAGCGAGACCACGGCCGCGGCGAACAACAGGGTGGTGAGTCCCACGAGCATCACGTTGAGGCCGCTGACCCCGAGCTTGTAGTGGATCCCGAGCGTGGCGATCCACACCACGTCGGTGACGTGTTGCAGCCCACCGCCCGGTGTGTAGTCGGCGATGTACCCGATCGCAAGCCCCAGCGCGACCACCGATCCCAGCAGCGCAAACAGCCCGGGCAGGCGCTCGTTGCGGATGCCGAGAATCGCGCCGAGCAGGCCGCAGGCGAGGGGAAGCCAGATGAGTATGGAGAGCGGCATCAGGACTGGAGCAGGAAGTAGAGGCCGAGGGCGCCGACGCCGAGCAGCAACAGGGCGGCGTAGTAGCGCAGGAACCCGCTCTGCACGGCGCGCACCGCGGCGGAGCCCGCGCGCACGATGCCGGTGGTGCCGCCCACCAGGGTGTCGTCGACGAACACCCGCTCGAACGTGTCGCGCGCCCAGCGCCCCCCGGCGGCGGCGGGGCGCACGACGAGGATGTCGATGGCCTCGTCGAAGTACCACTTGTGCACGAGCAGCTCGTACACCGCCGCGAACCGCTTGCGTGCGTTGACGGCGATCGCGGGCTGCTTGACCCAGATGCGGTAGGCGATGGCGATCCCGGCGAGCCCGAGCAGGGTGCCGAGGATCAGCCCGAACACGAGCAGGCCGTCGCGGGTGTGGGGTTCATACAGCGGCGAGCCGGCGAAGGTGGGGCGCAGGAAGGTGACGATCACGTCGTCCACTTCGGGGATCTGCACGAGCCCGGCGCCGATCGCGCCGACCGCCAGCACGCTCATGGCGACGCGCATCGGCAGGGCGCGCTCGGCGATCGTGTGGTGGGGGCCGGGGAAGCCGACGTCGGTGTCCTCCACCTCGCCCGTGGCGGGGTTGTTGGGCACCTCGGCGTGGTGCAGGTGACCGCCTTCGAGCTCGCGCGCCTCGGCCACGGGGTCGCCGTAGAAGGCGCGGAAGATCATGCGGAAGGTGTAGATCGCGGTGAGGAAGGCGCCGATGTAGCCGATCGCGTACAGCGCCCAATGCCACCCCCCGCGCTCGCCGGTGACGAGCAGGATCTCGTCCTTGGAGAAGAACCCGGAGAACGGAGGGATGCCCGACAGCGCGAGGCCGCCGATCACAAAGCAGGCGAACGTGAAGGGAAGCGCCTTGCGAAAGCCGCCCATGCGGTCCAGGGACTGCTCGCCGGCCATCGCGCCGATGATCGAGCCGGCGCCCATGAACAGCAGCGCCTTGAAGAAGGCGTGGGTCATCAGGTGAAACATCCCGGCGGCGTAGGCGCCGACGGAGACGCCCATGATCATGTAGCCGATCTGGGACATGGTGGAGTAGGCGATCACGCGCTTGATGTCGGTCTGCACGAGCGCGATCGTGCCGGCGATCAAAAGGGTGAGCGCACCGACGATCGCGCCGGTGTCCTGGGCGGCGGGGGCGAGTTCGAAGAGGGTGTGCATGCGCGCGATCAGGTACACGCCGGCGGTCACCATCGTGGCGGCGTGGATCAGGGCGCTGACGGGGGTTGGGCCCTCCATCGCGTCGGGCAGCCAGGTGTGGAGGGGGATCTGGGCGGACTTGGCGAAGGCCCCCACGAGCAGCAGCAGGCAGCCGGCGGTGATGTCGGCGCCCCCCGATTGGAAGACGTGGGGGGCGGCCTTGAAGGTGGCGAGGAATTCGAGGGTGCCGGTGTGCTTGAAGATGAAGTAGGTCCCGAGCACGAGCCCGACGTCGCCGACGACGTTGAACACGAACGCCTTGATCCCAG
>Ga0210408_10005592_pt1 | contig 11015 bp, 10 predicted proteins | sample IncBWH4MmetaG_FD_155471 | JGI IMG/M metagenome (GOLD analysis project Ga0210408, IMG submission 155471) | Forest soil microbial communities from Barre Woods Harvard Forest LTER site, Petersham, Massachusetts, United States - Inc-BW-H-4-M | ecosystem: Environmental > Terrestrial > Soil >... | reverse complement strand
AGTGCAGGATTGGTAAGATCGTCCATCATGTTTCCTATTCATAGAAGTGCTCAACTGCTTCCCAGCCCGATAGACGGACAACAAGGAGTTACTTCGCAACGTTCACTCAAGGGGCGCTGGTCAATTCTATCAAGGATCGCGTAGTCTACATCTGAAGTAGCGTGCCGCAGATTTTAGTCCGGGGTGCTTCAGCGATGTAGTTTCTGATTCACCAGCATTCCCTGGCAGGACGAACGTCTATGATGTCAATTCAAAACCAATCGGGCACAACGAACTCCCATGTCAGTTCTGTGCGGGCGGAAATTTTTTCCGTCCAAGTCCGTACTAGTCGCAGATGTTTCGATAAACACTGGCCGCCGCTGAATTAGGGCCATCGACGACGTAAGCTTCGTCTTCTTTAACAAGATATAGAAACGGCCTGTCTCCCGTGTCTCCGCCCGACGCAATCTTTCCTTTGACGTGGCCGCAAATGGTGTCGACGGGCTTTCCGAACGTGTTCTTCCTCATGGCCCGCTTCATGTCCTTGAACTCGGCGGATGCCGGATCCTCCATTTTCGCTCCGACCGTGGTCTGGACTTTCGTTAAAGTCGGATCGGACCTCTCAATAGCCTGACTGGCCGGAGCTTCGGCCTTCGCAACTGAGGACTTCGCCGTTTCGGTGGCGGTCCGATTATCGATCTTGGCAGGTGCCAGGCTTGTCGTTTTCGGGAGAGCGGCCTTCACCTCTTTTTTTGCGGGATGGGCCTTGATTGACGTCGGCTCTAGTTCGACTAGCGTAGTATCGGTTGCCCCGTCAAAGCAGAAGTAGTAGCCGTTCGTTTGCCTGCACGCGGCCAAGTCCGTCTGTGGCGGCACATTGCAGCTACAGCCAACCAATATTGCGGCCAGTGCACCAATGATAAGCGTTCTCATGCAATCCCTCCTTGGGGGCTGAGCTCGCTCGCAATTCTTGCTGCGACATATTTTTTGCGCTGATTATTTATAAGTTGCGCAAAAACGTTAAATGCTCATTAAGCGACCGGCCATCACGGTGAAGGCCAATTCTCGCATGGTTAACGTCGGGTTATATTGCAGTAGTGCAAGAATAAGCCGGCGTATTGCCGACGCTCAAGAGCGAGTAAACTCGTCGATCAACGTCATGAACCGGAGCTTGCGGCCCGTCATGGGTTTGCACCTCGACAGTCGTAGCTCCAGACACCCATTTTAGCGGATCATCCGACGAGCCATCGTCACTTGTGAATATCGAATTTCACCAAACCTTCGTCTCGCATTTTCAAGAGGAGGGATTGCCGTTGGGGCTATCACGTTCCTCACCCTAAACGGGGAGGCACCAATGCTAACTCCTGAGGACTTAACCCGGAGAAGTTCCGCATTCATCGGTCCGCAATATTGGTGATTTTTGCAGTTCAACTGACTGCACTGGTCGCTTTATCCATCGCCGTGGCCAATCATTCTGGCTTCCTGACCGCATCGTCGGCAGCCACTAAAGTTGGTCTTTTAGTTGTTGACGATCAATCTGACGGGCCCTTGGGCACCGATAAAAAATAAGCTGCGTTTTTTGCGGCGGCTTCTGGGTTCCTGTTGGCTATGCAGTGACGCGCAATTTCCATGGAGACGCTGATCTGGCCAATGTCCGCTCCTGGGGGCGCGAAGCCGACCTTGACTAAATCAGCAATGTCCGAGAAGTGCCTGCCATGAACAGACTAATAACCCCAGCAATTACCTGCTTCATTCGATCACTAGTCGGCGCGCAGCAGGAGCGATTCCGGTATCGTGAGGCCGAGCGCCTTGGCGACCTTGAGGTTCATGACTAGCTCAAATTTGGTTGGGGTTTCGACCGGGTGTTTGCTTGGGCGCGCACCTCCGAACAATTCTGTCGATCAAAAAAGAGGACGGACAATGAAGCAAGCTGCCTTGCGGCCAGAATCATACACGAAGAAGGTAGCACTCGTCCTGCAAGGCGGGGGCGCTCTCGGAAGCTATCAAGCCGGCGTTTACGAGGCGCTGGCCTCGTCGGACTACAAACCCGACTGGGTGGCGGGCATCTCGATCGGCGCGATCAATGCCGCCCTTATCGCTGGCAATTCGCCGGAAATGCGCGTTGAAAAACTGCGTGAATTCTGGCGCACGATTACAACGCCTGCGATATGGCCCGTACGGATTTCTGATCTCGTCAACGGCGCGGGTTTGCCATTCGACCTCGGAAAGCAGATCAGCGCAATGCATGCGCTGACGTTCGGCCAGTCTAACTTCTTCGCACCGAGGAAGCCTACCGACTGGTGGTTCGGCCACAAGCCGACCAGCTATTACGATACGAGCTCGCTCAAATCTACATTGGAGCGGCTCGTCGATTTCGACCGCATTAATTCCAGAGAAATTCGCTTCAGCGTCGGGGCCGTAAACGTCAGGACAGGCAATTTCGCGTACTTCGATAATGCGGTGATCGAGATAAGGCCGGAGCACGTCCTTGCGAGCGGCGCGCTGCCGCCAGGCTTTCCCTCCGTGGAAATAGACGGAGAGCACTATTGGGACGGCGGCCTGGTATCTAATACGCCGCTGCAATACGTGATTGAGTATTACCCGCGCCGTAGCCATCTCGTCTTCCAGGTGGACCTTTTCCCGGCCCGCGGCGCCCTGCCCAGGAATTTGAACGAGGTTACCGAGCGGGACAAGGACATCCGCTATTCCAGCCGAACGCGGGCCGGCACGGACACATTGCGGCAGCTGCACGATCTACGCCACAGCATCAACATGCTTTGGGAGAGACTTCCCGATGATCTGAAGACCGGCCCGGAAGCCGCCTTGCTCAACGAATTCCGTTGCGTGACTACCATGGACATCGTTCAAGTGATTTACCGTCCGGAGCACGCGCTGGGACAATCAAAGGACTACGAGTTCGACCGCCCGACGATGGAAACACGATGGGCGCAGGGTCTCTCCGATGCGCAGGAAACGATATTGGCTGCGCCGTGGCTGGAGCCAATGCCGCCGGAGCTCGGAGCGCGCACATTCGACGTTCGCGCGAAACCAGATCGGCCGTGACGGCGGGGTCGTCGACATTGACGGTTTTTGGCTGTCCTTCTGGCTGGCTCTCGGATACACCAATGCTCAAGCAAAAGACGTGCCATCCCATGACGCAAAAATGGACACGCGGAGGCGGCAACCCTATCCATTGTGCCGGACATACCGATCCAATCGATCGCCATTCTCGTCGGTATCGATAAGTTCATGAGCGAATGCCGCGCACTGACCAATCTCATCGGCAATGGCATTGCCTGCGTCGTCATCAGCCTCTCGGAAGGCGAACTCGACAAAGACAAGCTGCATGAGACGATGGCGCATCCGATCGAACTTGGCGAGGCTCTCGAGCCCGGTGGGGGAGAGCCGGCCGCTCCTCTGAGCAGTTCATAGGCAACCGGATTTTCGGCGTAGGTCGCAAAACCGCATTCCACATGAGGTCCGCTTTCGTCAGCCTACTCGCGCGCCCATTCACCGACGACGCGGTACACCTCCAAAAGATGCTCCCGAAGTTGCTCAAGCGCAAAGCCGAGCGCAAAGAGCCGTTCCGCCGCTTCGCTTTTCATGCCGCGCGTCAGTCCCTCGCGCCGTACCGCGCCGAACTCCTCGATGTAGTTCCGGAACGCTACATCGACGGTCTGCAGTGGGGGCGGGGGCTTTTGGTCACGCAGCGCGGCGCCGCTGGCGCGGAGGAAATCGCGTCCCGTGGCCTCTATTTTCTTGAGCGCCGGCGTTAGCCGCGCCGCGACCTCATCGGGTAGTTCGCATCCCACCGCGCGGCCCAGCATCACGATGTCATGGCGCAACCGTAAGAGCGTGCGCAAAAGTGGTCCGGTGTCGGGACCGGAAGTGAGGCGCGCATTGCGCTCGTGCTCAGCCTCGGCGCCGGTTGCGTTCAACCGCGTCAACGCTGCGGCAATCCCGTCGTGAATGCGCCGGCGGTCCGCCTGGTCGAGCTCGCGGGTCTGATCCTCCAGAAACCTCGAGAGCGCATCCGCCATCAGGTCGAGCATATCGGCCGCGGCCTGGATCGTGATCGTATGCGCGCGGGAGGGAAAGAGCAGAAAGGAAACAATGAAGCCGATGGCGCCGCCGACGGTCACCTCCAGCACTCGGTCGAGCGCGGAAGCGGCAGGGCTGACATGTTGCATGCTGGGAACCAGAAGCACGATAATTGCGGTCACCGGGAGCACATTGAAATTGGAGCGGAATGAGGCGATGAAGGCGAGCGGTGCGACCGCGAGCGCAAGAACGGCGAGCAAGGCCCATTCGCTGTCGTGCGGTATCAAGATTGCAAGCGCGCCGCCATAGACGACGCCCCCGAAGGTGCCGATCAGATAATCGCTCGCCACCTTCACCGAGCGACCCAGGCTCATCTGGGTCACAATTAGTGACGTTAAAACAGCCCAGAGTGGGAGATGTAGGTGCAATGCCTGCGCCATCGCGAGCGCCAACAGCGCGCCGACCGTGACCCGCAGGGCCAGGATCAGCTGCAGCCGGTAGCGGCGAACGCGTTCGCGGATTTGCGTCAGCAGCCCGGCGATACGGTTTTCGGTATGCGACATGGGGCTGACATCGCGAGGGTGGGCGTAATATGCCGATTTAAGCCAGCTTCTGGGCGAAGACAATGTGAGCCTAGGAGATTGTCAGTAGAGCGGGAAAAGCGGGACGCAAACGGCGGGGGCAACGATGTCTGTTCTTAAGGGGCAAAGCAGACAAGGCCGTTGTGTGGACCGACGTTTCTAAAAGCCCCAGTCTCAGCCGGCCCGGGCTATTTAGATGGAGAGCCGATGGAGACAGGCCCGGTCCGCATTGAGGTGCGCTGTCGGAAGGGAACGACAACCCGACGCAGATTCAGCGGCCGACACCACGAACTTCTCCGTTCCGGTATTCGCTCGGAGAATGCTCGAAACGGTTACGGAAAGCCTTACTGAAATGGCTGAGGTCACTGAAGCCATTGTTCAGAGCGATGCTGGAGATACTAAGGCCATTGAGTGCCGAGTTCCTTAGGTCCGCCGCTGCGCTCTCCAGTCTCCGTCGCCAGATATAGCGGGAGAGAGACGTACCCTCTGGCTCCAGCAACTGGTTCATATATCGCGGTGACAGCTTGAGCGCGGATTGTACCATCGTCGGGTCGAGGTCAAAATCACCCAGGTTACGCTCTACAAAGTCTTTGATTCGAATGAGGGAGAGATTGCGGTAATCCGACAGCGGAGCGGGCGAACATTGCGCTGCATCGATCAGAAGTCCGGCAATTAGTTCGATGAAGCTATTTGATATTTTGGGCGAGCTCGTCTCGGACAATAGTGCTGCGCGATCGATCAACCCATTCAAGTAGGTAAACGCGAGCGGACAGAGGGGACCGCTCGAATTTAGATTCACTGCGGTAACGCGTTGCAATCCTGCAACCGCGTGCGCGAGTGATTGCCGTGGCAATCGTACATTCACGAGTTCGATTGGCCCATCGAAGCGCAGCGAATAGGTACGTCGCGCATCGCAAGCAACAGCCTCGCCGACCTCGATAATCGCTATGCGCCCATCTTGTTCGGCCACCAGGCGGCCGGCCAAAACAAAATTCAGCAGGATATGATCACTGCCACTTCGCGCGATATTGGCCTCGGTCCGCGAAACTTTGTGCGCCGAAGCTTTAACCGTAGAAATGCTGAGCGCATCCACGCTGGCGGCGCTGAAGGTTGCTTCGAAGGGGGTTTCGTCGACGAGACCGAAATCGAGATCAAGGAGGTTGCGGGCGATCGCATCGTGCCAATAAACGAATTTTTCACGAGCCGACACGCCCGCGGTGGTTGCGAGACAGGGAAGTTGGGCACGCGAAGCCATTGACGTTAGCTGCATGGCTGTTCACCGCCGGTCTCAAATGGGCTCACCGGAAGGGCCACAAACACCGACATGCCGGTAATAACATCTTGTATGGCAGCGTCGAGTTCAAGCCCAAAATATCGCAGTTCTTGTTCAAATACAGGCCCCCTCGGCGGCTTTGAGCCCTCTAATCTGACCCTGTCTCCCGGACAGCAAACAGAGTCTTCCTGGGCAACAAAGCCGTAATTCCATCGTGGATGCAAGTATTCGGGGTCGATTTGGTTTTCACGAGGGGGTCCATCCATGACTCGGAAGAATAGACTTCCCGCTGGTTCAGGGACGCAGGATAGGGGTATCAGCAAGCGCACGTTCCTTAAGGCGGCCGCCATCCTGGGCGCGGGCGCGGCTTTATCGTCAAACAGGGCATTCGCGGCGGACAAGGACACGCTCCGGATCGGATACATCAGCCCGAGGACCGGTCCATTCGCGCCTTTCGCCGAAGTGGATGATTTCATCACTGGACAGTTTCAGAAAGCGATGGCCGCGGGCATTACCGTGGGCGGCAAGAAATACAGGGTTGAGCTGCTAGCGCGGGACGACCAGAGCAATTCCGACCGTGCCTCCAATCTTGCCGTGGAGCTGATCAACAAGCAGGGCGTGGATCTGATGCTCGCCCAGGGCGCGCTCGGTGTGGTGCCGGTTTCGCAGCAGTGCGAACTCAATGGTGTCCCGTGCATTACGACGATGACGCCGTGGCAGGCGTGGTTATTTCCTTTGAAGGGCGACCCGGCGAAAGGCTTCAAGAACATCTTCCACTTCTTCTGGGGAATCGAGGACATCGCCAACGTCTACTTGGACATCTGGTCCGACTTGCCGACCAACAAGACCGTGGGAACAGTCTTTTCCAACGACGTGCCCGGTAATGCGATGGGCGATCTGAAGCTCGGCATGCCGGGTGCTTTCTCACAGGCTGGTTACAAGATCATCGACATCGGCAAGTTCCCGATCGGCTCAGACGATTTCTCGAACTACATTCAGGCGTTCAAAAAGGAAAACGTCGAGATCGTAACCGGGCTCTTCAATCCCCCGGAGTGGGCGACTTTCTTGAACCAATCGGCGCAAATGAATTTCAAGCCGAAGGTTGCGACTATCGCCAAGGCATTGCTGTTCCCGGGCGGCGTCGCCGCGCTCGGCCCGCGCGCCGAAGGCATGTCGACGGAGATCTGGTGGTTGCCGAGCTATCCGTTCACTTCGAGCCTTACCGGGCAGACTGCGGCCGATCTTGCCGGCAGCTATCAAGCGGCGACAAAACGCGACTGGACGCAGCCTTTAGGCGTTGTCCAGGCCCTGTTTGAAGTGGGGGTCGCGGCGCTGAAGTCGAGCGCGGATCCAAAGTCCCCGGAGAAGGTGGCGGAGGCCTTGCGCACGCTCAAGACGGATACGGTCATTGGGCGCCTCGATTTCGGCGGCAGCGGCGTCAAGAACGTCTCGAAGATGCGCGTCGTCGGCGGCCAATGGCATGTTGGCGCGAATGGCAAGCCCGAACTCTTCATCACCAACAACAAGGTCGCGCCGGAAATCGCGGTACAGAGGAAGTTTGAACTCCTGAAGCTTGCTTGAGGACGGACCTATGATCCTCGAACTGCACGCGGTCGGGAAACGATTCAGCGACATGGTTGTGATTCCCGACCTCTCCATGTCCGTGCAGGAGGGGGCGTTTGTTGGAGTGATCGGACCGAACGGTGCCGGTAAGACGACGCTGTTCGGGGTGATCGCTGGATCGCTCCGTTGCGATCAGGGTGACGTGCGGCTCGACGGTGCCTCCGTACGCGGCCTCGACGCGAGCGCGCGTTGCCGCGCCGGTATCGGAAGAACCTTCCAGATACCCCAACCCTTTGAATCGATGACGGTCTACGAGAACACGCTTGTTTCGGCGACCTATGGAGCGGGATTGCGAGGCGACGAAGCCAGGTCGTTCGCATTCGACGCGCTCGATCGCTGCGGTCTTGTGCGGTGGGGAGATGCCGAAGCCGGCAGCCTTACGCTACTTCAGCGCAAGCGGCTCGAATTAGCGCGAGCGATGGCAACGCGACCACGCCTGCTTCTGCTTGACGAGGTCGCCGGCGGGCTCACTGACAGTGAGATGACGCAGCTGCTCGATCTCGTCGTCGCCATCAATCGCGATGGCGTCACGGTGCTATGGATCGAGCATCTTGTGCATGCCCTCGTCTCCGTCGCGCGAAGACTCGTGGTTCTTGCCGAAGGATCGATCATCGCGGATGGCGATCCCAAGGCGTTGATGCAAGACCGGGCTGTAAGGGACGTGTATCTCGGGTCCGAGGTCGAGGCGGAGGCGTCGAATGCTCCGCACTGAAGGGCTCTGTGCCCGCTACAGCCTACTTCAAGCTCTGTTCGACGTCAGCATCGCCGTCGCGCCGGGGGAGATCGTCGCCCTGATCGGGTCGAACGGTGCAGGAAAGTCGACGCTCTTTCGTTCGATCGTGGGCACGGTATGCGTCGAGAAACATTCGGTGCTTCTTGAGGACAAGGCGATTGGCGGCGCGTCCGAGCGGTGGCAGCTCAAGCGCGGAATCGCACTTGTGCCGGAAGGGCGCCGGCTATTCCCGAGCCTTTCGGTTTTGGAGAACCTGCTGCTCGCCGCGCGTAACGGCAGAAGGGGGGCCTGGAGTGTCGAGCGGTTGTTCGAGGAGCTTCCGATACTCGGGTCCATAGCAGCTAGGCCGGCGACCGCGCTCTCTGGGGGGCAACAGCAGCTCGTGGCGATCGGACGTGCTCTCGCTGCTAATCCATCTTACGTGCTGTGCGACGAGGTATCGCTAGGGTTGTCGCCGCTTGCGGTCAATGAGGTTTACGCGCTGCTTGGTAAGGTCAAATCGGCCGGAGCAGGAATCATTATTGTTGAACAAAACGTAAGCCGCGCGCTCTCGGAATCCGACCGCTTCTACTGTCTACAGAAAGGACGTGTCGTTCTCGAAGGACGATCCGCAGAAGCCGACCGAGCGAGCGTGGCTCAGGCTTACTTTGGAGTTTGAGGTGACGACTTTGATTGAGACCCTGCTCAACGGACTGCTTCTCGGCGCGCTCTATGCGCTGTTCGGGCTCGGCTTGAGCATCAGTCTCGGCGTCATGCGCATGATTAACATCGCGCATGGAGACCTAATCGTCGTTGGCGCCTATATCACGAGCGTCGTAGTACAGGCTACGGGCGTCCATGCTCTTGCGTCGCTAGTTCTCGTCGTTCCGGTGATGTTCGCGATTGGATGGACATTACAGCGTGTGCTGCTCAACCACGTTGTCGGCAGAAGCCTTTTCGCTCCGATTCTCGTCACCTTTGGGCTTTCAATAGTCGTGCAGAATCTACTGCAAGAGATATTTACTGCCGATACCCGGAGTCTTCGCGACGAATACATTTCCCAGATCGGATTCGACATAGGCGGGGTTTCTGTCGGTCTGCTGCCGCTGCTTTCGGCGGCCGTCAGTGTGGCCCTCTTCGCGCTAACGCACGTCCTGATTGCAAATACTCACTACGGCCGGCAAGCAAGGGCGGTCGCGGACGATCCGTCCACAGCGCGCCTTGTCGGCGTGGATGACAAGAATTTCTTTGCAATCGTCACCGGCTTCGTTTTGTCGGCGATTGCGTTCGCGGCCGTGCTCTATGCAATTCGGACACCGTTCTCACCCTCCGCAGGACCCGAACGTCTTTTGTACTCGTTCGAAGCTGTCGTTCTGGGAGGGCTTGGAAACCTATGGGGCACGTTTTTTGGAGGCCTCATCATCGGAGTAGCCCAACTCTTGGGGGCACGCGTATCGTCGGGCCTCGGACCCTTCTTCGGTCACCTAGTATTCCTGATGATGCTTCTTGCGCGGCCCCACGGTCTTTTCGTGAGGACCGTAAGATGAGCGACCGCACGCTCGCGCCCGAGTTCGTACGCGACGGGGGCAATTTCGTACGACCGATCCGCGCGCTGAGGCTTTTGAATCTCGTTTTGCCGCCAGCCATTCTTGCCAACTTCATCGCGCTGCCGTGGTATGGCGATTTCGTCGTGCAGCGCCTGCTTGTCGAGGTGTTTACGCTATTCGCCATTGCGCTCGCGTGGAATCTCTTGGCGGGATATGGAGGTATGGTCGCCATAGGCCTACACTTCTTCGTGGGAATAGGCTCGTATTCTCTTTTTGCGGTCTCGAACGTCCTGCACCTCAATCCTTGGGTAGCGCTGCCGATTGCTACGGCGTGCACCGCCGTTGTTGCCCTGATCTCGGCTTGGCCGATGTTTCGTCTGTCAGGGGCGTATTTTGCTGTTGGAACCTGGGTGCTAGCCGAATTGGCGCGGATCGCCATGCTGAATATTGGCTGGCTCGGTGCGGGAGCGGGCATGCCGCTCGATATGATAAGCACGTTCGATCGCTGGTCGCGTAACGCGTACGTCTATTGGTCGGCTCTTGCGGTCGGCGCGGGTTCGCTTGCGCTAGCGGTGGTCTTGCTGCGCAGTCGACTTGGGCTGGCGCTGGTGAGCGTTAGGGATTCCGAGGCCGCGGCGCTCGCGAGCGGTGTTCCGGTTGGCCGCGCGAAGTTCGCGCTTTGGGTCATTGCCGCATCGATCACAGGCACGGCGGGTGCCGTCTCATACATCAGTACTCTTCAGGTGACGCCAGATGCGTCCTTCTCACTGAACTGGACTGCCGCGGCGATATTCATCGTCGTGCTGGGCGGCATCGGCACAGTTGAAGGACCGATCATCGGAACGTTTGTGTACTTCGTTCTTCGCGAAGCGTTCGCCGGATTCGGTTCCTGGTATTTCATTGGTCTCGGCTCGCTGGCGATCGTCACGATGATCGTGGCTCCGGGTGGGGCCTGGAGTCTGATTAGCCGGATCAAGAAGATCGATCTCTTTGGAATCCGCCGCCGCATGCCTGCGGTAGCTGTTCAACCCGACGCTCCTAAGGCGTCATGACCTGAAGATGGAAAAAAGTCATGGGCATCAACCATCACAAATACAAAGTCGCCTGCGTGCAGGCCGCGCCGCACGGGGTTTGGCGAACGGAAATCTCTGCCTCATCCGCTCTGGCCAGGACTGGTCCGACACCGAGAACTCCGAGCGCGAGATGTACGTAAGGGATGTCGAGCCGGTTCTGCGCGAAGGAATGGATTTCCTTCGGGA
>Ga0210408_10005591_pt1 | contig 11016 bp, 8 predicted proteins | sample IncBWH4MmetaG_FD_155471 | JGI IMG/M metagenome (GOLD analysis project Ga0210408, IMG submission 155471) | Forest soil microbial communities from Barre Woods Harvard Forest LTER site, Petersham, Massachusetts, United States - Inc-BW-H-4-M | ecosystem: Environmental > Terrestrial > Soil >... | reverse complement strand
CGCGGAATCCGACGTGGCGTCGCGCGTGATTGCGGTTGCCGTGTTCGTCGCGGAAACCGTCGCATTGGCGACAACGCCGCCCGTCGGATCACTGACGGTCCCCGAAACTGTAGCGCCGGTGACCTGGGCATGTGCAACAACGCCCGCCATTAAGCTGAAAAGCACTGTTAGCAAAATTGAGAAACTTGTAGTGATCTTTCTGGATTTCCCAGCACCCATGCCACGCCTCCTGGATGAACCCTCGTGGGTCATCGCGTGCAGACTGAAATTAGACACCTGTCTTGTTCTCTGGATTAAGACACCCCAAACCCCAAGCTTGCAGGCATTTAAGTCCCCAAGAGCGCAGAAGTCAAGTGTTTTCTTGTAGTGGCAGGCCGACGCACGTCAGGAAGATTCGCGCCGGAGTATGCCGGACGGAAGAACTCGCCCCCACCCGGAACGGAGACTTTGAATCCATTCTGGGCCAATTAAGTGGAGGGTTAAACTGGGTTGAGTGAAGGGTTAAATTGAGGGAAAGTTTCTTCCCTAGACAACACCCTTCTTCCGCAGGGCGCGAATCCCTGTGGTGTCATAGCCAAGATTGGCAAGCCACGCCTCGGTGTGCTCGGAAAGCGCAGGGGCCGGACTTGGCGGGGAGGCCTGGTCATCGGAAAAGAGAAAACCGCCGCGGGTTACTTTTTGTCTTCCGGCCGCTCCTTCAAACTCCGAGACAAAATGGCGGCCAGAGAGGTGCGGGTGGCCCAGGACCTCTGGAACGCTGAGAACGCATCCTGCGGGCACGCCTGCTTCGATAAATGCCTGCTCCCACTCCGCGGCGCTGCGTTTCATCAGTTCCGGCGCAATTTCTTTATTGATGGCCAAACGGTTCCCTCGGCGGGTTTCCCGGTCTGCAAAGCGGGCGTCCGTCTTCAGCTCGGGACGACCGATGACATCGCACAATTTTTCATACTGCGCGTCTTCATTGGCGGCGATATTGAGCAACCCATTCGCGGTACGAAATGCGCCCGAGGGCGCTGCCGTGAAGTTTTCGTTTCCCATGGGGATGGGCTCCACGCCCGCGTTGAGATAATTCGAAACGACCCAACCCATGGAAGCCAGGGTGGATTCCAGCATGGACACGTCTATCCTGCGGCCCCGGCCGGTGGTTTGGGAGTCGACAAGCGCCGCACAGATGGCCATAGCAGCCGTGATTCCGCCCATGGTGTCGCAAATGGGATACCCTACGCGCAACGGGGCGGTTTGCGCGTCTCCGGTCACGTTCATAACGCCTGAGATTCCCTGGATCACTTGATCGTAGGCGGGGCGCATTGCCAACGGTCCGTCCTGTCCGAAGCCGGAAATCGCACAATACACGAGACGTGGATTCACTTTCGCGAGCGCTGGATAGTCGAGGCCCAGCCGAGCCATGACGCCGGGCCGGAAATTTTCGATTACCACATGCGAAATCGCCGCGAGCTGCTTGAAAATTTCTTTGCCTTCCGGCGATTTGAGATTAATCGTTACGGACTGTTTGCCTGCGTTGACCGCTACAAACGAAATGCCCATTAGCTGTCCATTCGCTTTTACATCCGCACCCAAGCGCCGGCCGAGATCACCGTTTTCCGGATGCTCGATCTTGATGACTTCGGCCCCCAGCAGAACTAGCTGAAAGCTGCAAAAAGGGCCAGCCAGGACGTTGGTTACGTCCAGCACACGGATACCATGGAGTGGAAGCGCCATTTCTCCCCTAATCGAGAAAATTAAATTTGCTGTCATTCCGAGCGAAGCGAGGAATCTCTCATTTCTTCAGACAAATCCAAAGAGAGATTCCTCGCTTCGCTCGGAATGACAGCGCGTGCTTACGTATCTGAATCAATAGAGATTCATGCAGAAACTTGTGGAGCCACGCCGCAGGCGCTTGCACGCCGGGCACGCAAGAGATGTCCTTGATAGGGCCGGGACGAAAAACGGCACGCATATTCGGCCGCATCCAACAATTTCTCCAAATGAATTCCCGTGTTGTAGCCCATGCCTTCCAGAAAATCGACGAGATCCTCCGTCGCAAGATTCCCGCTTGCGCCGGGGCAATACGGACACCCGCCGAGGCCCGCGGTGGAAGAGTCAAACTCGCGGACACCGGCCTCGAGTCCCGCCCACGTGTTGGCCAGCCCCCGACCATACGTATCGTGGAAATGGAGTACGAGATCCTCCGGATTCATGTTCAGTTCGCTCAGCAACCGGCTAACGATTTCTTCGACTTGATCCGGGAAGGCCATGCCGTCCGTGTCGCAAACAGCGATGCGCCACGGCCCGATCTCGCGAGCGGCTCGAACCGCGTTCAAAACCGCCTGGCTGGAGATTCTTCCCTCAAAGGGGCAATGAAAGCATGTGGAAAAGCCCACCCGGAAGACCACACCATCGCGTTCGGCCAGGCGGGTGGCTTGCTGCAGGAGTTGCAGGGATTCAGCCATGCTGCGATTCAGATTTTTCCGGTTAAATGTTTCGCTCGCGGCGATCACGAATTCCATATTGCGAATGCCCGCGGCCAGAGCCCGGTCGTAACCTTTCAGGTTGGGCACCAAAGCCGAAAACGTCACACCCTTGAATTTGCCTAATCCGGCCGCCACATCTTCCGCGTCCGCCATTTGCGGCACCCATTTGGGATGGACGAAGCTGGTGGCCTGAATATCGGAAACTCCTGCTTGGACCAGCTTTTCGATCAGCCCTAATTTGTCCCGGGTGGACACGGGCTTCGGTTCGTTCTGCAACCCATCGCGAGCCGTTACATCAACAACTTTAACCTTTTCACCCATCGCTGCACTTCCCTCATGCTCGTGCTTGCGGCTTAATCCTTAATTGTACGGCCTGGATTCACGAAGGAAAACAGCAATCCTGAACAAACCGTGATTCGCCCCGTCCAGATCAAGGCGTTGCTCGGTAACTTTACGACAATCTCTCGGGCTTTGATCGGTTGACCATTTTCCCGGTGTCCCTTAACCTGTATCCCTGCCTGCAATCTGACTCACGAAGGCGGATAGGCCGTTGAAATTCACTTGGCTTGATTTGGACTGCGTGTGCCCCAAATAAATCTCTCCCAATCTAAACGAATGGACTGAGACACAGACATGCCAGGAATCATCAAGGAAAGACTGTTTACTCCCGGACCGACGCCCCTCCTGCTGGAAGCGCAGCTTCGGGCGCTGACCATGACCTTGCATCACCGCACGGACGCCTTCCGGGGATTGATGCGGGAGACGCTCGAAAACCTGCGCTATTACTTCCATACGAAGAATGACGTCATCGTGTTCGCGAGTTCGGGCACGGGCGCGATGGAAGGCGCTGTATCGAACTTGCTCTCACCCGGAGAGCGCGTTCTGATCGGGACCGCGGGAAAATTCGGCGAACGCTGGGTCCAGCTTGCCAAAGCCTACGGGATCGAATCAGTTGTTGTGGAAGCGCCCTATGGGCATCCTGTTCCCATCGCTGAAATGAAGAAACATCTCGAATCCAGCGGACCGTTTCGCGCTGTACTTATTCAGGCAACCGAGAGTTCGACCGGCGTGCGCAATGACGTCGAAACGCTGGGGGCGGCTGTAGCCGCGCTGCCGGAGTGCTGCTTTGTTGTGGATGCCATTACCGGCCTCGGGACCACGGACATACGACCGGACGAATGGGGAATTGACATCCTAATCGGCGGATCGCAGAAGGCGACGATGATTCCGCCGGGTCTCGCGTTCGCCAGCGTCAGCGATAAGGCGGCGCGGGCGATGGAAAAATCGAAACTACCGCGTTATTACTTTGACTATGCGAAGGAGCGCAAGAGTCTGTCGAAGGGGGAATCGAGTTATACGCCTGCGACCTCGCTCGTCGTGTGCCTGCATGGGGCTTTGAATTACATTAAAGAATTAGGGCGCGAAAACCTCATCGCCAACGCCGCGCTTCTGGCCGAGGCGACGCGCGAAGCCGCATGTGGACTTGGCCTTACGAACTTTGCAGTGAGTTCTCCTGCCAACGCCGTGACGGCAATAAACGCTCCTGCGGGGATTGAGTCCACGAAGATCGTTAAGGAAATGCGGGCGCTGTTCGGCGCCATCCTGACCGATGGGCAAGGCTCGATGAAAGGGCACATGTTCCGCATCGCCCATCTAGGGTATTACGATTTTCTCGACCTCCTGGCCGTGCTCGGTGGCCTCGAAATCGTGCTGCAAAAAGTCGGCCACAAAGTCGAGCTGGGCAACGGTGTTCGCGCAGCGCAGAGCGTTTATTTGCGGCATTCGTCCTAAATCTACTGAGGATAATTTTGAATTTCTCTGCGTCCTCTGTGCCCTCTGTGTTAAAAGCCTTTGACACTGCCTTACAACGACTAAAGGCTCAACACAGAGAACACGGAGAAATGCGAGGGCACAGAGAGTTCTGAGAGCACCATGAAAATTCTGATCGCCGATAGTGTTGACGAAAGTGTGGTGGGTATTCTGAAAGCGGATCCCTCCTGGACCGTTGTGAATCTTCCCAAGACAAAAGGTAAGGTCGAGGAAGAAATTCGTGACGCCGACGCTTTACTCGTCCGCAGCGCGACGAAGGTGACCGCCGAGCTCCTGGACAAGGCCAAGAGCCTTCGCGTCATCGGGCGTGCCGGAGTGGGCGTCGACAACGTCGACCTCGACGCTGCCACGCGCAAGGGCGTCCTCGTCATGAACACTCCCGGTGGCAACGCCATCAGCGTGGCAGAACACACGATGACCATGCTGCTGGCCATGGCGCACCCTGTGGCACAGGCCGACGCCTCGATGAAATCCGGCAAGTGGGACAAGAAGAAATTCACGGGCAGCGAATTGCGCGACAAAACGCTGGGCCTCATCGGCCTCGGCACGATCGGCACCGAAGTCGCACGGCTCGCGCAGGCGCACAAGATGAAAGTCGTGGCCTTCGATCCTTATGTGTCCACAGTGCTCGCGACCGAGCAAAACATTCGCCTCGTCCCGCTCGAAGAATTATTGAAGACCAGCGATTTTGTCAGCCTACATTCCTCGCTAACGCCGGAAACAAAGCATTTGATCAACGCCAAATCGCTCGCGCTGACCAAGAAGGGCGTGCGCATCGCTAATTGCGCGCGCGGCGAACTGGTCGACGAAGGGGCGCTGCTCGCTGCACTTGAAAGCGGGCACGTGGCTGGAGCCGGGCTCGATGTGTTTGAGGCCGAGCCGCCTGCCGATCCGCGTCTCGTGCAGCATCCCAAAGTGATCGCCACGCCGCACATCGCGGGATCAACTGAAGAAGCGCAAAAAGTTGTCGGCACGCGCATCGCCGAGCAGTTGCGCGATTATTTAAAGACCGGCGCGGTCAAGAACGCCGTCAACATGCCGGCTATCTCTCCCGAAGAGTTCAAGAAACTCGAGCCCTATCTTCAGCTTGGAGAAAAGCTGGGGACCTTTGTCGCTCAATTGACGGAGAAACCGTTTGCGGAAGTGTCAATCAGCTACGATGGGGGTCTCGCCGACCTGAACACGCACCTCGTGAAAAACGCCGTCCTGAAGGGGGTCCTGGGCCAAATTCTAGCCGATCAAATTAATTTAATTAATGCTGGAAATTTCGCGAAAGCGCGCGGCATCGAGGTGGTCGAGGTGCGTAGCGCGCGCCGCGCCAAGTACACGAATTCCCTGGGCGTGGCACTGCGCATCGACGGCGAAACGGTTTCCGTCCTGGGCATGATCGGCCTGAACAATGCGCTTCGCATTCTCGGCGTGAACAACATCGACATCGATGCACCGCTCACCGGCTTCCTCCTGCTCTTCCGCAACGAAGATGTTCCCGGCGTCATCGGCCGTGTCGGCACGCTGCTCGGAAAACATAAAATCAACATCGCCAACTTCGCCCTCGGCCGCGTGCAAAATTCAGACGAAGCCATCGGCATCGTCAACGTGGACCAAAAAGTTCCCGCCGAAGTCCTCGGCGAACTCCGCGCGATCACCGCCGTCCGCCAGGCTCGGGTGATTGAGATTCGGTGACACGAGCCGAGTGCCCCATCCTTGCGGTTTCCGCAAGGATGGGGTTTGGCAATTTTGAACTTCAGCCCGAGCGGACTTACCAAATCGTTTTGATCTGCTCAAACGCCCGGATCATTCGGTCTTTTGTGACGAGTACCATCCCCTCCGCGAGCGCGGTCGCGCCAATCAGCCGGTCACTCGGGTCTTTCGAATAAGTCGCGGGAAGTTGGCTTGCTAGAATTGCGATTCTTGATGTGATCGGACGGATGGCGGTTCGTGACGAGACTCTTTCAATAAAATCGTCGATAGGTCCGGTGAAGCTGAGTCGGCCATTACTTGCCAGCCAAGCTAGCTCCCAAAGAGTGATTGCAGAAATTGCGAGCCCGCCGCTGGCACTTTGGATCAAATCCGCTGCCGTTTTCGACAATTTGCCCGGGTCTCTTGCCGCCCATATCAACGCGTGGGTGTCCAGGAGGATCATTTCTTCCAAGGTTTCCAGTGACTGGCTGGGACCACGGGCGACTCAATGTCACCGACGATTTCGAAATCGCCGGCCATGAAACCCAGGATGCCGTCTTTTTCTGGTTCCGCGGGAGAAACCTTAACGACTGGCTTTCCGCGCTTCGTCACGATGACCGGCTCGCCCGTTGCCTGAATATCGTCAATAATCTTCAGGCACCGCGCTTTGAACGTACTCGCTCGTATCTGCTTCATGGTGTCTTCTCCAAGACCATGGTCATATTAGCATGACCAGATGTGGAGCGCGAGGGATTGATTGCGAGTCGCGCATCCGTGCACGGGAAACCGTGCCCTCTCCGTCCCGAAGAGCGTGGGACGGAGTGGCCTCTACAAAACCGCCATTCCACTGCGGTACTTGGCTTTGTAGAGGACGCCCGCATTTGGGGCGGGCATCTGTTCGCACTTTCCTCTCGGCGTACCTTCTGACTATACTTAACGATTCCCGGACCTCCCGGCTGCAATCCCCTTCCCAAGGACCGGAGCGAGGAACCTCACGATGACAGCCGAAGAACAGCGCCTGGAGGAATCCCGCCTGCGCACCAAGCACTGGAAGCGCTGGGGGCCGTATCTTGCCGAGCGGCAGTGGGGAACGGTTCGCGAGGATTACAGTCCGGGCGGAACCGCGTGGGAATATTTTCCGCACGACATGGCGCGCTCGCGTGCCTATCGCTGGGGAGAAGACGGCATCGGCGGGATCTGCGACCGGCATCAGCGTGTCTGCTTTGCGTTGGCGCTTTGGAATGGGCGGGATCACATACTTAAGGAGCGATTGTTCGGGCTGACCGGCAATGAAGGCAATCATGGCGAGGACGTGAAAGAGTATTACTTCTACCTCGATTCGACTCCCACGCACTCCTACATGAAGTATCTGTACAAATATCCTCAGGCGGCCTTTCCATACGACCAACTCGTCGCTGAAAATCGCAAGCGAGGAAAGCGCGAGCCGGAATTCGAACTGATGGATACGGGCGTATTCAATGAAAACCGGTATTTCGACGTGTTCATGGAATATGCCAAGGCCTCGCCGGAAGACATACTGATCAAGATCACGGCCTGGAATCGCGGGCCGGAAGAGGCGCAGTTGGATCTGTTGCCGACGCTGTGGTTCCGAAATATTTGGTCCTTTGGAGAGAAACACGGTCATCCGAAGCTTTGGCGCGATCCGGATTTTATGGGCGCCGCGGTGGTCGCGGCGGAGGAAAGCCGCTATGGAAAGCGGTGGCTCCTCGCTGAGGGCTCGCCCGAGTTGCTCTTCACCGAGAACGAAACCAATTTCCAACGTGTGTTCAATTTTCAAGCTGGTTCCCCTTACGTGAAAGATAGCTTCCACGAATATGTGATCGGGCGTGTGAAGGAAGCCGTCAATCCCGCGCAAAAGGGGACGAAATGCGCCGCGCGCTCTCGTTTTAAGATCGCGCCGGGCGGCTCCGTCACGATTCGCCTGAGGATTACAAGCGTGGAACCCAAAGATGGGGTGGCGAACCCATTCGACGCGGCATTCGAAAAAACGTTCGAACTTCGTCGTAGCGAGGCGGACCAGTTTTACGCACGCCGCTTTCCGCACGAGCGTTCGGATGACGCGCACAGCATCATGCGCCAAGCGCTCGCCGGCATGCTGTGGTCCAAGCAGTGCTATCACTACGATGTGCGGGCGTGGATTAATGGCGATCCAGGCCAGCCGCCTCCTCCACCGGAACGCAAGAAGGGGCGCAACCGTGACTGGACGCATCTCTACAACTCCGACGTCATTTCAATGCCAGACAAATGGGAGTACCCGTGGTATGCGGCGTGGGACCTGGCGTTTCACACCGTCGCGTTGTCGCTCGTCGATCCGGACTTCGCCAAGGAACAGCTCATCCTGTTGCTGCGGGAATGGTACATGCATCCGAACGGACAGTTGCCCGCGTACGAATGGGCGTTTGGCGACGTGAATCCCCCGGTGCATGCCTGGGCGGCTTGGCGAGTGTATAAGATCGAAAAGCGCATTCGCGGGCGCGCCGACCGTGGTTTCCTCGAGCGCGTATTCCACAAGCTGCTGCTGAATTTCACGTGGTGGGTGAATCGTAAGGATCCGGATGGAATGAACGTGTTCCAGGGCGGCTTCCTGGGTCTCGACAACATCGGTGTGTTTGATCGCTCACAGCCGCTGCCCACGGGAGGGCACCTCGAGCAATCGGACGGCACGAGCTGGATGGGGATGTATTGCCTGAACATGCTGGCCATCTCGCTTGAACTTGCGCGCGAGGACCCGGCTTACGAAGATGTGGCCAGCAAATTCTTTGAGCACTTTGTCTACATCGCGGACGCGATCAATTCCCACGGGTCCGAGGGTTTGTCTCTCTGGGATGAAGAAGACGGATTTTTTTATGACGCGATCCACCTTCCGAATGGCGATCAGCACTACTTGAAAGTGCGCTCCATGGTCGGGTTGATTCCGCTCTTTGCTGTCGAGACGCTGGAACCGGAGCTGATCGCGCGCCTGCCGGGCTTTCAGCGGCGTATGCAGTGGTTCCTCGACAACATGCCGGGCTTTGCTTCGCGCGTGGACAGCAGCCAGTCTTCTCCGAACGGGGTGCGCCGGCTGCTTTCGCTGGTCGACCGGAAGCAACTCGTGCGGATCTTGGGCTATATGGTGAACAGGGATGAGTTTTTTTCCATGCACGGGGTTCGCGCGCTGTCGAAATATCACGCCGCGCACCCGTATATTCTCACGGTCAACGGCAATGAATATCGAGTCGACTACGAACCGGGGGAATCGCAAAGCGGCTTGTTCGGAGGAAACTCGAACTGGCGCGGGCCGGTTTGGTTTCCCCTGAATTTCTTGATGATCGAGTCGCTTCAGAAATTTCATCATTACTACGGCGATGATTTTCGCGTGGAGTGCCCGTCCGGCTCGGGCTTGCAAATGTCGCTCTGGGATGTCAGCGCGGAGATTTCTCGATCGTTGACTCATATTTTTCTACGCGACGAAAGCGGCCGCCGGCCGGTGTTTGGCGCAAACGATAAATTTCAGAATGATCCCTTGTGGCGGGATTTGATTTTGTTTTACGAATATTTTCACGGGGATACCGGAGCGGGATTGGGAGCGAGCCATCAAACTGGATGGACGGGCCTCGTGTCGAAACTCCTCGAGCAAACGGGGGAGTAGCTTTCATCTAGCGTTTGCTTTCGGACGGGCATTCAAATAGCAAGCCCATGCCCACTTGAAGGTGGGCGCTACAAGGCCTGCTCGGGCTCGAAAACTGTGTCTTAGCCAACGGAGGGGGGCGCGATGAACTTCCACGACAAGATCGTTCTCGTAACCGGCGGTACAGGGGGCCTGGGGCGCGAAGTCACCATGGCGTTCCTCGAAGCCGGGGCCACGATCATGGTTACGTATCAGGTGCCGGAAGAATACGCCGCGGTGGTATCCGCTGCGCAGAGGATCGGAGCGACGCCTCCGGAGGGCGTGAGGGTGGACGTTACCGACGAGGTGGCCGTCACGAAATTTATTGCTGAGATTGTAGCGAAGCACGGACGACTCGATATCCTTGTGAATACGGTGGGCGCATATGCGGGCGGTACAAATCTCTGGGAAGTGGACCCTCATACGTACGACAAGATGCTAGCACTCAATCTCAAGGCGGGATTTGCCCTCGCGCGTGCCGTTGTGCCGCAAATGATCAAGCAAAATCGAGGATGGGTTGTGAACATCGCCTCGAAGGCCGCATTCGATCACGCTGCCGGAGGAGCGCTGTACGCCGCGTCGAAAGCGGCTGCGCTGGCCCTGATGGATTCGCTGGCGGCTGAAGTGAAACCTTTCAACATCAACGTGAATTCCGTATTGCCAAGCATCATCGATACGGCCGCGAACCGCAAGGCGATGCCCGGGGCCGATTATTCAAAATGGCCGAAGCCGGAAGAAATCGCGCGAGTCATTTTATTTCTGTGCTCGGAAGAGGCGCGAGTGATCCACGGCGCGGCGATTCCGGTGTACGGGAAGACTTAAGCACCAGAAGCGTTGCAAAAGTTAATTTTGCCCTTACAATTTCTCTATGCTTGACGGACACCGTTTCTTTCTATTCTTCATAGCCGCTCTGCTTCTCGCGGCGACTCCCGGTCCCGGCATTTTCTATGTTCTCGCCCGCACGCTTGCCGGCGGTCGCAGCGAAGGAATATTGTCATCGTTAGGGACATTCGCAGGCGGGATGTTTCACGTTTTTGCCGCGGCGCTAGGTATTTCGGCGATCCTTGCGACTTCTGCGGTTGCGTTCCATACGGTCAAATACGCCGGGGCGGCTTACCTCGTCTGGCTCGGCATTCGCATGATCCGAACCCGCAACGCCGAACTGCCCATGGAAACTCTCACGCCCTCTCGCGGCGCATTCGTTCAGGGGATCGTCACGGAAGCGCTCAATCCCAAGACCGCCCTCTTCTTTCTCTCTTTCATCCCGCAATTTATCTCCCCGCATTTGGGTCATGTCTTTCTGCAATTCTTCCTTTTTGGCACGGTCTCCGTGGTGCTGAATACGACCGCAGACTTGCTTGTCGTTTC
>Ga0210408_10005590_pt1 | contig 11016 bp, 10 predicted proteins | sample IncBWH4MmetaG_FD_155471 | JGI IMG/M metagenome (GOLD analysis project Ga0210408, IMG submission 155471) | Forest soil microbial communities from Barre Woods Harvard Forest LTER site, Petersham, Massachusetts, United States - Inc-BW-H-4-M | ecosystem: Environmental > Terrestrial > Soil >... | reverse complement strand
GAGCTCGCTGCCAAGGTGCGATGCCAAGGAGGTCGCGCCCCTCATAGACGATCCGCCCGGAGATGGACGGGACCGTTCCGGAGATCGCCTTGAACAAGGTCGTCTTGCCGGCGCCGTTCGGACCGACAATGGCGACGAATTGCCCCTCGGCCACGGCGAGTGACACGCCGGATAGCGCGTGGAGGCCGCCATAGGAGACGCCCAGATTATCGACTTGCAACATTCGCGACCTTTATCGCAGGTGGCGCGCGCCGTCCAACGCGTGCTAGGGGTTTCCGATGGCAATGCCAGCTTTCCTCGTCGAATTTCTGCAGGCACTCGCCGCCGGCGTGACGGTGGGAGGGGCCTATGCGCTGATGTGCATTGGGCTGGGCATCATCTTCGGCTCGATGCGCGTCATCAATTTCGCCCAGGGCGACTTCCTGATGCTTGGTATGTACGTCGCCTTCTATCTGACGACGGGGTACGGGATCCTTGCCTTTCTCGGGCCCTATGCCGGGCCGATCATTGGCGCGTTTCTCGCGGGCCCAGTGGTCTTCGCGGTCGGTTGGGTGGCGCATCGCTTTATTGTTTCTCGGGTCACCGGTGTCGGCGCTGCCGCCTCAGAGGGCGCGGGCGCCTATGGCCAGATCATCGTCACCCTCGGCCTGTCGCTGATCCTGCAGAATGGCGGGTTGATCCTCCTCGGCTCGACCCCGACCGGGATCCGCACCCCGCTGTCGCGCAGTTCATGGGAGATCGGCCCGATACTGCTGAACCAGGCGCGCGTCGTCAGCTTCCTCGTCGCCGTGGCGCTGGTAATTGCGGTCTATCTGTTTCTCGCCCGTACCCGCGCCGGCAAAGGGTTGCGCGCCGCTGCCGACAACAGCACCGCCGCCACCTATATGGGCATCGACGTCGATCGCGCCCATCGCATCGCCTGGAGTCTCGGCGTCGGCATCACTGCGGTCGCCGGCGGGCTTCTGGCGAGCTCGCAGTCGTTTCAGCCCTATGTCGGGTTCGATTTCGTCATCGTGATGTATGCGGGGGTCGTGCTCGGGGGTCTCGGCAGCATCCTAGGCGCCTTCTGGGGCGGCCTTTTGATCGGCATTGTGCAGCAGATGTCGACCTTGGTACTGCCCTATCAGCTGCAGAACACGGCGATCTTTGTCGTCTTTCTGCTGATAATCTTCTTGCGACCACAGGGGCTATTCGGCCGGCTCAGCGAACGGACATGAGCAGCTCCGTTGCGCGACAGAGCTGGGCCATCCTTGCTGGTAGGGTGGTCGTCTTGCTTCTCTCGCTTGCGATCAAGAGCGCTTATTACCAGCTGGTTTTAACGCAGGTGCTGCTGTGGGCAGTGCTGTCGCTGGCCTGGAACATACTCTGCGGCTACAGCGGATATTTCTCCTTCGGGCATGCCGCCTTTTGGGGTCTGGGCGCGTATACAGTGGCCCTCGGGATGATCAATTTCGATCTGACGCCGTGGCTAGGCATCCCTCTCGCAGCGATCGTCGGCGGCCTCGCCGGGGCGGTCATCGGCTTTCCCACCTTCAGGCTGCGCGGGCATTACTTTGCGCTTGCGATGCTGGCTTACCCGCTGGCGACGCTCTACGTCTTCCAGTGGCTCGGTTACCAAGAAATATCCCTGCCAATGAAGCGCGAGGCGCCGGTTCTCTACATGCAGTTCGCCGACCCGCGCGCCTATGTCGTCCTTGCGCTTGGATTGCTGGTCGCCGCTCTTCTAATCTCCTTGCTGGTCGAGAATTCGCGTTTCGGCAGAGCCCTGCTCGCGATCAAACAGAACGAGCCGGCGGCCGAGGCGGCCGGAATTGACACGTGGCGCTGGAAGATGCGCGCCATCACGCTGAGCGGCGCGCTCGCCGGGATGGCGGGCGGGCTCTACGGCGTGCTTCTGCTCGTGGTGACACCCGAGAGTGTGTTCGGCATGCTGGTTTCGGCTCAGCCATTGATCCTTGCGCTGTTCGGCGGCATCGGCAGCCTGTGGGGCCCCCTAATCGGCGCGGTGGTACTGGTGCCGCTCGCCGAAGGGCTCAATGGCGAGCTCGGCGATGTCCTGCCCGGCATCCAGGGTGTCGTCTATGGTGTCGCCATCATCGCCATCATCCTCTGCGCGCCTGAGGGCGTCTATTGGCGGCTGCGCGACCGCTTCGCCAAGCCGCGTGTCGAGCCGAGGCCGACCGCCAAACCCGCATCGGCTCCTGCTATTGCTCCCGAGCCTCGGTCGATTGACGGGGCTGACCTCCTGGTATTGCGTAACATCGGCATTTCATTCGGCGGGTTGCGCGCGTTGGACCGCATCGATCTTGCCGTCCGAACCGGAAGTCTGCACGGCATTATTGGACCCAATGGCGCCGGCAAGACGACATTGTTCAATGTCATTGACGGCTTTCTCGCACCCGATGCCGGCAGTGTCAGCTTTGCCGGCACGCCGCTTGCGGGTCTGCGGCCAAACCAGGTGTGCCGCCGCGGAATCGGACGAACGTTTCAAGTGGTGCGCGCCTTCCCTCGTATGACTGTGCTCGAAAATGTCATTGTCGGCGCGTTTGTCGGGGCTCGCGATGACCGCGCGGCCGAACAGATGGCAAGGGCCGCGCTCGACCGCGTCGGGCTCGCCGATCGGGCGTCGGCTATTGCCGGTGGTCTGACGACGCGAGAGCTGCGGCTGATGGAGCTGGCGCGCGCGCTGGCGCCGCAGCCGCGGCTGATCTTGCTCGACGAGACGCTGGCGGGCCTCGGCCATGACGATCTCGCGGGCATTCTCGGCGTCATCCGGCAGGTCCGCGACGAGGGCGTGACGGTGCTGATTATCGAGCATACGATGCAGGCGATGGTGCGACTCGTCGACGAGTTCAGCGTGCTCGATCACGGCAGATTGATCGCCGCCGGGCGGCCGGACGAAATCGTCCGCGACCGCCGCGTTATCGAGGCTTATCTCGGCCGGCGCTGGATGAACCGGGTCGCTGACGCTCTAGCCTAGTGGAGGAAATATAGATGAAGAATGGACCGACGCGGCGCGAGTTCGGTTCGGGGCTGGTGTTGGCCGGGACCATGGGGCTGGGACTGCGGCCGGCAATGGCGCAGACCAGGGAGGCCAAGGTGGCGATGATCGCCCCGCTCTCCGGCCCTTGGGCGCGGCAAGGCCAGCTGATGCGGCTCGGCGCCGACATGGCGCTCGACGAGATCAATGAGAAGGGCGGGATCAAAGCGCTCGACGGCGCGAAGATGACGGTCGTTGCCGCCGATGCCGGAGATTCCACCGAGAAAGCCAAGAACGCCGCGCAGCGCGTGCTGGCGCAGAACGAGGATCTCGTCGGCGGCACCGGCGCCTGGCTCAGCTCCTTCACCCTGGCGGTGACGGAGGTCACCGAACGGGCGCAGCTGCCCTGGCTGACCTTGTCCTATTCCGGCCTGATCACCAATCGCGGCTTCAAATTTATCTTCCAGACCTCTCCGACGGCCGACAGGCAGGCCGCCGAGACCGTGCCGGCGGCGCTCGAACTGGCCGAAAGGGCGACCGGCAAGCGTCCGAAGACGGTCGGCATCCTGATGGACAACACCGCCTCCCCGGTCAGCTTCGCCAAGCCTCTGCGCGAAGGCGGATTCGACAAGCTCGGGCTCAAGCTGGTGGTCGACCAGATCTTCACGCCGCCGCTGTCGGACGCGACCCCGCTCGTCGAGAAGTTGCGTGCGGCGCGGCCCGATTTTCTGCTGCTGCCGATCTCGAGCATGCCCGACAACAAGCTGGTGCTCGAAAAGCTCTACGAGTTCGGGCTCGGCAAGGGGCGGCTGCCGCTGGTCGGCAACGGCGCCCCGTTCGGTTCGCCCGAGCTGAAGAAAGTGATCGGCCCGGAGCTTCTCGAAGGCCTGCTGTTCAGCGTTGCCGATTGGCCGTTCAAGGGCCAGGAGGAGCTGATCGAGCGCTTCAAGAAACGGACCGGCGAGCCGTGGATGACGCAAGACAGCCTGACGACTTATGGTGACGTGTGGATCTTCAAGGAGGCGCTGGAACGCGCCGGGACAATCGACCGGGTCAAGGTGGCGGACGCGATCCGCGCAATGAACATGACCGACGGCCCGGCCAAATCGGTTTTCCCCGGCCCGATCAAATTCGACGACAAGGGTCGTCGCCAAGACGTCCCGCTGATTTTCGCGCAATGGCAGAAAGGCGAGCCCGTAACCGTGTTCCCGACCGATCTCGCGCTTGGTAAGCCTTATTGGCTGGCATCTTAGCGGCGGGATCGGGGGTTGACAAAGGCGCCGTCAGTTTGGGAGGACCGACATGAGTTCACTCGAGGAGTACGCCAACAAATACCAGACGGCGCGAATGGAGCGTCGCGACGGTATTCTGCAGGTGACGTTACACACCGAGGGGCAGTCGCTGCGTTGGGGTTTTCTGCCCCACGGCGAATTGCCCGAAGCCTTCCATGACATCGGAGCGGACCGCGAAAACAAAGTCGTAATCCTGACCGGGACGGGCGAGGAGTTCTCCGGACCGCGCGCAACCCCCGGCACATCCTCCTTCCCGTCCCGCCCGTCGATCGAACGGATCGACCGCATTCATTGGGAAGGCCGGCACCTGCTGATGAACCTCCTCAACATCGAGGTGCCGGTGATCAGTGCAATCAACGGTCCGGCCTGGCGCCACTCGGAGATTCCGCTCCTTTGCGACATCGTTCTGGCCGCCGATACCGCGCAGTTTCAGGATTCGGCGCATTTCATGTCAGACGTTGTGCCGGGCGACGGCATGCACATCGTCTACCCGCTGCTCCTCGGCATGAACCGCGGCCGCTATTTTCTGATGACCGGCCAGACATTGGACGCCGCCGAGGCATTGCGGCTCGGCCTCGTTGCCGAAGTACTGCCGCCTGACAAGCTGATGGCGCGCGCCTGGGAACTGGCCGAGGACCTGACGCGCAAGCCGACCCTTCTATTGCGCTACACGCGATTGCTCTTCACCGAATACCTGCGGCGTCAGATGCACGATCTGTTGGGCTACGGCCTCGCAATGGAGAGCCTCGCGCTGTTTGAAAAGCCGGAAGCGCCTGCCGACAAACGCTGAAAACTGAAACCACGGGAGGAAACATGAATAGACGCTCTTTCTTGGCCGCCTCTGCGGCCACTACGGCTATGGCTGTCGCAAAGACTGCGGCTGCCGACGGGCTGCCTTTGGGCCCGTTGCCCGAGATGCGCTATCCCGACGCCCGCATCGAGGCCGCCGACAAGAAATTCTTCGGCACCCACTTTCCGGCATTCGCCGGCACTGCCGGCGTCGAGCGCGTCGCTACGGGGTTCCGCTGGGCGGAGGGTCCGGCCTTCTCGCGCGAAGGCAATTATCTGCTCTTCAGCGACATCCCCAACAACCGGATCATGCGCCTGCTATGGGACGACAACCATCTCAGCGTCTTCCGCGAGCCGTCGAACAATTCCAACGGCAACACGATCGATCCGCAGGGGCGCCTCGTGACCTGCGAGCACCGTGCCCGCCGCGTCTCCCGCACCGAGCTCGACGGGACCATTACCGTCGTGGCAGACAAATACAACGGCAAGCGGCTGAATTCGCCAAACGATGTGGTCGTGGCTTCCAATGGCTCGATCTGGTTCACCGATCCGACTTACGGCATCGGCGGCAACTACGAAGGCCTCAAGCAGACCCAAGAGCAGGACAAGCACTACGTCTTTCGTGTCGACGGCAAGACCGGCGAGATCAAGCCGGTAGTCGATGACTTCACACAACCCAACGGCATCTGCTTCTCGCCGGATGAGAAGAAGCTCTACATCATCGACACCGGCCTCACTGACGGAGGCCCCTCGCATATCCGCGTATTCGACTGCGATATCGACGCCGGCAAACTAACGAACGGCAAGGTTTTCGCCGAGGGTTTTGCACCGGGCATAACCGACGGAATGCGCTGCGATATAGATGGCAATGTCTGGTGCAGCATGGGCTGGGCCGACCCGAGGGAGGACGGGGTGCGCTGCTACAGCCCTTCGGGTGATCTGCTCGGCAAGGTCCACCTGCCGGAGACCTGCGCCAATTTGTGCTTTGGCGGGCCGCTCAGAAACCGTCTGTTTGTCTGCGGCAGCACGTCGGTCTACGCGCTCTATGTGGGCACGCAAGGGGCCTTGAAGCCGTAACCCGGTCAGCGCGGGGCCTTGGCTCCGGAGGTTGCAGACCGGGGCCTCTTCGGGCAATCGGGACGCGGCAGGGTGCCGCGACGTTCGGGCGGGACATGGCAATTGTCGACCCGCTGGGCGTCGGACGCCTTGTCTGAGAGGCGCTCTTTGAGCGTCTGTGCCTCCTGGGCAATCGCCGGCGGCGCCGACGCAATCAGGGCGCAGCTCAGAACCAATATTCTGCGCATTTATCACAGCGCCTTTCGAAAGGTCAGGTTGATGCGGCGACTGCCGGTCAGCGGGTGCGCGCCTTCCGCAAGCGGAGCGACGCCGTGATAGACCAGGCGATCGGGACCGCCCCAAACCACAATATCGCCGCTCTCCAGCAAAATGCGGCGGGGCCGGTCGCTGCGGCTACTGCCGCCGAACAAGAACACCGCCGGCAATCCAAGCGAGACCGACACGATCGGCGCTGTCAGGTCGCGCTCGTTTTCGTCGCGGTGCAGCGACAAACGGGTCCCGGGCTCGTACAGATTTATCAGACAGGCGTCGGGCTCGAAGCTGGCGTACCCCCCAGCCGCCGCGGCGCTCTCCGCAAGAAGCTGAAACGACTTCGGCATCGCGGGCCAGGGAGTACCAGTTATCGGGTCGACAAGCTCGTAGCGGTATCCCCTGCGGTCGGTCACCCAACCGGCGCGGCCGCAATTGGTCATCCCAACCGACATGCGGAGCCCGCCTGGTGTCATCATATTGCGAAACGGCGCACTGGCAGTAATGGTGTCCACCGCCGCGACCAGCTCAGCCGCCATATTGCGGGTGAACCCGCGCAGTACTACGGCTGCTTCGCTGAGCCGCTCGGCGGCTCGCGCCGGCTCGAGGCCACTCAGCAGATCACCCAATGCTCGATTACCCGAGCGGGATACCACGCAACGCCGTCGTGTCCTGGCGCGCGCCGGCCAGGACGTAATTGACGTCGGTACCGGCGATCACAAAGCGCGCGCCGAGGCGGATCAGCTCACCCTGCAATGCGACGTTGTGGCGGATGCCGCCGACCCCGAGCACCTTGCCATGGGTACGGCAGGCGTCGGCAACCCGCTCGTAAGCCTCGCGCAGACGCGGGTGGTCGACTTGGCCGGGGATGCCATAATCGGTCGTCAGGTCGCCCGAGCCGATCAGCAGCACGTCGATCCCGGGCAGTGCTGCGATCGCCGCGGCATTGTCGATCCCTTCGGCGGTCTCCAGCATGACGATCAGCGCGGTGTCCGCATTGAGCCGGTCATTGATCTCGCCGAGCGGCATTGCGCGGTAGCCGAGCGCCGGCCCGAGCCCCATGACCGAACGCTGCCCAACCGGCGGAAAGCGGCAATTGCGCACGACCGCCTCGGCTTCACTGCGGTTGTTGACATGCGGGACGATTACCCCTTGGGCGCCGCCGTCGAGCACACGGCTCGACCAGTGCCCGTCATGGCTCGGCACCCGCACGAGCGGAGTAATGCCGATGCCGATTGCCGCAGCGCAGATCGTCGCCGCGGTGTCGATCGAATAGGGGCTGTGCTCCATGTCGACATAGAGCGCGTCATAGCCGCCGGCCTTGGCGACCATCGCGATGTCGACCGTACGCGCCAGGCGCAGGTTCATGCACAGCACCAGCTCGCCGGCAGCGAGCTTCTGCTTCATCGAATTGGTCATTTGTCCCTCCATTACCCCTCACCCGACCCTCTCCCCGCAAGCGGGGCGAGGGAGGAGACCGTTGATTCCCTCTCCCCGCTTGCGGGGAGAGGGTTAGCGTGAGGGGCAGCTCACCTCAGCCGCAGGCGACGGCGTAGACGTCGCGAACGCCTTCCGGCAGCCGGCTCTCGCTCCAGCTGCGGCCGCCATCCTGCGTCCCGAACACCTGACCGAACCGCGAAGCGCCGTAGACCTGGTTCGGGTCGCGCGGATGCACCGCGACCCCCATCATCGTCGCCTCGGCCTTGACGCCATGGTCGAAGCGTTTCCATGTCTGGCCGACATCATCCGTGCGGTAGATCGACCCGTCGGTGCTGCGGGCGGCCGGGCTGAGGCACGCATACATGACCTTGGGATCGTGCGGCGATACGCGAATGTCACGGCCATAGGTCAATGGCGAGAAGCGGCTGATCTCCATATCCTGCCAATGCTCACCGCGGTCGTTGCTGCGGAAGAGGCCCATGCGGTTGGCGAGGAACACAGTGCCGGGCGCGGCGGCGCTGACCGCCAGCGCATGCCCGTCGAGCATCCCTTCGATCTCGGTCTGGCTGCCGATCCGGCTGCGATACTTCGGTTCTTCACAGAAGCGGATCAGATCGGCGGTGCAATCCTCCCAACTCTCGCCGCCATTGCGGCTGCGCATCGCGCCATTGGCCTCGAGGGTCGCATAGATGTCGTCGGGCGAATTAGGATCGACATCGAGCCGCATCACCCGGCAGGCGAAACCCATGATCACTCGATCGGGAAGGCCGGGGTCTGCCATCTTGCGCCAGGTATCGCCGCCGTCATCGCTGCGATAGACGCCGGGCGGCGTGGCGCCGGCATAGACGATGCGTGGGTTCTTCGGGTGAATGCAGACCGACCAGATGTCGGCCTCGTCGGGAAGACGCAGCCGCTCCCAGGTGTTGCCGCGATTACCGCTGCGATAGGCCCCCTTCGTGCTGCCGACATAGACCACATCGGGGTTTTCCGGATGGACTGTGATCGCGTGGACATCGGCATCTTTCGGCAAGCCGTTGGTCAAATGCTCCCACCGGTTGTCGCCGGCAGCCTGACGAAAAATGCCGCCGGCCGTTGCCCCCATCGATCGCGCCGTACCGGCATAGACATGACTACTCGCCATCATTCTCCTCCCTCGCCTGGATTGCCGCGGCGATCATACCCCTCTATTAGAGCTTGTCACAAAGCTTTAGCGGCATGCCCCCACCCTAACCCTCCCCCGCTTGCGGGGAGGGAATGAGAGGAGGCTTTAACAAGCGGAGAGACCGATGAACGATGTGGTCGTCACGGAGCGGCGCAGGCTCGGCAAGGCGGGACCGGAAGTCTCGGCGATCGGCCTCGGCTGCATGTCCTTGTCCGGAGTCTACGGCACCAGCGACGACGCCGCCGGGGTCCGGCTGATCCACCGGGCGATCGAGCTCGGCGTCGATCATTTCGACAGCTCGGACATGTATGGCTGGGGCCAGAACGAGGAGCTCCTTGGCCGCGCGCTGAAGGGCCGGCGCAATGGTGTCGTGATCGCCAGCAAATTCGGCCAAACTCGGCAGCCCGGAGGCGCCAACGGAGTCGACGGGAGGCCCGTCTATGTCGCGCAGGCCTGCGAGGCGAGCCTCAAGCGGCTCGGGGTCGATGTCATCGATCTCTATTACCAGCACCGGGTTGACCCGGCGGTGCCGGTCGAGGAGACGGTCGGCGCGATGTCCCGGCTCGTCGAGCAAGGCAAGGTGCGCTATCTCGGCCTTTGCGAAGCCCGGCCGGAGCGCATCCGGCGGGCCCACGACACCCATCCGATTGCCGCGGTGCAGAGCGAATTCTCGCTGCTCTACCGGGAGGAAGCGACCGAGACGCGGGAATTGACTCGTGACCTCGGCATCGCATTTGTCGCTTATGCCCCGCTCGGCCGCAGTCTATTGACCGGAACCACTCCCGATTTTGCCAACCTGCCGGAGGGCGACACGCGCGGCCGCCATCCCCGTTTCGCGCCGCAGAACTTTGCAAAAAACCGCGAACTGGTGGAACATGTCGAGGCGATTGCCGAGGAGAAGGGCTGCAGCCCCGCACAGCTCTGCCTCGCTTGGCTTTTGGCGCAGGGCCCCGACGTGATCCCGATCCCCGGTACCAAGCAAACCAACCGCCTCGAAGAGAATCTCAGCGCATTGCGCGTTCGTCTGATGCCGGCCGACGTCGACCGCATCTCCGCCGCAATCCCGATCGGCGCCGCTGCGGGCACCCGCTACCCGGAAGGCGGCATGCGCGGAGTTTATATATGAGGCGCTAACGCTGCATGAGTTTGCGGAGAGCGCGTCTTCGAAATACGAGATACAGCAACCGGGTATTGTTTGAGGGCGGTCAGCGCCCCCGATTGCGGGTCGATGCGATAGACAGTCATCGCGTTCGAATCCAGCCCTACCAAGAGCAGAAAGCGGCCGCGCGGATCGATGTTGAAGCCGCGCGGCGTCTTCTCCGTCCAGAAGTGGCCGATCGGCGACAATGTACCTTTCTCGGGATCGATGCGGTAACCGGCGAGGGTGCTCGTCTTGCGTTCGCTGCCATAGAGAAACCGGCCGTCGGGGGTAACATGCAGATCGGCGACGGCGGGCTGCTCTTTGAAGTCGGACGGCAGCGCGTCGACGAATTGGAGCTCCTTCAGTGTTCCCGTTTCCGGCTCGACGGCATAGGCGCCGATTGTGTCGGTGGTCTCGCTGATCAGATATAGGAACCCGCGATTGGGGTGCAGCGCCAGATGCCGCGGCCCGGCACCCGGTTTGGTGGGCAGCTCGCCCGGCCCGTTCGGCGACAATGTCCCCGAGGCGGGGTCGAATTTCCACTCCATGAGGGTGTCGCTGCCGAGGCTAGTTGCGTAGCAATATTTGTTGCTCGGGTCGACGATGATGCAATGAGACTTGGGTTTGCTCGCGATGATTTGGGTCGTCTTCTCGACGACGTGGCCCTTATCGTCGATCGGGTTGATCGTCAGCTTGTTGCCCGGATAGGAGGCGCTCAATAGATATCGGCCGGTCCGATCGGTCACGATATAAGCCATGCTGTCCTGCAAGGACGTCGTCGCGGGATGGTTCAGCCGCCCGCTCGAGCGGTCGATCGCAAAGCTCGATGCCGGGAAAGTGTCGCTGCGCAGAGCGGCGTCGAGAAACCGGTGATCGGGCGACACCG